>Ga0306901_1000093_pt1 | contig 44657 bp, 34 predicted proteins | sample AntRauMFilla3767_FD_190431 | JGI IMG/M metagenome (GOLD analysis project Ga0306901, IMG submission 190431) | Saline lake microbial communities from Rauer Islands, Antarctica - Metagenome Filla 3 #767 (v2) (version 2) | ecosystem: Environmental > Aquatic > Non-marine Saline and Alkaline > Saline ... | reverse complement strand
GGATAACTTCCGGGATGAGTATGGGGAAGTTGAAGGACGTGAACTGGCGCTTGTTAACATCCGCTATGATACCGATGCACTTAATTTGTTTGTATATACCAAACCAACCGTATCAGTACGCGCTGATGTAGTGGAGTTCAAATAGTGACTTTTAGGTTGTAGGTCGGGTTGCCAACCCGACCCCGTTATCGATAAATGGATTGTATATTGTGCTACCCAACTGTAATAAGAGCATAAAACCAAATGGACGGGCAGAATGCCCGTCCTACATTAATTGAAGTTGGATAATCTTGAAAAAAATATTGCAGCCATACCCCTCGGCTATTCGGAGGCAACCTATCAAAGCAAAAAATACGGGCTGAGCCGCACCGATTTTACAGGCGGCAAAACACTAAAATTTATGCCCAGGAGTTGAGCGGGAATGATTATATCAGTTTTAACTACTACCGCACTCAAAAGGGCGGGCTGATCAAAACATGTGAGATGCCGGAGCAAAAAGTGCTGGACTTTTTAGCAGAAATGACACTTTTAAAAAACAGCACAAATAGATAAAACTAAATGGATTCCATTGTTCGCCCGAGTTCATGCTCCACGATTTGCCTAAACCACAAATCATTACGTACAGAGTCGAAAATGGGATCTGCATGCACTCTGAAATTAAATATGGAATTTTGATTTAAATAATCTGCAACAAAATTTTTCTCATTAGTACTAATATCCAAGTTCTGCCAGCCGGCTAACATTATCGCATAAAATTTATTAGTAGAAGAAAGAATATTTTTATCAATATGCCCTAATAATTCGGCCCGTTGGCCCCTCACCGCATACCTAAAGAGTTTCTCTCGATCGACATTTGGCCCATATATTTCAGTCAGTATTTCATCTGAGCGCTTTAGGTATGTTTCGACTTCCTTCACCCGATTTTGCCGAAACAGTTGCCGGCTTTGCATGAGTAAGGCGATATTCAGGAATTTTTTTGTGATTGGATCTTTGCTTCCCAGGTTAAGTGCCGTTTCTAATTCCCGAATCGCTTCCTGATACTGGCGATTACAGTAATAGGCATATCCCAAACTGTGGTGAGCATCCCATGATAACGGATCCACTTCAACAGCCTGCCTCATCTGAACAAGTGCGGTATCGATACGGCCAAGACGCAACAGTTGCCAGCCGTACTCTTCGCGGGCCTCACTGTGGCTGGGATTGAGTTGCAGCGCTTTTTTAAAAGCTTGCTCGCTCCGCTCCCAATCCTGTTCAAAAAGCTCATACACAAGTGCCTTTGCCAAATATGCCTCTACGACCGTCGAATCGATTGCCAACGCCCGGCGTGCCGCCTGCAACGCTTCGGGCCCGGCTTTTTCAGGAGCTACCCCCTTGACCCCCACCACTTCAGCATTCAATCCGCTCATTATGCCCAACCAGACCGAGGCCATCGCCAGACCAGCGTAGGCCGGTGCAAAGGTTGAATCGTAACGAATGGCTTGATGAAACAGGGTTTCAGCTCGCGCTACTCCCGTCGGATCCCTCAAGTCTCGCAGATGCTGTGCCTGCAAGTACAGGTGGTAGGCGGCCTCATCCACATCACGCCGGGCAGTCAGTTGCACCCGCTCCTGCGGCAATAGCTCCACTTGAAGAGCCTCGGCAATGCGTGTAGCTACCTCACTCTGAACTGCGAGAATGTCTTTAAGTTCGCGGTTATAGCTTTTCGACCACAGATGATGGTCTGTCTTCGCGTCAATAAGTTGGGCGTGAATACGCACATGGCCGCCCTGCTGCTGCACACTCCCTTCCACAATACCTGCTACGCCCAGCTCGCTGGCAATCTCCCGCAGACTTTTATCGGTATTCCGATACTGCATAACCGACGTACGAGAAATAACTGACAAATCACTAATCTGAGCCAGCCGTGTAAGAATCTCTTCGGTCATACCAAGGCTGAAGTAGTCGGTGCTGTCCTCAGCGCCAAGGTAGGTAAACGGCAAAACAGCGACCGACCGCTCAGTAACCACCGGCGCTGCATCATCCGTTGCGTCAGGCCAAAAAATCCAGCCCGCAGTGATGACTAAAATTAAAAGACCGGCAGCGGCCGCCCACCATCCATATTGTCGGTGTTCTTGATTCTTCTCTGCCGCTGTCGCTACAGGGCGTAATGCAGAATGAAATGGTGACTCCTCCCGCTTACTGTCCGGCACTTTTACTACTGTAGAATCTGTGTGTTGATCGGTCTCAGATGATGCAGACTTGCTCGATTCTTGCTGATCAGCTTTGTTAATATCCTCAACAAGCCTCTTCAGCTTCTCGGAGGGCTCCATTTCCCACTCTTCCCTGATAAACGTTTCAAACTCATCATATGCCTTAAGCACTCCCGGGCGGTCGCCTAACCGGTGCAGCAGCGTAATGAGCCGGTGGTAGGACTCTTCCGAAAATTCGGAGTAAGACACGGCTTTCTTTGCCCATCTTTTTGCGGCATCCAAACGGCCTTCCTGCTCCGCTTCTTCGGCAAGGAGCCAGGCCGTATCAGCGGCGCTCCGGCGCAGCCGCGCCCGTTCCCCGTCCAGCCAGCTGTTAAATTCATTAGAAGCGTCTGCCACATGAAAGCCCGGCAGCAGATCGCCACGATATAAATCCATCGCCTTCTGTTTTTTGCCCTCGCTCAAAGCCTCCTCAAAAGCTGACACATCACACCATATTTTTTTGTAGTTGATGCCCACCTCTTCGGTGCCCCTGTTAATTACAACATCATCACCCAGTGCGGCTCGAATATGATACAATAAATTACTGAGGGCATTACGGGCGCTTTTCTGGCCCCGCTCAGGCCAAAATAGTGCAATCAGCTTATCACGCCGCTTAAATCCACGCGTGCGGGCCAACAACAGGTAAGTAAAAAGCGCAAGACGTTTAGGTCCCTTCAGCAGCGATTGGTCGTACCTGCCATCTTTTCGCTGAAGCTTTGTTGAACCCAGAATTGAGAATTTTATCATGTCATTGCAGGAATAATTCACCTCTTAGATGCAATCTAAGAAACAAGCGACAGATAGCAAAGAGACGGGCTATATATTCTTCGTGAACCTTAATTATCCGGGAGGTTTGGACGCTGCAACTGCAGAGAGCGCAATGTCAGCCAATCCATCTTTCCTGATGATATTTAATCATTCACAAATAAATGAGCCATTATGAAAACACCAACTAACATATCACCCTTTAAAAGTACACATGGAACAGCAAAATCAAGATACAGCAAAGCCCGTACGATTAGTCTTGTTTTATTCTTGATTGTAACCGCAGCCTCCCTGGTTATTGCCGGTTGCGAAGACGCCGGAACGAATAATGAAGAAGAACCTGAACAGTTAGATCCAACAGTAGAATATAGTTTCGAAGGGCCTGTTTTCGACATTTCAGCCACCGGGAACGGAACTATTTTAGTTGCTGATATGGGTGTCGTTAAAGAAATTGATGCCAACGGAGTAAGTGAAATTACAGACTTGCCACTTGTTGAAGGTCCAGGTGCGTTTGGAGAAACCGGAATCACATTTATCAACGGTCTCTTACCAGTCGGTGACGGAAGTTTCTATGCTACACGATCATCTCTTGACCTCGCAGTTGGAGCAGGTCTGTTATTTTCTGATGGAACCAATACAGAGCTGACAGCCAATATAGAAACCTTTACAATAGGCAACTGGCCGGAAGGAAATCCCGGACAGGCGCCATTTTGGAAAAACTTTAATTGTGAACCTCCCGGCGGATACTCTGCTGCACCCTATTCAAATCCTTATAACCTTGTTTCAATATCGGATGATGAGATTCTTGTTGCAGATGCAGGTGCCAACAGCCTTCTAAACGTTGATGCAAATGGCAACATAGAAGTAGTGGCTACCTTCACCCCGATAATTTCGCCGGAAACAGGAGAGCAAATGATACAGTTCCCTTTGGATGAAGATACAAACTGTTTTGTTGAGCCTGTACCTACAGGAGTAGCAATCGGGCCTGACGGCGCATACTATGTGGGTGAATTGGTTGGCAGTACGGCTGCAAATTTTGGCGGTCTACCTTCTCCTGATGGAATTTCGAGCATATGGCGAATTGAACCCGACTCGCGCAATGTAGTATGCCCTTCTGCTAATTGTACAAAGGCGGTTACTGGCCTGAATACCGTTATTGATCTTGAATTCGGCCCCGATGACCAGCTATACGTTGTTGAATTTGAGAGAAGTGGATTTTTAGCTGCGGTTGCTCCTGACCTTGGAATACCAATAGCGGGCGGGACCATAAAAAAATGTAATGTTGCGGCGAACTCCTGCGAAATCATCGAAGGGGCAAACGGTGATTTGTTGCTCCCGGGCGCCATAACCTTTGATTCCAGCGATAATCTGTGGCTTTTAGACAATGTCTTTTCACCTACTATCAGGAGTATTGAATGGCAATAAAAGATGTAAAGACCGACGAAGCAGTTGCAATTCCCGGCAGTTAGATAAGGTAAAAAAACATCGAGAGTTGCGCTGCATTTGTGAATGCATGGATCCGGGCAGCAGCTCGGATTCATGTTCTAACAAATAAATAAACAACCTAATGAAGCCTTCGGGCTTCACTCAAAAACACACCTAAAACAAACAACACGAGGTACCTATTATGAAAAAGCTAATCACACTAACAATCGCACTTTTTGTAACCGCCAGTATCGCCTACGGGCAGCATGATAACATAGCCATGGTTGAGCAAATTAACGCCAACAACCAGGGCGATATTGAACAGGTGGGCAACACCAACGAAGCCCGTATCGGTCAGGGCATTTTCGACCGACCATTACGGGACGATCCGGATGATAGGGAACGACCCCGATTTAATCCCGGAACTGCCAACGAAAATCAAGCTTTTGTGCGGCAGGTAGGCAACAATAACTTTGGCATCGTTGGGCAGGGATTTGAAGGCGGTACCGCCCGGAGTGCATCCGATGCAACCCAAAACGCCGAACTGCGCCAGATCGGCAATGAAAATTCCGGGCAAATCTTTCAGGGTGCTTTTGAAGGCACCGCGGCCGGCAATGACGCTACCCTTCGGCAGACCGGTAACCGAAATGCAAGCATTATTTTCCAGGGCGTTAGCGGAGGCACTGCCCATGGAAATGAGGCCGATATTCGTCAGCCCGGCAATGATAACTACGCGGAGATATTGCAAGGTTTTGTTGGTGGCACCGCCACCGATAATACCGCATCCATCCGCCAGCCCGGCAACGGAAACGAGGTCTCCATCCTACAGGGTTTCCGCGGTAATACCCTGCGCAACAGCAACGCCGAGGTTATCCAGCGTGGCAATAACGACCGCGCGGTCATCGATATGGCCGGAAACAATCAGAGTGCTTCTATCACGCAGTCCAATTAACCATTTCCATGAAAGTGCCTCTGAATGGGGTGCTTTCTTTTCTTCTTAGTGTCATCCCCGACCCCGCCTACCCCGCACTTGATGCGGGGATCCGGGATCTCGTAGAGATTTTAATAACTTAAAAAGAGGCCATTATGAAAAAACTGATCCTACTCTTTCTTTGCTACGGGCTTTGGGTCGCCATGGCAGAGGCACAAAATAAATCCAATGAAACAATCATTGAGCAGGTAACGCCAAGCCAGTTGGTTACTGATGAGGACTTGCTGGAACGGTATTCCGATCTGACCGGCATTACAAACCTCCAACAACAGGCCGCCGATGCCAATCAGTTAAGCTACATTCAAATGAGGGGCGCTAACAATCAGGCCCTTATTATGCAGTCGGGTTCAAGTAATACCGGCGCCATTAACATTTTGGGAGGCTTTAACAAATCAACGTTGCATCAACGCGGCCGTAACTTACTTTCGCTTATTCATATTGAGGGCCGTTCAAACCGGCTGGAGGTAAACCAAAACGGCAACAACCTCGGCAACCTGGTACAGGTGCTGGGGTCGGGAATTGATGTTGATATCATACAAAACCCTGCCGGATTCCATTATCACCAGAGCGGCAGCGCTAATCCGATCACTATCACCAGCACGGCCAGAAACGTGCCGGTTATTATTCGCAATAATTAATAACCGGCTCTGCCGAATCATGTTATCACAAACAGTGAATTAAAATAAGCGTTCAACTCTGAGGTCTCCTGACGGAACCTGAGACAACGAATAAAGCCAGTCCGCCGAGGCCTATTCCCAGCAGCAAAAGATTGGCTATCCATTGCGTATCAATAATCATGCCCGCCCACGGTTGTAGCAGTACGCAGCCGGCCACTAACGCCATCATGCCTAACACCTTAATGATGGGATACGGCACTGGATACACCCCGCGAACCTCGCGGTAAAGCAGCAGCGCCATAGATGCATAGCTAAACAATGTGGCGAAAGCGGAGCCCATCATCCCAAAAAATGGAATAAGCACCAAGTTAGCTACTACGGTTATAACCGCACCGGCAAGCATTATCTTAGGCAAAATTTTAGTTTCTTCTTCAATAAAGACCCCGGCTGAAAAATTCATATACCACCCGTGAAACCAGTAGGCACCAAGCAGTACCGGAACGATGGAAAGCCCGCCCCAAAATTTGGGATCAATCAGATAGGCATCAAGCCCCGGGATGGGAAACTGTACAATTTGATTGACGAACAGGCCGATGCCCAAAAACACGGCAGCGGCGGCTATATTGAAATAGAAAAAGACATCAGCGTATAGCTCGGGGGCCTCTTCATCTTCGGCGTAACGAAGAAAAAATGGCTGCCACGCCATCCGAAACATCTGGATGAGCAGCAACATAAAAACGGCCAGCTTGTAGCAGGCGTTGTAGATACCCACCACATCTTCGGGCGTGGTGCCTGCCCCATACAGCCCGGCGGCGGTGGCATCAGACAGGTAATTATTGAGGAAAAACCGATCCAGCATTTCATTGATTACATACCCGAGTCCGGCCGGAATAAACGGAATGCCAAAGGTCATCGCTTTTTTAAGTATGGGCGTCTGCCACGTTCCGCCCAGCATGCGCGCGGTAAGCATCCACAAGAACAGCGTGGTAACACCTGAGGCAAGTAAATTGGCCACAAAAACAGCTTCAATGCCCCAGCCCAGCCCCAGAATCAAATAGAAATTGAGCCCGATATTTATCAACACATTTACCGTGCGAATCACCGCATACTGCACTGGTTTTCGAACCAGCCGCAGCTCGGCAAAGGGCACCAGCGCCAGTGTATCAAACCAGAGAATGCCAATCATCATCAAAAAGATGCTGTGGGTGCCGGAACCCAAACTCATCAGTGGCATAATGAGCGGAGCTAACATCCACAATAGCACGGCCAACACCGTGGCAATGCCAAGCAGGGTGAGTTGTATGGTTTTAAAAACGCTTCGCGCTTTCTCGCGATCTTTGGCGTAACGCAGGTAGGCCGATTCCATCCCAAATGTGAATACTACGTTGAGGAATGCAATAGCCGCATACACAAGGCCAATCACCCCATACTGGGCGGTACCGTACACTTTGGTATGCAACGGCACCAGCAGGTAATTGATAAACCGCGCCAGCACACTGCTGATGCCGTAAATGAGCGTATCAGAAAAGAGTTCTTTGAGTTTTGTCAAGATTAAGATTTAATACCTTATTAAGTTATCATCCCGAATCGAATCTGCCGCCAGGGAGATGAGCATGAGGGATCTCAAACGTAATAAAATTGATACTCGTAGTTGCGGTCTGCTTTGAATCAACATTTGAGATCCTTCGCTCCGCTCAGAATGACATTTCTGCGTTTTAAGGAAGTTTAACTCCCGAATTAGATGCTCAGGAGTATAACTCCTTCGCAACCAAGGTTACTTAAATTATTATATTCGTTTATGTCCGTGCAAATCTGTGGCTATTTTTCTCTGAGATTTTCAATCGCTTGAACCCCAAGCACATAGCTTTGTTTCCCAAAACCGGTAATGATGCCATCAGCCTGCGTCCCGGTGATGGACACAGCCCTAAATTTTTCACGCGCATGGATATTGGAAAGATGCACTTCCACCACGGGTATTTCCAGCATTTCAAGCGCATCACGAATAGCTACCGAAGTATGCGTGTAGCCGCCAAAGTTGGCAATAAGCCCGTCCATACTTGAATCGATGCATGATTGAATGGCATCAATTAAATCGCCCTCCAAATTACTTTGGGTGAAGACAAAATCGTGATCGGGAAACCGGGCGGTGATAAACTGCTCGATATCGTCCAAGGTCTCTGAACCGTATTGTTCGGCATCGCGCTTGCCGAGCATGTTTAAATTGGGGCCGTTAATAATCTTCAATTTCATAACTGTACCGTTTTACTGATTTTTTGTGCCAGCTCCTTCATCCGTTCTTCGCTCACCTTTACATTGTGCCCCAAGGCCATGGGCTGCGTTTGGGTATAAAGCGGCACCAAATGGACATGCGCATGCGGTACTTCCAGCCCCTGCACAATGATGCCCGTACGCAACGGTTCCAGCGCCTCATCAATACCGGCTGCTACTTTTTTCGCAAAATCCATCATCCCGTGCATTTCCTGCTCCGATAAATCAAAAAAATAATCAGTTTCCTTCTTCGGCACTACCAGCGTGTGCCCTTCGGCTATAGGGTTGATGTCAAAAAATGAAAAATGGTGCTCATCTTCCGCAATTTTATGCGAGGGAATAGTTCCGTTGATTATTTTTGTGAATATGGTAGCCATAGCAGTTAGCAGTTAGCAGTTAGCAGTTAGCAGTTAGCAGTTAGCAGTTAGCAGTTAGCAGTTAGCAGTTAGCAGTTAGCAGTTAGCAGTTAGCAGTTAGCAGTTAGCAGTTAGCAGTTAGCAGAAACAAAACACCATTTTTGAATACAGTCAAGAATAATTTTTAATTCCTAATTTTTAATTCTTTAAATCAAACAAGACTAAAAATAACACTTTCAGCCGTATCTTCTTCTTTAATCACTCCCTGCTGCTTGCCCCAATCCAGAAAACCGATTAGTTCTGAAAACACCAGAAAATGTTCCTTCCGTTCAAGTGCATCCGGGAACAGGGTTTGGCTCAGCTCCATTAAGCCCTGCGGCGCACCCTGCAATTGCTCTTTAATTTGAACGTACCGCTTATTCTGCTCGCTGAGATGATGGGCGGCTACTTGCCCCACCTTTGTAATCTGTTTTCCGTGCCCCGGCAGCACGCGCCCCTGCTGCTTTTTCATCCACTGCAACGTAGCCTGATACTGCAAAAGGCTTTGGTTACGCTTGCCGGTTTTTGCATCAAAATTAATGAGTGCATTGGTACTGATGTGGCCCAACAGCACATCACCGCCAAAAATAAGACCTTCGTCACTGTAATATACCACATGACCCGGCGCGTGCCCGGGCGTTAGCTTCACGGTAAACGATAATTGTCCGGACGATAGCACCGCCCCGTCTTCAACCCATTGCGGTTCAATCGGGCGCTGAAACTGCTGCAGCCACTCCAGCTGCTCAAGCATTTTTTGTATCAAGGGTGATGGAATTCCATGGGCTGTGAAAAATGCTCTGAACAATTCACCGGCGTCCTCATTGGCAAAATTGGCCCGCTCTTTGGGGTGCCCTTTAACCACCGCACCTGATTCATCGGCCAGGCGTGCAGCTTGCCCGAAATGATCGGGATGTCCGTGAGTCAGCCAAATTTCGTCCAAATCGCTGATGGCAATATCCTGTTCTTGCAAGGACGATTGCAGCTGCCGGTAGGAGTCATTAGAATGATGGCCGCAATCAACCAGTATATTTTTTTCGTCTTTGATCAAGTAACAAAATACATCACCCACCGCAAAGGGGGTCGCAATTGCTATGGGAAAAATAACATCGCTTAATAATGATTGCTGGACAGCGGAGTTTGGCATTCGTTTAATTACATTAAAAATGAATTTATGAAAGTACAAAAGTGAACCGAAACTATCATGGATGAGTCAAAATAAACAAAACCATTTTTTTGAGATTCAGTTTGAAATTCAATTCATGAAAGCCGTATATTTGGAATCTGTTTAAAAACGAGAGTCGGTAGCTCAGCTGGCAGAGCAACGCCCTTTTAAGGCGTGGGTCGAGGGTTCGATCCCCTCCCGACTCACAAAAATTTATAAGCTCTTGCAGTTTTAGTGCTGCAAGAGCTTTTTTTTATGCACAAAAAATTGACTGCTAAAATTAATTAAGTCACAATGGCTTTAGCTTTTAACCAAAAATATTAGAAGAATTGCTATATGGAAAGAATTCAAAGAATTTGCTGTAAAAGGAAATGTGGTTGACATGGCTGTGGGTATAATCATCGGCGCGGCTTTTGCAACCATCGTTAAATCGCTTGTGAGTAATGTAATAATGCCACCGGTCGGCTTGTTATTGGGCGGGGTTGATTTCTCAAACCTTTTTGTAGTGCTCAAAGAGGGCACCATACCGGCGCCCTATGCCACGGTTGAAGCCGCCACCGAAGCCGGTGCGGTAATTATGTCGTGGGGAGTATTTATTAATACCATCATCAGCTTTATCATCATGGCCTTTGCCATCTTTTTGCTGATCCGCTACATCAACAAGCTAAAGCGGGCCGAAGAAGAGACCCCGGCACCCCCGCCAACGGTAAAAAAGTGCAGTCACTGCTTTTCTGATATTTCCGTCAAGGCTACCCGATGTCCAAATTGCACTTCGGAGCTTAAAGCTGAAGGATAAAGCTATTTGAATCTTATTTTGTGTATTACACACCCCGATCCGGCATAAGCCGGATCACCCCTCTCAAGAGGCTGTGAGAAAATACAATGTCAAATAAATCATGCCTTAATGATTTAGATTTATAGCTAAATGAACGTAATTGTCATCCTCCTTACCCCCTTCAAAGGGGGACACTACCCACTTATTCAGTGGAGTTAAATCACTGTCTATTTCTTTAAAGAAATAAGTCCCAATATCTCTATGCATAATATTTTCACAGCCTCTTAAGAGTGGGCTTTTTTTCTCGTTTCGAGCCTCTGGATCGGAACGGTGGTGTTTGTAATTCGTAACTTTCGAACCGAACCGGCGGTTTTTTACGGACAAACAAGATATTGAGCGAGATAACATCTCGCTCTACAAGACGAGACTGTGAGGGAGTTGAACTCCCGAACAAACCTTTCCAAATCCTCTACATTTTTACACGAAAAGGACTACCATTAAACTATAGAGAATAGCCGCAAGCCCTGCCGCCGTGAGTGCCAATGGTATTTGGGTATAGACATGGTCCATTAAATCACATCCGGTGGAAAGCGATGAAAGTATCGTCGTATCGGAGATGGGTGAGCACTGATCACCGAACACACTCCCGCCCACCACCGCGCCAAAGCATAGTGTGATGAAAAACTCATCCGGCAGTACGGCCCAGGCCAACGGCATAGCCACCGGAAATACCACCGCGTAGGTGCCCCACGATGTACCCGCAGCAAACGCAATAATCATGCACAGCAGCATCAGCAACGCCGGCAAAGCCACGGGCGTAATGACATCACCCATGAGCACCACAATATAATCGGCGGTGCCTACGGCTTCGGCTACGCTTTTGAGCGTTACGGCCAGTGCCAAGATAATGGCGCCAATGGTTACGCCTTTACAACCATCTACAAAACCTTCAATCACCGTTTTGAGCTTCATGCCTTTGGCAAGCGCTACAAAAACGCCCACTAAAACAGCCAACACAAATGCTTCATTAATAAGTAGCAGCGGATCATCGCTACCCTGTATTATTCGGGTGATGACATACGGAATGATGGCCACGCCCAGAAGCGTGCCAATGGGACCAAAAAAATCGACCAAACCCGGTGTGTAACTTTTCGGTATGTGCATATCGGTAAGTTCACGGGCGGCCATGGGTTCGGCATCATCGCGATCCAATTTGCCGGTTGTTTTAGCACGGTCGATAGCCGCACGCATTTTCTTACCCGGTACAAACGGAAGCTTATTCCACGCAAACAGTAGCGTGATAATAAGCGCAATAATCCCGTAAAAATTAAACGGTATGGCTGATATGAAAAACTGAATGCTTGCTTGTTCGGTAGGCAAAAGCGGGATGGTGCCGGCTACTAATCCCGCCACGTAAAAGGGCCACACATTGAACGGAATAACCGTTGCCGCGGGCGATGCGGTGGAGTCCACCATGTACGAAAGTTCCTCGTGCGATACATCATGTTTATCGGCAATGGGGCGCACGGTAGCGCCGGTCAACACGGTACTGATGGTGCCACCCTGATGGAAAATGAGGCCCATCATCCAGGTGAAAAATTTGGCTGATTTCGGACCGCGCACCATCTTGCCGCTGGCCCATTCAGCGAAACACTCAGCCCCGCCGGTGCGGGTCCATATACCAATCAACCCACCGAGTGACCACAAGTACACCAGCAAAATTTGGGCAAAGCTTTCGGTTCCGATCGAGGGAACTAAAAAATTCTTTACAATATTGAGCTGGCCCGAAATCACCCCGCCCAGCGCAATACCCACAAACAGCGAGCTGATCACCTCTTTAGTATAAAAGGCTAAGAAAATGGCAACAAGCGGCGGCACCACCGACCAAAAACCGTAATTTTCGCCGTACTGGGGGAAATCACCTGCAAAGATTATTCCCAAGGCCAGCACAACCACCGTGATAGCCAGATTTATTCTGTTGCCTTTTGATATTGTTGAAAACCATCCTTGGTCTGCATTTGTCATAAAAAATTTCCTTTTGGTCGATAATTTTCTCAAAGTGTATAAAAGCCGTCATCAAGTCAAGAACGTTTATTCAAAATCGCTACATAAAGTGTGAAATATCGCGAGTTCGAGATATGATGATAACTCAAAAAGTTGTCAGAATTAGTTCTCTCTATTAAGAGGGGTGGCCGCCGTGCCAGATTAATCGGTCGGAGTGTGTTCACTAAACGCTCCGGCAACCATGTCAATTTATCTGATCGACCGCACCCACCCCGCCTCTCTTCATTCGGCACCCCTCCGTCGGAGGAGACTAAAACGGGCTCATTTCAGATATTCTAAAGGCTATATAAATTTATTTTAGAAATTTATAAATCCAGGATACTTGTAGCGAACTCTTTCAGAAAAAGTCTTATTTTTTGGGACTTCCTAACGCTTATATATATTCTGAATTCATCACTCTAATTGATTTGCACTCTACATGGCAAAAAGTCCCCCACAAACCATTAATTATTTGCGCAGCGGCTGGGCCATTCTTGTGTTTTTTATCAGTTTTATTTTTGCCACTCCCATAATACTGGTTTTGCTGATTTTATCATTTGGCACATGCACCAATTTTATTATTGAAACGGTAGCCCCACTCATGATGAAGCCGGTTTTGGCCGCAGCCGGCGTTCGCTTGACCATCAAACAGCACGGCCCGTGCATAGAACAACCGGTGGTCTATATTATCAATCACGGTTCTACCGTTGACCTCATTACCATACTCGCACTCGGGCTGTCGCGGGTGCGCTTCGTGGGCAAGTGGGAACTGCAATACAATCCCATTTTCTTTTTGCTGGGTCGGCTTACCGGACAGGTTTTTATCAAGCGTCAGAAATCAGAACGTGCCGTTGAAACGCTGAAAAAATCGTATACTCGTATTCAAGAAAAAAGGCTGTCCGTCTTGATGGCGCCCGAAGGATCACGCAAGCACAAAGGCATCATAGGCCCATTCAAAAAAGGTCCGTTTCGTATGGCCATAGATCTGGACTATCCCATTGTGCCTGTCTATTTCGAGGGGAACCGGGCACTCAGCAGCGGTGGGTCTATGGTATTCAAATCCGGGCATGTAACGGCCCACATTTATCCGCCGGTTGATACCTCGAACTGGACCCTTGAAACGATCGAACAGCATATTCGAGATATTCGCAGCTGCTACCTAAACTGGGCCGGTGTGAAAGATGAGCCGGTTGAAACAGAAATAAAAAATAGTCGCGAGTCATGAGCAGTGAGCTATTCAGCTTTAACTCAGAGCTCAAGACTCATGACTCACAACTCAAAACTCATGACTATGACCATAAAAAACGTTGAAATAAAAGCCCGCTGCACAGAGCCCGATGCAATCCGTGATATTCTTACAAATAAAAATGCTGATTTCAAGGGCACCGACCATCAAATCGATACTTATTTTAAGGTTGAGGACGGCCGGCTAAAACTTCGCGAAGGCACTATCGAAAATAATCTGATTTATTACCGCCGCCCGGATACCGCATCACCCAAGCTGTCTGATGTTCATCTGGTTCCAATGGATCAGCCCAAAAAAATGAAGGCCTTACTTACAGCCGCTCTTGATGTTAAAGTTGTGGTTGACAAGAAACGGGAAATCTACTATATCAACAATGTGAAGTTCCATATTGATGAAGTGAAAGAAATAGGGAATTTTGTAGAAATCGAAGCTATTGATGAAGACGGAAGCATCAACGAAGCTAAACTACACGAGCAATGTGAGTACTATATGCAGCTATTTAAAATTAAAGAAGAGAATTTAGTTGCGGAGTCGTATTCGGATTTGGTAATTGAGTAACCAACACCTCCCGTCCCGCACAAAAACGATGTGCGGGCCACCCTCCTCAAGGAGGGATTCAATAGCATTTCCCCTCAAATGGAGATGTTTAAAAGTAACAGATGAGTGATTATTATGGGTAAGAACAAAATTATTCCCTACGATAAAAACTTAGTGCCTTTTGCCCGCAAACTAAGAAAGAACATGACACCGGGCGAAGTTATTCTTTGGCAACACATTCGAAAACAAACGTTGGGGTATCAATTTCATCGGCAAGTTCCTATTGATCAGTTTATAGTCGATTTTTACTGCCATGAACTTAACCTGGCAATCGAAGTCGATGGAAGTTCACATGACTTTCCAGAAACAAGTGCCAATGATTTAAAAAGACAGAATAAATTAGAAAATCTTGGCGTACAATTTATCAGATTTGAAGAATCCGAAGTAGTCAAAAACTATAACACTGTCGTTGAAACGATTTCTGATTGGATTGATATCAATAGCAATGATAACTAGCCCTCACTTTGAGGAGTGATTCTCTAATCTCCCCTTGAGGGGAGATGTCACACAGTGACAGAGGGGTGTTTAATTCTGTTAAGACGAAAACCAGCCATGAACCGAGACCAAAATTGTCATTGCGATCCGCCAATAGGCGGAGAAGCAATCTCCTAAAGTGATATAAGCTATACAGAAAAAAGGAGATCGCCACGCCCCATTAAAGCGGGGCTCGCGATGACACATTAAAAGATATTATTACATAGATTTTAGTATCCTATAACACAATCCGTTCTTATCCGTGAAAATCTGCGGCCAAAAAAATTATATATGAAACGAGACCAAAACCTGCAAGAAATTGAACAGCAACCACGGTGGGACGTTATCATCATTGGCGGCGGGGCTACCGGTCTGGGCACGGCCGTGGAGGCCGCATCACGCGGGTATAAAACGCTGTTGCTGGAACAGCACGACTTTGCCAAAGGCACCTCCGGCCGCAGCACCAAGTTAGTCCACGGCGGCGTTCGGTATTTACGTCAGGGTGATGTGAAGTTGGTGCGCGAAGCTCTTCGTGAACGTGGGTTGATGCACCAAAATGCCCCGCATCTCGTTAAAAATTGTTCGTTCGTGCTGCCCGCCTACAGCTGGTGGGAAGGGCCGTTTTACGGACTCGGCCTCAAAATATATGATGCCATGGCCGGCGATCTCGGGCTAGGTTCCTCCACCTTGCTGTCGGTTGAAGAAACGCTTAAGCACATCCCTACCCTCGAAACGGACGGACTCGACGGCGGCATCAAATACCATGATGCCCAATTCAATGACGCTCGGATGGCTATCACCCTGCTGCACACCTTGGGTGATGAGGGCGGCACCGCGCTCAACTATATGAAAGTAACCGACTTGTTGAAGTCTGAAAATTATATCACCGGGGTGATGGCCCGGGATCAAATAACCGATCAGAAATACACCATTAAAGCCAAGGCCGTAATAAACGCCACCGGCATTTTTACTGACCAAATTCGACAAATGGATGATCCGTCCACCCCGCCGGTCATGCAGCCCAGCCGCGGCGTGCATATTGTGCTTGATCAATCATTTCAACCCGGCAACAGCGGCATCCTCGTGCCCCGCACCGATGACGGTCGCGTAATTTTTGCCATCCCCTGGAAAAACAGAGTCCTCGTTGGCACCACCGACATTCCCATCGATCAACCCACGCTGGAGCCCCGCCCGACTGATGAGGAAATTGACTACCTGCTTGAATATGCCTCCAAATATTTAATCGGCAACCCCACCCGCGCGGATGTACGCAGCGCCTTTGCCGGCATTCGTCCGTTGGTCGCCACTAATCCCGAAGGTGACACCGCCGACATCTCGCGTGACCATACGCTTATTCAAGACCCTTCCAATCTTATTACCATTACCGGCGGAAAATGGACGACCTACCGCCTAATGGGAGAAGATGCGGTGGATATGGCAGCCGATGCGGTGAATCTGGACAAACGTAAATCAGTTACTGATGAATTGAAACTCCACGGCTGGACTTCTGACGGATCCTCCAATGAGCCTTATGCTGAATATGGAACCGATGCCCCTATTTTGCAGGAAATTGAAAATGAGGTTGGCGATGAGCCCTTTCACCCGGAACTGCCCATTTTACCTGCCCAGGTGGTGTATGCCGTGCGCCATGAAATGGCATTTACGCTGGAAGATGTACTGGCCCGCCGCACTCGCTGCCTGCTGCTGGATGCCAATGCTACCTTGAACATAGCAAAGCCTGTTGCCCAATTAATGGCAACAGAATTGGGTGAAAACCGAGAATGGCTTGATGGACAGATGGATGCTTTCAATAAATTGGCAGAAGGGTATTTGATTTAAATTATTGAAACGCATTGCTTCTTCATCAGTCGCTCCTCGGCTGATGACCGGCGGACGCTCTCGCGTCCATCCTATTGTAAAAAGTGGCAAAAGCGACGTATTGCCTACCATCTCACCGGTCCATTCCCTTTACTTATCACCGCCAAATTCGTTAATTGTTGCTACTTCAATCGCAGTTTCAATACCCTAACCCTCCCCGTTCCTTCGGAACACCCCTCCCTAAATCATTAGGGAGGGGCCGGGGGTGGGTCAAAAAAGAAGAATACATTCCAATGCTTATGAAAAAAAGAACCTCCCTTTTCCTGTCCTTCCTTATAATCGTATCCCTTAACGACCTTACAACAAACCAGGCAACCGCCCAACAAAAACCTGCTCAATTTGACACCACCCTCTTCCACGATATGCAATTTCGCCCCGTGGGGCCCACCCGAGGAGGGCGCGTAACGGCGGTGGAAGGGCACCGTGCCCATCCCCATAAATTTTACATGGGCGGAGCCGGCGGCAGCGGCATCTGGAAAACAGAAAATTATGGACAAACGTGGGTTAACATTTCCGACGGGCAAGGCTTTAAAAGCACTTCCATCGGAGCCCTGGAAGTGGCCGATTCAGATACCAGCATCATCTATGCCGGTACCGGAACCGATGGCATCCGCGCAAATGTAACCACCGGCCGGGGGGTGTATAAATCAACCGATGCCGGCCAAAGCTGGCAGTTTCTGGGGCTGGAAGAAGCCGGACAAATTGGGGCGATTGAAGTGCACCCCGAGAACCCCGACCGCGTCTATTTGGCTGCCTTGGGCCATCCGTTTGGAAAAAATAAGCAGCGCGGAATTTTCCGATCAAAAGACGGCGGCCAAAACTGGGAAAAGGTATTCTTTGCATCCGATTCTACCGGAGCTATTGATCTGGAACTCAACACCGAACATCCAAATGAACTTTACGCTGCCATGTGGCGCGCCGAACGCAAACCGTGGACTATTATCAGCGGAGCAGCCAAAGAAAATGGACTCTATAAGTCAACCGACGGCGGAGACAGCTGGAAACAGATGACCAACGGGCTGCCCGACAGTCTGACCGGTAAAGCTGATTTTGCCGTCACCCCAGCCGATCCCGACCGCATCTACGCCCTGCTGGAAGCGCCCGGCAAAAAACAGGGCCTGTATCGCTCGGATGACCGCGGCGAAAGCTGGAAACAGATGAGCGACACCACCGGCACCATTATGACGCGCCCCTTCTACTTCACCAATATCACCGCGCACCCGACCAACCCCGATAAAGTGTATGTGGGCAACGTGCGCTACTGGGTTTCGGAAGACGGCGGTAAAACCTTTGAGCGGCGGCCGGTAACGCACGCTGATGTGCACGATCTCTGGATCAACCCCGAGCAGCCGGATATTCAAATTCAGGGGAATGACGGCGGGGCAACCGTCACCCTCGATGGCGGAAAAACGTGGAGCACGCAACTCAATCAACCCACTGCAGAACTGTATCAGGTTAACGTGGATAATCGCTTTCCATATCGGCTGTATGCCGGCCAGCAAGACAATAGCACCATTGTAGTGCCCAGCCTGCCTCCGTATGAGAGTCCGGCCGGGCCGCGCGGATGGTGGGAAACCGCCGGCGGCTGTGAAACGGGACCCATTGTGCCCGTACCCAATACCGGTAAAACGGTTTATGCCAATTGTAAAGGCCGCTTTGGGCAATACAATACCACCACCGGCCAACAAAAAAACTTTTATGTGGGCGCCGAATATATGTACGGGCGCAATCCTGCCGACCTGAGTTACCGCTTCCAGCGCGTGGCGCCTATTGAAATTTCACCGGTTGATTCTACGGTGGTTTACCACGGCTCGCAATACCTGCACCGCACCACCGATGGAGGTGAAAATTGGGAACAAATCAGCCCGGATTTGACCGCCTTTAAACCGCAATTTCAGGTGCCTTCCGGCGGACCGATTACGCGCGACATCACCGGAGAGGAACACTTCAGCACGCTCTATTCCATCAGCGCATCACCCCACAATAAAGATGTGATATGGACAGGCGCCAACGACGGCCCGGTGCACATCACCCGTGACGGCGGCCAAAACTGGACCGACGTCACCCCCGAAAACTTGCCGCCCAACGGACGTGTAGATGCCATTGAACCCTCGCCGCACCAAGCCGGTACCGCTTATATTGCGGCCGTACGGCGCAAGCTGGATGACTTTGATCCCTACATTTACAAGACGGATGATTACGGCCAAAGCTGGGAGAAATTGACGACCGGAAACGGTATTCCGGACGGCTACCCCACGCGGGTGGTGCGCGAAGACCCCGAGCGCAAAGGGCTGCTTTACGCCGGCACCGACTGGGGACTATTCGCCTCTTTTAATGACGGCCAAAACTGGCAGCAAATAAAGCTGGGACTGCCCAATACGCCCATCACCGATATTCGGGTTCACCGGGGTGATCTGGCGCTGTCAACCATGGGCCGCGGCTTCTGGATTCTGGATAATGTATCAGTTTTGCGTCAGCTTGATGATTCTCTTGCCATGGGTCAAAACCACTTGTTCAAACCACAGAACGCCTATCGCATGCAGTACCGCGGCGGCAGCTATGCGTCCGGGGCGCCCAAATATATTGAACCCGGCGCCGTCATCGATTTTTACGTGCCGGACACCACCGGCGCACCCGTGGTGCTTGAAATACAGGATGTACAGGGCGATCCCGTCCGCAGCTTTGTGGGGCGATTTGATGATGAATCGAATGCCGCTAATGATGAAGAAACCGGAGATGAATCAGACATGATGATGCCGGAAAAAGTCCCCGGCACCGCCGGTTCTTTTGCATTGAAAAACGGACATAATCGGTTTATCTGGGATCTACGCTATCCCGGTGAAACAATAATAGGAACGGATGATGAAACCTATTACGGTCCGGGCGCAGGTCCTGCTGCCGTGCCGGGCTCGTATTCGGTGCGCCTGCGGCAGGGTGAATGGAGTCACGAGCAGCCGCTGACCGTGCGCATGGATCCCCGTGTGGAAGCCGAAGGCACAACGGTGGAAGACCTGCAGGCCCAGCTCGATTTTAGCCTCCACTTGCGCAACGCCATTGGCCGGGCCGAGCGTATGGCCGCCGATGCAGACAGCCTGACATCAACCCTTAAAGCAAGGCTTGCCGACCATCCGGATGACCATTTTTTGACTGATGCCGTTGAAAACCTTGCCCAATTTCGCAGCCGCCTGGTCACCTCTGAAGAAGGCAGCTACCAACCGCCGATGCTGATCGACCAGATGGAGTACCTGTACTATCCCCTCATCCGTGCCGACCAGGCCCCGGGCAATGAGGCCTTTAAACGCTATGAAATGTTGAAGCAACAGCTGAATGAAATTGAAGAACAGTGGCAGGAGATGAAAGATGATATGGGTGAGCTGAAAGAAGGAGATTCGAATTAGTTGAGGACTCATCCACTCCTACACCAAGGTTTCGGTGTGCATGCTCTGTCTCCTTCCCTATTCCGACAACCCCACTGGACAAGGAAGGAGAATTCCTTAAAAAATACATTAAACTCCATATTCTTCCGCAGAGCGGGATTCCCCGGGTCCTGCCGCAGAGCGACAGGACCAGATAGATATAAATAGCTTTATAAAAAAAATAAAATATCGGTCCACTGCTCCGCGGTGGAACGCAAAGCGGATGCTCCTGCGTCCACCTGTAGCGCTGAAATAACTGCCTTATATCAATGCCTCGTTATTAGAGCTCCTGACAAAAGATGAATAGCGGAGTGGCAGCATATTTGGACAGGCCGGCAACGGGTTGATCGGTAAATGCATTCGTCAATTTACACTACCTCGAAACAACTTTTGTAAAGCATTCAACTCTTGATCTTTCATTGTAAACGGAATAGCCGAAAGGTGAAGATTAATGGTTCGGTCGCCACGATTTATTTCCGCTGAATGAATATGCCGATTGCGCTTCAACAAAGACTCCTATGTCTTTCGCTTACAAGGATACATCAAGCAACAACTGACCTCCTTGTTTTCGGGTAACGATATTTGCTTACAGTCTGGCCCACTCAGATAAATCGCATTCAATTATTTCCCTAAATGACATTAAACTTGATTTTCGAGTGTGCAGTATCTTGAAGTTGTCAGTTTGATGATCATACATTGTCACGCCTTGGCTATCAAATCTGTACAGGCTGTAAGATTTATTTCTATCAGTTTCTATGTGCAAATCATCAGTCGCATGAGGGAATTTCTCGTTCATTACTCTTTTGTGTTTAGTCATGATAAATCACCTTATTTGTTAATTATGAAACGTCCATTTAGCCTCTATTGACAATTATAATATACAAAATATGTACCATAAAAATAAGTATAAATTATTAATTATATTGATTTTATAGGCCTATTTATAATGATAAATTATGCATAGATAGGATAAAATATTACCCCCGCATCAAGGCCAGTTTAGATTAGTCTGGTTTTAAAAACCCGTAGTTTCTGAGTATTTTCAGCATTATGGCAGATGTTCACGAACCGGAAACCCGCAGTTACAACATGAGCCAAATATCGGGCAAAGACACCAAGCCTGAAATGCTGGTTCGAAAGTTTCTGCATTCGAATGGTTTTCGTTACCGGCTGCATGTAAAAGATTTACCGGGTAAGCCGGACTTGGTTTTGCCGAAGTATAATTCTGTTATATTTGTTCACGGTTGTTTCTGGCATGCACATCAAGACTGTAAATATTTTAAGATTCCCAAAACCCGAACAGAATGGTGGAAGGAAAAGCTTTATAAGAATAAAGAACGGGACGAGAAAAATATTGAAGAGCTCGAAGAGGAAGGCTGGAATGTAATAGTAGTTTGGGGCTGTGAATTGAAGTCCAATAAAAAAGAAAAATTAGCACATTTAGTTAAAGAATTGGAAAAGAACGAATGAGTATACCTGTAATTGATGTGTTTGCCGGACCAGGGGGTTTGGGAGAAGGTTTTAGCGCCCTGCCGGATACCGGAGGAAATCCGGTTTTTGATATTACTCTTTCCATTGAAATGGATGAGCGCGCCCGACAAACTCTCTTACTTCGCACCTTTTTTCGACAATTTAAAAAAGAGGAAATACCTGAAGAATACTACGAATATATTCACATGGATGAATATGTTGATGTTTACAGACTCCGGCAATTATTAGAAGAAAATAACAACGAAGGAGGAGTCAGCAAATTCGATAAGGCTGACCAAATAGCGAAACAAGCAGAGTTAGGTAAAGTGGATGAAGATGAGCTTGATGCCTGGATTACCGAAGCTTTAAAAGATAAAGATGGCAATAAAAAACAGAACTGGATACTTGTTGGCGGACCTCCCTGTCAAGCTTATTCTGTAGTAGGGAGATCTCGTCGTGGTGGTATAAGTGCCGATGACCCACGGGTTTATTTATACCGGGAATACTATCGAATCTTGGCCAAACATAATCCACCCGTTTTTGTAATGGAAAATGTTAAGGGTTTATTATCTGCTCAAGTAGAAGAAAGCCCTATGTTTGAACAAATATTGTTAGATATTAAAGATCCTGGCTTAGCGTATAGTAAACTGAACGATGAAAGCACAGAAGCTATTGATTGTCCCGGATATCATATCTATTCATTCGTCAGGGAAGAACGAGACGAAAAAGAAGAATTATTTGTTAAAGACGGACCCAATTTTAAACATACCGACTTTATCATTGAATCGGAGAAATATGGTATTCCGCAATCCCGTCATCGTGTAATCTTATTGGGTATTCGTAAGGGTTTAGATATTGACCCAGATATCATAGCAGAGCAGAACGAAGTTACCGTTTCAGATGTACTTCAGGGAATTCCCAAAATACGTAGTGGCCTTTCCAAAAAAAAGGATTCGACTCCTAATTGGGTAAAAGAAATATTAAGGCTAAAGGATACCATACAGCTGGAAGAAACAGATCATGAACCTGATTTATTCCAACCAAAAAAATATCATCCTCTAAGTCGTAAAGCCCTCAGACCCTGGCTGCAAAGAGCCTATAAACTTAAAGTATATTTTGTCTTAAACTCACTAAAAAACCAAGACGTATTAAACAGACTCAATGAAACTCTGAAAGCTATTCAAAAAGACCCTCCTGAGAACCGAGGTGGAGAATATATAAAAAAAGAGTGTAGTATCGGAACGAAGGACACAATTCTTAAAAAATGGTATTTAGATAGCAGAATTAATGGGATATGCAACCATACAGCCCGAGGCCATATGAGCAGTGACCTTCATCGCTATCTTTTTGTTTCTTGTTTTGGAGAAATTGAAGGTTTCTCTCCTAAACTTGAAGACTTTCCATCCGAATTGTTGCCAAATCACGCAAGTGCCAGCAGTGGAGTCAAAAACGCTACATTTGCAGATCGCTTCAGAGTTCAGCTTTGGAGTGATCAGGCCAAAACTATAACAAGCCATATTTCTAAAGATGGCCACTACTATATTCATCCCGATCCTGAGCAATGCCGTAGTTTAACAGTCAGAGAAGCCGCCCGCCTTCAAACCTTTCCTGACAACTATTTCTTCTGCGGACCGAGGACTTCTCAATATATACAGGTTGGGAATGCGGTCCCTCCTTTGTTGGCTAATAAGATTGCAGAAATTGTAAATATTCTCTTTAAAGGTGTCGAGAAGAAATGACAAACAATAACCTGTACAAAGTAGCTTGTAACTATATTAGGAAATCTTATATTATGTAATATTACGTTTTGGCTGTTATTTTTTAAGATATCAACTATGCAGAATCTTCTGGAGAGATTAAACACAAAGTATGATTTGAAACTTGGGAAAAAACAATTCAGCCCTGTAATGCAGTGTTCTATAGGATTAGCAATGCAATACAGAGAACTGGTGAAGAATGGACTACATTCTCCATTCCATTTAAATTTTCCTGATAAACAAAATGCTGCACTATGGCTATCTGTGGCATTATTGAGAAATTATATTCTTAATGACTATATCTATCAATCTGAAGACAGAATTGAAGAATTAAATATTAAAGTAGGAGAGAAAGTTGAAATTTTTGATGTTGTGGCTGTATTTAGTGGCGTTAGAAATAGTAAGCTCTTGCTTAAATTTAGTGACCAAGACTCTCCCATTGGAATCCCTGATGATTGGGCAAAATATCTTAACGCTACAAATAGAACTAAAGTTAACAAGTATTATTTGTTTGCAAAGAATAAGAAAGCTGCAAAAAATAATAGAAATGCCATCTCCAAGCTCCTTGAACCGAATAGTCCCAAATTAATTAATCAGGGGATATTAAAATCAAGAGTACTGGTAATTGCAGGTAGAGGAAATACAGGGGATTTTGCTAATCGTCTAAAAGAAGAACGATTATATAGTACTCCCCTATCTGGGGTTTTTAACATTGGGAAAAACATAATTATAAAACCAGACTTGGAAGATTTTAAATTTCTTTCTGATTCTGACAGTAATGAAGATACCCAGTTTTTTGAAAAAAACTTTTTAAGATTCAAAGATGAGTTATTAAATGCTATTCCAGAAAGGAAGGAAGAAGTTCAAAATCTGATAAAAAAAGTAGAAAAATCAAACTATAGGAATCATGATTTCTTAAAATCGTATAGAGAAATTCTTGACGAAGTTAATAGTGACAAACAGAATAGAATATATAAATATTTCCCTAGTGTTAAAGAAAGCTTGCCGGAGAATTTAAAATCAGTTGTGATAAATGATATTTCTCAGGTCCAATATTATGAAGGATTACTAAACGAATTTCTAAAGAGGAAAATACCTGTGTTAGTATTATCAAATAGATTTACTGATGATAAGAAAGCCCTTTATTTCTTTGATGAATATTTTAGTAATCATTCAGATGAGTTGCGGATCAATTGGAATAAATCGAAAATTGAAGCTCTTAAAAAGAATAAGCCATCTTCAAAAATTCTTGATAAAAAGCTGTGGCAAAAGTGTTTGAAATTTTCAAATCAAACCATTGAAATTCATACAACTAAATCTCATCCTTCGGATGCCATTCTAACAAAGCTACAAAGAAAGATTTCCAATCTTGAAGGTCAGGAAAGACTAATAAAAGCTTATTGGCAGATTTTTAATCCCTTGATTTATAGTTTTAAAAATGGAAGTAAATGGAAGCCCTACCATAAAGCTTTGATTAATGAGTTTCTACAAGTCTTTGATGAAATAAAAACCACCTTAAATTCCGAAACAATAGAATTGTTTGAGGAATTGCTGGAGTCTTTAAGACAGACGAAGGATAATTATAAGAAAATTGATCCGCGCGATAACATTTTTATTCAGTCTCTTGAGATTAATGGACAAAAACAATATTTCCCTGAAACGGAAGAATATGTTACAAACTATTCGCAGATCAATGATGATATAAAGCAAATTACATTTACTGGGTTCCCATTAAACGAGCATTGGAATAAGCAGTTAATTAATAGTATCAACGATTTTTTAACTGAAAACATTAAACTGATCTGCTGGCCAAAAGAAGGAGCCATCACTCACAATTTTATTCGAAGAAGGTTAAAAGCCGGATATTTCTTGGATGAAATTCCTTCTGAATGGCAGATAAATAAGAATTTATTAATTTTATCTGAAGAAGATATAAATGATGAAATAGGCACAACTTTATTTTCCAATATTAGTGAAGAGAGGTCAACCGAAGATTCTGAAAAGGATGAGATTGCGTTGGAAAATATATCAGTTTTTAAATATAGTGCCTACAAGAGCAGTGATTCTGGAGATACTGATTACAGCGTCAATTGCAATATTCTTCATTTAGAAAATGGTGCATTCATGTTTTTACCCAAGAATGGGAAAATCCCAGCAAAGATAGAAACTGAGGGGGATAACTTTGTTTTTAAAAAAACAAAGTTTGGAGAACTAAATGAGGGAGATGAAATTTTCCAGTATGACTTGTCGAGACACAAACTTCGAAAGTTATCAAAAAATGTGGAAGACAGTAATGCTATATTCAATGATTTGGAGATTTGGAGAAAAAGCTTGCAAAATACCTTCCTAAATTGTGAAAGAGATATAAAAAAACTTTCAAAACTTCTTAAAAAGATCAACGAAAAACATGGGTTGAATGCAAGCCCCACTTACCAAAACCTCAGGAACTGGTTGTATGATGAGGATATGCTTTCTCCAGAAAAGAAAAATTTGCAAATGATTTTATTGGCGGATAGTAATCAAAATAAAATTAATGAAAGCTCAAGAATTTTGACTGCTTATTCACGAGCGCGCTCTTTAAGTAGAAAAGTCAGCTCAAGGATAAAAAAAGCCATACTTAATAAACTGAGTAAAATGGAGGTAACAAATGAAAGGGTTTTCACTATAGAAGTTTATGGAATAAATCTAAAAATTGAATTTCAAAAAATCACAGGATTGAAAAAGCGGATGTTTAAAGTTGAATATCAGAATACACGAAAAATTCTATAGATATGTTAATCCCAGATAATATTGAAAAGTTTGAATCATATGGGGAAAAGCTACTATTCTTTAAATTCAAGAATAATGATCTTGCTCAGGATTATTACGTGCTTCATTCTGTTTTCACCAATTATCATTTAAATAACGTATCCGGCGAATTGGATTTTTTAGTCTTGGCTCCGGGAAAGGGTTTTTTTGCGATTGAAGTAAAACACGGTGGTGTAAGAAGAGAGAGAGGAGAATGGATTTTCCAGAATAGAAAAGGTGAAATAACGAGAAAAACCAGAGGTCCATTTAGTCAGGTTGAAGGTACAAAACATTCAATTCGCAACTATGTTTTGAACGCTGCCAATGATAAAAGATTATCTGGAAGGCTTTCAAAGATACTTTTTACGACAGGGGTTGCCTTTACGAGTATGGAATATGATCAAGTTAATTTTGGCCCGGAAGGGTTTTCTTGGCAAGTATTATCAAAAGAGGGATTGCGATTGCCTATTAGCCAATACATTGAAACTCTATCTAAAGGTTGGCATAATCAGTACCGAAATCTTAAATGGTATGATGTCAACGAATCAAGACCATCTGTCAAAGATTGTGAAGAAGTGCTGAAAATAATTAGGGGTGATTTTCAGATAGATTACTCTGAAGTAAACAGAATTTCCGACAATGAAAAAATTATAGAAGAGTTTACCAGAGAACAGTTTAATATCCTGAATTTCACAGATTTCAATGAACGTAGTCTTATACAGGGTCAAGCTGGAACAGGTAAAACCGTATTAGCACTTGAGCTTGCCAGACGAAAGATTGAGGAAAATAAAAGAGTTGGACTGTTTTGTTTTAACCAAAAATTAGGCAAAAAGTTAAATGCTTCTTTATACGCTATTGATGGAAGTCAGGAGACCAACTCTTATGCTAATACCCTACATAAATATTTAATGAGAAATGTATCTAATTTATCTGGAGGACATGAAGATGGATCAATTTTTTTTAAGGAAGAGCTTCCTATTGAGTTTCTTATACAAAATGAGAATATGAAAGCTTCTGAAAAGTTTGACATACTTATTGTTGATGAAGCTCAGGATTTGTTGACAGATTACTACCTTGAAATTTTTGATTGGATATTAAAAGATGGAGTGAAAAATGGTAAATGGGTGATGTTCGGTGATTTTACAAATCAGGCTATTTATTTAAATGATCCTGACAACGCAAAAAAACGATTAGATGGAAAAAGTTTTTTTACAAATTTACCACCACTGAGAATTAACTGTAGAAACACAAAAAAGATAGCGAACCACAACACTTTATTAACCGGAGTAAAGTTACCCGAGTTTACTGGAAAAACATTGGCCGGGAAGCCTATCAATGCAAAATTTCCTGCTAAATCAAAACAAGGAAGCACGGTAATCCAGATAGTAAAAAATCTTTTGGATACAGGGGTTAAAAAGAATCAGATTACTCTGTTGTCACCAAAAAATTTTAAAAAAACGTATTTGGCTGATTCTGATTACATAGATGAATTGAAAAATGGAGGATTACAAGTTTCTACCATTCATTCATTTAAAGGCTTGGAGAGTGTAGCAATCATTCTTTTCGATTTTGCAGAGATACAATCCAGTGAAGCAAAAAGACTACTTTACGTAGGTATCTCAAGAGCCACACAAGAACTGATTTTAGTACTTAATCAAGATTTGGAATCTAATTATAATAGATTAGTTGCAGAAAACTACTTAGAGACAAATTAATATGGATATTAGAAAAGAGCTTTTAAGAGCAATTAAAGAAGAAATAGTCGGGCCGGTTCAAAATCCAAAGTATAAAGATGATCAAACCGGAGAAGAAGTATTATTGAGGTATGTTCATGGTTCTCCGAAATCAAGATACGGTGCGGGTATGTTGTACCCACAAAACACTATTAATAAGGAGGAATCAGACACCGAAGAACAACCATCAGTTGACGGTTCTGGAGAAGAAGATAGCGAGGAGGAAAGTGATACTTCAGAAACATATAAAAGTGGAGCCTCCAAAGATGATTTAGATTTTGAGGAACCAGTTGGCTTGGCCAATCAGTTTTTGCCTTCGGCTATGGGATTTACAGTTCGATTCAGTGAGATGCTGAAAGATGACAAAATCGAACTGGATATAAATTCTGCTTTTTATGAGAAGAGTGATAATGAAAAACCTCTAAAAAAAGTCAATAAGGAAGGAAAAATCGAACTGAAAACGAATAAAAATGGGGAAACAGTTCAATCAGATTTTTGGATAAGACGGCCGGTGGATATCGATACTATAGCATTAAATGTTAAGTCTATTTTTGATAACGGAAGGAAAAGCTTTAAGAAGTTATTGCTAACAACTGATAACGGTGAACCTTGGTTACAGTTGTATATCTATGACAGAACAACCCCCCAAGATGAAAAATCAGGGTTCTGTACCTATACCTTTGTCTTGGTCAACGAATTTGAAAGTAATACGGATAGAGCCATTAACAATAAGCATATTCTTTATCAGAATAAATTGACCCTTGCTACAACTAATGAAGACTTGATTGTTCCTTATAAAGAAAGAACTCGTGCATCAGATACAGCAGAAGAAAAAGAACTAAATCTTCTTTACAGAAAGAAAAGGATATTTAGTATTGGTCATGGTGTTTCAGTCTCTTGGGAAAGTTATTTGGATGAAAATTCGCAACAAGAGAAAGTAAAAAAAGTCTATACTTCTGTTATTCCTTCATATGAGATGCCTCAAATCGCTCCAACCGAGCATGTTGATTTGAGTATGCTTGAGCTTTCAGATATGGGTGATTGGGATGAGGCAAAAAAAAGTTTAAATAATTTAGCAGATAGTTATGAAAATTGGATTGAACAAATAGAAAATGAAACTAAAAGCAAACTCTCAAAGAATTATAAAGACGCAGCGTTTAATGCAATAAATAAGTGTAAAACGACTTTAAGCAGAATAAAAAATGGCATTCAATTCTTATCAGAAGCCGATGAAGACTCAATCTTAGTTAAATCTTTCAGGTGGATGAATCGGGCTATGCTATGGCAGCAACAGCGCTCAAATGCTTCTCAAAGAATATGGAAAAGGACAAGGATTAATGGAGAGATTCATGATGAATTAAAGCCTACAAAAAATGGTAACAACGAGTTCCCTACTCTTCGGGAATTTCATGACTACACTGATTGGGGGAGTTGGCGTCCATTCCAAATAGCATTTGTGTTGATGAATATAGATTCAGTCATAAATCCAGAATCAGAGGAAAGAGTAATTGTAGATTTAATTTGGTTTCCCACCGGTGGTGGAAAAACGGAAGCGTATTTAGGTCTATCTGCATTTACAATATTCCACCGCCGGTTGAAAGGGAATGAGGAATTTGAGCCTAAGAAATTTGGCGGTACAACAATTTTTATGCGTTATACTTTAAGGCTTCTGACCACCCAACAGTATGAAAGAGCTGCTTCTCTGATTTGTGCATGTGATTTAATAAGGAAAAAGAATTTGGAGCTTGGGCCAGAACCAATTTCAATAGGCCTGTGGGTGGGTGGGAGTTCTACACCCAATGATAATCAGAAAGCAAAATCTCAATTCAGAGAACTTAACAGTTCTAAGTACAGGTATGCACCTTACAACTTCGTGGTTATGAAATGCCCTTGTTGTGCAGCACAAATTGGCAAAATTAGTAACGCTTCAAAAAGTGATACTTTAAAAGTAAAAGGACTTCATAAAGAAGATGGAAAGAAAGGAAGAATTTTTTTCGAATGTGATAATAAACATTGTGAATATTATTCTAAAACCCTGCCATTATATGTAGTTGATGAACACATTTATGAAAATCCTCCTACTCTTTTGTTGGGAACTGTAGATAAATTTGCAATGATACCTTGGAAAAAGAAGGCCGGTAATCTATTTGGTTTCAGGAAAAAAGATGAAAACAAGTATAGAATAAAACCTCCTGAATTAATTATACAGGATGAATTACATTTAATTTCAGGGCCTCTTGGCTCCATGGTTGGCATGTATGAAACCATGATTCAGACACTTTGCAACGACTATGGACTATATGAACCACCTTTTATAAAAGAAGATAAAGACTTCATTTCACCTAAAATAGTAGCTTCTTCAGCTACAATAAGCAGAGCAAAAGAGCAGGTAAAAGCTCTTTATGGTACTGAAGCTAATAACCTTCATATTTTTCCTTCACAGGGCTTGGAATTTGGTGAAACGTGGTTTTCCGAACAAAAATCAGTAGAAGAAAGAGATGATGATACAGGAGAAAAAAAATATCCCGGTAGATTATATACGGGCATATTGGCTTCTGGATATCCCTCAGCTCAAACTTCCATAGTCAGAGCTTATTCAGCAATACTCCAAAAAGTTAAAGAAAAGGAGAAAGATTACGAAAATATTGATTATTACTGGACACTTTTAGGCTACTTCAACAGTATAAGGGAATTAGGAGGATCAATGTCTCTGGTTCACGGGGATATTCGTGAACGATTAAGACAAATACATAAAAGAGACCTTTTACCTTTTGAGAAAAGAAGAAGACTTTATGACTGGAAAATAGAAGAATTAACCAGTCGCATAAGCTCAGATCAAATCCCCAATATTTTAAAGAAACTTGAAAAAAATTATGATGTCAGTGACGGAAGAAATAGTAATGCACTTGATATCTGCCTTGCTACCAACATGGTGGCAACGGGTGTTGATATTTCCCGTCTGGGGTTAATGCATATACATGGCCAGCCTAAAACAACAGCAGAGTATATACAGGCAAGTTCAAGAGTTGGGCGAAATGTACCTGATGGTCCCGGCTTTATATTTACATTGTATAGTCCGGCAAAACCAAGAGATAAATCGCAATACGAACAATTTCAAGCATATCACAGCAGAATTTATTCCAACGTTGAACCAACTTCTGTAACCCCATTTTCTATAAATGTAAGGGAAAGAGCTTTGCATGCAGTTATCATTGGATTAATGAGACATTTTTCACATGATAAATTATATAAAAACCCGGGCACCAATAATTCAGAGTTTGGCTCATTAAAAGAAGTTATTAAATGTATAATTTTAGAGAGGTGCAGGCAAGTCAATCCAGATGAGCTTGAAAAGACAAAAAAATTAGTAAAACAAAGATTGTATTTTTGGGAAAAAATGGGATTTCAGCACTATGGTGACGCGGGAAATTATAAAATACGTCAAGATGATGGATATTTTCCCTTGATGTATGCAAATAGCTCTGAAGTTAGAAGTGATATTAAAGACAATTCGCTGGCAACTCCTACTTCAATGAGAGGAGTTGATACCGAATCTAAAATCAAACCTTACACTGTTAGTTAAAATGGATACCAATATTAGAACGGGTCAGTTACTATCACCTTTTGGGATAGGACAAATTGTGACATTTCCGGAGGAAATATCGCTAATGGTCTCAGGTCTGGATTTATGGGATTCAGCATTGAAAAAAAGAGAAATTTCCGGCGGCCCTGATGCTGTAAATAGAGAAGATCTTAAAATTCCCGAAGACCGGCTTCAAAAGCTTTTGAATGTGGAGTATTTTATGAAGCCCTTTCCATATACTGAATCCGGTCTAACTAATAATCTACTAACAATACCGGGCGTAAGATTTCCTCGATGGCACCATTGTACGAACCCAAGCTGTGGCAAAATGAAGGAGATAGAACTAAATACCCACGATGATAAAATTGAATGTGATTGTGGTAGAAAGATGATTCCAGTTCGTTTTGTCGCTGCCTGTGAAAAAGGTCACATACAGGATGTACCATTTAAAGAATGGGTTCATAGAGGTCCCGTACCAGATGATGGAGAAAAGCATGTGTTAAGGTATCAGGCCAATTCAGGGTCAGGAGGTTTGGGAAGTATATTTATTTCCTGTTCGTGTAGTGACTCAAGATCATTAGCTGGAATAATGAGTGTTGAAAAAGATGATGAGAGTGATTTCGTATATAATTCGGCTCTTGCAAAAATAGGCATCTCCGATGATGCTGAAAAAGAATTTTCAGTTGCGAATCCAAATACTCCTCAAAGAAATCCTAATGGCCAGTTTTGTGAAGGCCAAAAACCTTGGCTGGGACTTGATGGTGTTAACCATTCGGATGATTGTAATAACCATTTACGTGTATTAATTCGTGGTGGTTCCAATGTTCATTATTCAAAAATTCAGTCAGCTATTTTTTTGCCGGATACGAGTGAAGATACCAACGAGTATGTACAGAAGGTTATTAACCAGCATCCGGGAGGTATAAATCAGTTTAATGAGTTGTATGAACAACAAGGGGATGGAGGAATATTAAAGGCAGTATTGAGAACGCAAAGTGTCGTTAAAAATAATCTGATTTCTATTGATGAGTTATTTGACGGTATCGTGGCTGAGTTTGATGACTCTGAAGAGAGCGGTGAGCAATATGATGAGAAAGATATAAGATGGGATGAGTATCAATATATATTAGAGGGACGAGATTCAGAAAACTCAGACTTTAAAGCTATTGTAAAATCGTTTGATGGATATAATGGGCAGGAATTTTTGGAAAGGTTTTTCTCGAAGATAGTTTTAATTGAAAAATTACAAGAAACGCGGGTCTTTACTGGCTTCTCCCGGATAAAAGCAGATAGAAGAAGTTTGGAAGAAATGAAGTCATTACTATCCAATAAACCTGTAAAATGGCTTCCTGCATATCAAGTTCACGGCGAAGGTGTTTTTCTAAAATTAAAAGGTGATAAACTTAAAAATTGGACTGATAAATCAGAATCACATTTCTCAAGCTTAATTAACCGATATCATGATGCAATGAGAAGGAGAAAAGCAGACTACGTAGAAAGAGATATTAATCCGGCTTTTCTTATGATGCATACCTTCGCTCACTTACTTATAAAGCGACTTTGCTATAACTGCGGCTATGGTTCTTCCTCACTAAGGGAAAGAATATATTTTAGCAGTGATCCAGAAACAGAAATGAATGGCATTATGATTTATACCTCATCAGGGGATTCTGAAGGTTCACTTGGTGGATTGGTGAGACAGGGTAAGGAGAAGTATTTGGCCAAATTAATTAAAGATTCAATTGCTGATGCAGAGTGGTGTTCGGCAGATCCAGTTTGTTCAGAAGTTGGTCAAAAGGCAGGTCAAGGGCCGGATGCAGTCAATGGTTCAGCCTGTCACAATTGTTGTCTGGTTCCTGAAACAAGCTGTGAAGAATTTAATACCTTGCTGGACAGAGCTACAATTACCGGAACTTTAGAAGAACAAAACTTAGGCTATTTTAATAGTTGACTAATAAAAATTAAAACAAATATGTATTATGTATAAAGATACTTCATATCATTTAGCACAATCTGCCATTTCAGATTTAAAAGCAGCTATTTATGTCGTTTTAGAGAATGCCTCCGAGGAAGGATTACGTAACGCAAAAATTGGCAGAAGTTTAGGTATTTACACAGGACATAAAGGACACGAAGGCCATATATCCCGGACTTTGCTTGCGATGATGGAAGAAGAAGGAATTGTTGAACAAGACGATGATAAAAAATGGCATTTATTATGAATACAGATAAATTACTTACAGAACTTGAAGACTTAGGCTTCCCTATTTTGGCTGACGGGATTCATGAAAAAGAAATTGATTTAACCGGATCACTGAAGCATTTGGAATCCAATAAGTGCATGATGGATAATGAAGAAGATGAAAAAGCTTTTCAGCGGGCAGAAGTTATAACTCGTAAGATTTTTTTTGCACCCTCCAATTAGGCCGCAAACCACATGTCGAAGCCATCGACACATTCAACATATACGTCGATAAAACAGACATAAATCGACGCATATTTACAACTACGCTCCCGAAAGCAGCACACATAATTTTGTATTCAGATAGAGCATTTCCCGCCGGTAATAAACATTTTAGCATGCCACTTGAGATTTGCTATTCATTTACCCATCACCCTTAAGGCCAAAACTCATACTATACATTAAAATATATATATTTTAATGTATAGTAGCGATAAAAGCCTTACTTTGAGGTCGGAATGTACCAAAAACCTTAAAATAAGTTTATTTTAATGCCGGAACAGCCGCTCTATTATATCAATCCCGATCGCAACGAACCGTGGAACGACCTCCCGCTGCTGCCGATCCACGAAGAACTTTACAAAACCGTGGAAGTGTTTGAGCAGCTGGGACGTGCGAAAGAAGCTCTTGCGCTGCTGGCTGGGCGAAGTGTGGCTATTCCAAACCCCGCACTGCTGGTCAACAGCATTACCCTGCAGGAGGCAAAAGATTCCAGCGCCATTGAAAATGTGTTTACTACCGACGACGATCTTTACCAAGCGTTCAGTGACCGCAAATTCGACGATACCGTTTCGCCTTCAACCAAAGAGGTGTTGCGCTACCGGGAAGCGATTTGGGAAGGCTGGAAATACCTCCGGGAAAACGAAATGTTTGATGTCCTCTATTTTGTAAATCTGTACCAGGAGATCAAGGAAGCCGGCGATGGTATCCGCCCTCCTTTCGCGCGGACCTATATTCACCAGGGCGGCAGCGGACCCAATGCCGATAATCGTATCTATACACCGCCCAAGGGTAAAGGAGTCCTTGAAGAAAAGCTGAACAACCTGGTCTGCTTTTTGAATGATGATTCCATCCCGCCTTCCGAACCGCTGCTGAAGATGGCCATTGCGCACTTTCAGTTTGAGGCTATTCACCCCTTTCGGGACGGGAACGGCCGCGCAGGGCGTATCCTGAATATTCACTACATCAGCCGATCGGGTCTGCTGGAACGGCCCATTCTGTATTTGAGCCGCTACATTATTGAGCACAAACAGGAATATTACGAAACGCTGGACGGCGTTTCGCAGCGCGGGGACTGGGCAGGCTGGCTGCTGTATATGCTTCGCGCCGTGGAATCGACTGCACGGCTTACCTATCAAAAAGTAAATGACATCCTGGATGCTAAAAAAACAGTTCTCGAGGCGGTGGAATCGAGGACCTCCTTTCAACGCCCTGCCCAACTGGTGGATGCGATCTTTACGCAACCGTTCACCAAGGTGAATCACCTTACGGATGAAGGCATCTATGCCGAAAATACCGCCCGCAGTTATCTGAATGAACTTGCGGAGATGGGTGTGCTGGAGAAGAAACAGATCAAAGGAAGACACTATTACCGGAATCATGAACTTGAGGAGATTCTTTCTTATTGATCGAAAGAAATATTCAAATTTCAATGATAAATAAATCTGAAAGGCAGGTTAAAAAACAGTGATTAGATGGACAAAACAGTTTTATCCCTGCCTCCGATTTTTTAACACCAAACTTTATCAACGCTATATAATGAACGATTTTTAATGAATAAAAGCTGTCTGAACGAGGCTGCCAATAACAACTTAAAGGGAAAAAAGTTATCAGCCCCAGTGGAATGCCACAGAGTGGCCCCGTCAGGCCGGGATTCCACAAGGGCAGGCCGAGTGAGTTTCAGCTTTGCTGATCCCGACTCCAATCGGGGCTTTTATTCTTGACCTTTTCGTCCCAGCTTGCTGGTCCCGATAGTTATCGGGATGGGTCAAGCCAAAAGGTACATCCTCAAAAGATTTAAGCCCGATATTTCATATTCGTTTTTTCCTCATTGAAAAAATGAACAGGGAAAAAATAATCACTTTTATTGAAGAATAAATTCAAAACGTGGAAAAAATTAATCTTTTTTATCACTCGGATACGTTTATTGAATAACTATAAAACCTTTATCTTCAGTCAAATATTAAATTAGAATTCGCACCTTTTACTTTAATCCATGCGCAACGACAACATCATTCAAAGTATCCGCTATATGCTCGATCTCAACGACATTGAGATCACAAAAATACTAAAGCTGCGGGGATACGAACCCCAGCGCGGGGAAATCACCGCCATCTTCAACGATCGAGAAGAACTGCCCGATGCCGAGCCCGAGGACGCCCCCGATGAACTTATAGCCTACTTTCTGGACGGCCTGATCTACTACAAGCGAGGAAAAAGTGATAAGCATCCGGAAAGACCGATCAAAACGCCGGTCACCAATAATATGGTGCTCAAGAAGATGCGCGTAGCCTTTAAGCTAGAGGAAGACGATATGCACGACATCATCGAAACCGCCGGTTTTTCCATGTCTAAACACGAGATGAGTGCCCTTTTCCGCAGTACCAAAAGCAGCAACTTTCGCGAATGCGGCGACCAGGTACTGCGCTACTTTTTAAAAGGGCTGACGATGAGAGTGCGGGATGAAGAGTAAGTTTCAAATTCTTTGCCGAAACCTGAAAGAACATGAGTCTAAAAAATACTCAGCCGGTGAGTTTTTTGATAACTATTGCCTGTCCCGATCACTATCGGGGCTCATTTAAAAAAGTAATAAGATCATTATCACTGACTACTTCTTATGCAAGGAGATCCTTCGACTTCGGTCGTCGCACGCACCTCCCTGCGTTCAGGATGACGTGAAAAACGGTTAGAAATATCAGCGCAAAACTATATCTTTACGATTGATTTTTGAACACCTGTTTATCTATGATTCTTCATTTTCCCGAAGGGATGCCTTCGGCATTAATTTTTCATTCTTAATTGAAATCCGTGAGTAACCAAAAAGTAATTTTCTCGATGACCGGCGTGGGCAAGAAGTATAAATCCGGTAAAAAAGTATTGAATGACATCTACCTCTCCTTTTTTTACGGCGCCAAGATTGGCGTGCTGGGTAACAACGGTTCGGGAAAAAGTACCTTGCTACGCATCATTGCCGGTGAAGATGAGGAATACCTGGGTGAACTTTCCCGCAATAAAGGCATCACCTTTGGCATGCTGCCACAGGAACCGAAGCTCGATCCCGACAAGACGGTCAAAGATATCGTGGAAGAAGGAGTGCAGGAAACCATCGACCTGCTGGCCCAATACGAAGCCGTTAATGATGCCTTCGGCGAACCGGATGCCGACTTTGATAAACTGATTGCAAAACAAGAAAAACTGCAGGAAAAAATTGAGCACCAAGGAGCCTGGGAGCTCGACAGCAAGCTGGAACAGGCTATGCAGGCCCTCCGTACGCCGCCCGGCGATACCTCGGTGGACGTGCTTTCCGGCGGAGAAGCGCGCCGTACCGCCCTTTGCCGCCTGCTGCTTAAAAAACCGGATGTGCTTTTGCTCGATGAGCCCACCAACCATCTCGATGCCGAATCGGTAGCCTGGCTGGAACAACATCTTGCACGGTATGAAGGCACCGTCATTGCTGTAACGCACGACCGCTATTTTCTCGACAATGTGGCCGGCTGGATTCTGGAACTGGACCGTGGCGAAGGCATCCCCTTTGAAGGCAACTACAGCAGCTGGCTGGAACAGAAACAGAAGCGGCTGGCGCAGGAAGAAAAGGAAGAGTCAAAACGGCAAAAAACCCTGAAACACGAGCTGAAATGGATTCGTCAGAACCCGAAGGGCAAGCGCACGAAGAGCAAGGCGCGCATCAACCAGTACAATGAATTGCTTTCCGAAGAGCGGGAGAAAAAGCGCGAGGAGATGGAGATTTTCATTCCGAGCGGACCGCGCCTGGGCGACAAGGTTATAGAGGCGAACAGCGTAACCAAAAGTTACGATGACAAATTGCTTATGGAAGACATGAACTTCAGGCTGCCGCCGGGTGGTATTGTAGGGGTGATTGGTCCCAACGGGGCCGGCAAAACAACCCTTTTTCGCATGATTACCGGCGAAGAACAACCCGACAGCGGGGATATTGCTTTAGGCGATACCGTGAAGCTGGGCTACGTAGATCAAAAGCGTCCGCTTGATCCGCAGAAATCTATATGGGAAGAAATATCGGGTGGAAAAGATATGGTTAAGCTTGGAAACCGCGAGATGAATTCGCGGGCCTACACAGCGCGGTTTAACTTCAGCGGAAGTGATCAGCAAAAGCGGTGCAGCGAAATTTCGGGCGGGGAGCGCAACCGCGTGCACCTGGCCAAGATGCTGAAAGAAGAGGCCAATGTGCTGCTGCTTGATGAGCCCACCAACGATTTGGACGTGCATACGCTACGCGCCCTCGAAGAAGCTCTGCTTGATTTTGCCGGCTGCGCCGTGGTGATATCGCACGACCGCTGGTTCCTTGACCGCATTGCCACCCACATGCTGGCTTTTGAGGGCAACAGTCAGGCCTACTGGTTCCGCGGCAACTACAGCGAATACGAGGAGAACCGCGAAAAACGGCTGGGCTCTAAATATCATCCCGAGCGCGTGCAGTATAAAAAGCTGATGCGGGAGTAGAATTGAACACGGATTAAACGGATACAGCAGATTGACGCTGATTAGCTATTGATATTCATTTTCTGATTCCAGAACGCTGCTACGGAACCGATTCTTTATCAACGCTCCCAACCGAAGTTTTTAAACGAATAAAAGCTGTTTGAACGAGGCTGCCAATAGACTGTTCAAGGCTAAAACAGCTGTCAGCCGAGTGAGTTTCAGCTTTGCTGATCCCGACTCCAATCGGGGCTTTTATTCTTGACCTTTTCGTCTCTTTTGGGTCAAGCCAAAAGGGGCACATCTTGTCATCCCAGCAGGAGTTAGATAATTTTTAGCTGAAACCTGAAGAAACATCAGTTTGAACACCGACATATAGGGGTTCCCCATTGAAAAAATGGACATTAATATTGCCTTCTTTTTGAAGGCAAAAACACCCTTTTTTTGATCCTTGTAAAGTGTAAAGGATCTCCCGGAACACCTGTAAAGGATGTCCCCGGTCTAGACACTGTTGACATGGGGGGAAATTTTTAAATGGAACCAACAATATGTATTTCGATTTATTTTTAATAATTATTGCAAATCTAATGTTGACTTCTTGCCTTTGGTTTGATTATATAATTGACAACTAAATAAAGAGGTATCCATGAAAAAAATCATCCAAAAGAAACGTTCCGCCCTTTATGTACTGGCATTACTTTTTGTGCTGAGCTCCTGTGCATCGTATTCCGGCAATGCCCAACAGGTCATTGAAAAACTAAACGTACCCGATGGGTTTGAAGTCCAGGCTTTTGCTGAAAATGTGGAAGGGGCCCGGTCGATGGTTCGAAGCCCGGGCGGGGTGATTTACGTGGGCACGCGCGGCGAGGGAAACGTATATGCTATTACAGATTCCAACGGAGATTTCAAGGCCGACAGCGTAATCACCATTGCCAAAAACTTACGCAGCCCCAATGGCGTAGCATTCCGTAACGGCAACCTGTATGTGGCCGAAATAAGCCGCATCTTACGGTTTGATGATATCGACAATAATCTAAATAGTCCGCCCGAACCCGTGGTTGTTCGCGATGATTTTCCCACGGAAGGCCACCACGGCTGGAAGTATATTGCATTTGGCCCCGATGATAAGCTCTACGTACCCGTGGGCGCTCCCTGTAATATCTGCAAATCGGAGAATGATATTTTTGCATCCATCACCCGCATGAATCCCGATGGGAGTAACCGCGAAATTATTGCCCACGGGGTACGCAATTCAGTAGGGTTTGACTGGCACCCGGAAACCGGCGAATTCTGGTTCACCGACAACGGGCGCGACATGCTCGGTGATAACAAGCCCCCGGATGAGCTGAATCACCTTACCGAAGCCGGCCAGCATTTTGGCTATCCGTACTACCACGGTAATGGTATTTGGGACCCGGAGTTTGGCGACCGCGGCAAAAAAATGAACCGCGATTTTAAAAACCCTGCACAGGCCCTGGGTCCACATGTGGCGGCACTGGGCATGCACTTTTATACCGGCAGCATGTTTCCCGAAAAGTATAAAAATCAAGTACTCATTGCCGAACACGGCAGTTGGAACCGCAGCGAAAAAATTGGGTATCGTATTACTATAGTGACACTCAAAAATGGGCAGCCCCACTCCTATCAACCGTTTGTGGATGGATGGCTGGGAGAAAATGAATCGGTGTGGGGCCGGCCTGTCGATTTATTACAACTGCCGGATGGCTCCATGCTTATTTCGGATGACTATGGCGGCATCATTTATCGACTCACCTACAATAGCTAAATCAAAGATAAAAACGGATGAGAACACGATCAGCAGCATTCAGAAATATTGGCTTACTTATTCTGCGTATCGGCCTCGGTATTATGTTTATTCTGCACGGATATCCTAAATTATTTGGCGGACCCGAAATGTGGGAGCAGGTGGGTTCGATTGCGCAAGGGCTGGGCATTGAATCATTACCCGTTTTTCTTGGTTTTTTGGCCGGCGTTGTAGAATTTTTTGGCGGAATTTTCTTGATTATTGGAGCCTATTTTAGAATAACGCTCAGCTTTCTCATCATTACCATGGCAGTTGCTACAACTCAGCACCTTATCAATGGTGATCCATTCGCCATCTTTTCTCATCCTATAGAAATCGGGATCGTTTTCATAGCCCTGCTCTTTATCGGACCCGGGAAATACAGCCTTTCCAATCGGCTTAAAAGGCACAAACGGAGCTGGTAAGATTTTGGGAAGTACCATTGCCCCATGAATGATTAAATGCAAAAGAAACGAATATTGTGTATCTTAAGTGGCTTTGCAATGACCTTCAATTATCAACAGAAGACCTACTTATATGCATGATATTGTTTTAATTCCGGGCGATGGAATTGGACCTGAAATCACCCGGTCGGTAACCACTATTCTCGATAAAGCCGGAGCCGACATCAACTGGATTAAATGCACCGCCGGCAAAAACGCTAATGATGAACAGGGCACCCCCCTTCCTGAAAAAACCATGGAAGCGCTGGAAAAATATCCTGTATCATTAAAAGGACCACTTACCACTCCCGTTGGAGCCGGTTTTCGATCGGTGAATGTAACGCTGCGAAAAAAACTGGCCTTGTACAGTAATATTCGTCCCGCCAAGACACTGCCGCATATTAAAAGCAGGTTTGATGATGTGGATTTGGTGATGTTTCGGGAAAATACCGAAGGGCTTTACATTGGCAAAGAACAATGGGTGAAAAAACACAGTCATGCCGAAAGTATTGCGGTAGTGACCCGACGAGCCAGCCAAAAAATTATTCGTGCAGCTTTTGAGTATGCCCAAAAAAATGACCGTAACAAAGTGACCCTGGTACATAAAGCCAATATTCTTAAATTTACCTGCGGGTTGTTTTTAGAAGTGGGCCAGAATGTGGCTGAAGATTATCCCGACATCGAATTTGAAGATTTGATTGTGGATAACATGGCCATGCAAATGGTCATACGTCCCGAGGAGTTTGATGTGATTGTTACCACCAATCTGTTTGGCGATATTTTATCCGATTTGGCATCGGGACTGATTGGCGGCCTGGGTGTTACGGGTGCAGCAAATATTGGTGATGACAAGGCCATGTTTGAGGCAGTCCACGGTTCGGCCCCCGATATTGCGGGTCAAAATAAGGCCAATCCCATCGCATTTTTACTCTCATCATTAATGATGCTGGAACATATCGATGAGAAAAAATTAGCCTCGAATATAAGAGAAGCAATCTATACCACGCTGGGTGATAAGGAAGCATGTACCCCCGACATTGGCGGTAGTGGAACGACCGAAACAGTTACCCAAGCGATCTGCGATAATCTTTAACTATTGACAACACATGGAGCGGTTGAATAAGAAGAACGAACTTTTTATTCCCATTTAAGAAATGACATTCCTCTTGCCGTAGGCATTCCTTCGGAGCAAAAGGGGAAACGAAAAGTCCCCTCCTGGGGAGGGGTGCAGGGGTGGGTCAAAATATGCTTACAAACCAACTCACAATCGTTTAAATTTAATCGCTCTACGCGTTATTATTATCGCTACTGATGTCTATTAGTTTGAACAAGGCGTACAGCATCTGGTTCGTTGGCACTTCAATATTATGCTTTTCGGCCAAGCGCACAACAGCTCCGTTAAACGCTTCATATTCCAGTTTTTTCCCTTTTTGGCGGTCTTGGTACGTTGAGGTTGTAAAGCCATCCAGCTGCCGGGCGGATGCCATCATTTGCTGCTCGTCATCATCAGTAAGTTCAATTCCTTCTTCGGCAGCAACCATCCGCACTTCATCGAAAACCTGATGACATAGTGCTTCACTTTCCTCGTACTCAAATAGTTGTTCCACCGTTACTTGGGTCAGAGCCGTTAGCATGTTTAGCACTGCGTTCCAGGCAAATTTAAGCCAAATCCTGCGCTCTATTTCTTTACTGATATGAATGGGAATTTCTGCCTCGCTGAAAAGTGCTTCGAGTTTCTTTAACCGTGGTGAAATCTGGCCATCTTTTCCTCCAACTGTAATTTCCCCAAATTTTTTATGACGAATCACCCCCGGCTTTTCAATACCGGTTCCAATTTTGCAAAATCCGGGAATTACCCGCTCGGTGCCAAAAGCATCCAGCAGTTTAGGATAGTTTTCAATACCATTTTGGATGGACAAAATTTGGGTTTCGTCACCCACCACCGGGATGAGAGCGTCAATAGCAGCTGGTGTATCAAAACTTTTTACGGCAAACAAAATAAGATCCGGATTGGGCGCTTTTTGGGGATCATCAAATGCGCTCACATCGAGCGTTGCATCTCCGTCTATACTTTTAATTTGAAGTCCGTGTTTTTGAATTGCACGAAGATGAGGGCCGCGCGCGATGAACGTTACATCAACTGAGGTTCGCTGGGCCAACCGGCCGCCAAAATATCCGCCCACGCCGCCGGCCCCCATCACCAATATATTTTTAAAACTGTTCATTTACGTAGCTTTTCAATAAATCCACGGCTCAATTTTTTGTATTCATCACCGGCTTTTGCGTTCAATACTTTTTTATAATATGCAATTGCGCGTTTATCATCTCCCAACAATTTGTGGCATTGACCGGCATAATAGGCAGCCGCAATGTAATAATCACGCTGCTTGGCAGCAGGGAGCGAACGACTTATGGCGTGCGATTTTTTAAACAAAGGCAAGGCTCTTTCGTAGTCACGGTCTCGATATAATATCCGGCCTTTCCAAAAATTCATTGACTCCTCCACCACTTTTTGAAAAGGCAACTCTTTTGTTTTCCATCTTTCCAGGGCATCCTCAACTACCGTCATAGCGTCATCATATCGACCCATTTTGTAATAATTTTTGACCAGCAGCCGCGCATAATAATTATTATTGGGGTAATTATTATAGAGTGATTGGAAATAGCCGGCCGCCTCATCATAATTTTTTTCATAATTATAATTGATGTTACCCAGAAAATAGGCGGCCTCGCCGCGGGCAAAAACAGCTGTTTCTGCCGCTTCTTCTAAAAATTGCAGCCCGGCTTTTTTATCCCCCTCAGGCAAGAACCACGATACGGATTTCACCACCGGATATGCTTTAGGCAAATATTCTGAATAGTATAACTTGAGTCCTTTGGCCAGCTTAAGGTCAGCCAGATTGAAGGACGCATCCTGCAGGTAGCCGTATGACTTATATGCTTTGCGCGCAGCGTTAAGGCTTGTAACCCATTCGTCTCGGTTGGAATGCTGGCGGGCAATATAACCGTTGGCCACCGTTTTTATGATCAATCCATCCGCGTGCCCGGGTTGATTATATAGCAGCTCGGAGGCGGCATAATCAGCCCGCGCCATCATTTTAAAAAAATACTCATCGCGCGAGGTATCGTTCAGGTCAGAAAGCAGAATCCACCAAAACTCCATACCCTCCATGAGTTGCCAGAGTGGATGCCGCGGATAGTGGTCTTTCCATGAAGCCAACCGTTTATCGGCGCCGGCGGGATTAAAATTGTACAGCGAATCAACGGCCGCCTGGGCATCCTTACGAAATTCTTCTTTTTTAATAAGCTCCGGAACCTGCGCGGATACCAGCTTCGTTAACAGCAGGAAGGCGGCAACCAAAAATGTGCGGTGGATAAATTTCACGGTTTTTTATTTATATAACTATCCGCACATGAATTTTATTTTAAATGGCTTGCCAACCAATCCGCGCTGGTATTCAGCACTTTTTGTAGTGGCACCGGCAGCTCTTCATCCTCAAACGGATGGCTTCCCCCAAAGGTATGTCCGGTGTTTTCCAGAAGCAGTAACTCTTTTTTATCGGAAGGGCATGCTTTATAGAGCTGTTCAGCATTTTTATGAGAAACGGTATTATCGTCTTTTGAGTGTACAAACAATGCCGGTAATTTAAGCTCTTTTACTCGATTAAGTGCAATTACGCGCTTGGCATTGCGGCGGGCATCATTGTAGACCACTTTTTTCATCGGCATAATTTGACCTGTGCGACCATTTTTGATTTCCGTTACCCCTTCGGTCTCCCAATCATGAATCATCTCGTCACTCCAGCGGGCATTGTAATCGGCCACGGCCGACCACGCCACCAAGCACTCAAGTTCGGGATATTCGGCTGCAGCCGCTACGG
>Ga0306901_1000089_pt1 | contig 45254 bp, 47 predicted proteins | sample AntRauMFilla3767_FD_190431 | JGI IMG/M metagenome (GOLD analysis project Ga0306901, IMG submission 190431) | Saline lake microbial communities from Rauer Islands, Antarctica - Metagenome Filla 3 #767 (v2) (version 2) | ecosystem: Environmental > Aquatic > Non-marine Saline and Alkaline > Saline ... | reverse complement strand
ATGGGTATTACTTTGATAGAGTCACACAGGTAGAGGCTCAAGGGGAGACTGATGTGTATGACGTTAGTGTTCCCGAAGATGTATCTTTTGTGGCAAATGGAATGATTGCCCATAACTGCAAATACAAGAAACCCGGCTCCCCTCGCTGCAAGAAGGACAACTACTTCGAGGGCCGTGATAGCTCGATCAACAAGCAGGCCGCTATCACCACCTCTTTGGAGAGTATTCCGCAGAGGGGTGCCGAAGTCGTTGGTGTTGAGCTGAGCACGCATGGCGGTGTTACCGTCAGGTTTAATGACGGCTCCCACATGTTCAGCCACAGCAACTACGACTCGAAGCTGCCAGACTCTGACTACTCTAAGGAAAAGGCTGTCGAGCGTCTGGAGTTCCTACTCAATACCTCACGTGATGTGTTGCATAGAAGTGATATGCTAGAGATCCTACCTCACGCATTTGAAGCGGGTGATGGAATCAATAGCACGCAGCTACGTGAGTGGTTCTATCCCCACCTAGAGCGCATGGTGAAGGAACACGAAGCCTATATGGCGGAAATCACAGACTCTACGGGATTCAAAACGCTTGCCTCCAAGGTCGCCACCACCTATCTGAATGACGAGGATCTCTAATGTCGAAGCTACTTACCGCAGACAAGTATCCGGTACCCAATGAGGATGCCAAGCGCCTCCGGTTCGCTCGTAATATGAGCTGGACGGCAGGAGCCTTTACCATCATTGGTATCCTGTGCACCATCTGGGCTGCCCTAGATTTCAACGATCCGGGCCTCGTCTGGTCAACAGCAGGCGTCACTGTAGTGGGTGCTGGTATCTTTGTGAGGGCCATCACGTGGTACTATCAACGTGCCAAGTTCGAGTATTCAGTGTCGGGCGTCAAGTTTTCTTTTCATGGTGATGATTACTACGTCCCTCCCTACTTGATGCGTAAGCTCGTCAATGCAGTGATTCAGACGTGGCAAGATCACCTCGATGTTCCGGCTTTCGGTGTGTACGAGGGCATCACAGTAAGCGTCTTCAAGAACCGTCCCATTGACCCGCTTGGGCGTACTGACAAGGTGGTAGGGCTCACTTATCACTCCCGCCGCTATAGTGAGGTGTGGGGACCTTATATCCTCGACCCCGGTGGTGCCGGTTATGAGCTTTTATTGCATGGTGCTGAGTACAAGTGGCCTAACTCCGATGAAGGCGAAAAGATCGCCAACATGAAAGAGCTAGGCATTTTCAAGCAGCTCGTCGAAGAGTATGACCGCCAGTTTGAAGGCGTCGAAGATTATCTGTGAGAGTATTCTCCCTTTGAGTAGAGGAATCCAATGAGTAACGTCCTTACCTTTGACCGTATCAAAAACGGCCTAAGCAAGTTCCAAAATCTAGGTATCCTAGAAGATACCGTCGAGATCCACGGCATGGAGATCGACCTGCGAACCCTCAAACAGGGTGAACACAAGCTGGTCAACCAGTACGTCGCATCCTACATGGATCAGTACGAGGAAGAGGCAGAGTCGATTGCCATCGACGCTACGATGGACTTCTTCGCAGTCCGTAAGGCAGAGCCTCTTACTCACGCCATTATGCGTATCGGTGATATTGACTTTCGAGGCATCGAGTATATCGAAACCGGAGAGGTCAATGAAGAAGGTGTTCCCCTCAAGATGGAGAAGCACGTTTTTGTGCGCCATCTCCTCTACGATATGGACCCCTCCGTGATCGACGCCCTCCATAACAAGTATGCAGATATGCTGTCTGAGTCGGAGGAAAAGGCCGCAGAGAAGATCAAGTTCCGTGACCCGGAAGAAGAGCTACGTCGTGTTGAGAAGCGCCGTGAAGAGCTTTACAAAGAGCTGGGCCGTGAGGACGAGCTGTATCCCGCAGAGGCTGAGCCTGAGGAAGAGGAGCTTGGTGTTGCCAAAGAACCAAGCGAGGATCTTAGTGAAAATGATCTGAGGGGGTCCCTGTTTGGGTCACTCACAGAAGAGGAAGCTCGACAGGCCTTAGCGGAAAGGGAAATGGAAGGAGGCTCGATCAGTGTAGAGCACGAAAGCTCACAGGTACCTGACGAGCCAGCACCACCTCAGGAACCCCAAGAGGACGGAGGAAGGTTTATCCGTCTTGACGATCCCGAAACTCCCTACACGGAAGAGGAGCAGGCCTACTTTGAAGAGCAAGAGAAGATCTTGCAGGAGCGTAACGGTGGAGCCCCGCAGGAAGAGCGCCCACAGGAGCCCGTGAATAGTAGACGCCAACAAGATGCACAGGCGAACCTCAACAAGAGACGTCGGCAGCCTCTGAACCGTGTGACCCCTCGTGTGGAAGAAGGGAACTTACCTTCCCAGCAGCAGGCACAGCAAGCACCGGTTGTCCGCAAGTCTCAGATTGACACGAGTGATCTGCCGATAGCAGAGGGGTTTGAGAAGGCCAACCCCCAGCGCCTCAACCGCCGCACTCAGCAGGGTAAGGAAGAGGGAGAGGACTCCTTCAATCAGCCACCTAAAGGTAACGAGAATCCCCACTTCAAGGAACACTAAGGGGGTAGGGGATCAATGATATGCCCGATTATAACCGCCTTGAGAAACTCCTGTACCGAGGATTCTTGACAACTGAGGTCGATGTGGCTGGAGTGCCTATCGTCCTCAAGACCGTGAATCAATCTGAATACGAGCTGATCGACCTCCAATCCTATTCCGAAGAGGAGGGTTGGAAGCGTCAGGCCTCTTTTTTCTTGGCGTACTCCACCCTCTTTTTCAACCACGAAAGCATCCTCCCCGAGAGAAGGAAGCATGTACCCACCTTAGCAGAGATCTATATGTCTCTGCCCGACCGGGTGTTGATCGCTCTCCTCACCTGTGCTGACAATATCAACAGGAGAGCTGCGTCGTGCCTAAGGATGGTAGAGGGGTATTCCTATGGTCCCCAGAGCCGCCAGTCGTGGTACATGCTCAAGGGTAATTCTCCCTGTGACCCCAGATGCACCGGCTTTGAGGGTACGGAGCATATGGGTGTCAACATGCACCAACGCCTGTGGGTCTACTTCAATACGATGGAGGACGCAGAGGAAGAGTACCTCCAGAGGTACCAGCTTGCCAAGTTCAGCGTCAGTCCGCACGCTCCTAAGCAGATCAAAGAGATGGACCAGTCGGACCGCAAGCAGATGAAGCAGCGGGAGAAGCGTAGGGAAGCGCTCTACGAGGGGAGAGATCCGGGCCTCGTTACCACCAACAATCAGATCCGCATTACCAACGAAACAGCCGAAGAGCTTCTTGACCAGATGGAAAGGGCTAACCGGGAAGAGAAGGACTTCCACGATTGGATCATTGAGCAGCACCAGAAGAAGGTCCGGGATGCCTACCTCAAACAGAAGCATGAGCAGGAGGAGCGCCGTCGTAAAGCGGTCGAGCGCCGTGACTCTAAAGGCCATGAGGAGCCCCGTGTTGTACGTGAGGGATACTCAGAAGACGAGATTGCGGACTACCTAGATATGACGGACTACGAGCGTAGGAAGCGTCTCAGGGACTCTGAGGAACAGCCGTCTGTAGAGGAGCGTGAGGCGGCTCTATTGCGGTGGGGATTCATTGATGAAGAGGACGTCCCCGCTGATAGGCGACCTACGCAGCCAGAAGAAGAGCCGTCTACCGAGAATCCACTCATACGTGAGCATTATGAGCGGGTCTCCGATGACCTTAACCAAATGCGCCCGTCCTACCCACGCTCTGAGTGGGATGACGAGTCCTAACCTAACGTACCTATATGGCTGATCAAGAACTGACAAAGTTGATTTTCGAGGTGGAGCAGCAGGGTGCTGCCTCCGTCGAGAAGCAGTTTGGTAATGTCGAGAGGTCACTGAAAGGGGCGCTCTCTACTTTCCAAGAATTCTCTTCGGAGGGTAAGAAGTCTAATGCCTCTCTGGAAAATCAGTTTATGGGGATGCGCAGCTCCATCACGGAGCTAGAGGGGTCTATCTCCAGTGCATCCAAAGAATGGGGAGGTATGTTCAGCTCCGGCAAGATGCGCCGCCAAGAGAAGCGTCTACGGGATATGAAAGGGGAGATGGACGGTCTTGCCAAGGTGATGCAGGCCGGTGACGAGGACTCCAAGAAGGCCGCCAAAGAGAGGTTCGCAGAGATCAAGAAGGCCTATGCCTTCGAGATGGCCCAGACGGGAAAGGTCTTTGAGAAGCACCAGAAGGAGTTTGATAAGCTCGTCAATACCGAGAAAAAGTCCCTAGCAGACCTGAGCGGGGATGCTCTGGGCGGCGGTATGAACGCTATCCAAGCTCTCCGGTCGGGCGATGTGAAGGGGTTTGCACAGACCTTGGGGTCCGGGGCTAAAAACATCGGGGAGCAGGGCCAGAAGCGAGCCTTTGATGCCCAGATGAAGGGGGGTGCTGGGGGCACCGCAGGTAAGCTGGCAGGAGCGCTAGGTAAGTTTGCCAAGATCGCCGGTCCTCTGGCTATCGCTGCAGGAGCTATTGGCACCATTGTCAAGCTGTTCCTAGATCTAGACGCCAAGGTCAAGGACATCAACAAGTCCATGCTCAAGAACGTCTCGCTCGTGGAGATGGCCTCTACCAACTACACGAACTTTGAGGACAAGCTGGCAGACTCAGAAGAGGCTATGCGTGAGTTCCGTAATACCGTCATGACGGATATGGACCTTCGGATGATGGGTCTAGATCCCGAAGAGATGGCGGGTATTACGACTGGCCTCCATGAAGCTGGTATGCTTATGGGGGATATTCGTGATGAAGGTGTCAGCTCAAAGGAAATGCTGATGGAGGTTCAGACCCGAGCGCTAGCACTTGGTGTGGATGCCACCGAGGCTGCCGAGCTGATTGGTACCTTGGGTGATGTAACACAGCAGTCGTTTGACGAGGCGATGGATACCATGACTCAGGTGATCTCATTTGCACAAGAGGCCGGTGTGAGTACCAAGAAGTTCTACTCCACCGTCCAGAATGTGGTAGGTGAGATGGGCCTCTACAACTACAAGATCCAAGAGACGGCGGCCCTCTTCAGCAAGCTCACCAATATCATGGACGCCAAGAGTGCCGAAGATTTTGTCCAGACGCTATCCACAGCAATCAAAAATATGTCTGCCGTCGAGCGTGTCTCGATGATCGCGGTTAACGGCATTAGCAAAGTAGCTAAGATGGCTGAAAAGGCCCAGAAGTCGGTGGAGAAGTCCCTCGATCCTCAGGTGATTCAGAAAGCCTTTGAGAAGATGGGTGGAGGTGCTGAGAAGCTCTTTGATAAGTTCGGCTTTGAGGGTGCGATGGAAAAGATGACGGCCAAGCAAAAGAACATGCTTGACGCCACACTCAACCGCCTCGACAACAAGACCGGCGAGAAGTTTGACAAGTACCGCCGTATCTTAGAGGCCGACAAGAACAATGAGCTGGAGCTTCAGGGTATCATGGGAGACTTCGCTCTGGGAGATCAGATTGCACTCCAGATTGGAGACCTCACAGGGAAGCTGGGGATGCCGCTGGAGAACATCAACTCTGTTCTTGCCGAGTCACAGGGATACAGTGAGGACCAGCTTCGTATGCTCAAGAGCCTCAAGTCCTCTATGTCCGGTGATCTTGAGCTTCTCCGTCAGGCCGCCGCAGAAGATCCTGAGTCCTTCCAAGAGATGGCTGAGAAGATGGGCTATTCTGTAGAGGCCGCTGAACTACAGAACATGAACTGGTCCGACTTGATGGAGTACATGACGAAGGATAAACAGGAGGAGATGCTGGAAGAGCAGAAGAACCAGAAGACTCTGGCTGAAAAGCAGGCTGATATGCAGAGGTCCATGCTGGACACCCTCAAGTACAAGATGATGGATCTAGTATCCGGGATCTACGAGGTAGTGTTGGACATTTACAGCGCTATCGTCGACTTCTTTGGGGGGCAAGGTCCCGAGAAGGAGCGCCGGGTCAACCTGATGAAGGAGGATGCCGAAACTCGACGAGGCCTCCGTTCTGCGAGAGAGACTCTAAAACTGGCTCAGGAGGATGGCGATGAAGATAGTGCCACCGCTGCTCGTGAGCGGATAGCAGAGCTGGAGGGCTCTCTCCGTCAGAACGCAGCAGAGCGCCGCCTGCTAGATTCCGGGATGGGGATTGAGGATGCTGGACGCTCTGCCCGTACTGGAATCAAATCACGGGAAGAGTATGACAAACACGCTGCATCCGGGAAGGCATTGCTTGACCAAAGCCTCGCTGACGGAACTAAGAGGTTCAAGTATGGGGATGAATGGGTAGACAACTTCCGTGGACGAAAAGATAAAAACTATGGAAAGCTAACGAAGGTTATCAGAGACGGTAAGACCTACGAGGGGGAGGACCTCAAAAAACTTCTAGACGAGGCCATCATGCTGTCTCAGGCTCGTGACGAGCTGGACGAGGTGATGAAAAAGAAGCTGGACGAGGGCAATGTTTTTGCAGAGGACTCTGAGACGATACAAAAGGAAACGAAGGCAGTGCTGGAAGAAAAAGGTATCATGCTTTCTGACAAGGCGATTAAGAAGCTGGTTGACCGGCAGATTAAAGCCCAGACCTACAAACAAGCTGTATCAGACTTGGCAGCAGATTTCGAGGTCTCTAGGGATGAGGCAGCGCACTTGGTTAACGAATATCAGGCAGGCAATAAAGATGCCATCAAGATGTTCGAGAACAATCCTCTTGCGAAGGATATTGTGGACTCTTACGGGATCAGGCCTGCTAAGCCCAAAGAAGCCGGTGATGCTCGTATTATGACGAAGGGTATCCCCTTCCTGAGCCTACAGCCGGGCGACATTGTGGTTGATCAAGAATCCCTCGCTAATACGGTGGCCGGTTCTAAGGGTCAGTTCGTACCCGAGCTTCTCAAAAAGGCTGGAGCATCCGGTGGTTCGAGTGGCGGTGGTGGGGGTGGTGGAAACACGATGCACGCCAACTTCTTCATCAACGGCGGGAACCAGAGTGAGATCCGCCGGACCATCCTCAAGGTACTTGAGGAATGGGAACGAGCCCGCAGTATGTCATAAGGAGGTAAGTCATGCCAACAGGATATTCTAACGCCTCGATCCCGAGTGCTTTCGGAGGCCCCACTGACGGAGGAGATAAGATCCCCCTCCTGTTTCAGGTGCTCTCTATTGACTACGAGAGCCTTCTGCTTCCAGAGGCGCTGTACCTTCATATCAACCCCACCTCCCTGAGCCTCAACTACTCAAAGGTGGTTGAGCGTATCCAGACGAGGGGCGGTTGGCATGAACAACACTTCGGGGATCAGCTCGTGGACGTAAGTGCCGAAATCGTGTCCGGTGCCTTCATCAACGTGGACACGGGGCTCGCGGTACAGAACCGCCGAGAGACGATCGCCTACGAGAAGTTCCACCACCTCCTCGATCTCTTCCATAACAACGGTCTCATTTACGACACCCAAGGCAATGTGCAGTACCGTGGCCGCATCCGAATGATCTTCGAGGGCGGCATTTACGACGGCTCATTCCGCAGCTTCAATGTCAGTGAGTCGTCCTCCCAACCCTTCATGCTCTCCGGGGACTTCGCTTTCCGGGCAGAGGAAGAGGTTGTCAACCTGATCACTTAATAGGAGCCTTGATTGTGGCTACCACCGAAGAAATCCTAGAGGCCCTTACCGGTAACACGTACAACCCGGACCAAGAGCCACAGCTTCAGCGAGGCTTCGAGAAGGCGAATTCCGTCGTGGAATACTACTCCGGTCTGGTGACGGGGCATGGTTACGACTTCAACGCCTTCCCTAGTCCGGTACAGTCAGTGGGGCACGCTAAGCGTCCTCTGATTCCTATGATGATCTCTATCGTGCCTCCCCGAAACTTCCCCACCGGCAACACGACCACCAAGAGGATACCCTCTCCTCAGACCGCCAATGTCCGTCTCTCTGGTATGTCTGAGAGGTTCTCCACCGAGGATGCCAAGGGGGCTTCTACGACTACTGTAGATCAAGTAGTTGCCACGTCTCCCTCTACGACGATGGAGGTAGAGGTCCCGGCTTACAATGACGACGGTCTGGATGCAGACGACCCCCGGTTCTTGGATGGTGGAGAGGCTTTGATTAAGCACCAGCGCCAAGAGGATGCCCGTAATTACTACCTGACGGAGATGCGTAACCGCTATGAGCAGTTCCAGAACTCTTCTAGAGAAGCAGGCTCTCGTCTCTCCGAGATGAATACCCCGATTACGGGCAAAGCTCGAAGAGCGCTGGAAGACCCTTTCAGCGAGAATAATGACATTCAGAGGGCTCGACGCTCACGGGTACAGGATGATTTGGACTTCTTGCGTGAGCAGGCGCTCTATATGTCACAGCTCCCCCCGCTCTTCATGTACGTGAACCCGGAGACGTTCTCGAAGAGCTACGAGTTTATCGTGAGCGATGCCAACCACACGAGGGATGGCTTCACCGTTGAGTTCTGGGGCGAGCAACAGCCTAAGATCAACGCTAGTGGTAAGGTGGGCGTCTTCTATATCAACAGAAAGGATAGCTTGGGGAATCCGGCTGGCGGCCTTGCTGTGGGCTCTAGGAAAGGCTCCTATGCTTACCAGCAGTTCCTCTCTCTGTATCAGGTCTACCGGAGTAACGGCTACATCTACAACACGGATCACCGGATCTCCCTTGTGGGCGCTGTGTCCATCTTCTATGATGGCACGATCTACACGGGCTCCTTCGATTCCTTCTCCCTCACGCATTCTGAGAGTAGTCCCTTCACCTTTGACTATAACTGGTCCTTCACTGTTCGATATGAGCAGCGACTTGAGAGGTCTTAATGCCCTTGATTCACCCGAGTGATCGGTACTATGAGGGCGACCTCATTGTCTACTACTACACCGACTTCGAGGAAGATGAAGCATACGAGCCCAATGTCTTTGGAGAGTGGGCCTCTCTTTTACGGAGCGAGGTCACTCCTGTAGGCACCCTCACCGTCGCTGAATACCAGTCTACCCGCGTGCTACAACCTCCAGAGGGTATGCGTGATATTCAGTGGATGGAGCAGGAACTTATCACGGTCAATATTATCGCAGATGTGGAGATCACCCCCTCCTCTTATGTGTGCCGGTATTTTGATCACTATTCGGGAAGGGCTCGACAAATGTTCGGTGACGTGGTAGTATCTGATGCCGTCATGGGAGCGGTAGCGGGCAAGCTGGACACACAAGATCCGTATGCTTGTCGTGCCTATCTCCGCAACGTGGCGAAGCGGTACCGTGACTTCTTCAAAGAAGAGCTTCATTACGTCTACCACTACACCCCTTTTGAAGAGCCGGGCTACTAATGCCATTGCTTCACAAAGCGGAGAAGCTCCACAAGGGTGATCTCATAGTCTTAGCAGAGCCTCAGGCCCATGTATATGTTGAGGTAGGTATGGAGCCTGAGCCGGAGACCACTCTAGTTTTGGCTCGTCACAAAGAGATTGCTATGGGGGGTATTTTCCATTACCGGCAGGCGTGTATCGCAATCACTCCCTATCTCTCAGGAGGCTACCGTTTCCTTAACCGGCATCCATGCGGTGGTAGGGCACTAATCTGGGGTGAGTTCTCCGACTTGTTAGGCCGTGTGTCAGGAACGATTGACTGCTCCGACACGTATGCGATGGAAAAGTACCTCCGTAGGGTGGCTAAGAGATACCACGCAGCTATCTACGACTCCTGTTTCCAAGTGTGGTATGCTGCAACGCAGATCGAGGGATAACATGCCACTACTCCACAAGACTAAGAGGTACCAGCCGGGAGATCTCGTGCTGTTCGCTGAAGCCGAAGCTGATCGGTATCTATTCGCACACCAAGCTGAGCCGGAAGTTCGTCTGGCTCTAGGTACCTACCGTCATGCGGGGGTTGATAATCATTTTCAAATGGACCTTCTAGGCTCTATCACCGTGATCCCTTATGGTAAGGGTGGATACCGGCTGACAGAGAGGGGTCGATGGGACGTGCAAAGTCAGGTGATCAGGACCTCTGACTTACTGCTAGGCCGTGTGTCCGGTTCTCTTGACTGCCGGGACTCCTACGTTGTATACAAGTACCTGAAGCGGGTTGCAAAACGATACTCCAGCTACCTCCATGAGCTGGCAGTGGACGAATGGCTCCGTGTGCGAAAGGACCTGTAATGCCACTACTCCATATGCCAGATAGAACTCTTCGAGCCGGGGATCTACTTGTTTGCTCCGACCCCTGCTCCCGTCCCGGAGATGGTTCTGTGCGTGATATTATCTACGAGGAGTGGGATATTCAGACGAAAATATCCCTGTCCAAGGTCCATCGGAAGCAGGGGAAGTATGGGTTGGTTTCTAAAGGCCATGCTGGGATCACTATCACCCCTTATATGGGTGGAGGCTTCCGGTTGGTTAATACTTACCATTCACTAGAGGAGACGGCCTACCTTATTAATGGGCACCCGCTAGGTGTAGTCCGGGGTCACTTGGATTGGGAGGACCCGTATGTTGCCCTAAAGTTCTTAAAGCGCGTGGTCAAGAAGTACCATACCGCCATTTACGAGCAGTGCTTTAGCATGTTCAAGAAAAGCCAATATACTTGGAGCCACGTACGCTAATGCCCCTACTACACCGACCCTCTAAATACCATCCGGGTGATCTCATAGTGTGTGCGAAGCCCTCTTCAAAGCCGAACGAGGAACGAGGACACTTCCGATATGATGACTGGATTATCCAGACGGACTTGATGGCGGCAGTCATAAGCTATCTAGGCTCTGAGGCTAAGGGACTACTTGTGGGGGCTAACGCCAAGCTACGTATTACACCCTACTCTGGTGGCGGTTATAAGATACGAAGAGAGTTCCGATACCACAATAGAAAATGTGGAGCCTCTTACGGGGATATTCTAGGGCGCGTGTCTGGACCCTTGGAGGTAGACGACCTCTATGCTACAAAGAAGTTCTTGAAGCGCGTAGCAAAGAGGTACCACTCCACGATCTACGAGCGGTGCATGGAGGGTTTTAGAGCGCGGAGAGACGAGGCTGCGGAAATACTTACCAGTGACTTTCTGAGAATATGATGACCTATTCCCTGTACTTAGATGACGAGCGGGACCCGAAGACGGACCGGGATTGGGTGGTGGTCCGCAGCTATGACGAGTTCGTCCAGACCGTGGAAGAGCGTGGTTGTCCCTCCTATGTGTCCTTTGACCACGATCTGGGGGAAGACGTCCCGGAGGGTAAAGATGCAGCCAAGTGGTTCGTCGAGCTGGCTATCTCAGAAGGCTGGGACCTTCGTGAGGTGGGCATCAATATCCACACGGCGAATAGCGGTGGTGGCCGTGAGAATATCCAGAGCTGGTTCACGTCGTGGAACCGTATGCTAGAGATGGGTCACTTGGACCTCTCATAATCCTTCGATAAAACCACTCTAGTGAGTTCATTGGACCACTGGAGTGCGAATGTATCAGGGTACCTTCAAAGCTAACCGCCGAAGCGTGATCACTTCGGCCCCCGACTGTCTGGTCTTTATCAACGGAGAGCAGAGCCTGCCGAGTGGGGATAATCCCTACCGCAAGATCCCCTTGCAGCCCCTAATCAACAGCGTCAGCGTCAACCTCTCTGTATCTGGCGCTCCGGGCTCCGCATCTCTCGACCTCCATGTGCCGCAGCACTATCTTGACGACATTTACGTGGGAGGGCACCTGACCCTTACCACGATGATGGAGGTCCAGATCTACATGAAGGGGCAGTTCACCGTGGGTGGTACCCCGATGTTCTATCCGGTCTTCTGGGGTATCGTCACATCGGTAGACGAGAACTATAGCGCCGGTGAACAAACGGTCTCTCTTGCCTGCTCCGACATTCTATACTGGTGGAACATTCAGCAGGTCAACCTCAACCCGTCTGTACTGGCGGCAAGGGCGGATCAACAGGCACGTTTCAATCTGGAGGGCAACTTCTTCACAGGCAAGAACCCCTTCTCGATCATCTACAACCTGAGCCAGCAGGTGCACGGTAACTCGATGAACGTGCGTAACATGAACTTCGGCAACCGTAACCACCGGTCGGAGCCTACTCAGACGGAGCGGCTTCGATTGATGGCCTACTGGACTGCTAGATGGGGCCGCATCTCCAACTCTCTACGTATGTTCGGCCCTAAAGGAGACGTATTGCAGGGCGACCTTCTAGATCATGTGGTTGACCGCTCGAAGTTCCAGAAAGGTAAGAAAGGTAAGGCGGCAAGCTACGACCCTAAGTTCCACAAGCCGTTCAAGCAGGGGGACCTCGACCTCTCCAAGGTATCTCCCTTCTCGCTGAATTATGGCAACATGGGTGCTGAGGTCTTAGCATCCGAGTTTGAGACGAAGCTCAACGTCGCCAATCAGGTATCTGAGATCATCGGGTACGAGTTCTACATGGACGTTACCGGGGAGATCATCTTCAAGCCGCCGTTCTACAACATGGACGTGCGACCTAACTATCCCGTATCGTGGATTCGTCTCATTGATGAAATCAGCTCTGGCTTTGCTGAGAACCCCCCGGAAGTGACCTTCCTCGAAGGTTCCGGCCTTATGAAGTCCAACAAGCAAATGAGCATCTCTGATGACGTCCAACCACGTGCTACCTATGTAGACTATCGCTTGGTTCAAAAGTACGGGTGGAAGCCGGGCTCCTTTAGCAGCGAGTATGTGGGATCTGATGGGCAGGGTGGTCATATGGCCCTATTCTACCACCTCGTAGACCAGATGGACAGACAGAACTCTCGTGTCCACACAGGTAACGTGACGATCCCCCTCCGTCCAGAGCTACGTCTAGGCTACCCCGTGTATGTCGAGAGCAAAGACGCCTATTACTACGTCGAAGGTATTACCCACACGTTCAGCTACGGTTCGAGGTGCCAGACACAACTGACCTTGATGGCAAAGCGTGGGAAATTTTACGGAGACTTTGATAGGTGGGAAGCTGAGAACTCAGAGCCTCGACCCGGCGACCTTGCTGATCCGGGCCGGATACCCAGCAACATGTATAAGAGAAGGGTGGACGATACCTCTGGCACTCCTGTGGGAGACCGGAATGTGATCTTGAGCTACTTCCCGGAAGAGGACCTCGACAAGTATGGCAAGATCGAGGCAAATTCAGAGAACAAAGATGATGATGCCAAGGTGGTGTCTCGTAACCTGATGAATCTCCGCTCTAACTTCGGGGTGGGTGGTCCCAACAAGTACATGTATATGGTTGATCCCAACCGTGACGAGACTTCCTCCGTGACGGACGATGGCGATCGTGTCCGGGGACCTATCAAGCACATTGAAGCTGACCCCCAGATTGATGTAGACTCCGAGGGACGTAAGATCGAAGTGAATGCTGCCACCTTCCCCGTCTCTGACGAGCGAGGCTATGAGGTGGTGGGTACTTACGAGTATGGCCGCCGAGTGATGGTGCAGGCACGAGGATTCAAATACGATAAGGACGAAGCAGACGTGCGTGCGGAAGGTCTTGTCCACATGCAGCCTGACGATAAGCAGGGAGGTACAACGACCCCCAATATCTCAGCTCAGAAGGCTCAACAGGCTCCCACGGCTCATAATGCCGACCCCTCAAAGGACTCCAACTTCCTGATCGACCCCAATAATTACGGACGTATGCTCACTCAGGTGAGTCCTCCCGAGATCATGAGTCATGACCTTGCGAGACTAGCTACCTTGTCGGCACCCCGACTTGCAGAAGAGTTCCGTGGCAATAGGCCTGCTACCGTGTCTTCGTCCACCTCTGCTTCTACCCCACCTCCAAGTTCGGGAGGGAGTGGTACAAGAGCTACTGCCCCGAGTGTTCGGAGTAAGGGTGGTCGTACCTTCGCCTACAATAGCAACGTCGCAAGATGGCGGCAGACGATTCGAGATGTGCGAGAAGAGCTGGACCTTTCAGAAGAAACATACCCGGACGAGGCGGTCATGGCTTTTATCCATACAGAGTCCTCAGGTGATGCGAGAGCACGGCGTACAAATAGCGACGGAAACCTTTCACAGTTCGTAGGTCTAATGCAGATTGGTGAGGCAAATGCCGCTGAAACCGATCACGAAAATGTCGACTTCATGGGAGACGCACGGCTATCTATCAAGCACTTCTTGCAGGTGCAGGACAAGTACAGCAAGCATCACGGGGGCGATCCTAAGAAGCAGGCGATCCTCTGGAAAGGCGGTATCGGCACGCTCAAGAGATATAACCGCCTTGAGCGAAACGGGTACACGCCTCAGGAGCTGGAAAACTGGCTCTCCACTTATCCCAAAGGGAAATCCCCTTGGGGCGTGGACAATTATGTGTATCACCACGAGGCTGCTCAAGAGATGTGGTCTAACTCCATTGTCGAGGCCCCCCCAGACGGTGAGGTGCCCGAAGATGGCGGGGTAAAGGAGTCCGTCAAGGTTGTGGATGAAGCCGATGATCCCGTGGCGTCCCAGATGGTGAATACCACGGGTATCCCCAACACTCAGGTTGAGACTGAGGCACAGGTGGAGCTGTTCCGAGAGAGACTTGAGGCCAACCGGGAGGGTGGTATTCATGCCCTCCCCGCCAATGTAAAGCCTCCTCGTGACTCCTCTGTGGTGCCGATCATTACCGACTGGCTTCGTGACCTGTATGAAAAGGCCTTCACGTCAGGTAAGCAGCGTGAGCGTGAGCTTCGAGGGGAGACACGGCAGGTACCGAGGCCGTCCGACTTCGCTTCCGTTCCTACGAACACGTCGGGCCAAGATGGTCTGGATAACCCTCTGGGCCGTAAAGAGGTTCGTGAAGCCCTCGATGATGGGAAGACCTTGCAGGACGTACTAGGGACGGACGGGGCCTTATCTGACCTCAGGGATGCGTATGACAGCAGCAAAGCCGATGTGTCCTCCAGCTTTGCCTCAGTAGAGGATGAAGCCGATGATCTTACGGGAGACGATAATGACTGACGAAAAGAAGCATTGGGCAGATGGCGTGGACTTGGACGAGTTTAGACGCAACCTCAGAGAAGCTGGGGACACCATGACGGACGAAGAGCGCTCAGAGCTAGAACGCTCGATTGAAGCTAAATGCAAGCCTTACCGGAAGAAGAAGAAGCGGTGGCCCCACACGTGCAGAAGGGTAACAAATGACTAAGAGATACGGACCACCTAGCCCGATCGGTCAGCGCCCGGTTAAAGCCACCATGATGGGCCAGAAAGGCCCTCTACGGTTTGCTCTGCGCATTGGGGAAGTGCAGCGGGTAGACTACGAGAACATGGTCTGCGACATTATGTGGCTGCAAGGCAGGCTCCCTCCCGCAAGAGAGGTGCCGATCAGCAGCGCATACTGGTCGAAGCGTGGCTTCCTTGGGGCGATGCCGGAGGTAGGCGCTATCGCTGTCTGTGGCTTCTCTGCAATCCACAAAGACCAAGGGGTGCGTCCTTATATCCTTTCCTTCCTCCCAAACGGATACAAGACGGCTCTGGGGTTTGATCCGTTTGGTGCTGCGGAGAGAGATGCGGAAGAGTTGACGACCCCGATGGAAACGGTTCAGAGGGAGCTAGACGGGATCTACGGGCCGACCCGACACCGTATGCGGAAGCTGTACCCCGGAGACATTTATGGGGCCTCTGACAAGGGCGCAGAGCTTATTTTGGATCGGGACGTACGCCTTCTTCACACAGGTGGTGGTGAAATCTGGCTGCGCTCTGAGGACCAGTCTCTGATCACTACGACCCTCGACGCTTATCACACGACAGCAGCTACCCGACGTCGCTCTGGTCGTGTGACACGCAGCGCTCTCACGATGCCCGACGATCTCGCCTTCGAGGAAGGTACGGAGATCTTTGAACACCTCGTGGATGCAGGAATCCTCTTTGAGGACGGAGACTTGGCCCCGGATATTAACCGCCTCCCCTACATCACACTGGAGTCGGGGGAGAGATTAGCCGTCGTCACTGAGAATCTGGAGGACCCGAATGACCCGGACGTACGGGCCTTTACCGAGGATCGGGTAGAGATTCAAGAGTTTAGCGACCAGCGTATGCCTTTCCCTGACCACTACGGTTTCGATGCCGACCTCATTGGACCCGAGACGCAGTGGAACCCCTTTATCGAGAGAGTCAGTGGTACGGTAGTTGGGAACAATCCGTATACGGCAGAAGGGCGTTCCAACTACGGCAAACTCTTGAAGCCGGTGATCTTCTCTGACCCCAACTCCACCTCTGGCCGCCCACGGATGGAGGCCCTCAAAAACGATGCAGAGGAAACCGAGAAGTCACTGGCCGCAGCGCAAATGTACCGGATGCGCAGACCTGATGGCCTTGGGGAGCTGTTCTTAGCCCACGACAAAGAGGGGCACGTCTTCCTCTCGATCCCCGCATCTACCTCCAAGAAATCAAACCTTGGGGCCGGTCGTTCCGTAGAGGCAGACGTCAAGGGCTCTACCAAGCTCGTGATGGGGGCCAACAAAAACGACCGCACCTCCCTCGACCTCAAAGCAAAGGGAGGCTTCAAGTGGTCGCTAGGTTCGATTGACAGGAGTGGCCGCTCTTTAGATCTCACAACCAGTGGTGGCATCAAGCTGAAAGTACGTGGCCCCGATGGGAACGGCTACGGGATGCAGTCAGAGATTCAGGGCGATGTGGGGATGGCTATCGAAGGTTCGATGGGTACCGCTGTATCCGATGATTCGATCGAGGAAGTAGGCGGCTCTAAGTCCATGAGCGCAGAGGGAATGGAAGTCAGCGTTGGCATGGGCTCTTTGAACACCAACGTACTCAGTGACAAGAGTACGACAGTCAAGGGTACCGTCACTGACAGTATCGGGACAGGGCGCTCCACAACGATCACGAAAGCTACGTCCACGGGCTCCAATGCCGAAGAACTCAAGATCCTATCGGGGAACAGACAAACGACGTTTGGTGCTCCGGCCTCTGATACGATCTCGTTTGGTACCAGCGGAACCAAGACGGTAGAGTCAGCAGGTCCTCTCACCTGTACGTGGCAAAGCCCTACCTCTGGTAACTTCACCTTTCAGGCATCGACCGGCACCTACTCTGTAACGATGGGTGCTGGCTCGATTTCGATGACGGGTGCTACGGTCCAGATGACAGCGGCCACGTCTATTGGTATGAAGGCCCCGACAATAGGCCTCACCGGGAACGTGGGACTTGGAAATGGCGCTGCCGCAACGCTACCTGTTATCGGTGGGGCACCGGGACCGTCTCCCTACATCGACCCCTTTACCGGCCTTCCCTTGACAGGAAATCCTCTGGTAAGAACTGTTTGACGTACCTCATATCCTGTGGTATCAATTACGTATCAGACCTACCCTTATAGGAGCGTTGATACCGTGGTAGACGAAGAAACAAAAGAGGACGGACGTCGAGACCGTAGAAGAGGGAGAAACCTTCTCCAAACTTCCTCGTATGGACGACAACGAGCTTCGGGAATTCGTAGATGACTTCCTTTCCGGGAACATCTTCACGTCCGCTCAGGTGCCCGAGAACGAGAGCCTGAACCTAATCTTCATGCCTCTTGTCCTGGGTGGTGGAGATATGCTCAAGCCTATCGCGGACGATATAGGCTGCCTTTTTGAGTATATGTCGAAGGCTTTCCCCCGGAGCATCAACGGCTACCCTATGTTTCATTCCTTCCGAGTCATGCACAAAGATGACTGGAAGGTGGCCCTCAAGACCATCAAGCAGGAGAGGGTCCGACGTCAAACAATCCCCCTTGTACGAGATACGGAGTTTGGAGATGGCGAATAAGAAGAGACGCTGGATTATCACCACACATGATGGTGACTTTTTGCTGGCTTCCACCGGCTCACGCAGTTTCGCTCGTGAGCTACGGATGGTCGAGTCCGGTGATGCCACGCTGCACCTTGACTTTGAGGCCGATGCCGAGACAGCGGAGCGTATCCTCAATCACTGGAAGCTCGCCCGGAAGTTAGGGGCTGCCTGAATGCCTGTAACCGCCCTGAACCTTACCCCTGCGATTCTGAGCCAGCTCAACGGCGTCGGAATTGTAGGGCCTTTTGCATCTAACCTATCCGCAGCTTTAGGGGTGGGGGTGCAGAACTTTGTCCAGTCGCTGGCCGTGCAAACACAGGTGGCCGGTACGTTGGGAGCAGGATCGGGAACAGGTAAATGGACCTTGGAGCCTTCATCCGGTGCCTCCCTGATCGACACGAACCTTGCAGCCGCAGCCATTCCGGGTTATAATAAACCCAAGCTGGCGCAAGCGGTAGCTACGGGGATTGCTACCGTGATCAATACAGAGGCCGTGGTCCAGACAGCAGTGGCCGGTGTCGCAGTAGGTACGGGTATTGGGGCAGTTGCTAATGCCGACCCCTCTGTAGCCGTCTCTGCTATTCAGTCAGGGCTTACCTCGAATGCTATCGTAGGCTCTAAGGCCGACAACTTGGCGGCAGGTCTGGGACAGGGGATCGCCCTCTGGTTTGCTACGGGTGTCGTGAATACCGCTGTAGCAGGCTCGCCAGTGTTCCCCTTCAATCCGACCATCGGAACCGGAACAGGCAAAATAGTATGACAGAGATCACATTGAATCAGCTCTTTGGCGTTGGTGATATTACCCATCTGGGCGTCGTAGGGTCACGAGAATGGCCGAATCGTCAATTCGTTTTTGATCGGGTCGACGCCCTCAGGGAGGAGTACCCCATGATTAACACGATCGTCTCTGGGGGTCAGCCCAAGGGTGTGGATGGCTGGGCTAAAAGTTACGCCCTCATGAACGATCTGGGGTATATCGAGCATATTCCCGCCCACTGGTATCCCGAAGATGACGAGCGCTACGAGCCCTACGGAGTGAACAACTACTTCGACCGCAACACTCTGATTGCCAGAGATAGCCACGTCCTAGCGGCCTTTTGTTATCAGGGCTCAGATGGTACAATGGATACGTATAAGAAAGCACAGGCCCGTATCGGTCGCCGTGCCTATCTCTACACCGAAGAGGACCTTCGTGGTTGAGGCCTGACAACTACACCCACCAACAGGAGTACGATGATGCCTACCCCCGAGGAAAAGTCAGAAAGGATTCGCCAACTGAACAGGCAGATCACCTACCTTGATGGAACGATCAAGGCCACGAAGGAAGAAGTGACAGAGGCCAATGACCGCCTCTCTGAGCTTCGCAAGAAGAAGCAGGCGCTGGACAAAGAGCGTAAGGCTCTCCAGCCACAAAAGATTCATGTTACCGACCATGCCGTTATCCGGTACATCGAACGTCACCTCGAAGTGGACGTGGATGCTATCCGGGAAACGATCGGTAAGGACATTCAAGAGGTCGCCAACCAAGTCGGGGGCAACTCCAAGCTCCCTCTCTCCGAAGGCGGCAAGGCCGTTCTCAAAGACTACACCGTCGTCACCATTTACGATTGATCAGGAGCCCTGAATGCAATACCACAACAACCGGACCATTTTCGAGGTGGAGGATTTTGTCTCCCTCAACTGGAACGAGGAGATGGAAGTGTTGGATGCCGAAGAACTTCGGGAGATAGCAGACTTCCATGCGGGATTCAATATGGAGATCATGAGGCGCTCTGATGAAGTCGTGTTTCAGACTCCACGGGGTCGCACCATCGGTATCAAGTGTCGGGTCAACATGGCATCAAGTCTTGACAGCTAATCCTTTGATCTGGTACGGGTATTGAAAATTCATACAGATCCTGATAGGAGTGAACACATGAAAGCAGTGACAACCGATTCATTTGAGCAAGACGTTTTGGAAGCCGATGGTCCCGTGGTAGTGGATTTCTGGGCACCTTGGTGTGGACCCTGCAAGGTCGCTATGCCGAAGGTAGAGGCTCTCTCAGAGGGGCGTGAGGACGCCACCTTTGTAAAAATCAATGTGGACGAGAACCCTGAGCTGGCAAAGAAGTACGGCATCCGGGGTATTCCGACCTTCATGGTCTTCAATGAGGGTGGTGAGGTTACGACCATCACCGCCGCTGATATGGAAGCCATCAAAGCAGCGCTCGACGACCTCGCATAATCAGACTGGAGACCGCCATGTTGAGACAGCTAATCTGTAAGGTGCTAGGGCACCGCTGGAGTCGAGTCGCTACGACCTATGATGGCGTAGACTACGAGCCTATAGGTGTGGGCATCCAACGCTGCACACGGTGTCCCGTCCACCGTCATGTATCTCTTGCTAGAATGGAAGACGGGGAGTAGCCCTAAATAGAGAGGCTGATAATCCCCTTGTGCCCTGTACCTCTTAGAAGGTTACAGGGAATTTTAGTTCGGTATACAGGTAGATCATGCAAGTTCCTTTCGACGGTTTTGTCCTCCGTAAGCCACGCACCGCAAGCAGTAACTCCCCTTTCACTGGAGAGGGTGACGTACTGGTACGCCAACAGGACCGGTCTGCCTACGAAGCCGCCGTCTTGAACGACCCCGAAGCTATCTCTACTGCATACCTTGTGCAGGTATACGAGACGGCAGACTTAGTGGTCCCTTCGGAGATCACTGAGGTAGCCACCAAGGTAGAGGACGGTCTCTACCAGTTTAACGGAGGAGGACGGTCTCTCGAATCCGTTGTCTCCGTGACGCCGACCCCGGACTCTACTGACGAACTGGCCGGTCTGGTAAAGTACACTACCGACCCCACACAGGACGTCGAGGTGACGTGGGAACCTTCAAGGCTCAAGATCAACTGGACCTCGAATGACGAGCGTACCCGGTTTGGTTTTGACGACCGTAAGCAGAGGTGGAACACACTACCCGGCTCCAGCCCAGAAGCTCTTGGTGCTATCGGGGAGGAACTATCTCTCCCTGTGGTGGAAGGCAACGAGCCTCTCTTGATTGTTGGTAGCCAAGACCTGAATGACGGTGTGGTGGTACCTGTACCCGAAGCTAACCGTGTCACTGCTGCACAATACCAGAACTACCAGAATGGGATCAATACGGTCCCGACAGGGGAAGCTGTTCTGAATGTGGAGAGTGGGGATCTCCTCTTTGCTGATGACCTGACGACCTCCTACCTCAATCAGGCGGTCTACTGCTTCCGCACCAACTTCTTTGGGTATGACCAGAGCACTGGTGAGATCGGCGTGGTAGGTTCCGACCTTTACATGAACCCGATTCCGACCTCTTCGGAGTCCCCTCGAATCCGAATCGAGTATCGCTCTCACCTTCGAGGTGAATCATCTACGTCCCTGACGGCACCTTCTACGGGGTATGATTACGTATGGAACCCGGACACCGGGGAGATCCATCTTGACACCTCGCTCGAAGCCGAGTTTGAGGGTGCCTCTGTCTATTACGATGGCGTCTTCTCCAATACAGAGCCCGTCGAGTCCTACGTCCATACCGACTTGGGGACGATTGAGGATGGGGATGCTATGAGTACCACGATGGGGAACGTGGACTTCTCACAGTACGACGAAGATAGCCTCCTGCTCTACATCAAAGAGACGGGCGTCTCTATCTCAGAGGTGGACTTCGTAGCGGAACCCGCAGACCTTGAGGACTCCCTGAACCTCCCCGCTACACGAGCACAGGTGGCACGAAGCAACGGACAGGTCCAGCTATCTTACGCACTGAGGCGAGAGGAAGCTGGATCTACATTGGTGGCCGGAACCTCTGACTTCCCTATCGAGAACGGCATTTCCTTTAGACTTGCCCAGAGCCCGGTGGACCCCTCAAACAACAGAGGCCTTCCTGATGGTAAGGGTGTGGAGAGAGTGGTGGATACGGTGCTTTCCGACTCCATCCCGGCAGGCCCTTCTTTGCGCCTCAACCAGCTCCCCCTCCAAGATGTGGCAGGCTACGGAGACGATGTGTTCTTCCGGGTACAGAAGGGACCTAAGCGTCGTCTTCTAGAGCCCGATGTGGACGTGATCTATGACTTCGACAACCAACAGCTCCAGTGGGCACAGCAAGAGAGTCACAATGAGGTACTAGCTTCGCCCACGTACTCGCTCCAGTTGCCGCACCAAGTGCTGCATGACGAGGGATATGAGTTCGAGCTGAATGAGGGAGGTGGGTATCAGAATCTCGTGGGCTCCAACGAGGTTCTTGCCAACTTCGATTCGGGCACGCTCACATTCATTGAGAAGGTCGGAGAGCAGCTCTACGAGGATGTGGGAACGCTCACAGGTGCTGACACACTAGAAGCCACCTCTGTCGACCTCAGTGGCCTCTCTGTGCCTCCCGAACCTACAAAGAGCCCCATTCTTTTGGTGGGCTCCGATGCCTATCGTGTCCTGTCTTCAACTTCGACCTCAGTGACGGTAGATAGGCCACTGGATCTGGACGGTAATGATACCACTGAGTTCAAGATCTTAGAGGCCCCGGAGATCATCTACCGCTATGCCTTTGAGCAAGCTGACCTCCGAGAGCGTACGGTCTTCCCTTATGTGGTCACTGACGTGGACACCTATGTGCCAGATGGTGAGGACCACGAGTTTGTCTTGGACGGGACAGTGGTAGCTCATGTGGTACTAGAGTCTGAGGTGCTTGGGCCTATCTCTCAGAGCCCCGAGTTACCCGTGCATTACAGGGATGCCACAGCACAGTATAAGCTCTGGCGAGAAGAGGTGGAGCTTACCGAGGTGTCCTCGAACCCCGGCCCCGGTGAATACGCCATTGATGGGGATGGGAAGACCCTGCTCTTCAATGTCGCAGACGAGGGTGCTTCCGTTGTGTTGGACCCCTCTCTAAGTGTGGGTCGCAGTACCGGCCCGGTGGAGGTACTTGCGTCCACAGGAGAGATCGGTCTTCCCGCAGACCTCCAACCTGAGCCTCTGGTAGTCCGGTCGCTTGTCCCTGAGGATGGATATACCCAACGAGGACAACTGCTCTTTTTCGAGAAGCCCTTTAGGACAGGCCAGAGCCTCTTCGTGAGGTACCAGACAGCCAATGGAACCGTCGAGGATAACGTAGGCTTCCGTGTCAAAGAGGATGCTGGTCGTGCTGGAAGCTCCGCTACCTTGAGCTTCGGGTCAGGTCGTACCCTCGACCCTGAAAGGGCTATGCAGGTCTTGGTTAACGGCGTACCCTCCGATCTAAATGCCAGTGCTTCCACAAAGACTGTTAATGTACAGTCGGTTCGCAGTGGGCGAAAGGTACACGTCTCCTATTATGCTCTCGACGCTGCGGGTGGTGAACAAACCGCTTCCCTCCTACAGGAGCCTTTTACCCCTCCTGTGATATTCGCAGCCGCCACCAGCCAACAGTTCCGAGGAGATCACACCGATGTATTGGAGCCCGGCATCTTTATGCAGGCCGATGACCAGAGCTTTGAGGTCCTGCAGGCAAGCTATGACGCTGGTACCAACATCACTGAGATAGAGCTTAGTGTGCCGCCTCGTGAGACGCTCCGGCAGCCCACGGTGCTTGTCACTACAACCCCGATTGAGGCACTGGAGTCCCTAGCTTTCTCTTCGGAGCCCAACAGCGCTGGAACCGCCGAGCTACAGGTTCGTGGAGACCAGACGAGCACCCTCGAAGAAGGCTTTCTACTCTACCTTGATGGCGATCCTTACTATATTCAAGGGGTGTCCTATGACGAAGAGGCAGCCCTTACCCGTGTGGTTTTTGCCTCTAACCTGATGCGTGAGTATACGCAGCCCGCTCTGGTGATCTCAAAGTATCCGGTCTATGTCCCGGATGCTCAGTTCCTGAAATTCAGTCGCATCGGCGTAGATACCGAGCCAATCACCCTCATTCGCTTTGGTCCCAATGGTGAAGGTTCTGTTCTGGAGCAGGACTTTGCCTACACGTATGAAAGCGGTGGCCGTATCATCATCGAGCCTACCGTCACCGATGCCCCTAAGGATGGAGAGGTATGGCACCTAGCCTATACAGCCCTGCGTTCCGTGGGGCCGAAGAAAATTGGCGGCCAGACCTTCCTCCCAAAGTTTAGAGCCTCTTACACAAGACGGGTCAACGCTTCCGAGGACAACGGACTCCAAAATGCCACACTCAAGGCCAGTTACGACTTCCTGAGCCCTGATACGTTCTTCTTCCGGGCCATCGAGATGGAAGAGTACGCACTGGAAGTAGCCTCTCAGATTGATCGGAATGCCAAGGCACAGGCTGCATCTTCGGGTCCTGTAATTTCCACCTCCGGCTCCCAAGAGATCTACCAGAAAGGCAATGAGGGTCTTATCTATGAGGGCGGCGACCTCCGAGATCAAGATCGAGCTGGACGTGTCCTACTGGCCTACTACAATAGGGTGGTTGACGGCTTCGAGGCTCTGCTAGAAGTCATAGATGGACGTGTGATTGGGGACAGAGATGGCAAGTTTCTCTTTGAACTCCAAGGGGATTATCAGCCCGGAGGTGTAGATCCCATCACAGGAGAGCTGCTCCCTTATTACGCCAACCCACAGAACCCCGGCCAGAAGCCAAGCGCCTCAGATATTGAGCAGGTCAAGGATCTAGATAGCCAGACCGGGTACGTGCGTAACTTCATTGACGACTTGGTGATGGTGAGTAAGAAGCCCTTTGATATTGGCTCTACTCTCCCTCTATCCTTTGAGTACAAGGGTACGTTCCGACCTATGTGGAAGCCGTCGAGACTAAGCCGCCTGTATCCTGAGCAGAAGCAGACCTTTACGATCACTGCTCCAGCAGACGGTGGTGGGTCTTATGAGTTCCCGGAGGACTTCCTGCATATCTTGGCAGATCCCAAGCAGGACAGCATTCTCTCTATCGAGAACATTCGTGTACGTGCGGCTAAGGCAAGGGTCACTACGGAGGGGGTGGAGGGATCTCAGGATGGCAATGGTGGAGAAGTGCGGCTCAAGGTGGCAGTGGGCTTCGATCCCATGACCGGGGAGTTTACGAACAGCCCCTTTGACCCCACGAACCCGGTACCTACGAAGTATCTTCCTCCCTTCGAGGTTGGGGACCACGTGAATATCGGGCGTGTTACGTACAGCGGGGGCGCTCAGGGTGTGGACCGCACCACTTCTGTATACGGGGAGAACCTGATCGTCACATCGGTGGGCGCTGACTATATCGAGGTCAAAACAAACCCACACGGGGGCGACCACCCAAACCTCACGGCAACGAATGCTACAAGCCTGAACCCTGAGAGGGGTGATACAGTATACACGATCCCCGCTGTTATGGTGGATACGGGAGCCTTCTCCCTATCAGATGGAGATCCTCCTTACTATCGCACACCTCTCGATCTCTTTGTGAACGCATCTGAGGGTGAGCTTCTGAATACAACGCTTCCCAGCTTCATGGCGGATCTTTTGGGACAAGCTCAGATCGAGCCCAAGACCTTCCTAGATATGACGGTGAACTTCCGTAACCAGAGCTTGGAGCCCCACCGCTTCCCAGCTCTTGATGGAGGTACTACCGATGACGACGGGGACCAGAAACCTCCGTATGTCCAGCCTTTTCAAGACAGCGAGATGCAGCGTCTTATTCGAGAGGTGGTAGCAAACGAGGTGGTGCAAAATGACACTCATGAAGGACAAGTGGTGGACGCCACGGTCCTGAATGCCACGACTCTCTCTGTGCCTAACCTCACGGGGCTCACAGCGCCTCCACGCAGGCATGATCTCGTACTGATAGAGGGCGTTACTAATGGAGGCCAGAGCATCCCGTTCTCCGTGGGAGCCCTTTCAACAACAGAGTTGGTGTTGGCCGCCTTTGTAGTCGAGGATGCGTCCGTTGTCTACACGGTGGAGAACCTCTACGAGGGTACGGGATCTAGGCACAGTAGCATTAATGAGAGATGGGAAGATGCTGTTGACTTCACGGCCTTCTCAGGTGCCTCCTCCCTTACGCTGCATGTGGATGATGGTGCGGGTGGGCACAGCTCGTACTCTGTGAACGACCTCCAGAATGGTTATCTGGAGGTGACGAGCCCGATTGCTGAGTCTGGCCCCGCTAACTATTTCCTAGAAGCCAGTGGTACAGGAAGCATCCCGGCTGGACTACATAGAATCGACGATGGTACTATCGACTTCTCAGCAGCCCAAGGCGCGCTTACCGTCTCGTCTTCCGGGCCTAACAATGGAACCTATGTAGCACGGGGTGGTGGTAGTGGGTATCTCTATCCCGAAGTGATTCCATTGGCGGATACCACGCCAGTAGTGGTGGGTATCTCCAATGCCCCGGATATTGCAACGGGAACCGCAGAAGCCGTGGCATCAACACGTACCCTTCTGACTCCTGACCCGGTGGGTGACGTCGAGGCCGGGCAGACCCTCGTAATCACGGGCACGAACCTGAATGCTGGGCGCTACACCGTCGAGTCGGTGGATGCCACTGCTACCCCATCGGCAATCGTGGTGGAAGAGCCTCTCTATACGGACGATGGAGATCACACGGCCCTTACGCCTCTCTATCCCGTGAACTGGAGAGTCTCACAGCCACGACGATTCTCTCCGCAGGTCGAGGCCCTCCAAACAGAGCTGGCTGGGCAGAGAGTGACCTATGCTCTCAATAGCGATAGTGATGCAGATATTCAGCCTTACTTGGGGGCGACCTCTTCCAACCCGTCGACACCTTATAAAGAGAGACTCCTCGTACTGATGGATCGAGTCTTTGGGGTCCCTGTCGTTTCGGTGTCGGGATCTGTAAGTGGCGGGAGCTTTGAGGGCACAGACTTTGTGAATGCCGGAGTCGAGAAAGGTGACTTTGTGGTCGTCGCACAGGGGGATAACCGGGGCTTCTACACCGTGGACTCCATTGACTCAGGCTCGTCACCCCAGAAGCTACTCGTATCTGGCTCGAATGAGTATACGACCTATTCGCTGACGGACGAAGCCAGCACTTCTTTTGAGGTGTATCGGGGAAGCATCTTCCAGCCCAAGACCTATCAGCTCATACTCTTTGAATACATCAATGTATTAGACCTGATTGATAGGTTGGATGATGGCATACGAATGACGATTCACGATCCTGATGACCTAGAGGGCACACCGCTCTCCTATTTGGAAAGGCCGGGAGACCCTGACGATGCTACCTTGGACCGTCACATTCAGGCGGTCGACACACGCAATGACTGGATTCGTGACCAGAGCCCGAACCTCCGACAAGAGATCGAGGGCATTCTCAAGGGTACCGAAGCGTTGTATGACATAAGGTACACGTGGATCGACTTCCGCACGAACCTAGAAGATGGTACACTGGCCCGGCGTGATAGGTACCGAGAGAATCTAGCCCGGCGTCAAAGGAAGCGACGAAAGGAACTGATCAAACTCCTATCGAGTTCATAGTATGAGTGACGAAGAGACAGAAGAGCCGCAGTGGGAAGAGGTCAAACTCAAGCCCTATAGAGGCCTTACAGAACAGCTCAAAAAAGTCCGGGATCGTCTCGTAGATGTACGGGATAGACTAGAGGACCACATCGAGCAGAAAGAGACTGAGGACGAATAGGTATGGCTGACTGGCAGACATTTGACCTTGGAGACGTCCTACAGGGGACGGAGTACCTAGATAAGGTCCAAGACGTAGCAGACCTACTCATTTCAGTGGGTAACGTCGCTACGTCGGTTTTGGAGCTTCTCAAGGTGTTCATGATCTCTGTGCCCAACCCGATCGAGCCTGCGGTCCAGCTACTTCTCAGTGAGATAGAGACGGTACTAGAAAATCTGGAATCCTCTGAGGCCAACGGGCTCTTTCTGATTCCCACCTCCCTTGAGGAGCTGCACCAGTACCAAGGGGGCTACCCAAAATTCCGCACCCTCTTTATGCAGAGCCTCTATGATATGGAGGACCCTAACCGGCCACAGATAGGATCGGATGGATACCTTGGTGCCCTTTTCCTGCTGGTCACGAAAGATAATGTGGCCGACTTCATTCGTCAGATCATTTCTCTCCAGTACCTGACACAGATAGATATGGAGATCCGGTACCCACCGCCCATCAATGTGGAAGCGGTGCCTGCGGACTCCGATGGAGATCCTGTCGAATCCATGATCAACCTGTTCTCAGAGGATGACGAACTGACGACCATACTCCTCTCGTGGGAAGAGCCCAAGTTCACGCAGAGCCTCTTCTATGACATTTTTGCAGACAACAAGTTCTACATCGAGCGGTCCAAGTCCCGTGAGGGCAAGCTACTGACTCGCCAGAAAACCAAGGTCACGCAGAAGGACCCTCTCCGAAAGCGGACTGAGAAAGAGGGTGATGCCCAAGGTGTCGAGGAACCTCTCCTTAACCGTAAGGGAGAGCCCGTATCAGTGTGGGAGCCCCTTGACGAGGACAACCCCTTTGTCTCTCTGGGGGATGGAAATGACGACGTTACGGCCAACTGGATCGCAGGCTCCTACTCCTATGTTGTGAAGGACGTCGAGAAGGGTGTGGAGAATGGATACTACTACCGTATTCGCTCCGTGCCGGAGGAAGTGACTCTCGAAGAGAGAACACTAGGTGGCGAGACGGTCCATACTCTGATCTTGAATGGACAGGAGTATACAGAGTCCGACCCGAGTGTTCCGGTATTCGGCAGCCTCCCAGACGTGGACACGACCTTTGATATGCCCACGGCTCTTCTGAACGTGTACCGGGCCGCCTACATGCTCCGCTTCGATGCGGACACCTATGACGATCAGGGAACCCTCATGATTGGCTCCTCTTCTCTGGAGGAAGGCGTCCCTCAATACCTTTTGGAGCAGGAGACACAGATCCCGGAGGGTACCTCCAGTATGACGCTACAACAGATAGCTAGTGCGATGGTGCCGGGCTTCGACCCTTTAGATGGTGACGAAGATTCAGTGAGGTTCTTTGCTGGCCCCCTCTTCGAGGAAGAAGTTGAAAGCTATGAAATGTCTAAGTGGTGGGTTGCTTCTGTTGGATCAATCACTGCCTCAGACGACCTAGAAAACGACCCCTTTAGTGGTGCTCGTGAGCTGTTTGCTCAGAAGTTCGGACTATCCACACGGGAGCAGTTCCGCATCTGGGTGGATAAGATGGCTATCAAGAAGATCAAAAAGATTTTGCCCATCATCATGCAGAATGACTCGCTCTTCGAGATGGTCAAGTCCTTCTACACGACCGCAGAGCCCGTGATTCTACCTCTACTGGAAGAGGGTGACTTTTCAGGGGTCTTCATGACCGATATTGATCTGCGCACCAAGGTACACCAAGTTATCCAGATGGTCGACCGCCACGAGACTCAGGGCATTCCTCCTAACTGGCAGGCGATTCGACCGCTTGAAGATCTGATCCCAGAGGCCAGCAGCGTACTTGACAGGCTCTTCAAGATGATGAGTGCGTTCGAGCAGACCTTTGCCGATTTCAATGCCTCAATCGACTCCACCCTTGAAGCTCTCCGGGGCAGACTGGACCTCCTGAATGACATTATTGATGTGCTGGATGGGATCGTTGCGTTCTTTGAGAGCCTGAGCGTACTGGACTTCTCGATTTCAACCCTATTCATCCCTCCCGCTGTCGGAGGCGTTCCTTACCTCACGAATGAGTTCATGGCCGCCCAGAATACCCCGGACACGAACCCCGATGACTTCACGGCAGGTATTGTGCTCGCCTTCGGGGGGCCGGGAGAGGATGACTACAAGGGACCCCTAAACGCTGTGAAGTTCATCTTCGGGCTATGATCACATGAATGTACCTACCCTTATCGAGAAGATCCAGACGGCACTGAGCCCCGACCTACTCAAACCCGAGTATCGAGGCTCTGACATACCTCTCTATGGACACTGCTATGTGGCATCTGAGGCCCTGTACCATGTGATCGGTGGTGGGGACTCAGAATACACACCGGCAAGAGCGAGAGACGCAGAAGGTGTCGTCCATTGGTGGTTGGAATCCGATGGGGGTCAGATACTCGACCCCACTGCTATCCAATATGAAAGCCGTGGGATCGAGCCCCCTTACGAGCAGGGACGGAGGGCCGGATTTCTAACCAAAGAGCCTAGCCGCAGAGCCCGCGTCGTTTTGGATCGGGTGCTCTAATCTACTTGTAGTGCCTTATGAGTAGAGTTTCATTAGGTAGCGAAAGTGTAGGTTCAAGCAGATGGCATTTGATTTTCTGGGCACATTCAAGAGGTCGGAATTCGACCGCCTCATTACGTACGCAGAAGCTCAGTTGCAGTACGTGGACCCCCGCATATCCTACCTCAAGTCAGAGATTGATCGCCTTGGATGGATCGAATACGAGTTCGATGAAGAAGGCCACCGAGTCTCTTATGTAGTGAGGCCACGAAACAGCGTGTTGGCTAAGTATGCACGTGCCTTCGAGTATTACGGGGGGAACCTCACGGACTTGCAGATTCGCAGCCGTGGCGATTGGATCTATATGACGAAAGGGAAGTTCTCCCTAAAACAGTCAGAGCCCTTTGCGGGCGGCGTACCATCAGAAGGAGAGTACCAGAAGGGAAATCAGAGCTTTGACGACACGGCTCCTAGCAATACCGTGTCCAAGGTTAAGGACTGGATGATCCCCAATATTAAGAGGCGTGTTGAGGACCTTGAGTTCCGCATCAAACGGACTGTGGACCTCACAGACCAGCATATAGAAGAGATCGTGCTTCTTGTCAAGAGGAAGTCAGGAGCGGAGACGCTCGATGATCTGAAGCAAGAGGTAGCCTTCTACGTCAGTAGTGAGGATTTTCCTTCCGTGACGGACGAGTGATATGTCAAAGGATCTGCTCTTAAAACACAGGTGTCCGCACCACGTGGTGGAGGAATGGCTATCCCTAGAAAACGATCGCCGTACTCTTCTCCCCCTTCGGAACCCCTCCAGCAAAGAGATCAAGATACTCTGGAATCGGAGGGTGGTTCCTCCCCAAGGTCTGTACTCCAAGGTAGAGATCACCTCATTGGTAGCAGAGCCCTATGAGATTGAGTCGGGCGACAATGATGAACTGTCTTTTTCTGTGAGTGGGGGGTCGGTACAGACCATTGTACTACCTGAAGGAAGACAAGTCAAGGCCGGAACCCTCGTAGAAGCGATAAATGAGTCCGCAAATGGACTGGAAGCTCAAGTGAGTCGGGGTAGGATCACTCTGCAACTCCACAACGCCGGGCCTGAGACGACACTCAAGATGGAGGATGGGAGTGCTCACGGTACGCTGGGACTCTCTCCGCTTAGATCCTATCGTGGACGCACCATTGTCCCTGCTTGGAACCTTGTCCGGGACCCGAAAGACGTAGACCCCCATGCCCGGAAGATCGTCTTTGACGAGGCGCTCCGGGCCAATGACGATATTTTCGAGGTGAGCTACTATACGAGGCGGTCTGAGTGTCGCCGCTGCTTGGGTCTGGGTATAGAGAATGACCTGAGGCACGACCGAAAGGGTGAGCCTATCTGGGCCGAAGGGCAGACGCTGCTCTTGCAGGAAGTGGATAAGATCATTTTCACTATCCAAGGGTCGCATGTGTTCCACCGGTGGTACGGTACGAACATCATGGATATGATCGGCTCCAAGATCGTAGGTGGCGGCCAGCAGGTTGAGGTACAGTTGGTGTCTGAAATCTCCAACGCCCTGAGCAAGTACCAGCAGATCAAGGAAGAGCAGTCGATGTATCAGCCAGTGGTAGACAGTGAGATGCTCCAGAGGGTTGTGTCCCTTGACGTATCTCAGGATGCTAATGACCCCACTGTCTTTTACGTCCAGATTGACCTCCAGAGCCGGGCCGGAAAGGTCGAGTCACTTGAGGACACACTGCTAGTGACCAATGCAGATTACAGTCAAGATTTCCAACTTCGTTGAGTGAGTCGAAATGGCTATCACACCCCCAAAATTTAACACCCCTGACGGGACCGGTACCACCACCAATCTCCAGTTGGTAACGTCGGTAAGGGAGCAAACCTTGACAGGGGACCTCTCCTCGAATGTGGTGGACGTACAGGTTAAGGTCAATGACGAGCCTTTCCGCTCAGACCCTAACCTTGTCCTCTTTGACCAGCAGGGCTTTACGGTGCCCAACCCCAACGTGTACCCTGAGGGTTTGCGTCTGGATTACGGGGAGAACACTATAGAAATCCGTGTGATCGACGTAACTGGAGGCGTCAGTCCTACAGCCACAGCTACCCTTGAAGTAGTGCGGGAGGACGACCTCGACCTTCTAGTGTCGGCCCCAACGGGTCTAAGGGTGCGCCGCAGGAGAGATGCTGTAGAGCTGGTATGGGCCGCCAATGACGAATCGAGCATTGCAGGCTATCACGTGTACGCTGCTATTGACACGGGTGGTGGTAAGCAAGGGTACGTCCGGGTCAACAAAGACTTGATTTCGACCGTATCCTTTCAGGAAGAAGCCGCCGAAGAAGTCGTTACGGATACGGCCTTTTATACGACGGCGGGTGGACAGCTCCGGGTGCTTCTCGTGGAGGAGGACTTCAATGACAACCCGATCCAGACCGTCTCAGACTCTGTGCTCGAAACGGCCTTCGTGGCTACCGGCGAGATGAAGGTATCTACGACCTTGGAGGATATTCGTACGACTGAATACCACTCCTTTGTTCACGACCGCAGGGGAACAGAGTCTGACGGGATTATCAACAGTGAGATGTTCGCTGACGTCCCTGATGACGAGCCTATGCACTATGTGATCACAGCGGTGGCCTACGATCCCAACACGAACCAGCAGATTGAGAGTGTTTATTCGTCAGAGTTGGTAGGCCTCCCCTTGACGATCACCACACAGTTGGCAGAGATGCCTTCCAAGACACAGGATGATGTGGTCCGTGACTACCTATCGTCCACGATCCGAAGCAACAACCGCATCTCCGGCATCCCCGGCTCCGCAGTGCGTGACATTTTCGTCGAGCCCTTTGCCTCAGAGGTAGAGCGACTCAATTTCTTGATGGGCTTCATTAGGCGCTCCCAGAGCTTTGCTCAGTTGCTCCAGATTGACGATATGGATGGGGATGGTGAATCCGATCCGGTATCCTCGAACCCCTACAAGCAGGCACTCAAGTCGGCACTAGGCTTTGAAGCAGACTCTGACGTACAAGCTCTGATCGACAACAGCTTTGATCAGCTTGCCCAGAACAACAACAAGACAAGGGGTGGAGCTGAGTATGCCGTGGGACAAGTGGTATTCTACACCACCAATGAGCCTACCACAGATCTCGTGGTGGAGGAAGGAACCCTTGTCTCCACAGAAGCGGACTCTGGCGGCTCCGTCACTTTCACGACCACCTCACGTGTTGTACTCCCGCTTGCTTCCAGCGAATCTTACTACAACGTACAGGAGAAGCGCTGGGAGATCGAAGCTAATATCCGGGCCACTGATCCGGGATCGGATGCTAACGTGGATGCCAATGAAATCAAACGTGTCATTGGTGGTACGACCTCCATGCAGGTGATCAACCTAGAGGCCACACGCTTTGGTCGGGAGCGGGAGAGTAATGCCCGTCTTGCAGAGAGGGCTATGCTTGCCTTTTCCGCAGTGGACGCAGGCACCCCCGCAGGTTATCTCGCCACGACTCTCAGACAGGAGGGCGTCTTCCGTGCTCGTGTCGTGAAGGCCGATGACGAGTTCATGATGCGAGACTATGACGACCTCAGAGACAAACACATCGGAGGTAAGGTAGACGTCTGGGTACAGGGTACGGAAGAGCAGCAAGTGTCCGATACATTTGCTCTCCGGTTCCGGGTAGCCCGTGACATTCAGTTCTTCTTGGACTCCAACAGCTCCGACCTAATCTTCGTGGCTGACGACCCACGACTGAGCCCGGACAACCCTATCTCAGAGATGCTGGGCGTAACCTCTCAGCAACAAGCGCAGGGCTTCGGCTTCCGAAATGTTTCGACCGGTGATGAATTTGATCTCACCAACTATATCATTCTCGACTACAACCGAATCAAGCTAGACTCGTCCCTCAACCAACCAGCGGTCCACACCAATGACATTGTGGCCGGGGACTATCGCTTTCAGTCTACGTCCAAGTACGTATTTAGTCGCCAGCCGGTCTTCGACGTGGAATCTGTCCGCTCTGTGAATACAGGGACCACCCTTACGCCGGAGGATAACTACCAGCTCTACCGTAAAGAAGATCCCCTGCTCATGGGATACTCGACGAAGGCGACGGATTATCTGGAGATTCGTCAGTCCGGGGGCGTTCCGACAGGGGACACTTTCGTGATCAATGACGAGAGGCATGTGCTGGTTGGTGAGACGCCGGAGGCTCTCTCTAATCTAGGGGTCAACCCAATTAGTGTACGGGTGTTTTCGCTGGATCGAAACACTGAATACAACGGTCCCAATAGCAACAACCCGGACTACCTTATCGAGGAGGGGGATGAAGTAACCCCTCTCAGGATCGTACGTGTTCCTTCTGGTTCTATCGTCAATGGTGAAGAGGTCAGCGTTGACTACCAGCATGACGAGAACTTCGAGGTAGAATACACGATCAACAATTTGCTGAGACGTGTGCAGAAGGAGATCAACAAGCAGAGCCACGCCACGGCAGATGTACTGGTTAAGCAGGCCATCTCCAATGAGGTGGACCTAGAGATGACGATCGTACTCAAACCCGGAGCCTCCAAAGCACAGGTGGACGCCAATATCAGGACTCGCCTGAGTCAGTTGCTCAACAGCAAAGAGATTGGCGAGCCCGTATACCAGTCTGACATTGTGCAGGCGATTGAAAACACCAAGGGCGTCGTCTACGTCGTGATGCCTTTCTCTAAGATGGCATTGCAGGACGGCTCCCTCATTGTGCGAGAGCAGATCAACAATGACGCCACCTTCCTCGAATCCCAGAGTGGAACCAAGGTCTACGTATTCAAGGATGGCCTGAATTACCCTACCTATGACGGAGCTTCCCGGCCTACGCTTCATAAGGGGATCTTCAAAAACACGCAGCCTATCGAAATCGTGTCCTCCTATAACGACCTTCTTACCGGGTCTGATAGGGCATTGGTAGTCGGTAGGAATGGGCTTGTGATCTCTGGCTACTCCGACGATACTACTCTCACTGCTCAGGGATACGATACAGCGGAAGAGCGGAAAGAGCGCCGACTAGAACTGACGGCCAACCGTGTCTTTGTTAGTCTGGACGAGACAGACACACCGGAGTTCCACGAGTACGATGCTACCTATGAGGTAGTGGGCGATCGAGGGTCGAAGTCCCTGATGGTTACGGACGTGGCTCATTTGGAGCTAGGTTCCCTCACGATCACCTATCAGACCAGAGGAAGCTAAGCTATGGCCGATAATGGCTTCAAAAATGGAAGGCAGTTCCCCTACCCCGAAATAGAAGAGGGGAAGGGATACCAGCAGCTCCTCGTGTCTCGCAGTCAGGCGATCCTCAACTCCCTGATTAACCTCCTACCCTCCAACTACGAGTCGGAGATCGTGGGGCCGAACTACACGGTCTACATGAAGGCGATGGCAACGGAGCTTGCTCGCATCTCCATCATTCTGGAGCAGGTGGGTACCGATATGTCCTTCGAGCAGGTGCGCTCTGAGTACCTGTGGGATACAGTGGGCTACCTCGTATTCGTCAACCAGCAACTGCCGGATCTCGACTTTGATGACGAGAGCTTCCGTAAGTTCCTGCTTGCCGTGATCGACATTTACTTCCAAGGCTCCACCCCGGAAGCTATCCACAAAGGCATCGAGCTGTTTACGGATGAAGAGTTCGTGATCCGGGAGGTCTACAAAGAGGCAGAGAAGCCCAATAGCGCCTACGACATTAGCGACCAGTTCAGCTTCTTCGCAGACTTTGAGCTGCAGGCCCAATTCCCCAAAGACGTATTCAAGATCGACAAAAACCTGAGGCTCCTGCTGGAGATCATTCGACCGGCCCACACGCTCTACCGACTCCGGTTCATCTTCGATGAAGATGCCGACCTCGTGAACAGCGTGGATGATCAGGTGTCCATGCACCTTCGAGACTACCACTATGCCGACGCAAGGTTCTATTGTGAGGGTATGGCGGGCTTCGAGAGTACGACCGGATATGTGGACAGCAACCTCTCTATCCTGTCGGATGACGACCCCACCAAGCCTCTCTACTCAGTGCAGGAAGGTGCAACCCTTGTGATCCCCACCGGGCCAAGTAGCGGTCGCTATACGGTAGTCGGGCACCCCTCTTCTACCAGTGTACGCCTCTTCCCTCGAATGAAGCACAAGGGTACCAACATCTCCTATCAGGTGGAGATCGACCGCCTTGGGCGCAAGCAGGAGATTCAAGTCGTAGACGAGGATGCGTCTGCTCAATTCAATTCCCCGGAGCGCCTTACCGTGGACGCAGGAGGCCCTTACACAATGGTGCAAGGGACAACCAGCACCCTATCTGCTAGCTCCAACGGAAAGGACGTCACCTACGTCTGGGACTTTGACGGCGACAACGTATATGACGACGCTACCGGTGCCTCTGTCTCCTACACCGCACCCGCCAGTCCGGGGGAGGTTGTCGTGTGGGTTAAGGCAACGGATGGACGTGGTAGACAGGCAAAGGCTAAGGCTACCGTGACCATCACGTCGTGATCAGTTGAGTTCCTTCTTGGGTACCGGACTAATACGCCGGATCTCTTCCTGAACCGTGTCGCTCCAGACGAGCAAGAGCTTACTATCCGCTCTGCTATGCGTGATCAGCACCACTTCGGTTTCTTCATCTACCGTGGTGGCGAGTACCGACTTCCCGTTGTATGGAGTTTTGTCCGCAGGCATGAGCGGGACTGTCGCCACAGTGATCGGCTCATTGGCTCTCCCGCAGTCGAGATCTACCGGAGCCGTCTCAAAGCCCACGTACATGTAATCCTCTTTTTGCCTGATCGTGGGAATCATCATGCCCGGCTGGTAGTCAGGTGTCACGATGCCTGTGACGATGTTGGTATCCATCATGGCATTATCAATCAGGTCCACGTCCCTGAGAAGCAGGAAGAGCTGCTGGAACCTGTGGGTATGGGTATGGAAGCCCTGCTCGAATACGTCCCGTCCAGCTTCGACACAGACGCCCTGAGGGTCCGGCTTGTTGAGGATGCTGTCGAGCCGTGAAGCGAACTCTTCTTGGAGTTCCTCGAACAGCGTTTGAAGGTGGGGATTGGGAAGGAAAATCGCATTACTATCTGACATTCTTTAACTCCTATGAGGGGTCTAGCTTTCACCAGACCCCTCATAGAAAAGCATTACTGAGATGCGGCCAGTCGAGCCTCTTGGACCAACAATTTGCTACCGTTGAACAGCTCGTTCTGCCACATAATCGTGAAGAGCACACCGTCCCCTTTGCGGTACGCTCCCATCAGGAGGTGGAACTCTCGTTTGGAGTAATGCTCTTTGATGTGGAGGACTAGATCCTTCGCGCCGTTGTCCCCGTCCAACGGTCCTACCTTTTCGAGGACCGTATCCAGCTCTTCCTGCATTTCAGCGGCTTCGAGGCGGCAGGCGTCGAGCCACTCCAGATATGTTTTGTGGTGCTCCTCGTAATGCTCCAGAACTTCTTCTGGTATGTCCTCGTCAATCAGGAGCTGCTCCACGTTTTCCCACTCCTCATACTCCGGCTCCATGAAGATCAACTCAGCCAGACTCTTGAGGGTACAGTTGTACTTGGCAGAGAAATAGCGACTCCACTCAGCCGACTTCAACTTGACCCTGTGGGTAATCCGTCCCTCTCGCTCAAAGCAGAGCATACCACCTTCCGGGATATGCTCTGCCTCCAGTTCGGAAATCATGGCGCACGCCTCCTCCAGAGTCACCTCCGAAGCAAGGTAGTCCACCCCTTTCAGGTCATGCTCTAGGCACCATGCCCGGACTCGGTTGTTGGACCAGTACGTGTGCGTTTCCCTATCGAAAACAGAGAGCACCACGAGGGCCTCCCGATCTCCATAGTCAGTGACAATCCGGGTCTCCGGGTGGATCGCCTCGCACACGACGGTCTTATCACGCATCACCTCAGGATCTAGGAGAGCCGGATACTTGTCCTCTGCGACCTTGCGGATATTGCCCACGTAGTCGAAGTCGAAGCCGCTGGTATCCATCTCGACCCCTTCGAGGATAGAACGGGTCGTGGTATACACGGAGCCGTCCCACTCGAACAACTGAGCCATGTAACCATCCTCTTTGACAGGTAGCGTCAAGCGAAGGTCTGACTGCTCAGCCATCTCGTCCGTGAGGTCGTTGACGACTTCCTTCTCACCGTAGTTGTAGACCTTGAGCAAGGGGAGAGATACCAGCTCGTACGGATCTCGCCTGTAGACAATGCCTTTGGCGTACAGTTGGTGCTCATACTCCGGTGTCCAGAGAGTCTTGCTCGCATTCGCAATCACAAGACCATCGGTATTTTCCCGACGCTTCAGGTCCTCGTCCTCGTCAATGAGGGAGAGGACGGCTTCGGGATCTTCCAGAAGCTGATCCAACAGATAGTCGATATGTACGTTCGTTACAGCTTTCATAATTGCTCAACTATGTCCATCACCCGGTTCACCGGGGTATAGACGAAATCCAAAAACTTAGTGCACTTATTGGCTTTGGCTTTGTTTCCTGTGACGGAGAACAGACCCATGAGAAAGGCAGCGGGAACCGCAAAGGGTATGACCGCTATACAGTGCACTAGAAGGAAAAATAACACGACGATGTAGGCCAGAGGGAGCAGGGTTACTGCCGCAACGCCCAATACTTGTCGACTCTTCTCACTCATATGTCTAGTATCTTCTCAATAGGTCTTGCCAACAGCTTCAGTACGTTCCACATGCGCTCTTTCCAGATGTACTCTGGGCTTTCCTGCTCTGCCCCGAAAGACTCATACGATCCGGCTTGGACATACTTATCCAGAAAGCCGTATGCCGTTGCTACCACCATCGTGACAGGAAGTACAAGTACCGCCCAGAGAGCGCAGACCACGAGAGCTAGGGGGAGAAGCAAGGGTTGCCACACGTAAAACAGGGCACCCTTGATTCCGTGCAAGATTTTGAGAACAGGCTTATCGTGACTCATAATACACCTGCTTGGCGTCGACTTGCACAACTTCCCTCTCCGGCCATCTCATAGCCGTGAGAGTCTCCCCACAGACGCAGGACGTGTCTACGCAGCAGTAGTGCTCATACACCGTAGGGTCGTTGAGCCAGTAGTGGCCGAATACGACGAACTCAGGCCCCTCGTAATCCTTCCACCACTCTATACGCTCGTTGTCCGGTCCTCCCCGCTTTCCGTACATACGCAGGCGGCTCTTCCCGTTATAAGCGTGGACTGCCACGACGTTCCCATCGTCAAGCTCTATCTTGGTGGGTACTTCGTCGAGGAGGTACTGTCCCAGCTCTTCACGGTCTTCATCGAAGGGCCAGCCCTGTTCCAATTCGGTGATGGTTTTCTGGAGGCCGTGTGACGGACGCACCGGGTTGCCTTTCATCCACCGGAACATCTTGTTGTCGTGGTTGCCCTGTACCCAATACCACTCACCAGCTTTCCAGTGGCGGTAGACCAACTGGAGGGCCAGACTATTGTAGTATCCACGGTCCGTTATGTCACCCACCAAGACGAGCTTACGTCCTTCCGGGTGTCGGTAGAGGCCGTCGTCACCTTCGACATAGCCCAGCTTCTCCACAAGCTCTAATAGCTCGTAGTGACAGCCGTGGACGTCTCCAACGGCGTCGAAGTGGGTAACATTTTTGGCATCCTGTGTATCGCTCATGGCTCTTCTCTATTTGACCGCTATTCTATTTGTACCCTGTAACAGGTGTAAGAAAGCATCGGTACGTATCTATTCCGTACCAATGACTATCAACCTATACCCTAGTAGATAGAGACTGTCAAATGAATAACCTGAAAGAGCAACTGATCCGCCTCGGTGCAGAGAAGCCGGAGCTACAAGACCATATCCGTCCTGTGCTAGATCAGCTCACAGGTAAAGAAGCTGCCGGATACAGCGTACCCAGCCTTTGACGACGTGGCCGGTCAACTGGCTTACTCCTTCCAGAAGGCTGGGTACGCTAAGGCCAACCTCGAAGGTGAGCTGAACAAGCTGATCGAGGGGATGGAAGCTGGCGAAGATCCTCGCCGCCTGAGCCGTCGTGTTCAGCAGGCTAAGGGTCAGTCGGGTGATCTCAAGGCCGCCGCTACTGACCTTCACGGTATGCTTGAAGAGCTACAGAGAAGCCTGTAACCTGACGACCTTTTGAGCGGGAACTGACTCATGGCTGACGCTAAATACAAGAAGAAGAAAAAGACCGAAGATGGGGAGACGGTCTACGAGTATTCGGACAAACAGGTCCAGCACCGTAACCGGGAAAAGGCCAAGAAGGTCGAGAAGCTCAACCAGAACATCGACAAGCTCCGCAAGAAGGTCAAAGAGGATCTCAAATCCGATGATGACCGGAAGCGCCTCCAAGCCCTCGCTGTAGCCTTGATGGATAAGACCTACGAGCGTGTTGGCAATGAGAAGAGCGCAAAAGAGAATGAGCACTACGGCGTCACCGTCTGGAAGAAGAAGCATATCAGTGTCAGCGGCAACAAGGTCACGTTTGATTACACCGGGAAGTCTGGTGTTGATCACAAGAAGACCATCGAGGACGCCGCCCTTGCGAAGGCCCTCAAAGAGCAAATGGAAGGCAAGGACAAAGACGACTTCATCTTTGACTGTGATGATGGGAAGGACAAGACGTGCGTGAGAGCGAAGGACGTCAATGAGTACCTCACCTCGTTCGATATTACAGCGAAGGACGTACGTGGATACCACGCCAACCGCCTGATGCAGGAAGAGCTAAAGAAGGTGCGGAAGGGAGGTAAGAAGCTCCCGGAGGATAAGAAAGAGCGGGAGAAGGTCCTCGAAAAGGAATTCAAAAAGGCACTGGAGAATGTCGCTAAAGAGGTTGGGCACGAAGCCGCAACCTTGCGAAGTAATTACCTCGTACCCGCACTTGAACATACCTATATGGGAGATGGAACCGTGATCAAAAAGCTAGACAAAAAGAAGAGTGCTACCTCCAAGGTAGCCAAGTCCGTCAAGATCGCTAAGATTGTAGCTCACCACTACCTGATCATGGCGAGCGAGCCCACCTTCAATGACTTCCTTGAGAGTGGTCAGGTCTATACCGGCCCGATGACTCCTGAGATGGTTGCCTCTCTAGAGGCTGCCGGTGTTGAGGAAGGCATTCTGGAGCAGATGCGTGCCCGCATTGAATCCCGCAATAACGACTAAGGTCACGGGCAGAACGGGGCGTTTCCACAGCCTTGACCGGGACAATTGCAAGGTCCTGATCCCATGCGGATAAGCTGACTGAGCTTGCCTAGCTTCTTGAGTTTCGGCGGTTCATACTTCATAGGACTCACTGTAGGAGTAGATACGGGATCTATCGAGCCCTGCCCGCTCTTCAAGGACGAGTTCCCGATGCCCTTCTGGTTGTGGCCCCCCATAGACTAGAAGGGTATTCCTTTTGGAGGGAATATGGGCTACCAACTCCCTCCCCTGTACGTACTCCCAGAACTCGTCCGGTCCACAAGCTGACATATCTGTGTTGCACCCCAAGTAGACAATCGTGTCTGCTGGAGCTACCACCGGTACGATTTCTTTGATGTACTGTTGCGGCCAGCTCAGGAAAGCGACCCCATCTGTGATAGGGTCCAGATCGTGGAAGTACGCTTGACGGTACCTCAGGTTCTGGTGATAAGGTAGATCGTCGGGTTTGGGGTGACGGTCAATAGCCACCACCTCAGAAGCTCCTAGATCCAATAAGATGCGTGACAGATGGCACGTACCCGCGCCCAAGTCGTAGACCTTACGGCCCTGAACCATGCCCCTCAATCGGTTCCTCACCACCTGCTGGAGAGCAGCCCTCTGCTTTTCGCTTAACTGACCTTGCATTTTACTTCACCGGGTGTGTCTTCGCGACCAGAGCCTCATAGGCCTGCTGGCACGCATCCAGAGGATCGTCATAATCCTGTAGACGGTGCGGGTTGGGTCCCTTATAGAAGCGCCACCCGCCCGTCTGACATTCAGCCTCAAACAGGATTTGGAGATTGACAGCTTCTTTGTGGCTGCACTCCAAGGCTTCTGCGTTGATGTAGACATTGATGCGGGGACCCCAGAGAGTAACCTTCGAGGGGTACCCTCTGGATCGCCAGAAGTCGTCAACTAGGCCCGCCCAATCACCAATCTTGTGGTTGCTTTCTTCCATCTCAAGTTCCTTAGTCCGCTACGATAGTCCACTCGAATTCTTCGAGGATACCTTGAAGTTCCCTTAGAACGTCTTCAAGACGGTAGGACCGAAGACGTGAGGGGCAGTTGGGGCGGGCAAAACTTAGGTACAAGAGGGAGATGTTGATTGAATATACGACCCTCTTGTGTTTCTCAGAGAAGCCCGTGCGCACATCAAAACGGGCGTTACCTTTAGTACGCCCTGCCTGCAGCTCAGAGTACCCCTCTTTGGTAGGCACCTTGATGTTATCAGTGAGCTGAAAAAACAAGGCCTGTTTGTAATCCTCGTAAGAAGTGGGCTTCTTACTGAGTTCATAGGGGAGAACTTCCGTGACGAGTTGCTCTACGCCATCCACTAGCTTCTCGAACTCAGCCTGTTTCAGGTCTGAGATCTTTCTTTCCACTTCCCTACGTTTCTCCGCTACAGTACGTTGGAGTTGGAGGACTTCATCAAAAAGTGGGTGCGGCAGCTCTTGGCTTTCCATCTTGTTTCCCCTCAGTCCGCTACGGTAGTCCATTCGCTGTAGTAGTCAACCGCCTCACGAGCCTTCGCCCGGATTTCATCGGCATCCCACTCCTGAGCTTCTTTGTTTCCTCCTGCCAGATTGTGCACGAGACGGCCCGGAGAGAGCGGAGAACTATCTTCCCCCGCCGACGCCAAGACAGCCACTAAGATATGCGTAGCGTCTGACTCCTCGACTCTCTGCACCTCCTCAGGCTCACCTTGAACATCGGGGTCACTGAGGTAGGCATCTCTCGTGTAGACGACCACTGAGAGAGACGTGGTGGGCTCCGCGTTCTCTCTGCGAAGGAACAGGCGTACCTTACCTCTGTAGAGCCGTGCGACGTAATCTGAGGGGTCCTGAGTATGTTTCCCGACCCCAGCACTGACTGCCTTGAGGACGTCGTGGTCCAGCGTATCGAGGCGAATCACAGCTTGCCCCGGTACCCGCTGGTCCTCGAAGTCAGTGGTAGCAATACCGTGAGCCAGTGAGTCCATGAACCTGACGATCTTTGTCACCTTGGAACCAATGGTTTCGGTATCGAAGGCGGTCAAGATGTTGGCGTTGATGACGCTGATGGGATTAGTCATTGGTATCGTCCTCTTGTGCTTGGTTATCTTTGTGGTCCCGCATGAGCTTCCGGGCTCTGCGGCGAACCTCGTACTGGCCGGGAAGCGTCTCAAGGAAGATCTTAGCATTCCAGAATCCTGCCGTGATGGCCCAGACCACAGCCCAGAACCAGTCGTCTTTTGTGACCGCATTCCAGAAGCTACTGAGGGAATAGGCTAAGAGTCCGGCACCAAAGAGAAGTAAGGCGGCTTCCGCAATAAAGGTGACTTGCCAGTAGCGCCGGACCTCTTTGTAGGGCTCTGGATTCACCGCAGGACCTCAATCTCTCCCGTCTCGCTATCGTAGTGAAAGACTCCCGTCCACTTCTCGGTTTCATCCAGAATGTTCTTCTTGGCGTGCTGGAATCGCTGGGCGTGCTTCTCTAACACCCACTCCGGTACCTTCCGGTCACGAAGGGAGTTACGCTCTTTGCACAGCTCTTCATCGGCGTCCACCAACACGGCATAAGACGGCAAGCCTTTGACCACGGGGCCATAGTAGGCCTTTCGGTTCTGACGCTTGAGATTGGTAGCGTCCAGAATCGTACGCTGGCGATACTCCGACCGGATCTTGATAATGTCGTAAATCATCTGGAAGACGATTCCGGTCACTCTCTGTTCCGTGGGATCGCCACTGAGCACGCCCCGGTAGTGGTCCGACGATACGATTTCGTGCGGTCCGTTCGCCAGCTCTTGGGCCAACGTACTCTTCCCACTGCCGCTAGAGCCAACCATGACAATAACGCAAGGGTCCGATGTGTATTTTTTCAACTCTCGAAGATTCATATCAGCCTTCTGTACATTCCACACCATAACTATCCTGTGCCGTAAAACGGTCTGATACGTCTTTTACCACAACAGAAGGGCCGCGTCAAAAGGAATACGTATTGCTACGAGAGCTGTCTCTCGACTTCCCACGGTCTTGAGATCATAGGTCGTGAAAGGCTCGTCAACCACACCAAGCTCAGCGAGGATCTTACCAAGTTTCGTCGTGCTGGGCTTCATCGGGCTCTCCTACTAGGATCAATGGGTTAGTTCCCTCTCTACACTAACCAATACCCTAACCAGAGAGGCCCGTAAAAATTATTTGTAGGCTTTGGTTTCTTCTTCGATGTTGAACAGGCGTTGGCCCGCAGGTACGCCTTCCTCAGTTGCCTGCTCGTAGACCGTCGCTAGGGTCAGACGTAACCCTTTGTTGGTAGACTCAAGGCGATCACAGGCTTCCTCTGCCTGCTCAGCACGCTTCCGGTAGTGCTTGACCAGATCCAGCAGCTCTTGGGTTTCGTCAGTCATTCTGGAACCTCGTCTTGTCAAAGTGCTCTAGAAGGTCCTGAAAAGCGCGGCCACTGGAGAGGTTCTCTTGCTCTTGGAGCAAAGCTCTCTGGCCCTGCTCATAGCCAAGCTGGAAGAGGGCCGTGAGGATTACGTCCAGAGCATCACGCTTTAGCAGGTTACGCATCTCTCTTCGGAAGGTATCCTCCGGTCCATAAGACATAACCCTCGCATCGGTACCAACGTCGTACCCATCGTAGGGTATATCTTGGACCTCAGAGCGCCTCTCTAGCTCGTAGGAGGCTTCCAGCGCTTCCCGTATAGGACCAATCAAGTCGTCAACGGGAACGCCTTCAGTGTCGTCTGAGGGCCACGGCTTTAGCTTGACTTCATTACTCACTGTTCACTCCGAAAGGTTAGCCAGCACACCTTTGAGGTCCTCACCTTCGGCGTACATGTTGTCTGGGCCATCCAACAGGGCCATGTGGACGACCTCTTGCATCATGACTTTGGGGATGCCTTCTTCGTCGAGCTGGTCGCAACGAACGATGTAGCGATACTCAATATCGCCCGGATCTTCGTTCATCAGCTTGACGGAGATGGCTCCCAGAGGGTGTGTATCCGTCCACTTCTTGGCGTCCTCATTTCGCTCCACGGACTCCAGCGCAATGTCGTGATAAGTCTTGAGCATGTAGCCCACGAAGCGAGCGGCGGTCACGCCCGATTCGGAGAAGCGAGTATCCATGATTTCGCTTTTGACGTCCCGGAGGAACTCCATCACCTGACGGCCACGGTAGGAGGGATACCCGTCGTGGTGGACATACACCGTGTGGTGGTCTGCACCTTTGACGTCCCCACGGTAGTGGGAGGTGCTTACGAATGTGACTGCGCTTCGAGTAGACATAG
>Ga0306901_1000088_pt1 | contig 45929 bp, 43 predicted proteins | sample AntRauMFilla3767_FD_190431 | JGI IMG/M metagenome (GOLD analysis project Ga0306901, IMG submission 190431) | Saline lake microbial communities from Rauer Islands, Antarctica - Metagenome Filla 3 #767 (v2) (version 2) | ecosystem: Environmental > Aquatic > Non-marine Saline and Alkaline > Saline ... | reverse complement strand
GATGGTACAAATGTTCACTTACGCCAACCTTGGAGGTTTTAATGGCTAGCAAAAATAACTCCCGTCGTATGTCTCCCCGCCTTGCTCGTACACAACAGGCAGTCGAGAAGACACTTTCCCACTCGGGCTTTGGAATGTGTCACAACTCCAACGATCCACAAATTATCGGTTTTGACATGAAGTTTCGGAAGACCGAAGAGGGTTTCGAGGTTGATTGTCACGACCTGATACTTTCGATGGTCAGTTGGGATGACAAGCGCGAACGTATCTACGACGACAGCGCGCTTACCATCACTGTCTATCTCACACGAGGCAGGCCAAACGCCAGCTTCACCGACTACTCAATCACCAAGACTAAAATGCAGTGTACCTGTCTCTCCTGTGGAGGTGCAGGAGGCAACGACTATCACTGGCCAGAGTATGGTGGCGTGTGTGCAGAATGCGACAACACTGGCTATACTTTCTACACCCTGACAGATGAACAAGGTGCATTCAGCGACAACATACCTTGCCCTGATTGCGCTGGTGACGGCAAAGACCCCGAACATTCCGACTGGGACTTTTGGTGTAGAACGTGTGGGGGTGATAAATACATCATCCCCTCAATGCAAAAGTCAGCCGAAGCGGCCGCTTAAAGCAAAAATGGTCTTAAAAATCTTGAGCGCCTGACCAGCGCTCTTTCTTTTTATATTGCTTCCAAAACCGTTCTAAAGTCGTCCCACATGGTGCGCGTTAACGCTATTCAGTCATTAATTCTGATACACGCTGTGCTAACTCAATATCTTTCTCAGTAATACTGTTTCCAGCATCATGAGTGGTGGTTTCCACGCGGATTGTGTTGAAGCCAAAGGTAACCGTCGGGTGATGATTAAACGAATCAGCCAAGTCGCATAGCTTGCCTACCAGCGGCTTTACCTCATCAAAGCCGGCCAGCTGCCAATTCCCTACTAATGTTTCACCAGAAACGGTCCAGTCTGGATGCGTTGCTAAGAATTGCTCGATTGATTGTTCCATGTAAAACAGTCTAACATAGACAGTATAGGATATAGCCAACTCATTCTTATGACGTTTCACGTGGCACACTTATACCCTGTTCCACATGGCACAGAGCCGTGTAACTACAGAATAATGTTAGGTATATACTTCACTGAAGCGTACTTTTCACGGGGAACGATCCGCACGGCTGCAATATCAATCTGCCACTCTAATTCACAATCGTTTTCAAGCAACCACGATTCTATCGTACGGTTCATGCGCTGAATCTTTTTATAATGTACATTGTCCTCTGGAGACCACGTTTCCTGTGTAACAGCATTAGTTAGGGCGGTTTTAGTTTCATATGAAACTGTTTTTACCTCGACAAAATGTATTATTTGCTTATTTACGTGCGTTTCCCGTGCAACAATATCTAACTCACCCCATTTTTTGAGATAATTGACATCTAACACTGCAAAACCCTTATTTATAAGGTAATTTACCGCAATTTGCTCGCCGAGAGCCCCGGTTTCGTTCTTAGCCCCTTTTTTGTTAGCTTGTTTCATGTAAAACGTTTCACGTGGTACACTTTATTTTTGTTTCCCGTGAAATACCTTTGTATTATACCAAATAATTATAAAGGACAGATTTATAGTCTGTCCTTTATCCACATATCCCCTGTCTTTTCCACAGTTATACACTGTCCTCTAACAGTCTGTTTTCAAATTGCACCGTGTTGAAGCCAGTATCAAGAACGCGTGCTTCAAACTGTTTATCCAAACCGGTAACTATCGCCAAGCCCACCAACAGAAAGAGTACCCCTAATCCACGCTTAAACCACCCATTTGGATCGGCTGCCCAAGTGATATTACCGACAAACTTTTGCCCCAAAAGGGCAATCAAGAGTAGCACCAGGGCCAGACCAGCGATATACACCAGCAAATAGACTGTTCCCAATGCAAAGCTGACCGGCAGAACAGCACCCAAAATCAAGAAATACGTCGGACTGCAGCTGGAGAAGACTGGTCCTAGTGCTGCGCCAATAGTGATATCGCCCCACAGACTCTTTTTACTATAACCGCTACCAACGACCGCGTTTCCTCCTTTAGATACGTTGTTAATACCAGGTACTTGGTTCCACAGGGCAGGAAAGGCGAAGGCAAGTCCAATCAAAAGCAGGATTGACCCAGAAAAATAAGCCCAGAATGAGGATGGTATATCAATCAACAGCGTACTGGCCTTGAGCAGGTAGGTGAATAACAGAATCGAAACGCTCAATGAAGCGATCACAATGTAAGGCGTAGCCTTACTACGGCTACCAGCGCTACTACCGATGATTACTGGCAAGAGGGGAAGTATGCACGGGGCCAGTACGGTAAGCACACCAGCAAAGAACGAGAGGGCTAAAAACGGCAGTGTGAGCGTTTCCATAGACTCTAGAGCTGACTTACTACCTGATCGAGGGTATTGGTCAAACCAGTGAGTTTTTTGACTTCGGTACCATTTGCGTCCACCACCACGAGGGTATGTTGCCGAATAACGCCGTATTGCTTCTTGAGTTCGGTTTCGGTGTCGTAATCAAGCGTTAAAATATGGGTATTATCTGGAATCTGACTCAAATTTTTAGTAATATCTTCCTCGAGACCACGACACGATGGACACCAGTCAGCCCGGAAGAACAGTACCACCGTGCCGTCGTTTGCCAGAGCCAGCTTGTCGGAACTGTAGGTATCGAATGAACCGGCCACAATCGGGGCAGGGGCAGCTTGTGTGGTCCCATTGTTGTCCATTCCTGCTTGCAGCTGACTATTCCTTTTGGCAGCGGCATCTGTTACTGAGCCAGCTTTGTTTTTGGCTATATTTTGCGCTAAATTTTCTAAAGGAGTATCACCATCGGTTACATCAGCACTATTTTGAGTGGCTGACTCCACATCATTGTCATCATTCAAAGTGGCGATCAGACCAAAAATAACTGCTATACCGGTTAAAATAATGATAATGTGCAACGTGCTCAAGCCAGATTGGGCGTTTGTTTTCATAATACGTAAAATAGGTGTTTATATAGGTAGTATACGGGAAGGGAGGGTGGTTATTTCACAAATTACCAATAAGCCCATGCGGTAAGACACAAAAAAGCGCCCTAATGGGCGTTTCTCATGTGTGGCCTGGGATAAATTCGCCTCCTGACAGGAACGGTATACCTTTTGGACAGATTCATTCGCTGCGCTCTGAATCTGACTCATAAGCTTTTTCGATTACTCAGAAAGACACATCAGTGTCTTTCTCCAGGCCGCACATACAAAAAAGCGCCTTCTCTGGCGCTTTTTTTGTTTCTGTGCGGCCTGGGGTAATCGAAACCCCGACTGTTGCTTGGCAAGCAACTGTTATACCACTTAACCAAGGCCGCAAATTCTATTGTTTATACGTCTTTTTCAGCTAACTCAATCCACCGATTGAGTTTATACTTCAAGACAGTGCTGACGATTATAGTATTACCGACACCAAATTGCAACGCCCGTTTTTTACTTTTCCCTTGGATAACTTGGTTTTTATAAAATTGGGAGTAGGGGAGCTTGAGAACTTTGGACCATTGCTTCATACAGACAGGTTCAGACAGGTCAGGGTACAGCAGCACCCAAAATCTAATCTTGCTACGTTCGATACCAAAATAGGCAATCATAAAATCAATAAATATCCGATGCACCGACGTACGGCTATTGGCGATACGGATTTTAGCCCGGTCTTTATTGTCTCCTTCGCCGATGTACAGCATTAATCCCGCAATAAATAAAGGATCGTTACGATAATGTTTGTACGATACTTCAGCTTCTTTGACGGCTTCTTGATACTTTTTCTCTCGTTCGATGTTTCTAGCTTTGTTTATAAGCTTGAGTCGGCTGACATTTGCCAGACCAGCCCGCCTTTTATTCCGCTCTGTGACCTTAGCGGATATATCACTACCAGCCAGCCACTTGGAGATAGTGGACTTGCTCACATCACAGACCTTAGCTATCTCTTGTAGGGTAAAGCCGCGTTCACGTAATTGTATTGCCTGGTCTAGGTTTTCTTGATTTCGAACCATATAGTTAGTCTATTATACACTATTAGCATATGTTTCGTTTGGGTATAAAAAAGCCGCCTGTGCGTACGGACGGTCATTCATTAACTTTTGGTTGCAAGCCGCCAGTTTCTGACTGCGGTTGTAAGTAGCGTCCAATTCGAAGGAAACAATGTCACTTTAAATAATGGGCAGTTCGCCAAGCGCCAACTGTATTGCGGGTGTAAGATATCTCGAAACCTCACTAATTGCGATTCTTCATCATCGGTACCAGTCTGGCCCAACTGGGGATTGAATCTGCCACTAAAATCGCACCTAAACGAACCAAAGAAAGCACAGTCAAATGATCCAGTATCCGGCCCAAAACGGCGCTTTGGTACACGGCACAATTCGATCAGGTCATTTGGGTCACTCGACGCTATCACGCCAGTTTCTTCCTGTGGTTCCCGCCTGGCTGCATCAGCAAAAGTTTCACCAGGCTTGAGCATGCCACCCGGGAACTGCAAATACTGCATGACAAATTGAGGTTTATTAATCAACACCGTCATTGCATCACCGAGCGGTAAAAACGCGGCCGGTGGAACCTCAAACAGCATGACAGCCACCTGTCCTCGGGCATATGGTTGATTGGGACGGTCCATTTCGATTCTTTCTACTTGTTTTTTAAGCACAATCGTCGTGCTTTCTGGCCTGATTATGCAGTTATGCTAGATAATGTCAATATTACGGACCTTCTTCAAACTCTTCGCCAACCACTACAGACCAGCCACGAGGACCAACGGTGGCGCTGTGTAAGGCTCCAACTGGGACGTCAAACCGATCGCCGGCTTTCAGTTCTTTAAGTGTCCCTTCAAAATCGAACGTAATCGCACCATCGGTGACAAATAGCGACACCTTACCTTCGTGGGAATGTTCAGGGTATTCGGTCCGAGCCGGATCCGTCCATTCAAATACCGAGGTGAATCCTTCAGCTTCTAAAGTTTTCATACAGCGTTCTGAGAGTTCCATATGGTTATAGTATAGTCCACTTTGTCCCCACTTGCCACAATACACACAGAACGTTTGTTTCATAGTCGTTTTACTCCTTGAAACTATACGCTCACGACCCTGGCTCACATTCACAGTCTCCCCGACTGTGTTTTTCCGCCTTTCCCGTCCAATGGGTGAGAGTAAAGCAAAACACTTACCTTTTTGGTAAGTGTTTTGCTTTATGTGCACCCGCCAGGACTCGAACCTGGAACAGCGGTTCCGAAGACCGATGTGATATCCTTTTCACCACGGGTGCAGTGCGATTGCAAGTCTACTACTCTTTTTTATAATATTCAACCTGTAAGTTGATCCAGCACTTGGTTTGCAATAATAACTGGGCGCTTTTGGGTACCTCTATCCGCAGGCAGCCTTTATAATCTGGTCTTTTTTTGGTGGTTACTGTGGTTGGTTTATACACGGTTTTTTTGAACTGATCCGTCCTGACACCGAGTTGTTTTTGCCACCAGCCTTCCCAGTGTTCATGTCGGTATGGTTCGTGGCTATATAAACGAAACCCTAAGTCTGAGCGATCATACGCAGTATATGTCTCCAACCAAGACAACATGACTGTGATCATCCTTATATCAGTATTCACAAACTGCCACATTTCGTTGCGTTTTGCTCCTTCCGCCCAATATAATGCAATACCGGTGTGAAATAAAGGCTCATTTTTGTGACTAGTAAAGGTATTTTTGGCCATGTTTATAACTGTTTTTTGCTTCTCTGCTCGGCTTTCTTGATTTACCGCCACGGCCCGTAGGCGGCCTTTTGATATACGTTGGTTTTTAATCTTTTGTAGTACAGCCAGTTCACTTTCAGTCAGCGGCAGGTCTTTAAGCCAGAGCGATAGGGTACTTTTTGCAACCGAAACTTGTTCTAAAATTTGAGCGTAGGAATGCCCGTTCTTACGTAGCTCTATTGCTTGTAATTTTTCCTGAACCAATCTTTTCATTGGTATCAGTATATCACGGTTCACATACATACATTTATCGGTTTCTTTGCTACAATTACAACAACATGAAAATCGCTCCATCAAACATTCCATCCGAAGTAGTACTGGTGGCAGAAACCTTAGAACAGGCTGGTTTTACTGGCTATTTGGTCGGTGGATGCACTCGTGATTTACTGCTCGGGAAGACACCCAAAGACTGGGACCTGACCACCGACGCTCATCCCGAACAGATCCAAGCTCTATTTCCTGAGCATTATGCTAATAATGACTACGGCACCATCGGGGTTAAAACTGAAAGTGAAGATCCAACCCTTAAGATAATCGAAGTCACCCCGTACCGCACCGAAGGCACCTACAGTGACGCACGCAGGCCAGATACGGTGGAATTTGGGGTAACACTCGAAGAAGATCTCAAACGACGTGACTTTACCTTCAACGCCCTGGCATATCGGCCAAGTTCGGGTGAACTGATCGATCTCTTTGCTGGCCAAGCTGATTTGGCTCATAACCGACTCAAAACAGTTGGGGATCCAGATGACCGCTTTGCCGAAGATGCGCTGCGCATGATGCGCGCAGTTCGTCTGGCCGCTGAACATACATGTGTGATTGACCCACACACCATGGAAGCAATTATCCGACATAGCCAAGAAATAAGTCGTATTTCAATCGAGCGCGTCGCTGGTGAGTTCTTACGGATCATTAATTCTCCTACTCCGATGCAGGGAATTGTATTCCTGGAAAAGCTTGGGTTATTGCAACATTTCCTCCCAGAACTATTGGATACCATTGGGTGTGAGCAAGGAGGAATTCACTCCTTTGATGTCTACGAACACCTACTACGCACCCTACAAGCAGCCGCCGACAAGGGATTCTCCCAAAATATGCGTTTGGCGGCTCTGTTTCATGACATTGGCAAACCGCCAACCCGTCGGACCGGGGGCAAGAACAAAAAATACAGCTTCTTTGGCCACGAGGTAGTCGGCGCGCGGATGACAAAAGTCATCCTAGAAAGGCTCAAATTACCCCGCGAAACCATTACCGAGGTAGTCAATTTAGTGCGGTGGCATATGTTCTTTTCTGACCCCGACGAGATCACTTTGTCTGCGGTCCGCCGAACTATCGCTAGAATTGGGGAAGAAAACATTGAAAATCTCCTTAATTTACGGGTTTGCGACCGTGTTGGGACTGGTAGACCCAAAGAACAACCATTTCGATTCCGTAAGTACAAAGCTATGGTTGATCAAGCATTACGGGACCCAATATCGGTAAAAATGCTTAAAACTAACGGTGATAGACTGATGGATCTCACCGGTGAACGTCCGGGAAGGAAATTGGGCTACGTATTGCACGCTCTACTAGAAGAAGCGTTGGAAGATCCCTCCAAGAACACCATAGAGTATATGGAAACCCGGGGAGTCGAACTATTTTCACTCCCTGAAGCCGAACTGATTAAACTAGCAGAAGCGGGGAAAGCCAAACAAGCGGCAGAAGAAGCAGCCGTCCTCAAGGACATTCAGCGCACGCACCAAGTAGGATAAAGGACAAACAAAAAACCGCGCAGACCAAATTGGATCGGGCGGTTTTTAGAAACTGTATCAACTATTTCCCATCACGGAAATGTTTGATGATCTACTAGATCAAGAACAGATGTACATGTCCATCAGTCAAACTGTTTTGACTGCGACGATTCGCTGCTTGTTAAGTAAAGGCCTGGGGGAGTCAGTTGACGAGAGAGGGTGGGTATCTCATCAGCTGGCTTCCCCAGGCCTTTTGTGGAGAGCTTATGTTGAACTGTGTAGTTCAGGTTGGCGCTTTATTTTTGCTAACCAAAAGTGTGCTCTATGTTGTACTTGTGAAGATTGTTTCTCCGTGGTGCGTTGAAACTTTCTTCGAGTTATGGGTGGGTGTGATGAACGAATATGTTTCGTTCAATTGAGTTAAGATCTTGCGATCTTATTGGAGGTAATACTCAATTGGATTTTGAATGAACTCTTTAAGGGTTATCTAGAGAGATCTGCTTAGAAGTGTTCTACTCAGGTCTCTCTAGATAACTGCTCGCCCTTTCTGGGCCTACAGATAATATACTCCTACTAAAGGACAGGGTAAAGGACACGCTTGGGGATAAGTGTCTTTTAGGATATTTGTTTGACAAATATATGTTTCGGGTTGTTATAGAAAACCGCCCGTAGGCGATTTTATAGTTCGATTGCAAGTTCAATTGAGACGGGGCAGTGGTCACTTCCTAGCACATCGGGGTGAATCCGTGCTTGTTTTACAAGGTTTTTTAAAGACTCGTCCACCATTATGTAATCTATGCGCCACCCAACGTTCCGTTCTCGCGCGCCACCGAAGTGACTCCACCAGGTAAATTGATCAGGCGCGTCCGGATGTAGCAAACGGAAGGAATCAACGAAACTACGATTCAGCATTTCGTCAATGCCAGTTCGCTCTTCTTTCGTGAAGCCTTTCTTTCCCTGGTTGGGCTTTGGTCGGGCGAGGTCAAGTTCAGTGTGGGCGACGTTGAAGTCTCCGCAAAAGATCACGGGTTTCTCTGCTTGCAGTTCACTCATGTACTGGAGGTACGCAGGATCCCACTGTTGCCGCATCGGTATACGCGACAGGTCATCTTTGGAATTTGGGGTATAGACATTGCTCACGTAAAACGCTTCGAACTCAGCCACCATCACCCGACCCTCATTGGTGGTGTCACCATACGTATCCGTCAACTTGTAGGCTTTTTGAATATGTGCCGGCAATCCGTTAACGACGTCTAGTGGTTCATGTTTGGAAAAGATTGCTGTACTGCTGTAGCCTTTCTTTTCGGCCGAGTGCCAATACTGGTAATAGTCGGGGTACAGAGATTCAAAATCTTCCGCTACTTGTTCTAGCTGAGCTTTGGTTTCTTGTACACACAAGATGTCTGGCTCGTGTTTATTGATAAATGGCTCAAGCAGACCCTTTTTTTGCACTGCCCGGATCCCATTCACGTTCCATGAGTAGATTTTCATGCCCTGAGTATAGCAAAAAGCGTACCATTTGCGCATTTTCCTGTATCATGCGTGATTATGGAACAATATCTCACACTATTGCAAGACGGCTTGGCTGCGGCTGGGCTGTGGTTTATTGTTGGATTCTTATTTTTGGAAAATGTACCTGGTGCGGGTCTCATTGCGCCCGGTTTGACGGTGTTGGTACTGGGTGGCTTTTTTCACGAGCTGGTGGTAGCACATCCAGCACAGCTGTATATCATTGCCTGGGTTACTATCGTGGTGGCTGACAACCTATGGTACTGGCTCGGCTACTTTGGCAAGGGTAGAATCGGGTGGCTGCAAAAAATTGCTGATCAATCACCCAATATTAATGAGCTGTTAACCAAACAATCGCTATGGGCACTATGGACCTACCAATTTATGCCGTATTTTCGGATGTTTCTACCTTTTTCTTTTGGAATGTATAAATTGAGCCCTAATCTGTGGCTACCAATCAATCTGATTGCATCAGCGCTGTACGTGGGAGTGTTTCTCAGTATCGGTGTCATTGGCGCCCAAGTAGTCGAGGGTGTCGGCGGAATAGATCAAATCACCACCAACCTCAACCACATCCTAGCCGTAGCAGCCACTATATACGGCATTGTCCTAATCCGCCGATTTCACAAACTGCGCGGGGAGTAGATTTTATACTTGCTGTACCAAACATTGCATTAATTGGTAGTTTTTGCCGTAGTGCAAGGTGGAACCTGAACCACAGCTTTGCCTAAGGAGGGCAACAACATGACATCTCAAACACCAAAAAAATCACCGCGGTTGCAGCCAATTGGAATCTACGGTGGAGGGCAGCTCGGCTATATGCTGGCTGAAGCAGCCCGACGCATGGGATTCAAGGTCGTGCTGTACTGCCAAAAGACAGATGAGTCTGCGTGCAGTATTGCTGACAAAGTGATCTATGGTGCATGGAACGACAGGCAAGCACTTACTCGCTTTGCCAAAACCGGCATCATCGGTGTTGCTTGTGAGTTTGAGCAAGCCGACCCTGCGGGAGTTCGATACCTAAGCGAGTCCCACCAGGTGCCTACCCATACGCTGGCACACGTCCTTGGTATTGGTCGCGATCGGTTATTCGAAAAGCGGGTTGCGAACGAAGCAAGTATTCCGACTACTCCTTACATTGACTTTGATGTCGGGCGCTCAACGCGGTTGGCGACAAATAACGTCATTAATAAAGATGCCTCAGTAATCGTCAAGACTCGCACACTAGGTTACGACGGCAAAGGACAAATACGACTGCCAAACATGGCAGCAGTACCCGGACACAACTGGAAACCTGGCGTGAAATACATCGCCGAGCAGGAGATCGACTTTGACTATGAATGCTCTGTGCAGGTAACGCGTGCACTTGATGGCCGCAGGGGAATATCCCAAGCAGTGCGGAACAAACATACCAATCGCTACGGCGGCGGTATGTTGGAGTACACCATCTGGTGTAAAGGGATCATCCCACGGAATGTCGAACTAGAGGCTCAGAAGCACGCCATGAATTTGGCTGAAAAGCTGGAGCTCGTTGGGGTGATGACAGTTGAGTTCTTTGTGACCCAAGAGGGGAAAGTGATTTTTAACGAATTTGCCCCTCGGCCGCATAACAGCTTTCATGCCCGTGAAGCTTCAATCGGTAACCAGTTCGATCTGTATATTGCTGCTCTCGCGGGACGACCGCTGGTACCTATTGACCTCATCCAGCCGTTTATCATGGTGAATTTGATCGGTGATCAGATTTATTTGGCGCAAGAACTCGAAGCGCTTGGGTTCCGGGTAACAGACTATCGCAAAGGCGAGAGTCGCTCTGGCCGCAAAATGGGTCATGCGGTGCGTACATTTACAGACAAAGAGCACTGCCGAGACCTCATTCCCCAGTTGGTTGAAATAGGGGTTTTGGAAGAGCTGCCGACAATCTGACTGTTAACTTCACATAAAAAACCAAAGACCCAGCACGTTCGCTGGGCTTTTTTATTTCCTATTCGATTACTTGCTACCCAAAACACCCTACGCTATACTCACTCCACTACAGCGCCGGCGGTAACGCATCGTGACATCTCTACAAATTAATATAGATTTGTCGATCTAGAGCGCAAACGCCTACAGGTGCGAGTAAATGATACATAACATATGGAAACGTGGTTTATTTGGGCGTTGGTTGCTGCTGTTTTTGCTGGATTACACGTGTTTATCCAGAAAATTGGCTCTGCTCGCGACTACAACTCTAATTTATTGAACACCTACGGCGGCTTTTTCTCTGGGTCTCTAGGTTTGGTGGCAGCATTTTTTGTTGGTGGGTATGACACAGTATCGTGGACGATGGTTATTTTCGCCTGTTTGGCAGGAGCGACGTATTTAGTTGGATCAAACTTGCGCATGGAGGCGATGAAGTACGTTGACACCGCGATCTTGTTACCGCTACACAAATTTCTCAGCCCTCTATTTGTACTATTCTTCGGAGTAGTTCTATTTAATGAAGTGCTGTCAACGACGGAGTGGTGGGGAATTATTCTTGGGGTACTCGTACCACTACTACTTATTTCTCGATTGGAAAATGATCGGCAAAATAATCTCAGGCTTGGCCTGACACTGCTCTTGTTTAGCGCGGCTATCACCGCCGTAAATGCTGCTATTAACAAATATGGGGTGAGCATCTTTGAATCAGTACTGCTATTTGCAGCTATTTCTCATTATGGTAGCACTGCGCTTGGTTTTGTCACTCATAAATTGAGAAGCACCCGAGTACTCAGCCTATCGCATCACCACTTTGACAAAAAATTACTATTACTTGCCGGTGGACTTGGGGTGATTCAATTTATCAGTTTCAATGCGTTTTTGTTCGCTTTTGCGACCGGTGGACCACTAGCAATTGTCTACACAATCCATTCATTATATATATTAATTCCGATTGTATTGGCTATCATCTTTTATAAAGAACACTGGAACCTGCGTAAAGCAATTGCGATTACAATTTCTGTAGCAGCAATTGCGCTCATGGGGTGAAGTAAATAAATTAGCAACATTTCTTTTATATCAAGCATGAGAGTAACTACTACGGTTTGTTATACTAACAAGTACTTATTATGAAACGAATGCTGATCGCTATCCATCACTGGTTTGAGACAATCCCTGATAAACTCTACCCCTTCAAACAAGAGATCGAGGGAAAGTGGGTGCGCGGGATACGGTCTTACCAAAAAGTACTTGCAGATGGAATCAAAATCTATGGCCCGGGGCAAACCAGCTACCGGCTTATGATCTATCGAGGCACCTGGCATCTAGTTGGCTCTATCATCTTTTTAGTCGGAGTTACGCTGCTAGCTAATCATTTGTTTGGGAATCAAGTGGCTCTCTATGCACTTATGGTTGCGGCAATCATTGCATTATTTATGCAAGAATTCCTATTACATCCAAAACGATACGGCCAAACTACCCGCAAAGGTATTTTTGATGTTATTACCTGGATTACCCCGATGCTTGTATATATAGCATTTTTGGTTTGGTAACCATGCAGATTCTGAGGATCGACAATTTTGCATGATTAGGTATAGTGCCAATTAGAAAGCAATTGCAAGCCAAGAAAGGGATGCATAATGGATCTTGCCCAGACTGAGTTCGAATTTGCCGAACAGGTTACAGACGAAGAAAAAACTGAGCTGACGGAGCTTTTGCCAAAACTGCTGGCTCGAGAGTTGCCCGATGCGCTGATCAAAAACATAATGATCAAGCCCTTCACCGGCACATTTTTGATCGATACCAAAAAAAGAATAAAAGCCACCAACACCTTTCGTTTGCGTTGCACCTGTAATCATGGAACGGAACAGGTGATGATCGGCCAAGACCCTGAAGGTACTTGGGTCACACAAAAATTACAACTGGCTAGTCGCCCCCGACTTCAAATCGGTCGCTAATGACCGATTTTTTAATACTATACCAACAAATGGTTCCAGGTCGATTCGCGTAGAACAAGTAGTACATTAGCGTATACACCAGTCGCTCGTTGCAATGACTTATTTTATCTACCAAGCGACACTGTAAATTTCGTTTGCTGGTAATTTGTAGTGTACTCCAGTAATCAACCTAAAATTCCTTGGTACTGGTGGTGCGTTTGATTTTAAAAAAGGTAATGCAGCAGCAATTGTCGAACTAAACAACAAAAATATATTGATTGACTGCGGGTCTACCACCTTTTCGCAACTGGCTCAGCTCGAGCTGATCGAAAGAATCGATTACATCCTCATTACCCATTTACACTTCGATCATATCGGCAGCTTGCCCACTCTGCTTGCATATCGTAAATATAAAACAGATAAGGACATCCCAAAAATTCTGCTGCCCAAACAAGAATTAGGTGAACAATTAACAAAACTGCTTTCATGCTCACTAGAAGAAAGTCTGGCTGACTTTGGCACTATTTCGGATATTCCAGGTATAGATTTTATCGAAACAACCAATCAACACAAACCAGGTATGATTTCTTTTGCATATCACTTTATTGAGGACGATCATTTGATCTATTATTCGGGGGACATAGGCAATGCTGACGTGGCGATAGATTTTCTCTCTGGCAGAGAAGAGTCCAAAATACAAGTATTTCATGAAACTTCGCATTTGAGTGACGTCGAAGTTCATGCGTCATATAAAGAAGTCGAGGAAAAATTAGGGCACTATAACCTTTACGTGTATCACATCGCGAAGGAACACATGCCAGCAGATTGTACTTTGCAATACGTAGAGGATTACCCAGAGTTTTTGTTTAGCTAATAAGCCGAATTCTAGCTTGTATTTCTCTACAGCTGTGCTTTAATACTGGTAGCGAAACACAACTCCTTTGAAGTACGGACAAAGTGAAAAAGTAGTGACGTTTTGTATTAATACAAATAAAGAAAAATAAGATGAAAGGAACAATCATTCGAAAGCGAGAAGAGGGATACGGTTTTATCAAGCCAGAACAAGGTGATAAAGACGTATTTTTTCACGCTTCAGCTCTAGAAGCTGTAGCGTTTGATGATCTACAAGAAGGTGACGTTGTGTCATTTGATATCGAAGAAGGTCCAAAAGGACCAGCGGCGGTAAACGTAGATCGAGCGGCTGCAACTCCAGCGACAGATGACGCGGCATCAGACGATGCAGCTGACACTGACGAAACTCCAGAAGAAGCGGCTGCGTAATTAACGCACCGGTAGGAAAAGTGGGTGAACCTTTCGGTTCACCCACTTTTTCTTTGCTATACTAAACAGATGCTATTCGCTGCAATTATTCGTGACTATTTTGTGTGGCACTATACTAAAGCGTGGTTTCTCTTGTGGGGAGTTTGGCGAAATTTCTTGTGGTTTGTGATCCACTTTTTCTCACTACCACAACTCATGCGCTCGTGGTTTGCTCCGTTTAAGCGCATTACGGAAGACCGTGGTGACAAGTTTGACCTGGAAGATTTGGCCAGCTATGTGATTATTGGTTTTTTATCAAGAGTCGTCGGTGCAGTGGCTCGGACGCTCATTATTATTGTTGGGCTCATTACACTTGTACTAACAATTGCCGGAGGCTTTGCAACCTATTTGGTATGGGCACTGGTTCCATTTATTATTATTGGGCTCCTCGGGATGAGTATTAGTCTATTCCTTATATAGTATGTATACACTTCACGATGACATTCAAAACTTCAAACCAGCAGTGGCACTCGCCACCCTGGTAAATCGTCGCGCACTGGGAACGATCCGTATTGTTGGGGGAGTGATGTTGATCGGAGGAGGAGCAGTTGCTGCAACACTATACTTTTTCCCTGAACCACTAGCGCCGTATACGATGTACCGTAATATCGCCGCGGGGGTCGGATTGCTTGGGTTGGCAGCCTGGCTCGATAGTCTCATGGGGACGATGTATCATAATAGCTACTACTTCAAGGGGATGCAGTCTGTACTTGGACTAGAAGAAATCCCAGCGCAAGGGGCTACCTACGACGTTGCCGAAGTGGTACTCAAGAATACTGAAGATATCGGGAAAGCGTTCGTAGACTCAACGATTGGGCAAACGATCTTGATTCGGTCAGGGCTTACCATGGATGCGATTGGCTCGTACCGTGACGGTAGTCGCCAGACGATCAGAGCCTCTATGGTCACTCTTCCTGAAGAAGAAATATTCAGTCTAATTGGTTTAGGAAAATTCATAATTACCAACGACGTAGCCTTTGCCGCTATGTTGAAACAGGCAGGAATTCAAGAACAAACGTTTATTGCTACCTTGCGCTGGGTAGTTGGCACACAACACCAATACAAACGCCAACTGCGTTGGTGGAGTCGCGACAATCTATCACAGACCAGTAGTATTGGACGTGGGCTATCACTTGGAACTGCATACTTACTACAGAAGTTCGCTCGTGACATTCGTACCACTGCGATATTTTCCACATTGACCAGAGATAGTGCCTTTGCCAAAGAGAAAATTACCGAAATTGAGCAAACACTGGCTCGAGCGAAAGCTTCCAACGTACTGTTAATCGGTGAATCCGGGGTAGGAAAAACCGACCTTTTGATTGAGGTCGCGCGTCGTATGCGTACCGGACAATCGCTTGACGCGCTCACTAATGAACACCTGGTTGTGCTCGATACTAATCGGCTATTTGCACTGCATGCTGATAAACAATCACTCGAACAAACTATTATTGCTATGTTCAGTGAAGCAGCCCAAGCTGGTCATGTCATAGTAGTAATCGAAAACATCAGCACCGTGATTAAAGAAGCACAAGCGCTTGGTGTATACCTTCCCGAGTTACTTGATGAGTATCTATCTTTACCAGACGTACATATAATCGGTACCGAAACCCCTCACGCCTACCACTCTCACCTTGAAACATTAGGTGGCTTTACCAGACGCTTTGCTGAAATCCTCATTGAGACGCCTGATCATGGTGCTACCACCAGGGTATTACAAAGTATTGCGCTCAAAGAAGAAACCAAACGAAACATACTATTCACATACAATGCAATCGACACAACCGCAATTGCTGCTGACCGACATATTGTCGAAGGAGTAATGCCGGACAAGGCGGTTGCGTTACTACTAGATGTAGCTGATGCTGCTACAGCAAGTGGCACTGCCTATATCACTGAAGATTTTGTTCACCAGGTAGTCAGCGATAAGACTGGTATACCGACTGGCCCAATCAAACCTGCCGAACGCGATCAGCTATTACACCTCGAGGATATAATGCACGGTCTTGTAGCGGGACAAGACCAGGCAATCACCGCCATCGCCAAAACATTGCGTCGAGCACGTACGAACATTCAAGCAATCGACAAACCGATTGGTTCGTTTTTATTCCTGGGCCCAACTGGTGTGGGGAAGACTGAAACAGCAAAAGCCTTAGCAACGGTATTTTTCGGGGGAGAACATAATCTGCAGCGACTCGATATGTCAGAATATAGCGGAGACCAATCACTGGAGCAGTTGATCGGTAACACTAATCAAGCCGGTGCACTACCATCGTTATTACGTGAGCATCCGTACTCAGTACTACTGCTCGATGAGTTTGAGAAAGCGAGTCAGTCAGTACACGATGTATTTTTGCAGATCCTTGATGAAGGAGTCTTTACCGACGGGCGAGTCCAGCGGGTTAATGCGCGCAACACCATCATCATCGCGACCAGTAATGCTGGGAGTAAATTGATCCTAGAAACCGTCCAAAGCAGAGGGGAGCTAGATCAACTGAATCAAAACATCATCGATCACATTATTACCGAAGGTTTATTCCGCCCAGAGTTGATCAACCGATTTGATAATACAGTTATATTTGAACCACTTTCTATCAGTGAGCAAGCAACGGTCGCCAACCTGATGCTCAAAGAACTCTATAAACGGATAGAGCAAAAAGGCTACCAACTACAAGTGGGTGAAGATTTACTCACGCTACTGGTTGAGAAAGGCTACCATCCAGAGTTTGGTGCCAGACCGATGCGCCGAGTAATTCAAGACGTGATCGAAGGAAAAATCGCCACTAAAATCATTTCTGGTACTGTCCAAAAAGGCGACACTATCAGCCTTACTACAGCTGACTTCAGCGAAGCAGAGTTGGCAGCCTAAAACCAAAAACAGCGACCACTCGGTCGCTGTTTTTTTGATTGAAACTAAACCCAGGTACTACTCTTCCATGACTGTTGGTGAGTCTTCTGGTGTGCGCTCTAGAAATGCAGCTGCAATAAACAATGCCCCGATTCCCAAGAACGTAATAATTCGCCAGAATGGATCCATATTCCACACATCAATCAAACCTAAGCGGAGCACTACTGCTGTTAGTAGTAGATATCCGGCTCGAACAAACATTTGTTGACTGGTCCGTTTACCATACACATATGCTAGTAACCCAAAGATAGTGTACGTAAAGAGTGCCGCCGTTACCGCGATCACCGCAGTACTACTGATCGTGTGCGTCACGACCCAGACCAACGCAAAGCTGAATAGACCACTGACAATAAACAATGCGGAAGCAAGTGTCTTAGCTTTTGTGCAACTACGCTCAATGGCATACCGATAGAGCGTGATGCCGGTCAGCAAGATCAGTGTAGTGTAGGCGTACAGACTGACAGCATCAACAGAAACTACTCCGTCCGACCACCCAGTTAATGAGATAGCTGGCACAAGTCCAACCGCAGGAACAAAGAGCACAATAACAAATGAAACAATGCGATCAAATTGAACATCAAGCCGCAGCAACCCGTTGATGATTCCGTATACCAAAGCTGCGACTACAACCGAGCTGAGGGTGAGGGTAAGAGATGAACTCAACCAGGTACCGAGTAGTATTACAATCCATGCACTAGCAAAGAGAAAACTCATCCACAAGAATATGTAGCTCGAAAGCGAATCTTCTTTGGATTGATTACCTCGTGCGATCAATCCATATAGTGTCGTAATTGTAACTAAAGCAAAAAGCATGACACCACTGACAAACATATCTGTTGCAGAAAAGAAACCGTCTGAACCAGACTGTATCAACACACCCGACGCAGCGCCAACCGGCAATGAATATGTCCATAAGGTAAAGTTTCGCACACCAGCTCGACTGAGTGTGGCAGCTGTAATCAAGACTGATAGGACTAACAGTAATACAAGCGACCAAGACAAAACGTCACCCGAGGTGATAGTCGCAAGCGTGCGTGCCACCACCACAAGTGCGATTGCGGTAAAGCCATACCAACTAAATAGGGTGGCTTGCGCGAGTGTAGTGAGCCATGGAAGCGTTGCCCGTTCTGCTGTCACATACATGTATGTACCAACAGAAACAAGACAGACGCAGACCGCCAGTACCGCCAAACCTGGCGCGTGGATAATTCCTGTATCCCATGCCGAATCAGACAAAGCTGCTATACCAAGTACAAATGGAATGAGTAGGGTAGAAGAAGCCAGTAGGATCGTTCGTTCCAGAAACGCATATCGCATGGCAAAGAACACCAGTGCAGCCGATTCAATTGCGAAGAAGAATGTCGCTGTAAATCCATCAAACAGATAGGCAGTTCCTGCAAAGAGGCTAATAATACTAATTGATGCATACAGCAATACCACTGAAGGATCTGTTTCTCGGAGTCTCGCACCATACCCAATCATGGCAGTAGTAACTGCTGCTGCAAATGCAGCCAACTCTGGCACCAACGCTTGTGTATGCACAAAATACGCAAACAAAAGACCGGTACCGAGCAAAGTCGTTCCATCAATAAATAGTGGCACTCGGTTACGCAACACGCTGATAGTGGTCAAACCAAGGAACAACACTGAAAATAGCACGGCAAAAAACCAGACAACTTTCCCTTGAGCAGCCAGAGTGCTAATACTTAGTAGGTACATACCAACTCCTACCACGAGCGTCAGCGATACATACCTCCACGTTGTAGCAAGAACTACTGCTCCAAACCCAGCTGCAATTACAAAGAGATAACTCAAAAACGGAACCGCCGATGCTGGTTCAGTGCCAGTAAACTGAGGCGCAAAGAGCGCCGCTATTGCAGCCACGACCGCGAGCCACTGGGTATCTGTTTCGTACGATACCCACAGAGTATACGTAATTGCTGCAAGTAGTACTAACAAAGAAACCAACTCTGGTAGCAGTGCCTGGGTAAACGAGAACTGTGCTGCCAATACAGTCGCAAAGACAATACCACTTCCAAGTGCGGTTAGTACTATATATTGTAGTAACTCAACCGGACGGCGAATATATCCGACGAGGTAAACAACTACAGCTACAGCGAGACCCATACATACGCGCAGCAACGGTGGAATCCAGTTTTGGTCAAAGGCATATGACACAAACCAAGCGGCGCCAAAAAAGAATATGATTGAGCCGATTTTAATTAACGTATGCTCTTTGAACCACTGATACAAAAAGAAAGGTTGTGCCGGACCAACCGGTTCGTTATATAAAGCTGTCGGTTTCGGTATTGTAGAAACCGTGTTTGGCTCAAATTGAGTACCATTGTCTTGCATAGCGGTCGGTATTGGTACAGGAGTTGAATCAAATGGTACTTCTGGTTCTTCGCTCTGCTTTGTACCGTCAGCATTAATAGGAGTGTGCAATTGTGTAGCAGCTTGTGATTTGGTTTGTGTTAGTTGTTGTACCCGTTTTTCCAGTGTGGTGATTTTTGAATGCGCTGACCGAGTCGCAAAGGTTAAAACAATAACAGCAACAAAAAGTATGAGTTCCATATAGATATATTATGCCATACCAATATAAAAAACCGGCGGCCCAGGAACTGGGCCGCCGGTTTTTACTCAGGCTAATTATGCATCAACCTGTAGATCTCGTTGTGTCTGTAGTAGTTCGATAAGTAACATCAACAGGTCACGTAGTTGACCTTGTAATACTTCTCGATCCTGACTCTTTCCAAAATCAGCAAATCGATCTACTTTGTCTGCTAATTTATCGTTTACTTCATATCCCTCTTCACCTGCGCATTTTTTTGCAACACCCCAGCCTGCAGCTTTTTTAGTGTTTTCACAGAATTTTGAAGAATCTTTATCTTCACTATCTTCGTCCTCATCTTCATCTTCGTCTTCTGCTTTGTAGACATCTTCTGCTATGTCTTTTGCCATTTCTGCCTCTTCTTCCGCAGTTTCGTAGTCTTCTTCTGCAAGCGCAGCTTTGGCTTCAGTTAAAGATACGTTAGCTGAATCAAGATTATCTTGGTCTTCTTCTGACGCATCATCAATACCGTCAAGATATAATTGCGCAGTTTCAATTGCAGCTTCGGCTTCTGCGATTGCTTCTTCTGCTTCTACTCGATCTTCTTCCTCATCCTCATCTTCCTGTTCAACTGATGAAGCTTCCTCAACCTCTTCTACAGTCAGGTCGAGATCCGCTGCTAACAGAATATAAACCTCTTCAATATCATCAGTGTCATATTCATACTCTTCCTCAAAATCATCATCATTTTCTTCGTATTCGACTTCAACCACGGTTTTGCCGTTTTTAATTTCGATTTCAATTTCTAGTTCGTCATACGCATACGCAGGGGCTGCGGCAGCAAACGCCATCGCCACTAGGGCAAATAACGCGACGAGCTTTGTATTAATGGCTTTTTGCATACATTTTTAAATTATAATTAAACTATTTTATTTATAGACACAAAAAAAGACCTATGCGGCCCTCCTAGGTATCAATATTTCCAGTAGAGCTGGAAATGAAGCAACTATCGCTTCTTACCATCAAGAATATACCATCTAAATTAGAAATTCTTACTTATGCACACCTAAACATGTATATAGAATTTTAGGTAAAAAAGCCATTTCGCTTTATAATAGATACATATGAAACAAATTATCATTGCAATTATTGCATTACTACTTATTGGCGTTGGTGCGTATGCACTTTTAAGCACTGGCTCATCCAATGAGGCAGAAAATCCAACTGACATGATGCCAGTTGAACCAGACGGAGGAATCGGTGATGGAGCTACACCCTTAGATCAACTAGTCGGTGACGAACCGGTAGAAGACACAAATACATTTACTAGCCAAACAATTATCGGACAATCAGTAAACGGGGCAGCTCTGACGGCCTACCATTTTGGAAATGGAATGAATGAGGTACTGCTAATTGGGGGAACCCACGGAAGTGATGCTCCTAATACAACCGCTCTAGGTAATCAATTTATTACGTATTTCTCAGATAACGAAGCAGTGGTTCCGGCTGATATGAGAGTGACCGTTATTCCAACCGTAAACCCAGACGGCTTAGCAACTGGTGGAGCAGCGGGGCGCTTTAACGCCAACGACGTTGACCTTAATCGAAACTTTGCTTGTGACTGGTCACCAACCAGCATGTGGCGAGACCAAGAAGTCAGTGGAGGAACTGCGGCATTTTCAGAACCAGAAGCACGAGCAATTCGTGATTACGTTTCTGAAGTAAACGTTAGTGGAGCGATTGTGTGGTTTGCAGCTGAAGGTAAGGTATACCCGTCTGCTTGTGGAGGAAATCCATCACCAGCATCAATCAGTCTAGCGCAAGCATTTGCTGGTGCTGCTAACTACGAATTCGGTGAGGAATTCAACTCATACCAAATTAATGGTGACATGGTGAACTGGATGGCTAGCGAAGATATTCCAGCAATCAGTGTGCTACTGACTGATCGTTCAGGAACTGAATTCAGTAAAAACCAAGCTGGAATCATAGCGGCTCTAGAGCTGCTCGCAAACTAGTCCCCTTATGAACAAATTCACCATGGTTGGAGTTGTTCTTACACTACTTGTAGTTGGGATCGCAGCGTGGGTATACTGGCCAACACCTCCAGCACCAACCACCCCGCTGCCCACACCTGAACCAGTTGCAGAAGTAATCGCAACATCTTCACAAGCAATCATCGGTACCTCAGTTGAAGGACGTGATATTACCACCCATACATTTGGCACCGGTGAAACTGATTTACTATTTGTTGGTGGGGTACACGGTGGCTATGAAGCTAACAGCGTCAGACTCGCAGACGCCATGATCGAACACCTGCATGCAAATGCTGACCTGATTCCTGATGACATAACTGTTCATATCATCCCAGTTTTGAACCCAGACGGGTACGCGCTACCAGCGACCGCCAGCGACCAGTCTCGACGATTTAATGCCAACGGTGTCGACCTTAACCGAAACTTCGATTGTAAGTGGGCACCTGAAAGTAGTTGGCGAGGACAAACAGTCAGTGCAGGAACTGCACCATTCTCTGAACCAGAAGCAGCTGCGTTACGTGATTACGTACTAGCGACGAATCCATCTGCAGCCGTCTTCTGGCACAGTGTGGCAAATAATGTCTATGGTAGTGAATGTGAAAACGGTATCCTGCCTGGCACCCTAGCCTTAATGAATGTCTATGCTGATGCTGGTAACTACGGCAAGGTACCAAAGTTTGACGCCTACCCAATCACTGGTGACGTCGAAGGTTGGCTCGCAAGTATCGACATCCCAGCGGTCACTGTCGAACTTGAAACTCGAAATAGTATCGAGTGGGAACGAAACCTCGCAGGTACGATTGCATCAATAGAACTGTTTAGTCAGTAACAACCAGTTATACGAACATCACATAAAACAGCGGCCCTAGGCCGCTGTTTTATTTGCTACACTAAATGTATATCAATTATGTACATTACGTATGAATCCAACTCCAAACCAAGATCAAAATACATACTTTAAAAACCATCCGATTGTTAAAAAAGCAGCCTGGATAATTGGAGCTCTATTAATAGTATTTATACTTTTCTGGGGAACGATAAATATGATGAGTAGCAGTACCGGTCTATCTGGTAATTCTATTTCATTGGGCGACCGAGCAATGCAAGAACGAGCAATAGCACCAGCCAATATGGAAATGGGCCAAGGTGGATTGATTCCACCAACTGTCCCTACAACCGGCGGTTACACACAAAACCTCGAACAATATGAAACCACCGATTACCAAGTCAGTGGACGAGTCAAAGCTTTCGAATTATTTTGTGATAATCTCGAGACACTCAAGGCAGACGATCGCTACGACTTCCGTACACTCCAGAGCTCACTCAACAACTGTCGAGCAACGTTCTTTACCGAAGAACAGTATGCCGCCGATGTCCTCACTCAGTTCCAACAAAATGAAGGGGTGCAGACGTCGAGGATGACTGAGTCAGTAACCCGACACCGAGAACAAATACAGTCGAGAAGCAACATCATACAACAGCAACTCAATAGTGTGACCAGTACGCTGATTGAAGCAGAGCAAGCATACAATGAGATCGCTGCATTTGCTCGAGCGGAACGTGACACAGAAACCTACAGCGAAGCCATCACTGAAAAGTTGCGCCAAGTAGATCAACTCACCCAAAGAAAAATTTCTTTAACCTCACAACTAGACGCGCTCGCCCAGCAAGCGGCCGACCTGAATGAACGAATCGGTGTGGTACAGATCAATGTCAACGTCGATCGTTCATACACGCTCAATCCTGACAAAGTTGCTCGAGAATGGGAACAAGCTTGGGAGCTGTTAACTGACACCTGGACCAACTTTGGGATTTGGCTAACCGTGTATCTCGGAATCTTTCTACTGTTTGTGGCACAGTGGAGTCTGTATGTGATTATCCTGCTGGTACTAGCACGATTCGGCTACAAACTCGCGCGACGGATTTGGAAGCTGTAGCTCTGCAAACAATAAAGAAAACCGGCGGCCTACAGGCTGCCGGTTTTCTTTATTGTGCCTCGCTGCAACATATCTGTCGCAAGCTTGATATGTATACCACTATGCATGAGCACGTCACCCCTACGGACACTCAAATATGTTGCAGCAAGACACGATAGAGTTTCCGTTGACATACTTAAAAATGAGCGTATGGTTCAATTATGTTTACTGGGTTCCTGCGGGTGATATCTGTGCAAATATTTACTGCACTGTTTGCTGCAGCTTTGCTGATTCCTTTTTCTACTCATGCTGATACCTATACCAACCAAAATTTTCTTTTTACTTATCACTATAAACCTGCAACGTTTTCACTACTAGCAAATGGCGGGTTTGCTGGCAGACTCGAAAACGGTTCAACCTTCAAACAAGTTCCGGTCTTGAGCGAACCATCAGTACGCCTGCATAAATTCGTCGTTGATGATGCGTATTTTTATATCTCTGACCAAGGGACATTTCAGGCATCAAGTAACCTAGTAGCACTGTCGATCTATTCGTACCTAACTACTACCTAATTATAGGTTAACCAGCATCCAAAGAATTTCAATTATCAAATGGAGTTGTGCTGGTTTGGTAGTGGTCAGCATATTACCGATTCTTGCGCACAGCCTATTTTTCTTTCCAATTCTGCGTGGCTATTTTGAACTAGCTATCGTTGTCGGTCTAGCCTACTTCGGCTACAAAAAAGCCAAACAAATTTGGGAGTGGTAGCAACATTGACCAAAGGCAGCGAGATATTTGTCTAGGACCACAACCCTTCGCGGTTCTTTTACTATTTGCTACAATTGAAACATGGAACAGATTCGACCAAGGCATATTGCAGAAACGCAAAATGAAGAACTACTTGAAATGCAAACCGAAGAAACAGAGGCTAGTCCTTTTCGAGAAGCAGTTGAACAAATCTCAGTATATGACCTAGCAACCGAGACGGAACCTGAGCAAATCCGCGTCCGTGAATATTTACAATCATTTAACGAAGAGATGTTGTTCGATATTTTTCATGAATACTTTCGAAGATCAGGTAGTGAAAACCGCAGTATAAACTGGATCAGGTTTGATAAAGTTCGTATCCTGCATAAAACTGCCGAGGAAGAAAACATATCTGCTTCACCTTATGGTACCTCGTCAGCGAATGAAGGAATTGAACTATACAGTCATCTACTTAAGGATAGAAGTGATGTTTTATGGACACTCATCCATGAAGAATGTCATAGCATCAGTCAACAAAACTGGGAGCATTTCAGATTGCTGGATGATCAAAATACTGTAGTTGGACGCACTTCAGAAGGCACAACTGGCTTAACTACACAAAAATCGGTAGTGGCAAGCTGAAGCAACCTGTGAAGAAAACAAATATGCAGATAAATGAAGGTGTGACAGAACTACTTACAGAGAGAATATTCCGTGAGTACCTACAACGATCTGGAGAGAATATATTCGGTGATCGACCAGAGAATGCTCCTAAGAAATGGAAAGAGTTACAGATTGAAGAAGCAGTAGCGGATCAAAAGTTTACCGCCTATGAACGTTACTGGAAAAATACTAAATTTTATATTGACCTAGTATCTCAAATAGCTGAAATTCCAAAAGAGACTGTAGAGGAGAGCGTAATTAGAGCTTACACACGGAACGGCACACTCATTTTAGATGATGCTATTTTGGATTCATTAGGAGAAAAGCATCCAAATCTACCCAGTATACTTCTAACGATAATCAATTCAGAAAAAGGTGAAGGTTCAATTGCTCAGTTGATCGAGTGGATGACTGAAGACAGAAATGTACCGGCAGAGTTACAGGCACAAATTTCACAGGCGATACAACAAGTAAAAGCTGAATGGGGTGACGCGTACACCAAAAGTAGTAATTCTGTCTGATTACTAGAATGGTTATCAATGTATTCGTGCACTCCGCTAGGCTGCGACACTAAAATTGTCACCTTAACCGTCTGATGCAAATATCTACGTTCTTTTACTTATTGTGTGCCCAATAAAGCATGAACACTTCTAATACCTGCTCCGTTTTGTAACAAACTATCCGCAAACGTATGGCGGAGTATGTGCGGAGTGACCGTACTGGTTACTCCAGCAGAAGCCGCGTGGACTTTAAACATTCGCTGCACCGCGCGCGGGTGAATACGGAGATCACCACCATCATTGGCCTTACGTCCGTAGCGAATAAAGAGTGCCCGGTCACTATCCTTTCGAGCTTGCAAATAAATAGCAATTGCGCGGCGAGCGGTATCGCTCAAAAAAACCATTCGGTGAACACCACGTGCATTAGGGACAGAAAACTCATTAGCAGACGGATCAATGTCATCTCGAGATAACGCGCATAGTTCAGAGATTCGTAGACCAGCCGAGGCTAGTAACTCAATGATTGCATGATCCCGCTTACCCTCAATGGTCTTTTGGTCTGGTGCCGCCCGCAGGCGGTCAAGTTCTGCTGACGTGATAAGTTCGAGCGACCGCTTGGGCAGTTTGGCTAATTTAATCTGCCGCGGTGGTATCGTTTCAAATCCTTCGCCATTGAGATATTTCAAAAACATCCGCAAGGCTATCAAATAATAATTCTGGGTCTGTTGTTTCATCGAGGCTACCTTGCCACCGGTGTTTGCTCCTGGTTGTTTCGTTAGATATAAGCGAAACGATGCGACCCGTTCCGCAGTGATGTCGCTAGGTTTCTTTACCTTAGCAAAAGAAATAAACCGCTCTAAATAACGGTCGTAGTTCTCGATCATCTTGGCACTCCCACCCCACTCTGTTTCCAGGTAGGTGAGATAGCGTTGTTTCAACACGCGCAGTTCTGACATAACTTTTTAATTATAACAGGCCAATAATTGTGCGACCTTATTTACTGGTATCTACTGGCAGCACGAAACGAGTTGCGCATCATATTAAAGCGATGTATTGCAAAGCCAGACCGACTACACTAGGCGCTACGCGCTCACATTGACTTTATGTAAAAATATGCTAAGATGGCAGCAACCTTGAATAGGTTATTGACCGCACCAGCGCGGTGCCCACGCATTAGATGGGACCAACACTGCCGGCTGCGTAACTAATGTAACAACACTATGTTATCGAAGCGAATCAAAGAAAACGCTTTGGCAAAAGGACAGCGTCATGAAGGTGACACTGGTTCAGCCGAAGCTCAAGTATCACTACTGACGCGAAAGATTGAAGAACTTTCTCAGCATCTACGGAAGCACAAGAAAGATTTTCACTCGCGTCGCGGCCTGCTACAAATGGTAGCTGACCGACGAAAGCACCTTAAGTACCTCCAACGAAAAGACTTCGCTGGGTACGAGGCGCTCATCAAGACACTTGGTCTGAAACGGTAAGTTTTACCACTAGAGTAGATTTACTCGCTAGACTAAACGACAATTCCTTCGCCAGGCGAAGGTTTTTGTTTTTCCAAAAATACGCTATAGTTAAATTTGGAACAACATTTTTTTATACAAAAGAAGCTATTAATTTAATACAAACATATGGGAGTAATTAGACACCCCGAACAACGAGTTGCAGTAATTATCGATACACAAAATCTGTATCACTCTGCAAAAAATTTATACAAATCAAAAGTAAACTTCGCCAACGTTGTCGCGACAGCCGTGCAAGGACGGAAACTCATCCGAGCGATGTCATACGTCGTCAATACCGAAAGCGGGGAAGAGGGCGCGTTTTTCGAAGCCCTAGAAAAAGTTGGGATTGAAATAAAAACTAAAGACCTACAAATTTTCTACGGTGGAGCCAAGAAAGCAGACTGGGATGTGGGGATGGTGGTTGACGCCATCAAACTTGCAAACAAAGTAGACGCCATCATTTTCGCAACCGGGGATGGTGACTTTATCCCCGGGGTAGAGTACATCCAACACATGGGTTGCCAGGTGGAAGCAGTCACGTTTGGCCGCAGTGCATCGTCCGCCCTGAAGGCTGCAGTAGATGACTTTATTGATCTCGATGAGGATCCGAAAAACTATCTGATTGGGTACCGTGGAGGTGGCCGAAAAAATGGTCGTAACACCAGAGCTGGCTCAAAGCGGTCCACCGCTAAAGCATCCAAAGATCATATGAAAGAACAGGTAAGTAAGGTGTTTGGTACCGATACAGATTTCTTGGATTAACTAATAAACTATTCAAGCCACCAAGGTCACGTATGACCTTGGTGGCTTGTTTGTTATTATAGTCAACATGCAATCAAAAAAGTTCTCACTCGATATTGCCGGCAAGACTCTCACGGCTGAATTTACCGACCTAGCTACAAACGCGAACGGATCAGTACTACTTTCTATGGGAGACACGACTATCTTTGTGACTGCTGTCAAAAGTGAGCGAACGGAGAACCTACATTACTTCCCACTTTCGGTCGAGTTTGAAGAAAAGTTTTATGCAGCGGGGCAAATTCTTGGTAGTCGCTTTATGCGGCGGGAAGGAAAACCAAGTGATGAGGCAATCCTTTCGGCTAGGATTATCGACCGAACTATTCGTCCTTTGTTTGAACAATCAAACCGACAAGACATTCAAGTAGTAGTATCGGTCTTAGCGCTTGGCGATGAAGACCCCGACGTGCTTGGTGTGATTGGTGCTTCACTTGCTTTAGCAACATCTGATATTCCGTGGCGCGGGCCAGTTGGTGCGGTCAGGATTGGGCGACGCGCAAGTGATGGGGAAATTTTGATCAACCCTGGATACCAAGATCGAGTAGCGCAGGAGCTTGATTTTGAAGTACTAGCTTGCGGAAAAGATGGCACTATTAATATGATAGAAACCAACGCTCACGAAGTAACCGAGCCAGACCTTATCGCCGTACTTGGTGCTTCTTGTGCACTACATGCACAACTAGAACAGTGGCAACACGACATTATTTCTCAGATCGGAAAAACAAAAATAGAAACGGTGCGCACTGTCATTCCAAGTGACCTGGTTGATCTATACAGCAACAGTTTTAAACAAAAATTATTTGCAACCATGTTTTCCAACCGGACTGGTAAAGCGCATATTTACGAGTGTAAAAAAGAATTCGTAGCTAGCGCAAAAGAAAGTGGTATTGATATAGGTATTGCAAGTGATTGGTTTGAAACACAAATAGATGAAACCCTGCACGAAGGAGCCTTCAATCATCTAATCAGACCTGACGGTCGTGACTTTACTACCGTACGAGAACTCTATGCCAAAGCAGGAGGCATGTCACCAGTACTACATGGTTCGGGAATTTTCTATCGGGGTGGAACACATATATTTACTGCTCTGACTCTTGGCGGACCAGAAGCAGCATTGCAGTTGGACACCATCGAGGACCGGGACGTCAAAAAACGGTTCATGCACCATTACAACTTTCCACCCTACTCGGTTGGTGAGACAGGACGAGTCGGAGGATTCAATCGTCGCATGACCGGACACGGAGCGCTAGCCGAAAAAGCGCTGGCGCCGGTGATTCCCAAGCAAGCTGATTTTCCATACACCATCCGACTGGTATCAGAAACGTTGTCGAGCAACGGCTCAAGTTCAATGGGGTCAGTGTGCGCATCAACCTTGGCACTAATGGATGGAGGAGTACCATTACTACGACCTGTCGCTGGAATTGCAATCGGGGTACTGATTAATGGCGATGATTATACAGTCATGACCGACATCCAAGGTCCAGAAGATGAGTTTGGTGATATGGATTTAAAAGTTGCAGGCACAGCTAAAGGAATTACCGCTGTGCAGATGGACGTGAAAATTGCTGGTATACCGATTAATATACTAACTGAAGCGCTTGAAAAAGCCCGTTTAGCACGTCTGCGTATTTTAGAAACTATGGCATTAGAACTATCAGAACCAAGAGCGAATCTATCACCCCGAGCACCACACATTATCTCGCTACAGATTCTCCCTGAACAAATTAGATTAGTTATTGGTAGCGGCGGAAAGACAATACATAAAATCAAATATGACACTGGTGTCGAGGAAATCACCGTTGAGGATGACGGCTCAGTATTTATTACCGGCACAAAAGAAAGTAGTGAAGAGGCTGCTGCATTAATACAGTCACTCACTAAAGTATACGAGGTTGGTGAGGAACTAGAGGTAACGATTGTCAAAATCACCAGCTTCGGCGCGTTTGCAAAAATAGATGAACAACATGAAGGGTTAATTCATGTTTCAGAAATTGCACCGTTTAGAATTGAAAAACCTTCAGATGTGTTAACAACCGGCGAGGTCGTAAAAGTGGCTGTGTCTCGGATAGAAAACCAAAAAATAGGTTTGTCTATCAAGGCTATCGACCCCGAGTTTGCTGTTCGTAAGGGTTTACAACCTCCACAGTAGTTGAAGAACTGGTGCAAATTTTTCGCTAACCTGTGCGATACTATTAGATATGAACGATGCACCTGACACTAAAAAAGGCATCCGTACTTTTGCGGCTGATTATGCGCGACTAAAAAAAACCAGTTCGACGAAAAATAACAAAGGCGATGCACAAAAAAACGATACTGATTCGAAAGACAAACATACAGACACAATCATTCCAAAAGAACCAGTGGTTGCAGACTCCCACACCGAAGATATTAAACAAATAGTTGCGGAAAAAGCAAAACCAGAACAAACAATCGCCACAAAAGAATCCCTGGAACCGAAAAAAATTCCCTCTTTTCACGAACTGCAAAAAACGGTTGATCATATTGATGCATCTAGCGACAACGACACAACCAAAGAGCAACCAAAAAGGAAAAAAGGTATTACCGCCAAACGAAAAGTTGGGGGTGGAACGGTTATTACCGACACCAAAAAAGTAGGTCGCCCCAAACACCTTAGTTTGCTGGCGGGGGTTACGCAATGGTTCAAATCACTCACTAAAAAAAAGAAGCGCTCTCCTAGGATGGCCATTCCAGAGACAAACCGTCGGAAGGGAGTTATTCAAGAAGCGGCCACTAAAACTGGGACTATTTTCACTGCTGATAGTGAAACCCTCAAAGACCGCATCAAGGCGCGTGCTCGACGACAGGCGTCAATGACAGAGGATCCGGAGACAAACTGGTCACCGTACACTGAAACTGGATACCCATTACTAGAGGCTGGTGATGAAATTCCCCAAACCCCAGTAAATGTAAATGTTACATTTAAGCAACACACTAACCCGGAACCAAAAGTAGCTGCTGCACCAGTTATCGCACCTAATGCAGCTGAAGAGGTAAACCCGCTTTCTCAACCAACCAAAGAACCGACTGTTGCGAAGGAGTCGATAGTAGAAAAAGCAGATTCACCTGACGTTCCAAATGACGCCGATGTAGGTGAAGACAATCGTTGGGAGAAAACCACTATAGATGATAGTACGACGACTCCTGAACCGGTTGTTTTACAGTCGCCACAAGTAGCTGCACCAGAACCAGAACCAGAACCAGAACCAGAACCAGAACCAGAACCAGAACCAGAACCAGAACCAGAACCAGAACCAGAACCAGAACCAGAACCAGAAAAGATTGTATCTGAAGTACAAACGAGCACAAGTAAACCAGCACTCGGCAATCCGACCAATCGGTTGGCTGTGATAATCACCGCTGCAATTGTCACCTTAGTTGTCATCACGTTTGTTGGTGTGCAGGTATATTCATATTTCCAAACCCCGCAAACAACCACAGAAATCACAACTAGCGTATTAGTTGGTGATCGAGCAATTAATCTTACTATCGACCAATCATTCACCGCACAATCTCTCTTGAATAGTGCGCGTAGTGGTGAATCGGGAGCTATTGAATACACGTTATACAACACAGATGCTGAGGCACTTCCAGCTGCCCTCGCACTTGGTTTAGTTACTGACGGCTTCCCTGTAACCATTCAACAGTTTGGCACCAAAGTGAGCTTTATCAGTATTGACCAGAGCCGGCCACAATTACTCTTACGAGTTACTGATCAGGTTTCTGTAACCGGTGCACTGCTTGCACACGAAACTGCGTTAGCTGATTCAGTCACTCCATTATTTGGTGCAACTACAGCTGGTACATTTATGGACACAACTATTGATACTAGTGATGTTCGCGTACTGACAACCACAGCTGGAGAACGTAGTCTGACTTACGGATTTATCAACGACACAACACTGCTGATTGCCGGCTCCGTGGAAGAATTCGAGGCGGTACTTAGCCGGACAAAATAATGAGCCATGTCAGTTGCGCAAGTCATTACTATACAACCACAAGTTCTCGGGGGGACTATTGTCACAATTGAAATTGATATTGCCCAGGGATTGCACGCGTTCGCAGTTGTAGGACTCGCTGGTAAAGCTGTCGATGAAGCAAAAGATAGGGTGGGGAGCGCAATCAAGCACTCGGGCTACACCTCACCTAAAACTAAGAATCAAAAAGTAATTGTCTCGCTTTCACCAGCTGACTTGAAGAAAGAAGGGCCATTATTTGATGTACCAATCGCAATTGGTTATCTGATTGCAGCCAAAGAAATAGAAGTTGATGATACTAAGCGCGCCTACGTGGGTGAACTAGGCCTTGATGGATCGATACGACCAATCAAAGGGGTTCTTAATTGTGTGCTGGCAGCCAAAGCAGCTGGTATCAAAGAAATTTTCGTGCCGGCTGGTAATGCAAAAGAAGCAGCCCTGATTGACGACATCACTGTTTACGGAGCAGCGACATTAACTGATATTATTGGGCACGTTTCAATCGATCATAACAACTCACTTTCAATACAAGCACCCACTGAGATTACCGAGGTCTGGGCTGAAGGACAAACCAGACTCGAAGATATCAAAGGCCAAGAGAGTGCTAAACGTGGATTAATTATTGCAGCCGCCGGGCGACATAATGTCATGCTAGTTGGGCCACCAGGAACCGGCAAGACTATGTTGGCTCGGGCGCTGCGTGGACTGCTGCCACCACTATCGCGTGAAGCAGCCTTGAACGTCACTGCTATTCATTCTATCTCAGGCAGTGACCACACCATCAGCACCCAAGCACCCTTTCGAGCACCGCACCATACCGCCAGTCACACCAGTTTAGTCGGTGGGGGAGCTAACCCAAAACCTGGCGAAGTGACCCTTGCGCACCACGGCGTTTTATTTATGGATGAGTTTCCAGAATTCGATCGCCGCTCAATTGACGCCCTGCGCCAACCACTTGAAGATCGGATAGTGACTATTTCCCGAGTCCAAAGCACCGCCGAATTTCCGGCTGACTTCATCCTCGTTGCTGCTCTCAATCCCTACCGCGGAAGTGAAGATGGTACCAAAGATCTGGCTGGTGCCATGCGCGACACGTACAACGACAAAGTATCTGGACCGATTCTTGATCGGATTGATCTTTGGATCGAAGTCCCACACGTCCCGTATGACACGCTCACTTCGCTACCAAGTAAAATCAAAGAAACAGATCTTGCTAGAGCAGCCATTCAATCTGCTCGAACCAAACAGCAAGAGCGCTATCAAAAGCACAGCGAATTCACCAACACCAATCTATCAGCCAGAGAAATCGAAGAGCACATCGAGCTGAGTGACAAAGTAAAAGATTTATTAAAGCTATCAAGCGAGCGCCTCAATCTATCACCCCGTTCGTACCACCGTTTGATTAAGGTGTCCCGCACCATCGCCGACCTCGACGCTGCAAAAGAAATCGAAACCTCCCACGTACTTGAAGCGTTGCAATATCGAGTGAGTGTGTAAAGATATTTAGATGGAATTTCCAGAATCAAAAGCTCTAGTGACAGGCAAATTAACAGCTGAAAATTTTAATATTACTATTGGTGAATCTAACCTCAACCTAACGCTGGAGATTGGAGCTCGTATTGAAGAAATATGGAAAGATAAACAGGTAGAATCAAAGGAGCGGGGAGCAGATATTTATAATGGTGTCTCATATCGCGTAAATAATTGGTCATACGATCAGAAGACACTGGGTCTTGAACTATCACTCTATGACTACAAACATCGGTTGGGCTTAATCACAATGATCAAAAATGGTGAAATCAGCTCATATGACTACCCCCACAATGGTTGTTTTGTTGGAGCAACGGTTCTTACTTCTGATGATTTATATATCATGGTCAAACTTTCCGGCACCTCCATGAATCTAAACACCCTTGAGATGTTGGGTGGAATGGTGGAAACAGAAACTCAGTTTTCTGATCAGAACTTTTTGTTTGACGTCTTGTATCAAGAGCTTGAAGAAGAGGCGGGAATTACAAATAGTGATATTACACAGTGTTACCTAGAATCGATGTTTACCGGCGGGACTTCACATTTTGGCTTTTACTTTAACGTCGTACTAGATAAATCAAGCTCAGAACTGCAAAAAAGATTTGTTTACAATCAAGACACAGATATTGAATCTCTGGTCTTCTTAAGTAGGGAAGAGTACTTAATCACGCTAAAAGATATGAGTAATAATAAGCGCTTGATTGCTTCGATAATAGAAAGTCACCCTGATAGCCAGGGATTCATTTTAGAGTGAGATACGAGGCGAGCAAGAAAAAAGACCTGACCGGGGCAAGTGCCCAGGGAAGGTCTTTTTTCGTAGGTCAACAAAGTAGGTCGCCTAAAATGGATTTCTGGCGCCGCGGACTTCGAAGTGGAGGTGCGTGCCGGTAGACCGCCCCGTATTACCCATCGCACCGACTGCTTCACCTTGAGCGACATAGGCTCCAACTCCAACATAGTTTTGTGAGAGGTGAGCGTACAGAGTCTGTGATCCATTATTGTGGCGGATTACAACGTACTGTCCGTACCCTCCATTCCAACCAGAACTTTTAGAAACAATCACTTCACCAGCTGCGGCCGCTCGAATGGTAGTACCGTGTCCAGCAGCAAAGTCGACCCCGTTATTGCCGTGGATACCTTGGGTTCGAACTCCGCCCGGAACTGGGTGTACAAATCCAGCACTTGAAGCAGCCGTTGAACCAGAAATCTTCACTGGTTTGGCGCTCGCTGCACGTGCTTGGACTGACCGTACGGTTCCCCCAGGAATGATCAACGTGTCGCCAACATTGAGTTCACTTGCGTCGTCCATTTGGTTATAAGAAAGGATTTCGTCAGTATTGCCATCATACTTTTTAGCGATACTTGATAGTGTTTCACCAGCAGCAATTTTATGTTGCACTCCAGCAACTGGCAGAATCACCAGTGTATCACCGGGACGGATCTGGGTTGCTCGTGGTAGGTCATTGGCCCATAAAATTGTATTGGTGGTGACACCAAACATCTCTGCTACTTGCGAAAGGGAATCACCTTCTCGTACGGTATACACCCGAATTTGGGTGCTGTCTTGGGGTGCGACTTCGCTAGCTCCAATTGGACCAGTGGACAGCAGCGCATTGTCCTGTACTGAAATGTTAGCTCCACCACGGGCTGTGACCGTATCTGGATTAACAGCTGCACTCAAAAGCGCCATATGAGCAGCACTAGGTTCATTAACAAAAGTAGCGGTAGCGTTTGCTGTTTGTGGTTCGGAAGCAAATCCGCCTAGAAACGCGTGCGCAAACAACGGAACCGCAATTGCTACAGCCACTCCTCCATATATCAGTTGATGGGTAATTGATCTACCTGGTCCCTCAACGTCTTCAAGTGTGTGTTTAATAAGTCTATGGTTTAGTCTCACCGCAGTTCGGTCATTACAGTCGTGCTTGGAAATTGGGAACGCCAGTATTATTGTTCGTTCACCACACCCTAATTGGTATGCGCAGTATTGTACTAGAGTCGAATAGAAGGGCAATTGACGTAATGCCCATTTTTGGTCTTATATATAAAAGCTATATGAGCAAGTATAATAAGCCTATTTTACTATTGACACTTTTTAATATTTATTACATTTTAATTACATGCACGTAAGCGCGCACAAAACTACACATAAGACTAACGGATCGCCTCTAGCGGTCGATTTTATGATTCTAAAAATCATTCTTATGTGTAGCTGCGGCGCTTTTATTGTCTAACTTTTTTTAGACCCACCAAAATACAAACTCCCCAGCTATACAAAAGCTGAGCTTTTATATAGCAAACTATTCTTTAGCAATAGGAGTCACACCATGACAAAACCAACCTCAATCATCTGGCGTACTGGTAAAAAAGTAGTCTTGCGTCCTCACCAAGAAGAGGATCTCTCTTCATACCAAAGCTGGATTAACGATCCTGAAATCAACCAGTACCTGATGGTCATCTGGCCGATGTCTATGACCGGGCAACGTAAGTGGTTTGAAACTGCTTCGTCTTCCACCACTGATGACATTCAGGTGGCGGTCTGCACTAAAGAAGGAGTGTTGATTGGCAATATGGCAATGCATATCAATATCAGAAAACGCTCTGCCGCGACCGGCACTCTGATCGGATCAAAGGCGCACCACAATCAAGGGTACGCAACAGACGCTAAGATGTTGTTGCTTGACTACGCCTTCAATTGGCTTGGCTTGCGCAAGGTTACCTCCTCGATTCTTTCGCTCAATGGTGCTAGTAAAAGTTACGCCACAAAATGTGGCTACCGACACATGGCCACTATCGAGCAAGAACATTTCCGTGAAGGAAAGTGGATCGACGAAGAACAGTACGTTGTCTTTCGTGACGATTGGCTGCCGTTGTGGGAACAGTACAAACAAGATCTTTGAAGCAAACCAAAAGCCCGGCGCTAGCGCCGGGCTTTTTATTATTTTCCTCCAAAACATTTCTGATACACATCTTCTGCTGCTTTAACTTTTTCCGCATTTGATCCATGAACAAATTTTTCTATATAGATGAAGTATTCAGGATCTTTTTCTGCGATTTCTTGCAGCGCCAAATAAATAGGTTGTGGATTTTTATCATGAAGTGATAGAAACCAATAGTTAGTAATCCGTGCAAAGAAATCACTTGCATACCGCTCAAAAACTATCGGATTGTTAACAGCGTCATGCATACCATCTATTCGTCCGCGCATCCAAAGCGAGTGATTGTATTTATCTTTATCTGACCAACCTACTGGCTGCGAATAAATCTGTTGTGCTTGAGTTAATAAACCTGACCCTTCTGAGTTCATTTCAAATACTACCCTCGAATTTTGTAGTTTTACACCAAACTCTTTTTCTATATCTTCAGCAGGTATATGGTGATGTGAGAATTCTACATTTTGCCGATCTACATCTAGTCTGCCGTTCGAAGGTAATTCATTTTCCTTGGGGTAAAGTAAAACAAAATCCCAATCACTATGCTCTCGCTCATGCCCGGACGCTCGTGAACCATGCAAAATAATTGCTAACGGCTTATACACTTCTCTCAAATGCTGAATAATTTTTTCTTCCATATCCTCAATTATACCAGCCATGCTAGAATGTCCCCACATGACAAATTCTGACTCCACCGAAACCAACTTTCCCTACACCGAAGGACTAAATGATCCACAAAAACAAGCGGTGTTACATACGCAAGGACCGTTGATGGTATTGGCTGGAGCGGGGTCAGGAAAGACTCGAGTGATCACGCACCGGATTGTGCACTTGATTCATAAAGGCACCGCACCGCACAATATTCTCGCGATGACCTTTACCAACAAGTCCGCCAAAGAAATGCGTGAACGTGCGGTCGCACTAACCCAAAAGTACCCCCCTTCTGATCGGGCGGTACTCGACAGCCAACCAGTGGTTACAACTTTTCACGCGCTTGGTGTACGACTATTGCGGGAGTTCCACGAAGCGGTTGGACTACGTCGTCACTTCACCATCTATGACCGGAGCGACAGTCAAAAAGCTGTGAAACAGGCAATCGAGCAAGCTGGCTACAACCCAAAAGAATTTGAACCGCGAAAGATCTTGTCAATGATCTCACGGGCCAAGGGTGACGCAATTACCAGACTAGCGTACAACGACGCAGCCGGGTCGTTTCTCGAAGAAGTGGTGGCACAAGTCTGGGAAAAGTATGAGAACATCTTACATAAAGAACAGTCACTTGATTTTGATGATCTCTTGGTCAAGATGCTGCGGATGCTTGAAGACAATCAGTCCATCCGCAAACAATTACAAAAACGCTATCAGTACATTCACATTGATGAGTATCAAGACACTAATAAAGTACAGTTCCGGATTGCCGAGCTACTCGCTGGTGACGCACACAATATATGTGTCGTCGGGGACATCGATCAGTGTCTTACCGGGGACACGCTGGTCACTATGGGGGACGGTACTCAAAAACAGATTAAACAAATAAAGCTCGGTGATCAGGTGCTATCAAACTACGGAAGTGGTGACTACCGTCCAGCTAACGTTACACACGTTACCAAGAAAACTTCAGACACACCGTTAGTTACCATTACCACCAACACCGGCAAGCAGCTGACAAGTACTCCTCATCACCTACACTTTGCTGGCTACCGATTGGATACCTCGCCACAAGTATTTTATGTATACCTCATGCGAAAAGATGGTGTTGGATATCGGCTAGGAACATCGTCGGTCTACACCAAAGGACAAACCAAACCAATGCTCGGGTTTGTACAACAGCTCAATCAGGAGCACGGCGACGCTATCTGGGTGCTTGCAACGTACGGCACAGTCAACCAAGCGCGCGCAACTGAGTACGAGTTATCACTACGCTATCAAATTCCGACCATTCCGTTTATGGCGAGAAAAGGATCGAGTTCAGGCGGGTATGTACACGATCAGGTTGTGCTTGATACACTTCATGCACAGTTCGATACCCACACCAGCGCAAAAAAAATCCTCGCATCATTTCACCTCCAAGAGAGGTATCCGCACCACCGGCCACAGGTGAGTAATAGTGATAGACAAAATATCCTTGTTACCTTGTGTGGAGACTCTCGCGGTTCAACACCGATGCATCGTATTAGTGTCGCTGGTAGCAACCAAACAACTAAAAAACTACTACAAAAAAATAATTACAGTGTTCGACCCGCTCGAGCAGGATCAGTCAGCTGGCGGTTTGAAACGTGTCATCAGTCATATGTAAAAATTTCTGACCAAGTTAGACAACTACAAACCCTACTACCTGATGCAATAGTAATCGAACAAGGGAGACTCGGTACTCAAACTAACACTAGAAATAAAAATTCTTTACCGGTACTACCAGCTGGCTCGATACGACCGGGCATGGTCATGTTTGCGGCTGATGGTTCATACGACATTGTCCAAACGGTTTCACACAATAGCCCTCCCAAGCAGGTCTATGACATAATGGTCACACCAACTCATAATTTTATAGCCAACGACCTAGTAACTCACAACTCCATCTACAGTTGGCGCGGGGCTGAAATAAAAAACGTGCTCCAGTTTGAAAACCACTTTCCTAACAGCACCACTATTTTACTCGAGGAAAATTACCGCAGTACGCAAACCATCATTGCGGCCAGTAACGACATCATCAAGAAAAACAAAAATCGCGTAGATAAAAATGTGTTCACCAACAATCACGAAGGTGAAAAAATTACCCTCTACGCTGGTATGACCGGCTATGATGAAGCCGAGTACATCGCGCTGACTGCCAAAAGCCTGATTGCAGACGGATCCGACCCTAGTGGTATCGCCGTACTGTACCGGACGAACTTTCAATCCCGTGCACTTGAAGAAGCGTTCTTGAACTTTGAAGTACCGTACCAACTACTGGGGACTAAATTCTTTGAGCGACGTGAAGTGAAGGATGTATTATCGTACCTGCGTTTGGCCCTGAACCCCGGTAGCAACGCTGACCTCACCCGAGTGATCAACACGCCAGCCCGGGGGATTGGTAAAGTCACCATGCTCAAAGTCATCAGCGGTGCACGCGACCAACTCAACGCTGGTGCCCAAGCCAAGGTACAAAAGTTCGATGACATTATGATGGATATTGCCAAAGCAGCTACCGAGAAAAAACTCTCGGACACTATTAAATTCATCATGAAGCGATCAGGGATCGAAGATACCTTTATTGAAGAGGGAACCGAAGAAGCAATGGAGCGAATCGAAAACCTCCGCGAGCTGGTCACCTTGGCCAGTCGCTTCGATACGGTTGAACCTAACGAAGCCATCGAGATGCTAATCGAAACCGCTGCCCTGCAAAGTGACCAGGACGAAATTAAAAATAAAGAAGAGCTAAACGCCGTGCGACTGATGACCATTCACGCTGCCAAAGGACTCGAGTTTCCCTACGTGTTTGTCACTGGCCTCGAAGAAGGACTCTTCCCACATGAACGCATCGACGATGGAAAAACTGACAACGAAGAAGAGCGGCGGCTATTTTACGTTGCATTGACCAGAGCCGAGAAAAAGATCTTCCTCACCTACGCCCACATGCGTACTATCTTTGGTCAGCAAAAAGTAAACCTCCCATCATCATTTATCAACGACATTAGCACCGAGCACGTCGACGCGGCCGAGCCAGGTGGCGGCCAAAGCTCAGGCTACGAAACGACAGTCTATTTGGATTGATGGGTACAAGGTAATGCAATGTTCCTTGATAAGATCGCTTACCTGTTGTAGGGTTAAGGTGGACATGGACATAACCATAGACAAGGAGGTGCGCCATGGGGAGCACAAAAGATCAACTGAAAGCTGAACTGCAACTCATTTGCGCGTCAGCAATCGGACTAAAAGATTTCAAGGTTTTCATTGGCCATGAGCATGGGAACTGGGGACCAGAAAAACCGGGCTCAAGCTTCCGGGAAAATCAGATAGGGCCAGATCTGCACAAGGGCATGCTAGCCTTTGATCCAGCAAAAATCTTGCAACCAAGAGAACAGTTCAAGTTGTTGGTTCCCGACATTCCAGCGGCAACGGCCTGTCGAATATATGCTGAGAGAATGGACGCTGATGTCCATGTCGGACAGCGCATGGACTACGACATAGACACTCAGACATTTTGGTTCCTCGCGGCGCCGACCAACACCTGCAAGGTAGTTGCTTTGGGGCAATGGAATCAGAACAGTATCTGGATTCCAGATACATGAGACACTTGGGCTGCTGCGATACTTTCGCCGCGGCCTTTTTATATATTTTTTCCTATGCCTAAACAGTACTAGTATACGATTGCAAACTAGACAATCCCAATTAGATCGATTACAACCTCACCTCCATAATAGTGTGGTTAACTGCACTATTACTCGTTGAAAATAAAACTCCAGCGCCCGGCACCAGCTCGTGGTGGCAGGCCGCCAGTAATGACAAGCCCGAGAACTGACCAAAATTTCTTACCATCAAAACTTCGTTTCTTGGTCGTTTTAAATAATTGATCGTATTCACCAGCTTCATATTTTTGTTTAGTCGACCGCACGGTTGCAGCACTGACTTCGAGCATGTTTGAGATTGCATACCCCGAGTAACCTTTTGTTAACATCAATATAATTCCAACTCGTTTAATAAACATAATTTGTTCTGCCTCGGTAAACAGTTCAATAAACAAGGAGGCCATTTTATGTTGTGAACTTGAAGCAAATAAAGACGAGAATTGTTCAAATAATTGTTTTCGTAGCTTATCGTCGAGTGGTTTTTTAGAAACGTTTGTCATAGTAGTGCAGTTAACTGCACTATAGCATTACTTGAGTAGCTATTGTATTTTCTTGTGAAACAATCTAAGTTACTCGTACAGACTTATCTATGAGCTTCCAACACAAAAAATCACTTGGCCAACACTTTCTTAATAGTGACTACGTGCCGAAAAAAATGTGCGATGCAGCCGCGGTGCAAGCAGGGGACACCGTGCTCGAAATTGGCCCTGGAACCGGGGTGTTAACCCGAGAGATTTTAGGTAGAGGCGCCAAGGTAGTAGCGGTCGAAGCAGACGCCCGAGCGATTACTGAATTAGAAACCACCTTCGCTGCTGAAATTGCTACTCAGCAGCTGACTATTTTTCATCACGACGCACGCCAGCTTGATATGGCAGCTTTTGGTTTACAAGATCAGCAATTTAAGGTGGTCGCAAACATTCCTTACTATATTTCTGGGTTACTCTTTCGTCAGTGTCTGGAATCAGATATCCAGCCAACTGATCTAGTGTTTCTGGTGCAAAAAGAGGTGGCGGAGCGGATTGCGCGGAGCACCAAAGAATCCATTCTATCAATGTCAGTCAAAGTATTTGGAGACCCTTCCTATGTATGTACAATCAAACGTGGACATTTTACACCACCGCCAGCTGTCGACTCAGCTATCGTTGCTGTCCACAATATAAATAAATCTCGCTTACAATCCGTAACGGCCGTTACATTTTTTACCGCCCTCCATGCAGCTTTTGGGCAAAAGCGAAAACAAATAGCAGGGAACCTTCGCACGTTATTCAACAAGGAAGAAGTGGTGTCTACCTTAACAACCATGAGTATTGTCCCCACCATTCGGGCCGAAGACCTGTCAATTGACCAGTTTATGACACTAATTACGGCGTTGTCCCAGTAATTTCCCCAGCTTGTCCACAGATTAGTGAAAAAAGGTATATAAGCTCAGCAGTCACCTCATTACAACTGCTATACTAAGCGTATATGAAAGGGATCACTAACCCCCGGATAATCGGTGCGTGTATCATTGGATGTGCACTTGTAGCTGGAGCATACACACTCAGTAACTTTGGTGTTAGCCGCTTTGCAGCCCAACAATCTGCCTCGGTGGCTGTGGTCGAGACGACACCCCGGGTAGCAATCACCGTCACAGACAATGACCAAAACGGCATCGAGGATTGGCGAGATGAATTTGTTACCAACGAACCAATCGTCTTAGCTCAGACTGACACCACCTATGAACCACCAGACACTCTTACCGGTCAAATGGGGGTTAACTTTATCGAAGGGTATCTACGGTCTAAAACCTACGGACCTTTTGGAAGTTCCCGGGAAGAGGTGACTGCTAACGCGGTCGAGGTTCTAAGCGCGCAAACTGCTCACGAACTGTACGACACACCAGATATCACCATAATGAATGAATGGGATGATGAAGATATCCGCACCTATGCCAACACCATGGCTCTAGCGATCAGTAATAATAACCAATCCCAAATCACTGAAAGTGAACTGTTTATACTGCATGATATTGTCACAAACGACAACGTAGACCGAATAGAAGAGCTGGAGCTGCTCGCCAACACTTACCAACAAATGCGTGATACGTCGCTCAATATCCCTGTCCCAGCTATTTTCGTCAAAGAACACCTTGATCTGATCAATACCTATCACGCAATCCACAAAGACATCGACGCCATGACGCTTGCCATCAATGACCCGGCCTTTGCCTTGATGCGACTCAAGCGCTATGAGGATGACGCAGCTGGCTTGGGGTACGCGCTGGAAAACATGTATCAGTCATTAAACCCGTATGCATCACTGATACAGCCAAATGACCCGGCGGCATTATTCGTTGTTTTTAGCTCAGAATATAAATCGTAATTGTATGGATGCATTTTTTAACACCCTCAAAAAAGGTCTAGTAGCAATGATGTTTGTAGTTGTTGGGTTTTCAATGACGTATGTGCCACAACTACCAACCAGTCAGGTCCCGCACGCAGAAGCACAGAAGGCGCGTCTAGGTATGCAGATTGTCCAAAACGCCAGTGCGCTAGCGGGCAATGCTATTAACACCGCTACCTCTCTTGCTACAGGCAATCTTTGGATCAAAGAAAATGTTCTTGATGGTATCGCCTGGTCAATAGCGAAGCGAATCGTATCAGGTATGGTGCGCAGTCTGATCAACTGGGTCAACTCCGGCTTTCAGGGTAGCCCAGCCTTTGTGACTGATATTAAAGGCTTTCTGTTGGACGTGGCCGACGAGGAATTTGGACGGGTTATTAGTGAAATAGGTGGCAGTGATGGCTTAGGTTCTTTTATTTGTTCACCATTTAAACTAGATGTACAAATTTCACTGGAATCGCAATACGCCAGAGGGCGAGCGTCTGGACAATCAGCCCCTGAATGTACGCTCAGTGGAGTAATCAGTAATATCGAAGGCTTCATTGCTGGTACCGACCCAGGCAACGGTCTTTCTGACTGGCTACAGATCACCTCGACCCCACAAACCTACACTCCATACGGCGCCGTACTCAATGCCGAAGTAGCAGCTCGCGCTCGATTAATCAATGCTGAAGGTCAAGTTCTTGAAGAGGTAAGTTGGGGTGATGGATTCCTCTCCCAAAAAATCTGTCAGTCCGTCGGTGGTACTAGCGGAGGACAACAGTGTTCAATCTCGAAACCAGGACGAATCATCGCCGACCAGCTCAACAAAGCGCTCGGGGCGGGGCAAGATGCTCTCATTGAGGCTGATGAACTCAACGAGCTGCTCGCAGGCCTCCTTGGTCAGTTGGCGAACAAAGCGCTCACCGGGGTCTCTGGTCTCTTGGGGCTATCTGGCGGTACCGGATACAGCTATAGCAGCAGTGGTGGTTATTCTGGCTCTTATCTCGATGCAGCTGTAGCACAGTCTAGCAACCTCACGACTAATTCAGCAGAGACAGGATCAAAGAATATCATCACCCCACAGCTAGGACGCCAGATCGAGTACCGTGAATTATTAGTAGCGTACCAAACAGCATTCACCAACTTCCTGGCACGACCAGTACCTGATGCCACAACGGTAACAAGGACCGCTGGTAGTGAAGGTGGAACGACAATCGTAACCTCAGGATCTATCAGTCCAGCCGAACGAAGAAACTTACTCAGATACCGACAAAACATACGTAGTGAACTCTCAAACCTCAATATCTTAATCGATCAAAATAATGAGGACATATTGACGCTTACTAGTATGGCCTATCAGTACGACCAGGCAGGACCTGATGAACAGATAGAAATTTTGCTTGATTTCACCAGCTTCCCAGGCATTACTGACTACGAAATTGGAACTGAAGCAGATCGGCTAGCGGACATAGCAAGTGATAACACTGTGGCTGGTCAGGCCATTACCTCTACAGGCAGCCTTACCGATCTGCTCACTGCCATTGACCCGACCATAACAGTGGACCCGACCGACGAAAGCTGGATCAACCTCGCAGAAAACCTTAGACTAAACCTTCCATAATACACCTATGTTTACCCGCTTCACCAAAACTTCATGGATCACCAAGATTGTTTTGGTGCTGGCTGCAGTCGCTTTATTGGTACCAGTTTTCTTTACCAATGCACAAGGTCCGCCTGATGATGGTAATCGTGTTAGTGATTTAGAGCCTTTTGGTGGACCCGGCCCTACGATTGATGACGACTTGCTAACGCCAGCTGAATTACAAGAGGCTGCAGATATTGCTGCACAAGCACGATTTTATGGCGCTGAGGTTGAAATTGAGGGTGGCGCTGCTCCAGGAGTCGAAGCTAGAACTGGTGGACGCGGCGAGAGAAGTGTCGACGAAACCAACCAACGGATAGCAGAAGGGGCTTTTGCTGATTCTCCGCTTAAGAAGTGGTTATACCTATTTGTCGTTAACTTCTTTGGTTTCCTAGTCTTTGCTGGTGGCCATATTTTGGATTTTGCTGTCAACAACTTTGTCATCAATTTTGGTCTTGAATTCAACACCAGTGGGGTAGGGGTAGCTGTCAATGATCTGTGGAGCATCGTTCGAGACTTCTTTAATATCCTGTTTATTTTTGGTTTCATCTGGATTGGGTTCCAGATGATCCTCAATAGCGGGAACTCCAAGGCCAAACAAACTCTTGTCTACTTAATAATGGCCGCCCTATTGATCAACTTCAGTTTATTCATTAGTAAGTTTGTAGTTGATTTTAGTAATCGACTAGCAACCGAAGTCGCAGTTGCTGCCTTCCCAGCCGCTGGCGGAGACTCCGTCGAGATTGCAGACACCTTTTTTGCACACCTTGGTATATCAGAAACCCTACAAGTGCCAGATGGAATAGCAAATGACGGGGCTGAACCGTGGGCCTTTATCTTTGGGAGTGCAATATTTTATCTGATTGCTGCTTTTGTATTTGCTGCAGGAGGAGTAATGCTGATCATTCGGTTTGTGGCCTTATCTATATTTATGGTGCTTTCTCCATTCATGTTCCTAGGATGGGTATTTCCAGGGTTGCATGGCTGGACCAGTAAATACTGGAAAGGGTTCCTGGGTCGAGCATTCTACGCACCGGTGTACATTGTTTTACTATTTTTTGCAGGTAGTATTCTGCATAACATGTTCGATGATGGGGGATCGAGTCGAGTCGAAGTCGGGAAACGTGGGCTTTTGTCAGCCGTTACCAATAATCAATCCAACCTAATCGAAGTACTCGGACCATTTGTTCTTTCGGCTGCCTTCATGCTCGCCGCAGTCATCGTCGCCGGCAAAATGAGCGCCGACGGCGCTGGTGGAGTGATGCG
>Ga0306901_1000087_pt1 | contig 46462 bp, 43 predicted proteins | sample AntRauMFilla3767_FD_190431 | JGI IMG/M metagenome (GOLD analysis project Ga0306901, IMG submission 190431) | Saline lake microbial communities from Rauer Islands, Antarctica - Metagenome Filla 3 #767 (v2) (version 2) | ecosystem: Environmental > Aquatic > Non-marine Saline and Alkaline > Saline ... | reverse complement strand
ATTGCCACCTTTTTGTGACATTGAACTGAGCCCCCTATCAAGTTTGCGTCGAGTTCTTTCAGCTACATTGCTCACTCCCCGAGCCCCGCGGCCAACAGTTTGTCTCGTGGCAAATCTACCCGTTCCACCAATCACTCCACCTGCTCTATTGGCAGTGTTTTTAACCACTCTCTGGGCTCGGCCACGGATGTTGTTGCCGACACTCAGAACAGTACTGGCACCAGTGGTACTCATCTTGCCGGCCACGACAACCGAAGCGATAAGAAATACGCTGACCAGTAAAAATGGTCCAATGGAGGCCGCGACAGCATCTGCATTTTCTCCTGAAAATGCGTCAGCAAAACCAGACGCACTACTATTGTAGCTGCCCATTACATACGCGGAGAGGTACACCAGCATCAGATACGCGGGAGCAAAGAAGGCGCGGCCTAAGAATCCTTTCCAGTAACTCCGACTGATGTTTTGTAGTCCCGGAAACACAAAGCCTAAAAACATCAATGGCGAAAATACCATATAGATACATAGCGCAGCAAAACGGATGATAAGCATGATGCCTCCGGCAAAGAACGTGAAGGCACCAATCATAAACACAATTGCAGTTCCAAATATTTGCATGTATGACGTTGCATCAACAGTTGTCCCTTCCGAACCTTCCCAGACGGTGGTGAGTCCAAACAGCTGCATAAACGCAGCTGATATTTCAACGTCGGCATTTAGTGCAGGAGCGAATGACTCAGCAATTTCGGAAGCAAGAATGTTAGTGAAATCAACTACAAACTTAGTGATGAAGAGACTAAAGTTTACCAAGAGAGCGGCTATGATAAGCGTGATAAGTGTCCGGCGGGTATTGGAATCATCGCTTCGAAGAATCATCTTGAACCCCAGCCACACCAAACCGAAGATAAAGCCGATATTAAACATATCGCGGATGATTGCCCAGGTCAGGTCGATGGCCCCTCCTACTCCGGTTCCACCAATGCCCCACGTTTCGCCAAACCCAATGACATATTCATTTACTGCAAAGTCCAGTACAACACCACCGGCGCCGATTAGGAATCCAAACACGTTGTTGACAAACGACCAGAGGATGCCTTTGATACTGAAAATGCCAGCATCTTGGGCTCCAGCAAAAACCGGAAACACCACTAAAAGAAGCAAGAGATAGGGTGAATAGGAAATGATTCTTTTAAAGGTGTTCATAATAATCTAGCGAAGTAATCGGTCCCAATTATCTCCAGCGGTGCGCACTTCATCCTTAGTGTATAAGCGAAGTCCAATAAACTGTTGGGCAATGCGTATTTGGTCGTCGTCGGTTGCGTCGGGGTCTTCAAATTCGGCGATGAGTATTTCTAACTCTCCAATCGTGGCTCTTGGATCGGGAACAAACGGTGGCGGATAGTCACCCATGAGTCTATCAATATCTCTGCGGACATCATCTCTTGCGTCTCGAGCGGCTTCTTTTTTATCTTCGTTAAACACGAACGGATTTAGTGCATACAAATTTAATTGGTCTTCGTATACAAGGGCCATATCAAGATATTCTTTTTGAATAGCTAGCGCCTCACGCATGTCGGTGCCAAACGTCGGTAAGTCTATATCAAAGGCATCCAGGGCATCTTCATCCATCTGGTCAAGAAAGGAACCATTGTACCCGCTGTATTCTGGCCCTGACCCTCCAGAAAGTCCCAACAGACCGGCACTGCCCGTCAGAGCTTTGTTAGCGATTTGTCCCAGTAAAGCGGTGATAATTTCATTTATCTCATCGGCTTCGATAAGTGCCTGTCGTCCCGAGTCGAGGTTAAAAGAAAGAGCATCTGCAATCGTCTGTCCCGGTGTGGTGATAGAACAGTCTTGTCTAGGAGGAGCTCCTCCTCCTACGGGAACGCTCTTACAGTTTGTGCTTGATAAAAATCCACTACCGAAATCTAATAGCTTCACCTCTTCTCCCTTAGCATTGATGAGTTGCGCTCGCGCTCCGGCTTGGGCGGTGAGGGCGGCTCCATAAGGGGTGTAGGTTTGTGGCTTGGAAGAGATTCTAAACCAATCTTTCCATCCTCCTTCTTCAAAAGAACCATCAATAAAGCCTTCAATGTTATCGATTATGCCAGAAAGCGTACACGTTGCAGGTTGATTAACCCGATCATTTATATATTGAAGTTCGAGCGAAATCTGTATATCGAGCCGAAACGGCGAACAAATAAAAGAGCCATAAGAGCCCAGGCTTTGTATGTACTCACCAAAAGTCTCATCGGCCGCCTGAAGTAAGAAACCTTGGAGGTCCTGTACAAAAGCCGGCCGGCCTTCAAAGCCAGAGTTTATCCAACTCACCAGACTAGAAACCATCTTGGAAACCATAGACTTCGCCAACGCCCACCCGAGACCATCCCCTACGCTGTCTTTCAGCCACGAAGCATTCGTTGCGAAAGACGAGATAGCGGTATATCCAGCAGTAAGCGTTTCTTCGATGTTGGTCTTAATCAGGTTTAAGTTTTGGGTAATCTGTAGCGGTAACGTTGAACCGCCACCCACACCACCCGCTTCAACTTCAGAAACAGAATTGTATGGCTGAGGAATATATGTAGCCACCAGCGCAAAAACAATGAATACGGTAGCAACGAGACTTTTTTTGAGTAGAGTAAAGAAAGTATCCATAAGTGATTAGTTAATCTGATTGGGACTAAATTGAGTAAACAACAGGGCTGGGTCGTTGGTATTAAATAAGCCTGAGTATTTCTCTAAGCCGGCCAGGAGGTTTGCTAGGGCAAGACCAAGCCCTTTTGCATCATCTTCGTAGCGCTTGAGCCGCAATAATGCTAGGGCGGGGTCTTCAACGCCAGCCGCCATGGCTTCAATGTCCTTGTGGATGGCGTGCAAGGAGTTAATCAGATCGAGGTGCTGCTTGGCGAAGAAGATAGGTGCTGGAGTGGCGATGACCACATCGCGAATGCGTTTGTATGATTCAGTGAGTGAGTTTAGCTCAGTGACTCTGCTTGTGTTGCCGTTGGTTAAGATGTCGTACAAAATGTAGAGCTCCCCTTCGGTAATGTTTGGCAGGTCATTGTTTATAATTGCTTCGGCTACCGTATTAGCATAATTTACGATATCTTGGTCTTCCCAATCTTGGATAATTTGCACATCTGGTGTGTCATAGAGTTTTTGGGCAGTTAGGTTGTCTAAAGTATCAACTGTGTCTGCTATCACTTCATCGTCAGTGCGGCCAAATGGACCAGAGCCCCGAGCACTAATCAGACCTTCCATGAAATTGACGCCTAATTTACCAGTGAGTGTGTCTGGTGGAGTATACGTGGAAGTTGCTTGTTCGATAAAAATCGGCTCAGTGGTGACAAACTCATCGCGCCAGTCCTCAATCCCGTTGTTGTCACTGTCTAGCACAGTAATGGGTGCTCGGGCCTTTGCTTGGGCAGCAGAGACAGCGGCCTGCTGCGGGATGTCTTTGTCGATGCCAAAATTACTAACGGTGTATGCTCCCGCAATAAGCGCAAAACCAACGATAGTTGCTCCAATAACTTTGGGGTTAATGTGACCCTTCATATGACTAAAGTATACCAGCTGGTTTTGAATTATTTGTACTTCCCAACACGTAACTGTGTACGAAGTGTGGATTGGCTGTGGAAAGTGTGAGGAAAACTATAGTTGGCTGAGAATTTCGAACCACATATGGGGAGACACGTCTTCTGCTCGCACATCTAAAGGAATTTTTAGGTTGGCAAACACAGCACCCAGAGCAGCCCTGTCGTACTTTTTTGCGAGATTGCCTAAAAGCTGTTTTCGTTTCTGGCCAAATCCTAGATGCAATAAAGTGAACAATTGCTCGCGTGTGGTGTGCGCAAAAGCATCACGATTGATGTTTTCGACGGCGACAATTGCAGAATCAACTTTGGGAGGTGGGTTGAAGTGGCCTTTTTTCACCGTACATATATATGTTGGATTACCAAACACTTTGACCGATAGTGACAGCAAAGATTCTTTCGGGTCGCGCGCAATCCGGTGGGCAACTTCTTTCTGGACTAAGAACACTAAATCAGTCGGCTGACAGTCCGTGTCTAAAAAACTGCGAAAGAGTGAACCAGAAATATAGTATGGGATGTTGGCAACCACTTTGTATTGGTGGTCGTGCACACCAAAGTCAGTTGGAGTCAGTGTACGGGCATCGTGGTGGTGAATGACGAGTTGTGTGCTCGCGATTTCGTCCGCAAAAGTGCTTTCCAGCGACGTAATTGCTCGCGGGTCAGCTTCAATCGCTATCACCTGGGCTCCGCGAGCCAATATCTCTTGGGTGAGAATTCCGGTCCCTGGTCCGACCTCCAGCACAATGTCCCCTGCCGTGAGGTGGGCAGCGTCACACATTTTTTTTGGCGCGTAGTCACTGTTGAGAAAATGTTGCCCCAGAGATTTTTTATGTGCAAATTTTTCGGGCATAGATGTAGATTACGGTAGTCTCAATAAAGAAACAAGATTGATTTTGCCGGTGGATATTAATCTAGGTAGATAGTCGTCTCGTAGCCAGAGCCGGCTCCTCCATGACGGCCGATACCTTCAGACGTTTCGACGTGTTCTTGGCTGATGTCGTTTAAAAACGAAGATGGCATATTGACCCGTTGTTGTCCGAAGATAGTGCGCATGTGCGCATAGGTAAGGAAGAGTCTTTTTTCAGCTCGAGTGAGCGCTACGTAGAAGAGTCGACGTTCTTCTTCTTGGTCAGTTCGGCCGTCGTCGAGTCGTTCGTGTGGAAACAATCCTTCTTCCAGACCAGAAATAAATACGTACGTAAACTCCAGACCTTTCGCCGCGTGAATGGTCATGAGCCGCACCGCGTTTTGTTCATTCTTTTCTTTCAGTTCATCTTGATCACTCTGCAGGGCCGCCGTCTCTAACATCAGCTCAACTGCTTCATTTGGTTCAGTGTCATTAAACCGACTCGCCAATGTCACCAACTCTCGCAAGTTTTCGATGCGTTCGAGTGCTTCTTCGGTCCCCTCTTCTTTGAGATTGTCTTCGATACCACTGCGCTTCATGATGAATTTAATGGTTTCTGACAACGGTTTCTCCACGGCCGTTTTCGCGATGTCCATCATGATGTCATCAAACACTTTCACTTTGGCGGCAGCGCCGGCATTGAGGTCGCTTCGATTCCCTTCTATCACCTTGAGCATGGTGACCTTGCCGATGCCGCGCGTCGGCGTGTTAATGACTCGGCTGAGATCAGCGTTGCTGCTGGGGTTGAGTGCGAGACGTAGGTACGACAACACATCTTTTACTTCTTTGCGTTCAAAGAATTTTAATCCCAATAACTGATATGGCACTTCAAAGTTGATAAACGCTTCTTCCAGCGAACGTGATTGGAAGTTGGTCCGGTAGAGAATTGCAATCGAAGACGGGTCAGCACCGTCTTTTATGAGCTCTTGGGCGGTTAGGGCAATGTATTCCGCTTCATCGTAACCAGTCATGCCAGCGTAGAGGGTGATTTTCTCCCCTGTTTCATTGCTCGTGAAGACATTCTTGTCAACCCTGTTTTGATTCTTTTTAATAATTTCATTAGAAGCCGCAATGATGGTCCCGGTTGAACGGTAATTCTCTTCGAGCAGAATGGTCGTTGCTCGAGGGAAATGTCGTTCGAACTGTAAGACATTTTTGATGTCGGCTCCGCGCCACGAGTAGATGTTTTGGTCGATGTCCCCCACGACACATATATTGTGCACGTCGCCAGCGAGTAGCTCCGCAATTCGAAATTGGACTTTGTTGGTATCCTGATACTCGTCCACGTGAATGTATTTATAGCGCTTGATGAGAATTTCTCGGACTGGCGGGTGGTCTTCGAGTAGACGCAGCGTCTTGGCGAGCAAGTCATCAAAATCGAGTGCTTGCTCGCTCGCCAAAATGGCCTCGTATCGTTCCCACACTTCAGCGGCCACTTGTTCAGGGTATGAATTGGCGGCGTCTTTAAAATCAAGCAAGGTCATCGCGTCTCCTTTGGCTCGAGAAATAATCGCCAGCATTTTTCGCGGCTCAAATTCTTTGGGATTGTAGTTCGCTTTTTCAAGGGCTTTTTTCACCGCTTTTTGACTATCGCTGCGGTCATAGATAACGAAGTGCCGCCGCAGGCCAAGTGACTCATGAAACTCACGAAGCAGACGGACTCCTAAAGAGTGGAACGTGGTAACTACTGGTTGGCTGTCGATGACAGCCCGGTTGGAAGGGGGATATTTTTGGGTGAGCAGCGTGACCCGTTCGCGCATTTCTTTGGCTGATTTGTTAGTAAATGTTACTGCGAGAATGTTGTGCGGGGCGGTTCCTTTGTGAATGAGATGGACAATCCGATGAGTAATGACACGAGTTTTTCCAGAACCCGCCCCAGCGAGCACCATTAGGGGTCCGTCGGTGTGTAAGACTGCTTGTGTTTGCGGGTCGTTGAGACCATCGAGGTACGGGATATTGTCTGACATGTGTGGCCCATAATAGCATGGGTCGTTTTGAGTCAGAAACGCAGTTTGAGTATGGTGGGCTTCAGCAACAAACGATTGTTCAGTTCGCACTACACTAAGGAGCTCACAGTGTACAAATGTGCAAACCTCGCACTGGTCGGAACAGGAAAATGCGTCACACATTGTGAGAAAAAAACTTTAGTACACTAAATAAGCTAGGTCAATAGCCATTCTATGGCTACAGTGCTGGTTATTTCCTGTATGCAAAATAGTTTGCGTGAAAAGTGTATTACGTCAATTGTGTTGTGAAAATGCTCTAGTAGAATACTGCTCGTACCCATTTTGGTACGTCAGGAGGTAGTATCTCCTTCCATTTCTGATTTTTCTGTTTACGAATGCATCGCGGTGAGACCATAACCATTGACGTATAAAACCCACTACACAAGAAGCGGACGAAAATTCTGGGAGACCGGACAGTCAGCCACCTATAAAACCGCTAGCCCGTTCTAAACGAATGACTTGGCTCTTAAGTGAAGGATTGCTTGCTCTGCTTGCAATCGTTATTCCTCTGTCTGCGCAAGCAGGAGTATTGACTCATTTTTTTCATACTGAAGAAGTAAGCACCGCCACTCCAATAGAGACCCTGGGTCAGTCAGCAACCGATATGCCCCTACTGACAGCTTTGCAAAATCCCAACCCAATGGGAGCACGGGGCGGAGCCGAAGTGCTTGTGACAGATGATGTGTTGGTTTCAACTGGGCCCGTCGGTGCTGATGTCATTGCTGAACAAAAAACCTACTCGGGTGAGATTCGTGTCTATACAGTTCGTGAAGGTGATTCCCTTTCTCAAGTCGCCGAAATGTTTAATGTGACAACCAATACTATTATGTGGGCGAATGATTTAAATCGTGCCACTGAGATTCAGCCAGGAGATTCTCTGGTTATTCTGCCAGTGGCAGGAGTGCGCCACGTGGTAAAAAAGGGTGACGCACTGAACTCAATCGCTAAAAAATATGACGCTGAGGCAGAAGAGATTCTCGCGTTTAATCAAATGTTTGCAAAAGACGAGTTAGTGGTCGGAGAAACACTCATTATTCCTGGAGGATCAGTGCAGGCTCCGGTTCGTTCAGCAGCTAGAGCACGTCCGGTCAGTGTTTCAGGGGCTGTGGCAGCGAGTACTGGATTTTCTCATCCGGCTCCGGGAGCGGTGAAAACGCAAGGTATCCACGGATACAATGCGGTAGATTTGGCAGCCGGGCCTGGTTCGCCTATTCGGGCCGCTGCAGCGGGAGAAGTGATAGTCTCTAAGGCGTCTGGTTGGAATGGTGGATATGGTCAATATATTGTAGTCCGACATGCCAGTGGTGCACAAACACTCTACGCGCACCTTTCATCAAATTCTGTAGGAGTTGGAAACTATGTCTCACAAGGTGAAGTGATTGGAGGTATGGGTAATACTGGAAGGTCTACTGGGAATCACCTACACTTTGAAGTTCGTGGAGGAAGAAACCCATTCTAGGCTCACCCGTAGAATAAAAAAAAGCGTCGAACCTTTCCGGTTTGACGCTTTTTTCTGTACCGAGTTAGACACTCACTCGATACTGTAATGCTTCGAGTACATGAGCTGATGTGATATCAGGAGCGTTATCCAAATCAGCAATGGTGCGAGATACTTTGATCAGACGGTGATAACTCCGAGGCGAGAGATTTAATTTTTGACTCGAGAGTTTCAGTAACTCTTTCACTTCAGGAGAAAGATGAATCAATTTTTCCAGTTCACGAGCGCTTAAGCTACTATTGCTTACCTGGCTTTGCCGAGCCGTTTGCAACGCTCGAGCAGATAGTATGTTCTTTCGAGCGGGTTTCGTTTCATCTACCTTACTCGGGAGCGCAGTCAACGTGTCGTACGGTACATGGGGTACTTCAATCCATAAATCGATTCTGTCCAAGATGGGTCCCGAGACTTTATTTTTATAGGTTTCTTGCATCGCTCGCGCCAAGTCTGTCGTCCCATCTTCACTTCCCCGGTAGGGATTGAGCGCCGCTATCAAGATGAAGTCGGCTGGAAATTCTGAAGTTCCCGCGACCCGTGAAATACTCACCACCCTGTCTTCAAGAGGTTGACGCAAGGCATCAAGTGAGCGCCGTTCAAATTCCGGAAACTCATCCATAAAGAGAACTCCGTGGTGAGCCAGGGTGACTTCTCCTGGCTTGGGATTTGTGCCTCCACCCACCAGCGAAGTGTGTGAAGCGGTGTGGTGTGGTGAGCGGAACGGTGGCCGAGTACTGATTGCATAGTCACTATTGGCTAAGGAGTGAATCCGCGTCACGGCCAAAGCCTCTTCCCTCGTTAAGGGCGGAAGCAGTGTTCGCAAGGCCCGAGCCAACATGGTCTTGCCGGTGCCTGGTGGTCCGATCAGCATTACGTTGTGCCTCCCTGCTGCAGCAATCAAGAGTCCGCGCTTCGCACTTTCTTGACCTTTTATATCCTCTAAATTAATCGCACTTTCAAACCAGTCTTCGTGGATAACGGTCGCCGGTTGAGTTTCAATACGTGTCTGTTCCCGCTCTGGTTCCGGAAGTGTTATATGTTCAATTACCTGTGTCAGATTCTTGGCTGGAATGACTGCAATACCCTCGACCAGAGCAGCTTCTTGCGCGTTTTCTGGCGGGACAATTATTTCTGCATGTCCGGCGTCTTTCGCAGCTTGAGTGCAACTCAACACACCTCGCACTGGACGGAGCGTTCCATCTAAACCAAGCTCTCCCACAAAGACTCTTGCAGTGGCATCGGTAGTAATTTCTTGCGCCGCCAATAAATATGCGATTGCGATGGGTAGGTCAAACAAAGGTCCTTCTTTTTTCAAATCAGCCGGCGACAGAGAAATAATGATTTTTTGATTCTTGGTTTTGGGTGATGCGTACCCAGAGTGTTTGATGGCACTACCGACTCGGTCTTTTGATTCGTCGACTGCTTTTCCTGCCAAACCAACTACAGAAAACGCGTGGAGACCACGCGAGATATCTGCTTCAATGGTCACTATCGTGCCATGCAGAATGTTTGGCTGAACCGTAGTGACATGAGCAACGATACTCATACTTGTGTGCAGGTTGCCTCTGGATTCGTTCCAACATTATGCATAAAAATAATTATTGGTCGAAGCTGGCGGTTACTACTTGGGTAAAGGTGTCTAGTGAATTGGTGATGATTGCTGTATCGTCGGAGACAATCCCATATACCACCAAGACCTGACCAGAAGCTTTGGTGAGTACTCGTACGTCAGTACCGGCAATTCTTTTGTCGGTGAATGTGAGATTGCTCGATTCTGCTATTAAGTACAGTTCTCGTAAATCTTCTGCCATGGCTTCTTCCCACACCAAGAACCCGCCGAGAATCGTGTCTGTATCAGTGAACTCAAAGAGAACAACGGGGGCCGAGTCATTTATTTGTGCAAATCGAACATCTGTCAGTGACTGGACAAAGCTTGGCAATAGTGTGAACTCGAGCGCTGCGATGATTGTGGTAGGTGAAACAACTACTTTACTTGGGAGCAACAGTTGTGTGTCGACGTAGTTTACTCCGAGCAAGCTCCCGGCTTGCAGTGGAATGTCGGTAATGGAATTTATTTGTGCGACCACTACCGGATTTGGGGTGGCTGATTGTAAGTATGATGTAGTGTCTGTTTTGGCTACTTCTTCAGTGGCTGTGAAATATTCAAAGGCAGTTTTTCCCGCAAAGAATACCACTGCCACTACTGCCAAACCAGCAATGATGCTAATGGAAAGAGTGTTCGTGTCGAGTGTTCCAACAGCCAGGTTGTTTGAAGACTCTGATTCATTTTCTTCTGGGTGACTTGGCGCGGGTGCTGATGACACCGGTGCTGATTGGGTGGGTGGTTCAGGTTCTGGCTCAGGCTGGGGTTCCGGTATAGGTTCAGGTTCTGGAACCGGTATAGGCTGAGGTTCCGGCACTGGTTCCGGTATGGGTTCAGGTTCGACCGGAGGATTTTTTTCTTCGGCTTTAACTTCCCAGCGAGAATCAATCGATGGGGTTGGCACGTTTGGCGGGACCGGTGTTTCCGGAGCAGTTTCTACAACGGGAGCTGGAGGTGTCTGTGGTTTTGAATCGGGAGGTAGGTCAGCTGGTTTTGTTTGTTTCTTAAAGGTAACTGCTACGTTATGTGGACTGGCTGTTTGAGCTGTGTCTTCTGGGGATTCTAAGAGATTGAATCCAGAGTCAGTATAGGGTGACCAACTGAGTCCCCCGTCATCTTCATCTTGCTGCTTTTGCTTTTCCGTCTCCACCTGTTTTTGTCGTTGTTTTATTTTTGCGCGCAATTCTGCTGAGTCTGCTGTAAAGATAGAACCGCTTTTTGAAGTAGCCCTTTGAATGATTCCCTTTCTTCTTTGTGTGTCGGGGACGGTATAGACGGGAGATTTTTTCTTCTTAGAGAACGAGAAAGCGCTAAACCAAGATTTTAACGAATCACCAATGGCACTAAAAAAGTGGAAGCCGCTCTTTTTGTTATCTGTGATAACAGCCGCATCATAACCAATGTTTGTACCTTCTTTCTTTCGGGATTTTTTGCTAACAGATATTTTTGGTTTGGGTTGTTTCCCAGGAGCTTTTTTTTCTATGGCCTTGGCATCCTCTTCAATCTGTTCTTTGGCATCTCGTTTGAGTTCATGAAAAGCGGGGATTTTTGTTTGGGTCTGCTTAATGGTTTCCTTAGTGGGTTTTTCTTCACGTTGGGGTTTTTTCTCAGGCACCATAATTTTTGGCACAGTGCGAGTGGTTGCTTGCGGTGCTTGGGCTTTAAAATTTTGTTGCGGCTCCGCTGGGGTTTTCTTGTCTGCTTTTTTCTGGTCAACCGAAGAATCGTCAGGTGTTTCCTGACTTCGTTTTCCTCTAGCCGTAGCCAGATCTCGCGCAAATGTTCTGATGGCAGGGTGCGCTTTAGTATGCTCGTCGCTCATTACTCCTAGTATCGCATGAATTGAATGGAGAAATGATTAGTTTTTCACTATTATTCAGGTTTGCTCCGATTAACATCTTTTCCTTTTGCAAAGTCAGGGTTCACTTGTTTGATAGAAAGTCCAATTTTTCCGTTTGCAACTTTTGACACGACCACTGCAACTACGTCTCCTGTTGCTAGTATGCCTTCGAGTGACGCTACGTGGAATGGGGCTACTTCAGATATGTGAATTAACCCTTGGTGACACGAATCAAGGTTCGCAAATGCCCCAAAGGGTGTGATTTTGACAATAGTCACATCAAGCTTCTCCCCGACCGTATACACTCGAGTCAGTTCTTTTATACGCGCCGCTGCTGTGTGGGCTGTGTCCTGGCTGCCACTAATAAATACCGCTCCGTCGTCTTCAATAGTAATTTCTTCGACTCCGGTTTCGTCTTTGATAGTTTTGATTGTTTTTCCACCACCACCAATAACTAGTCCAATCTGTTCGGGGAGTATGTGGAGTACTACAATGTGCGGTGCTCGGGGAGAAATTTGTTTTCTCGGCACAGTAATAGTCTGCGTCATGCTGTCTAGAATATGAAGCCGAGCCAGCCGAGCTTTTTCTAACGCTTCAGCTAAAATAGGAATAGGTATGCCATCGACTTTCACATCCATTTGTATGGCGGTGACTCCCTTTGTGGTACCAGCGACCTTAAAATCCATGTCGCCACATTCATCTTCCGGACCTTGGATGTCGGTCAAAAGCGCATACTTGTCTTTGCGCATCATGACACCTGAAGCAATCCCGGCCACCGGTCGCTTAATAGGAACGCCGCCATCCATCAGCGCCAAGGTGGAAGCGCACACCGAACCCATTGAGCTTGAGCCATTACTCGAAAGAGTCTCTGACACTAGTCGAATAGTATACGGAAATTCCGTTTGGGATGGAATGACTGGAAGCAACGCCTTTTCAGCTAAAGCACCGTGTCCAATCATTCGCCGATTGAACCCGCCCATTCGTCCTGTTTCTCCAACCGAAAACGGCGGGAAATTATAGTGGTGCAAAAATCTTTTTTTATACTCTTTTGATTCTATAGAGTCGATGAGTTGTGCTGATTCTGGTCCGCCGAGCGTAAGTGCTGAAAAAATATGTGTGTCCCCGCGATAAAAAATACCCGAACCATGTAGAGCCAAAGACACGCCTCCTGCTTGAGAGTAGAGTTCACGGACTTCATCCATTGCGCGACCATCAGCTCGCTTTCCTTCTTCGAGTACTCCGCGATGTAGCTCCTCATCAATCATATGTTCAAAGTAATGACTAGCTTTTTTTGGGTCCAGGGCAGCTTGGGTAGTTGCTGTAATAAATTCTTTTTTCAAAACCAAAATGTGATCTTTCCCTGCTGTGTTTGAAAAGAGTGTTTGCGATAATTTTTCTTGGAAAGAGTCTGCAAAAAGAGTAGTTAATTCCTGGGGTACATCTAATAGCGTATCGGGTTTTTTTTCTTTTCCACCAACGGAAACAATTTCATTTTGCCAATCTACTAACTGTGTGTGAATGCCAGTGGCGGTATTCAAGGCGGCAGTAATGTCTGCTTCGCTGATTTCATACGACTCCGTTTCAATCATGTTTATGGTTTCGTTTCTTCCGCACGCGAGCAGTTCATAGTCGAGCACCGCTCCGGCTCTTTTTGTGTAGGTGGGATTTATGATGACTTCCTGAGTTTCCCGGTTGCGACCAAGTCGCACTGCGCCGACCGGACCTCGCCACGGAATATCTGACACAGACAGTGCGAGCGAAGCTCCAATAATACCCAGCACGTCGGGGTCTTCTTCCCCCAGTGCCAAGACGTTCACCACTACTTGTATTTCACTACGGATGAGTTTGTTGAATAATGGTCGGATAGTGCGATCAATCATTCTCGCCGAGAGGATTGCTTGGTCACTCGGCCTCCCTTCTCTACGCATAAATCGACTGCCCAGCATTTTTCCTGCAGCGTAAAATTTCTCTACAAACTCTACCGACAAGGGAAAATAATTTTGTTCGTGATTTTCACTATTGCTCATTACAGCGGTAACGAGAATAGTTGTGTCACCACATTTCAAAATCACTGAACCGTTTGCTTGCGAGGTTAGGTCAGAAAATTCTGCCGTGAGAATTCTGCCAGCAATGTTTGTTGTGAAGGTTTGTGTTTTCATGGGTGTGTAATTCCAGCGTGGTGAGAAATTTTAGCATGCTGCTGTGAATGATATAACTGTCCAACCGAAACTCGGTTGCGAATAACTTGAGAATAGCAAAACCCGTACCAATCGCAAAGCGATTGGTACGGGTTTTTTCAATAATTCCTCTTAGAGTAAATCGGTGTCCGTCCCAACGGTACTGATTGAGTGGGTTGAGTTCTTTGCGGTCGATGCAGCGGAATTAGTTTTTTTGGCATTGGGAGATGTCTTTTTTCTCGGTGCTTGTTTTCGACCCCCTTTTCGCGAAGGACGGTAGCCAATGAGATATTTCTTTGGGTCATCATCAAGATCGATGAAATCATCGAGCACGGCCCGTAGACCAGAAGAAGATGAGCGACCAAAGGTGATAGCTTCTACCTGACACCCCAAACTCTTGACGTACTCCACGCACGGAATAAAGTCACCATCTCCAGTGGCAAGAATCACCGCATCTACTTTATGAGCTGCTTTGATAGCATCCACTGCCATCCCCACATCCCAGTCGGCTTTCTTCGCTCCCCCGTAAAATATCTGTAGGTCTTTTGTTTTAATTTCGATACCAACTTTTTCCATCGCTTCAAAGAAGGCTGATTCTTCTCCGCTCTCGGTGTTTACCACGTATGAAACAGCGCGGATAAGTTTGCGGCCTTGCACAGCGGCGTCCACCACAGCGGCAAAGTTCACTTTTGCTTTGTATAAATTTTTTGCACTGTGATACAGGTTTTGTGTATCAATGATTACCGCGACTCGTTGGTCGGGGTGTCGGATTACTGCCATATGTTTTGTATGTAAATTAATTGTGAGTAACTCGGTTACTCGATTATGTAAAACGCCCGCGCACCTTCTATCATATAGCGATTCTCTCTAACAAACAATCGCTCCTCTGAGGAAGCGATTGTGTGTGAAACGACTCAGCTTATCGCTTGAGACCAAGTTTCTTGATAAGTGCCTCATAGGCAACTTCATCTTTTCGAGCCAAGTACTTCAGGTGCTTGCGGCGATCTGCCACCATCTGAAGAAGACCTCGACGTGAGTGAAAATCTTTCTTGTGCTTCCGAAGATGCTGAGAAAGCTCTTCAATTGATCGGGTAAGCAACGCTACTTGCGCTTCTGGCGAACCAGTGTCACCTTCGTGGCGTTGTGTCTTTTTGACTTCGTTATCTTTAATTCGCTTAGATAGCATGGTTTGTATATTAGTTACGCAAGAGGTCGTGTAGATATCCGCGCTTCTAAAAAGAGGGCGGCACCACCGTAGTGCGGTCGATAACCTGCGAAGGTTGCCACTATAATAGCATACTTCCCTGAAAAATCAAGGTTACTGGGTACCGTGTAACGAAGGGCCTTAATTGCTATACTAGTTCCATATGACTCTTATGGAACTGAAAACCCAATTTTTAGAGTACTTAGAAATCGAACGGGGTAGAAGTGTAAAAACGGTTGAAAACTACGACCGATACTTGACCCGCTTCTTTGACTTTACCAAGGTCAAAAAACCCGGTGAACTGACCGAGGAACATGTGCGCACCTTTCGGTTACATCTCAATCGGCAACCGGGAACCAAAGTTGGTGGACGGTTCGACCCTATGAAACGACGGACCCAAAATTATTACTTGATAGCTGTGCGAGCGTTCTTGAAGTTTTTGCGCAAACGCGGAATTGCATCACTCAACCCAGAACGAATCGAACTCGCCAAAGTTCCCGAGCGGTCACTCGATTTAATTTCTTCGGCTGAACTACAACGCTTGATGAATGCCCCTGATCGAAAAACCCTCGAAGGAAAAAGAGATAAATCAATTTTGGAATTACTTTTTTCTACCGGACTGCGTATTTCAGAGTTGACCGGACTTTCCATAGATGATGTCGACCTCACGCGCGATGAGTTTTCCGTGCGGGGAAAGGGTGATAAAGTCAGAGTAGTTTTTTTATCGGATACAGCGAAACAGTGCATTCAAGAATATCTTCAAAAACGGAAAGATTTAGATGACGCATTATTTATTCGCTACGGAAGAAAAGCCAATGATGGAGGTGAGTTGCGTCTCTCGCCCCGAGCCGTGCAGCGATTGTTAAAAAAGTATGCAGCTGTGGCTGGCATCACTCGGAAAGTAACTCCGCACGTTATTCGTCACAGCTTTGCTACTGACTTGCTACAAAATGGAGCTGACTTACGTTCAGTCCAAGCGCTTCTGGGACACGCCAACATTGGCACCACGCAAGTGTACACGCACGTTACCGACAAACATTTACGAGACGTACATAAAAAATTTCATGGAAAATAATTTACTGTCATACAAAATTGATTCTCGCTGGTTGTTGCGAATTTATGCTATTGGGTTGCTACTCACGGCAATAATTTTGGCCGACTACCTTTTTTTTGAAAATGCACTGTTGCCGTACATGGGACTGACTTCACTGTTCCTTCCCCTCTACTTATTATTCTTTGAAGTGCCGCATATTATCGCGAGCTTTCTTGGTTTTGCGGACAAAGAATACGTACAACGTTACAAAGTTAGCTTGCTGATTGTGCTTCCCCTACTCTTGCTGAGCGTTGGATTTTTGATGTATCTAAATTTCACGGCTACGGTCATCTTGTACTTTTGTGCAACCATGTACCATGTCATAAAACAACAGACAGGAATCGCGCTCATTCTCGGCGCCAAGAAAAATCTTGGGCACAAGGTCTGGTCGTTTCTAGCGCTTTTGATTACGACCATTCTATACGTATATTTAATTCTGCCAGAATTATTTTCTGCTACTTTGGCAAATATTATTAATTACGGAGTGCTCGGCAGTGTGGCAGTATTTTTAATAGTTGGAGCGTGGGTCGCCTACAACACCCAAAAACCGATGGCGAAAAAATACATTGCGTTGACCACTTTGATGGTGTTAATGAGCTACGTATTTATTTTGCTTGGATACGTATTTTTTGCTTTTTTCTTTATTCGATTTGTGCACGACGTGACCGCATTTTATTTTTACATTGTTCACGAAATGAACAGAAATAGCCAGAGTATAAAAAACGTCTTGTATCGTCACCTTCCGTTGCTTCCCATTTCGCTCGTCATCTTGGTCCCGGCGCTCGCAATCGTAGTTGGGCTTACCACTCGGACAGTATTGGTCGATCAGCAAATGCTTTTTGGGGTCATTATTTTACTAGGCTTCGCTCACTATTATCTAGAAAGTATTATGTGGAAACGGTCGACACCACACCGGCAGCAGATAGCAGTGAGTTAATAAAAATCCCTACGTGCAGTTGGGGATTTTTGTTAATGTGCATTACGCGTTTCTATTGAGATAGATTGAAAGTGCCATCATGTTATTGGCGGCTATAATAATTCCTTTATCTGAAATATAGAAAAAGGCCTCATCAATAGCAAAGCGCTGCAAGCGAATAGTTAGATTGTTTGCAATATTTCTTTGCGTAAACGTTTTACCTGTCCGAGTAATGCCAGAGAAGTTCCCCTCAGCATCTTTTTGAAAAGACACTGGCTGGTCGTGTTCACTGCTCCAAAAGTTTTCATTGGTGTACGTGTCTGGTATTTCGGCAGCGTAAGCATTGAAGTTTGGAGAAAAGAAAATAACTCCAGTAGCGAGTACTGTACATAGAGTATTGATACTTTTGACAAAAAGTTTATTCATGGTGAATACTTAATCATATATTCAAGATTTGTCAAGTAAAAGTGTGAGACGTATTCTTCGTTAATATAATTCACTGCCATACAGCGTTGAGAATAATAAAAAGCGCTGCCGGTCGGCAGCGCTTTTTATTGGCAGGTACCAGGTACTTAGTCTTGGTAGAGCTGTAGGGTTGCTTTCACTCCGGCAAAATTACGTGTCCATTCAATACTGTCTCTGGTTTGCAGTTCTACGGTGACCGCTGGTATGCCAATAGACGCCAGCCATCCTTCCGCATCGCCAGTGATTGGGTACGCATCAAACACGGGAACGGCGCCGTAGTCTCCGGCTGTTGCATAAGCATTCATCAGCGTAAGCGTTTGGGGAAGGACGCCGTTTTCGCACTCAGAAGCGTATACGTTATTGGCTCTACTGTGCCAGAAAACTGCAGCATCGGGATTGGTGTCCAGTACGTATTGTCGTAACGCTTGGGCTTCTGGTTCGGAGAACGCAGCTGTTCCGGCGCTCACTGTTTGTCCGCGCCAGCTACTTTCTGGCGCCCACTTACAGCCAAAGTTTCGGTTGAGGTCTACATCGTTGGCATTAAATCTGCCGATACCGGTGCTGTGAATGTCACGAGCGGGAATATCAGCGGCAACAAACTCCCCTTCTAAACCGGTGGCGGTGAATAATCCGTCGGGGTTTAGATTGGGAATAATGTGCACAGTGATATCGACTGGAACCAGTGCTGGGTTCGTCTGGAATTCGTCAATCATATTGTAGGCCAATAAAATACTGTTCCATTCGTAGCCACCGTGAACGCCTCCGATGAATAGCAGGTTCGTTTCCCCAGTCCCAAAGGTATAGGATTCAATCACTCGACCCTCGACGGATGTACCAATCATAGATTTGGTGGAAGTAGCTACTGGTTTATCTGGTTGAACGATGGTTGGTTCTGGGGCGACGGGCGGTTCCGGAGCTGATTGACTCTTGGTCAAAAACCATCCAATGAGGACACCCAAAAGCACTACCCCAAAAAGAAGTAGTGCTTTTTGTTTATTTGTAAGACTCTTCATCAAATTAATTAGCGTATGTGTTTAGGATTGCTTCGATTCCGGCTTGGTTTTTTGACCATTCAGTGTCGGTACGACTGGTGAGCAGAACGCTGATAGCTGGGATGTTTTGCTGAGCCATCCAGTTGACCATGTCACCCGTGATAGCGTAGGCATTAAACTCTGCCGCTACTGGATAGTCAGCCGCGTTCGCAAAGGTTGCTGCGAGCGAAACTGACTCGGTGCTTGGAGTGCCTGCACACGCTGAAGGATAGACCTTTCCTTCTGAAGCGAACCATACAACTGCAGCTGCAGGATTGTATGTGTTTACGTACGTTTGTAATGCTTGGGCTTCTGGTTCGGAGAATGGTCGACTGCCACCGCTGACTTCTTGGTCGCGCCAGACTCCGGTCGCTGACCACTCACAGTCAAAGTTTCGGTTAAGATCAACGTTGTTTGCGTTGAACCGACCAGCTGCCCCTGACTTAGCCGCTCCGTCTGGATTTAAGGAAGGAATAATCGTTACCGAAACCTCATTGGGAACGACTGATGGGTTCTGGGATAAGTACGCCACGAGTTGTGCTGCTACATCCTCGGTACTTGGCGCATCACTGCCGTGAGTACCTCCAACAAAGAGAATTTCATTGGCTCCGGTACCAAAATGATACGCATTGATTTCAGCACCCTCTACCGAAGTACCGATAACAGATTCTGGTCCTCGCGTTTGGGCAATCACTTCATTTAAGGGCTCAGCTCCATCGCCGATACCTTCATCTGGTTCTACTGGCATCATCTCTTCTTCTTCGTCTACGATTACTACCGTGTCAGGTGTTTGGTTCATTAAAAAATAAATTCCGCCACCGATGAGTAAAAGTGCAACAATTCCTAAAATAATATTTTTCATATACTTCTATTATAGAAGAGATTAGCTCCAAATACTAATTTTTAGGTGTAATTGAAAAAAGAGCTAATCTGGTTCAGACGGGTTCTCGCCAATGCTCATTTTCAGGGCTACACAGCCAGTTCAGCTGGAGTAAAATCAGCCAGCCCTAGCTTGATTGAGTCTCCTTTACTCACCGTTCCAGAGATAATCTTCTGGGCAATTTTTTCTTCTATTACGTCTTGCAATACTCGTTGCATCGGACGGGCTCCGAATTCTGGGTTGTAGCCTTTTTCTACCAATACCGTCAGTAAATCTTCTTTTACGTTTAGTTGATATCCTTGTTCTTTCACCCGCTCATAGAGTGCACTGAGCATCATGCTGGCCACTTCGGTTTGTTGTCCGACGGATAACGGTTCAAAAATAACGGTGCTATCAAATCGGTTGATAAGTTCTGGTCTGAAGGTTCCCGCTTTGATTATGCTGTTGATGATTTCAGCTGACAGTGTCGACAGTTCTTTTCGCTGGTGCACCGTATTCAAGATAAGTGCACTGCCGGCATTGGAGGTGGCAATAATAATAGTATTGCGCGCGTTTACCTTGGTGCCGCGACTATCAGTAAAGACTCCCTCGTCGAGCACTTGTAAGAAAATATCATGCACTGATTGGCTCGCCTTCTCAAGCTCATCAAGCAGGATGACTGAATAGGGGTGCTCACGCAGCACCGTGGGCAGTATTCCTGCTGACTCTCCATCACCAATCAGTTTTATCACTCCGTCCCCACCACTAAACTCGGACATATCAATGCGCTGCATTTTGTCTTCACCGCCAAAGAAAACCGCTGCCAGAGCCTTGGCGGTTTCGGTTTTTCCGACTCCGGTCGGGCCGAGGAACAAGAATGAGCCGATTGGTTTATCGGCTGCTTGGACGCCAGCTCGAGCGCGCCGCATGGTTCTGGCGATGGCACTGAGTGCAGCTTCTTGGCCGACGACTTGTTGGTGCAGCTTGTCCTCTAGGTGCAGCAGCGTATCGCGCTCGGTTTCAGAAATAGGACCAGCTGGAACACCAGTTTTTTCACTAACCACTTGGTACACAAAATCTTCGGTGATAAGGGTACGGTTTTGTTGTTTTGCGTCACTGGCTACATCAATCAACAGGGCGATTGCCTTGTCGGGCAATACCCCCTCAACTACATATCTATCAGCCGCGACCGTCAATGCGTGTAAGGCCGAGTAGGTAAAGAACGTTTTGTACCTTGTTTCGTATTGCAACGCGACTCCTTGGAGTACTCGAGTAGTCGCACCCAGGTCAGGTGTATCAATCAGGATTTCAGAGAAGCGTCTGACGAAGCCGCCCTTTGTTTCCAGATGAGTATGATACGCCCCTGGTGTGTCTGTAGCGATAAGGTGCACATTGGGGGCTGAGAGATACTGATCAATTAGCTCAGGAATGAAAATACCCATACTTTCAGCTTCTCGCATAAAGACGCTGAGGTTTTCTATGACAATAATAATGTTTCCTGCTTGCGCTGCCTGATCAAACATTTCTAGGATGGTGAGCTCGAGTGACTGCTTGTCTGAATGGTTAGCCATGAGCCGATTGGTATCAAGCACAATCATTTGTTGTCCACGAATGGCCGACAGTGACTTGCCAGTTTGCATCCTTCTTTGGACCTCCATGATCAAGTCAACCTTCCCGACCCCGGCTTCCCCAATCAATAATACGTTTGCTTCTTTTGCCCGTGATAAGGATGACTCAATTTCAGATATTTTCTCCACCGCAAACGGTGTGTTGGCGCTTAGGGTAGAGAAGACGGCACTCGTCCGGACGTCACGAGCGAATTTCTGCAGCAAGTACGCATTTCCGTATGACCATTCTCGACCAATGCCCTTAGTGCGAGATAAATTGTCCCGACTCCACCAACGAGCCACTCGTTTTTCACTGTGGACTGAACCAACCACCCACCGCAGTGCGCCTAAAAAAGTCTTTTTCTGTACACCCGAGTGGGCGAGCATATCAGCAAAAGCGATATCGTGCTTAAGGATATATTTTCCCAGTCCAATGAGGCTGAAGACTTCATCCTCAGGGAGCGCTACCATGTCAGCCGTCAATTGCTGCCGGGGGTCTCTGAGATATTGCGAGACAGCTTCTTGGTTTGCTCCGGCTCGGAATAGCACCAGCGAGCCAAGTTGTGAATTACAAAAGGCTTCTGCCACATCATGCTGGTCAGGCAATACTACTTCCGCCACATCGTAGGTAGCTCCGACTTGGTTTTCTGCGCTGAGGCCCAATATAGAGTTGAGCTTTCTAAAATAGAAACTGTTGCTGTAGGCAAAGGTCAGTATTTGCTCGAGCCAAAGTCCTAGCGCAATCAAACTGACGCCGAGTAGTTGCTGGAGGTACTGCCCGGCAAGAAAGTGGCTACTGACCACATACCCAGCCCCCGCACACACAAATACTATAAATAGAAATATTCGAACCCGATGCAGAGTTTTGCGACTCGCCAGTGTATTTAGCCGGATAGCGGGTTGGTATTGTTGGATGTCATCTCGAAGCGTATTCATATATAGGTATAGTTAAGCGACCAGGAGCGTTAACCCAAATCCTAGCAATGCAATCAGGACAAACGGAGCCAGTATCCAAAACACGTAGACAATCACTCCACCAATAATAGTCGCAATCAAGCTGACTACTCCCAAGAAAATAATAACCGTGCGAATTACCGTCCCGACTATTCTTGATACGATATTTACTATGATATAGCCGGCGAGATCTTCGAAGTTCCATTTTTCACCGCGACCGGTTACCGTTCGCTTCCACGGTGAAAACCAGGAAGCAGCGAGTTGGCGTATAGAAAAAAAGTGCCCAACAAACCAAACAAAGTTTTTCCAGATAGAAAATATCTCTCGCAAGGCTCGTGAGTAGTGCCAAAAAAAGTAATGGTGAACAATCGAGAGAAAGAGCATGGTGATTTTAGTATATCAATAAAACCAACTCATAAAATACGGACTGCACATTTTTGTCAGCCAGGTGCGCACGAGCATGGCATGAGTGTTTACAAAAAAGCAGCGAGACATTTGTCTCGCTGCTTTTTTGCTAGAAGTACGTTGATTACGCAGCTTCTTCTCCTTCTTCACCCGCTTCTGGCGCAGCTTCGGCAGCTGGCGCTTCGTCTGCTACTGGAGCCTCATCAGATTTTTGAACATTTGCGGCCGCTGGACCTTTTGGGCCTTCTTCCATTTCAAATGTCACCATGTCACCTTCGTTGAGGCTATCAAAGTCGATGTCGACGAGAGCTGAAGCGTGGAAGAATACATCCTTCTCACCATCAACTGGTTTGATAAATCCGTAACCTTCGTCACGCTTTCGTACGATTGAACCTTTCATATTTTTTTCTTTGCTACTGATAACTACAAAACATCACTTCACTATACCTTCACGGCGATCAGAGAGCTCGTTTGTATTACCAATAGTAAAGCACATTCAATCATAAAAACAAGCGGGCACTACACATAAAAACCGCGTATCCATACGGGATAGATACGCAGCAACACTCTGGGTCGCACGGAGTTTCCCCTAACTTGCTTTTTGCAGCCACGCTCCATACGTGTGAGCCATTTGCTCAAAGCTCGCTCCATTGTCAGCGATTTTTTTAGTTCCATGGACTAAGGAAATGTTGGCCTTTAGGCGCACTGGCTTTTTTGATAGGGTCTTGTTTTCAAGGACTTGGATTCTCTGCTTTGCCCGCTTAATTATTTTTTCTGGAGAGAGATTTATCTCAGCAATCAGGGCAGCACTGGAGAGCTTTTTACCTGTGGCTGCTTTCACCGCTTGGGAAAAGCTTTTACTGCTTCCCCACTGCCAGGTCTGTTTCATCTCTTTGCCGACGTGTTTGTTGTCTACGATTGAATCGTACTTTTGATAAAAGTATTCGCGCCACTGTGCCAAAGCCACTTGGGCTAGGCCGTAGCCATGGTATGAGCACGCACTATCCCACGAGTAGATATGAGGAATCTGCAGGGCCCACAGAGAATCACCGTCTTGGTCAAAGAATCGTCGGTGATTTTTGCGAGCCAAAGCAATGATTTTGTCTGGGCTGGGGTTTTTAAGTTCGTATACTTCACGTTCAAACTGACACACAAATATTGTGCTGAGAATTCCTTGTGGTTTGAGGAGGTTTAGGGTGCGTTCTTTTCGGACAAAGAGTTCAAACGGGTAGCTGTCCCCGTTGGTATTTTTGGCATAGCGGGTTTTCCATTCTGGACTGGAAAAAAGGGTGTCGATAAACATGCTGTGCGTCTCGGCCCAGGCGGCAGTCATGGGAGCATACTCGTGGTTTAGGCAGACTTCTTTTTGGGTAGTGTTGAGCAGGTGTGCCGCGTGGCCACCTTCATGAAAAAGGGTGTTATACCCGCCGATGCCCGACCCGACCTGGCCCCGCACCACGTTGCAGGTAAAGTTGGATGAACCGGGGATTCTCTTTCCGTTTTCGTATCGTACCAAGTCAGGCCAATGGCAAAAGCCATTACTGTACTTGCCTGCTCGGTCTAGTAAATCAAGTTTGAGGGTGCCACCTTGAAAGTCTATCCCTAGGGCAGAGAAAGATTGGCCCCAGCGCAAAACCGCCTGACTAAACGGAAAATACGCGTCTTCTTCTTTGGTGAAATCACCCGTCATGGTATATGCAAAGTTCCATGGCTTGCGGAGCCCCGGAGTCTTGTTTTCCAAGGTGCGGATTTTCTCAAAATGACCAGTGGTTTTTTGGGCAATGCTGTCAAAGATTGCAAACAGCTCGTCTTTAGACATTTTGTCTTCATGCCGAAGCTTGTAGTCGTAAAAATCTGCGTACCCTAAGAGAGTGGAAAATTGGTTGCGCAGCTGCACCAGCTCAACATACTGAGTCAGGTTATCCAAAGCGAGTTTTTCCAGGGCTGCATAACAAGCTTTCCGCACTGACTCATCGTCGTGAGTGCGCATGATGGTTCGCATCTTCAAAGTCGAAGCAGGTATGAACTTTTTGGTTTTTGGGTCTTTGTACCCCTCTACTCGGGCAGATTGATTTTGTTGAATACGAGATTCTAGAGCGTCAATCTTTCCCTTTACGACCTTGGCCTCGTCCGGCATTTGATATTGGTCAAAAAAATCAATCCAGATTTGCAACCGCTGCTGGATTGGTTCACTGCTGGATTCCTGTTTTAATTTTTCGGTTTTGCTTTTGAGGTTTGTATTGCTGCGGAACGCGTCTAACTTCGCTTGAGCAGTATCTTTTTGGGCAGAGACAGCTTTATTTCCCATGTATGAATCCCAGAAAAATGTCTCGTATGACTGGTGCAGGGTGCTGTAGGTTGTATTGAGGGTGGTTAGGTGGTTCAGAGCAGCTGACATATTTCTGATTGAAGTTACAATATAGGTATCTAGATGAATAATGGAATAGGAGTTTTTGCTATGAAACTAAAAAAGCTACGTATACCAACATGGGAGCGACCCACGTTATGATATCGAAGATACCTTTGCGAGTTGATTGTCCGTATCGTTTTGGATGCAGAATAAACTCCTGCAAAAAGAGCGCAAAAATAGCCGTGCCCAGCAGTATGTATAAAGCCACTTCACTACCGAATACTTTCTGGGCAATGTAGGTGATTGCTACCATGCTGACAACAGAACCCAGTATGTGCCACGCCCCGCGATAAAACACGATTTGGTAGCTTAGCTTCCCCGGCCCGAGTATTTGAAAACCTTCTTCCAGAGCATTGGCATAGGCTTTTTTCCCCCGTACCCACTTCCCTTCAATTTGCCGTTTAAACGGATAGAGTTTGTCCGGAATCGTTTCAAACCAGTGATGGAGGGAGATGATAATTTTCTTCATATAAGTGTTCGTCTAGTATAACAAACACCAGCGGCTGCTTAGCCAGAGAGAGGTAGAGGAGTACAGGTTTTACAATGTGTAAAGAAAAAGGCCACACAGTGCTGTGTAGCCTCAAAGCTATCTCACTCAATCCCTAGTAGTTTTGACAACTCATGATGGTACGTAAAAGGAATGACTAGGTCATGATCCAGTTCTGGATGATGTACCAACGTATTCCAGCTTCTTTTGTGCATATAGACTGGAATTCCGGCGTTTGCCACCTCGATGATGTTCATCGGAGCATCCTCGATGAGAGCTACCGCCCCAATTTTTTGACAGACTGCTCGCTTGGTTAGTTTTGGGTGAGAGTCACCACTAAAACCATTGGTGAAGTGAAAATCTGAAAAGAGTCCAGGCGCGTGTCCTTCTAGCGCCTTTATGGTGATGTCGCGGGTCGATATACCACGGCTGGTAATAATCTGTAAATCGTAGACCGTGGCCAGTTTGGTAAATGCCGCAACCGCCCCAGCAAATGGTACCAGCTTGTGGTGCTCCTCATACAGCAGCCGGTCTATATTTTCTAGGATGACCTCCCGCGGGAGCCCGTACATCTTTATCATGTCAAAGGTGTACACATCTTCGTAGGTGAAGTTGGTGCCGTGCCGTCGATTATGGTGTTCTACGTATTGTCCGCATAAATCCCAAATTACGTCGTCAGCGTCGACTCCCAGGACTGGTTTATTCATATTTGCCTCCCCTGTTCTATGTAACGTGCAATATTTCTGTGCGAATCGTATCACGAGTGAAAAAATAGACAATACAGGACCACTCAATCAGAGTGTGCTGTTAGTTACTTATACATATATATGTATAAGTAACGAGGAAAGCCGCCGGAAAGGTTCAAAACGGAGAGAGGTTGGGGTACACTGGGAATATGAAAATATACTCGTGGAATATGAATGGCATTCGAGCAGTGCAGCGCAAGGAACTCCTGCTCCCGTTTATCGATGCGCATCAGCCAGATATCTTGTGCATCCAAGAAACCAAGGCTCAGCCGGAGCAATTCGTGACGGATATACCGGGTTATGAGCAGTTTTGGCACTCAGCAGAGAAGAAAGGCTACTCAGGAACGGCTATTTTTACTAAAATTGAGCCAGAAGCAGTAATAAACGGTATCCCAGAAGATATACAAAAGAAATATCAGCTTGAAGATACGTATGGCGACACTACCAAGGAAGGTCGAGTAATGACCGTCGAGTTTGAAGGGTTTTACGTCAGCACCGTGTACACCCCAAACGCTAAAGATGACTTGTCGAGGATTCCGATGCGCCAACAGTGGGACCCAGCGTATTTAGAATACATGGATAGATTACAAGCAGACAAACCAGTTATTTTTTGCGGGGACTTCAACGTCGCTCACCAAGAAATTGACTTAGCCCGCCCAAAACCCAATCGAGGAAAAAAAGGCTTTACTGATCAAGAGCGATCCGGTTTTGATGCCATGATTGAAAAAGGGTTCGTCGACACACTGCGTATCTTTCATCCGGATACACCGGAGCTGTACACGTGGTGGTCGCACTTTGGTGGCGCGCGAGACAGAAACGTTGGCTGGCGGATTGACTACGTGATGGCAACCGCCGCCTTGAAGCCGCTTATCAAAAGTGCCCGTATTCACCCCGATGTATTTGGTTCCGACCACTGTCCGGTTTCTATCGAAATAAGTATTGAGCAGTAAATTCTTATATAATACGTTGTAAACAAAGACCACTGAGCCATTTTTTTGGTAGTCTAGTAACGACACGGAACACAATTTTGTCAAACAATATTTGTAAAAGACAGTTATCCCCAGTTATACACAACCTGTCCTTTACGATGTCCTTTAGAAGATGTATATTCTTAGTAGGCCCAGAAAGGGCGAGCAGGAACTTCCAGAGTTTTGTTTAGAACGATTCCAAACAAAACCCTGGAAGTACCCCTTAAAGAGATCTTCCATAAATCAATTGAGTATTACCTCCCTTAGAGAAATCTAAGAATACTCCACACAGATGTATCTTCCACAGATACATCTAGTACAAAGCAAACCACCCACCCTAGAAGTCAGATGAAACTAAAAAACAGATTCATCAATATAAGACTTCAGTACAACAAAGAGCTTCGGAAAATAGGTTAGTCCAAATAGAGACGCCAACCGGGGCCAATGAGCCCTATAGCTCACAAAGGCCTGGGAAGTTGAGAGATAAGCAAACACTTGTCTGACAACTTCTCAGGCCTTTTTTAATGCATGAACAAATGCCCAACGGGCCTATGTGAGCCAGGTTTTTAAAGAGCGTAGCGACTATCAAAAACCAAGTGCTCTTGGGGCGAATGTACTTCCGGAATCGAGCCTCCCCACTTCCTCACAAAACTCAACCACAAAAAAGCAGCCAGTACCGGCTGCTTAGGGGAATGCCCTTCTAAAGGACACGGTGCTCCCGGGCAATGTCTTTGAGAGCCGCAGCTTCTTCCTGCGCCTGTTTCGCCTTACCAGCTTCCGCCAACACTTTCAGCTCTGACTCCGGCAGCTGCAAGAGTTCCAGTGCTCGTTTCTCCATATATTTCTCAGTATTGAGCATAGCGTCGTCTAAAGCCTCTTCTAGCAAAGCGTGCAGTACATATCCCAGCTTTCTCCCCGGCTTTTCCCCGGTGATATCCATAATCTTATCCCCATTTATTTTGAGCATTTTAACTGAAATGGGGTCTCGCAAAGCCTCGTCCACCATGGCTTTATACTTACGAAAGCGAAACGGCTGCTCTTTTGGCCTACCCGTTCCGATACGATCGCACACCCTTAGATTCAGTAGGTTTTCTATGTTTTCCTCCCCTATCCGCGCGATGGTGCGACGTACGGCGGACAACGTAATCTCATCTGGATCCGAGAAAAACATATGCCACCGCACGAGTGAAACCACGTTTTCAATCAATTCCTTAGGAAGTTTTAGCCGCTCTAGGATTTCTTTGGTCATCCTTGCGCCCACCACTTCATGGCCAAAGAAGCTGTATTTCTTATTTTTACCCCCTACTCTGCGGGTTTTTGGCTTACCAATATCATGAAATAGGGCCGCTAAGCGCATCTCTAGAGTATAGTTTTTGTCGGCAGCGGCTTGCAGGGTGCGCAGCAAGTGTTCGTAGACGTCATACGCGTGGATGCCACCTTGTTCGCAGCCGATGGCGGGACTAAATTCAGGCATAAACTGCTCGAGTAATCCCAGCTTTTCCATGAACATCATGCCTTGCATGGGAGTCGGAGAATTAATGATTCGCAAGAACTCACCGGCCACCCGCTCCACCGATATACGCTTTATTTCCTTGCTGTGTCGAGCGATGGCCTGCATCGTCTCCCCGGCAATCATAAAGTCCAATTCGGCCGCTAAGCGTACTGCCCGCAGCATACGCAAGGCATCTTCCGTGAGCCGTTCGTCGGGATTCCCTACTGTCTGCAGTCGCTTGGCCTCCAGATCAGCAATCCCAGCAAATTCATCAACCAGTTCTTGCGTGGCCACTCGATAGGCCAGCGCATTTATGGTGAAGTCTCGCCGTTGTAAGTCTTCGCGGAGCGATACTCCAAACGTAACGTCGTCCGGCCGTCGAGCATCGGAGTAGGTTCCTTCAGTCCGATAGGGTGTGACCTCAATGATTTTCAGAGTTTCGTCTTCACTATCAGTTTTAATACCGACCGTACCAAAGTCGTTGTTAAAATAGTGTTCGGGAAACAGTTTTTGGATATCTGTGGGGTGGGCATTTGTCGTCAGGTCCCAGTCTTTTGGGGTTTTGCCTAAAAATAAATCGCGGGTGCAGCCACCAACCAGGTAGGCTTCAAAACCGTTTTTTTCAAGCTTTTGGGCGACAGAATGGACTTCTTGGGGGATGTCAGTCGAGGTAATTTTCATATAATATAATAGTGCCGTTATTTTAGCAGAAAACCATTGCTTTTTCTCACTTTTCGACGTATCATGCGTTTGTTCTTCACTGCACCTATAGTGAAATGGATATCACAACTGACTTCGGATCAGTTATTCTGGGTTCGAGTCCTGGTGGGTGCACAATGCTACAGAGCCCAAAACACTGCTTATTTAAGCAGTGTTTTGGGTTCTACCAGTGGTATACTCTATATATATGTTTGGAAAAATAAAAAATCTCATTATCTCGCTGGCGTCCTTAATCGTTATTGTGGTCGGGGTTCTCAGTGTCTTGATGGTACTGGGAATGGTGACTGTCGATCAGCTAATAAGCAACATGACCACTATGATTCAAGTCAGCGTGATTGTATTAGTCGCCGCAACCACGCTGATGCTACTGCTGAGTATAAATAAAAAGTAGTCTATGGAACTCTCAGAGCGCTATATTCAAACGCTAGAAAAAGAGGGGTTTGCAGATGTGTTTGAGTGGCAAGACCTAGCGGGGAAAGTGTATGCCGAGCATGCTCATACTGGCAAAGTAACGTATATGGTTACTGATGGTTCAATCACCTTTACGCTGAACGGAGAAGACAGGTTAGTAAATGCCGGCGAGAGGTTTAATGTCCCCATCAGTATCCCCCACTCGATGCAGGTTGGTCCTGAAGGCTGGATTGGAATCATCGGCGAAGAAATATCAGGAGACGCGTAATTAGGACTCGCTCCCACAGCAAAAACCACCCCACGACTCGTCCGCAGGGTGGTTTTTTGTGACGTGAATAACTAAAATCGAACACTTATACATAGTATATAATATACATTATATATGGTTCGAAATACTGAGAAATACGAGCAAGTCGTGCAGCTGCGGAAGCGAGGATTTACCATGCAGGAGATAGCCAAGTACTGTGATATATCGAAGTCTACGGCCTCAAAATGGCTGAAAAACGAGGTATTTTCAGCAGCGGTAACCGCTACCAATAGTAAGCGAGCCGGCGCAGACAACGCCAAACGATTGCGTTTGATAGCCAAATCTCGTAGTACTGAGCGCAAGAAGCGGTTTAAAGAAACACACACCAGTGCGCTGGTAGAGTTTCGTAACTATCAATCAAACCCCGAGTTTCGCAGCGGTTTGATGGCGTATATTGCGGCCGGAGACGTGATACACCAAAATAAAGTACGTTTGAGCTCCACTTCCCTGTTTCTCCACCGCAGCTTTGTTGCTTTTGCCCAAAACTTTTTAGGAGTAGAAAAGTCACGGATACACACTTGGTTACTATTGTATAAGGGTGTAGACGAAGAAACGGCGATGAAACAGTGGTCAAAATACGTAAAACTCCCTCTTGGTCAGTTCTATAAGAATCAATATGTGCAAAACCCTCCGAAACAGCCATTGCACTTCGGTGTAGGAAATACTATAATCGGCAGCACATACCATAAACAAAAGCTGCTTACGTGGGTACAGCAAGCCAAAAAACAATGGTAATACATACTGCGGCCTTGGTTAAGTGGTATAACGGGTCCTTGCCAAGGATCAGTCGGGGTTTCGATTACCCCAGGCCGCACAATAAACGCCCATCCGGGCGTTTTTGTCTGCCTGGGTGTATTTGCTGGGAGCAAATACAGAAGTAATCGAAAAAGCTTTTGAGCTAGATTGATGAAGTATGAATCAATCTAGCCAAAAGGTGTACTGAAACTGTAAGTTTTCGATTACCCCAGGCCGCACAATAAACGCCCATCCGGGCGTTTTTGTCTGCCTGAAAGGAGCTTAGAGGTAAGCGAAATGCTTCATTGAAGCCTGTTCCACAAGAAACACGCTGTACTGATCCGCCTAGTTGGTTTCTCATGGAACGTATTGTTCGGTATGCTATATCCGTCATGTTCATTCTCAGTTTGGTTTCTCATGGAACAGCAAAAGCTGAGTTTGCAAAACGTGTGCGCACAGCAGTTCCCATACTTCTCAAATACGTCTGTCCGCATTGAAACGATTCATACTTGGGGACAACCGGTGGATATGGGGATAAAAGACAAATAGTGAGCAAAACCAACGTGTCCTTTAGAAAAGCTTGGTATACTAAAAGAGCATCCGTAGAAACGGCACACAAAAAAGTGCGAAAATACGTTTCACGTGGTACATATAGCAGTATTTCACATGAAACAACACTTAAAACTAGGAAAAAAGAACCAAACTGGTGCATGGGGAGAGAAAATCACGGTGAATTACCTAAAAAAGCGGGGATTCATTATCCTAGACACGAATTATCTCCAAAAATGGGGTGAAATTGATATAGTTGCACGGGAAACGGAGATAATCCACTTCGTGGAGGTGAAAACTGTTTCATATGAAACAAAACAACAGCTAGAGGCGGCGGTTTCTCATGGAACCTGGCGCCCAGAAGAAAATGTGCACCGTCAAAAAATAGCCAAACTAAGTCGTACGATTGAAAGTTGGCTCAGCGAACACAAGTGCGACTTAGATTGGCAAATTGATGTAGCTGCCGTGCGGGTTGTGTCACGTGAAAAATACGCAACGGTAAAATATATACCCAATGTCATCTTGAACTGAAATGGGTTCCATGGGAAACAAAACTCACTTGTTCCACGTGAAACGTTGTTATTCCGTATGATACAATAGAAAGATATGGATTTACAAGCATTTCTTGCAGCGAACACGCAATGGACCGAGGAGAACCAAACGTTGATAGGAGAGTTTACCTACGATGGATTTTCCGCAGTTTGTGCTGCCGTGCAAAAGAGCATGCAGCTGGCAACTGAACTCGATCATCATCCAGAAGTAACGTTTGAGTACAACACGGTAAAAATTACCCTCACCAGTCATGACGCGGGAAATACCATTACCGATAGAGATGTAGAATTTGCACAAAAATTCACCCAATGACCCAGATAGTCACTCGCTTTTTTTTCGTTGAAATGGTATATTTTGCGGACTTTGGTTGTATTTTGCGGCCAAAACGTAACGAGAAAAAGTGTGAGTCGTCACTTGTACTAAATTTCTCACTCGGGGTGTAGCATAGTGGTAGTGTACTCGCTTTGGGAGCGAGTGGTCCGGGTTCGATTCCCGGCTCCCCGACATTTCTAAAACGACGTGTCCAAGCAAAGTGCTGATGTGCGTAAGTAAGGGTAGTTTTGTGCGGTAAAAGCCCCTGATGGGGAACAGAAGAGGCCCTGAGGCTGGTCAATATAGCCAAACTACTGCTGCTTAATCACTCTATATAATGAACCCATGAAAAAACAACAAGTATTTTTTATTCACGGAGGAAATCCGTATTCCAACTACGAAGCCTTTCTTAATGAATTACGGACAAAAGAAGTGGGGGGATTGCCCGGAACGGAAGCGCCTAAACACTGGCCAAGTTCCTTGCGTGAACATTTGGGAGAACAGTTTGAAGTATTTACACCCCACATGCCGAACAAACAAAATGCGCACTATCAGGAGTGGAAGATATGGTTTGAGCGACATTTTCAATACATCACCAACGACGTTATATTAATTGGCTATTCCCTGGGAGGCTATTTTTTAGCCAAGTATTTGCTGGAAAATACCCTTCCGTTTACCGTGAAAGCGCTTATACTGGCAGCTGCTCCATATGAAAACGATACCGACACCAGCAAAGAAGATGGCGGAGATTTTGCTTTTGATACCAGGAGAGTGGGGGAGTTGGCTCAAAAAGTGAAATCAATTACACTGCTGCACTCTACCGATGACTTCGTTGTGCCCTATGAACACGCACTCAAGTATCAAGCCGCGTTGCCAGTAGCCGAGCTTATTACTCTGCACGGTAAAAATCACCTCTTGGTTGAGGAGTTACCTGAATTGGTACAAAAGATTCAAAGAATGGCCTAAATACTGGCTTTTTACACAGTTACACCCTGTTTCTTCTCGTAAGTAAGTCGGCTTTTAGTTCGTCTACGTATATAATGGTTCAGGCATGGCCGGAAAAAAATTCACCGACAATCCAAAAGACCACGAGGCACGGTTTCTCAATGCGTTTGAAGAGTACAACGACGCTTTGTTTCGCCACGCGACGTTGCGTATCAGCAACCGCGAAAAAGCGATTGACCTGGTCCACGACACGTACACCAAAGTCTGGTCGTATATTCGTGATGGATACGAGATTGATACCTTTCGTCCATTCTTATATAAAGTGTTGAACAACCTCATTATTGATGAGTACCGTAAGAAAAAAGAATCTTCACTCGATGCACTCCTGGAGATAGACGGAGTAGACGAAGGTTCGTTTGCAGAACTGTCAGAAAGTACGGTGGAAACACTGGCCGCTACCATTGATGGACAAAAAGCGTTTGCGCTTTTAGATGAATTGCCGTCGCAGTATAAAGAGGTAATTATCTTCCGTTTTGTCGATCAGCTTGGTCCACGGGAAATCAGTGAGCTTATTGAAGAGTCAGAAAACGTGATTTCGGTAAGAATTCACCGTGGGCTACGTCTGTTAAGAGAGAGGATAGAAGCAGGAGATGAATTTGCCCAAGAAAAACGGCGAGTCAAAGCAAAAGCCACAGCCAAAAAGAAAACCTAATTTTTACATTATTTAGCAACATGAAACGCTTTAGCGAACAATTTCATACCAAATCAAAGTCAGTGAATCTGTCATCGACTGAGAAACAAGAACTGCGTGAGCGGCTGGTTTCCTATATGGAATACCATCCACTGCCAGCAGAGCTAAAGTCCGCGCAGAAATCTTCGGTTGCTTCCAAATCTCCAGTTTTGCACGAAGCGTTTAAAACAGTTTCGTTGCCGTTTTCATCAATATTTAAATCTTTTGCGGTGGCAGCAGCTCTGGTGCTAGTAGTAGTTCCATTTATGGCTGAGCAATCAGTTCCTGGAGATACGCTATACGCGGTAAAAGTGCAGTTTAACGAAGAGGTTCGGAGTACGTTGACGTTTGACTCGTACGAAAAAGTCGAATGGGAAACCCAGCGAGTAAACCGACGGATTGCTGAGGCTCGTCTGCTCGAGAGTGAAGGACGGTTGACCGATGAAGTCGAAGCAGAAGTGGCTCAAGCCGTGCGGACCCACACGCAAAATGCACAGAAAGAAATTGAAATCATGCGTGCACTCGATGCCGACGAAGCCACTCTTGCGTCTATTGAATTTGACTCAAACCTAGAAGCCCAAGCCGTCTCACTGCAAGGAAGTGAAGAGGAAGAAGTGGACGGGTCGCAGTCAGCAATGGTAGAAAAAAACTCCGGAGAAAAAGGTAACTTAATTGCTGACGCGGTTGATGAATCCAGAGCACTAAATGAGCAGCCAAATGCCTCAACAACTCCTTCTTACGCCAAGTTAATTGCCCGGGTGGAGCAAAATACGACTCGCATGTACGAGTTGAGCGATACCTTAGAGTCACTCAATCCAAACACAAAAGAAAATGTCGCGCGGCGTATCCAAGACATCGACCGTTCAGTTGAAACAGCGATTGCGAGCGCTCAAGAAAATGAAGAAGCAGCGCAAGACATTCTCATCGACGTATTGAAGCGAACGCAAAAACTCATTGTGTTTATGACTGACTTTGAAGTATCGGGCACTATTGATATTGAAGAATTAGTACCTGTGATACTGACGAGCGAAGAAGAGGTGGAAGAAATTATTGCCTACAAAAAAGAAATTACGCAAAAACAAGCAGAAATTGAAAACTCATTGAGTTCCGCTACAACTACTGCGGACATGAACCTTGATTTTATTGATAAAGTTGAATCTGGACTGGATCAGATAAGTGCGCTTCTTATATCTATAAAAGAATCATCTGATTTCTCAGAGATTAAAGGGTATGCCATCGAAGCAATTGAATTGGCTGATGACTTACAATTAGTGCTGGAAAAGAACAATCTTCCAAGCGTTTCTAAACCAGCAGTGCCAAATTCGGAGTCAACGCAGTCCACCAGTACAGCAACCACTACCACAGCAACTTCCACAACCACCACAGCAACTTCCACCGCCTCTACTACCCCTGAACAATTACCAGAAAATGAAGTAGCTACCACGAGCTCAAGCACTCAAGCAGTGTCCGCCACAACTACAGCTGAGTCTCAGTAAATAATTTCGTCTTTGTGAGACCGACCCGCTGATTTTTGCAGCCGGGTCGGTTTTTTCTGGTTTGAATGTGCGATTTTTATGAAAGAAGCAGGATATTTCAATTACCAGTCTTTTTGGCCGATACGTGTATATGGGCAAGAGAAAAGCCGCTATCGGTCCCACCCGTGCGGCCTTTCCCAAAATAATGGGAATAAACGTTTATTCGTGCCAATTTCAGGCGAAAGAACAATGCGCCACTCGTACATATACGGGTGGCGGATGAACATCATACGCGGGCCAGGCACAATTGAGAAGCCGGCGCCTGTGCACATTGAGATACTGCTCATTATTTGGTAGGGTAAGTCAAATTCACTAATATTTTACTATGATCGATAACCTCACCGCCGCGGCCTTAGACGCTGTTTTACCAAATCTCACCTATACCGTACCGTTTATCGGGGAGTATGACTTTACGAAAGTTGTCTCGGCAGCGTTGGTGTTTGCCGGGCTCACGGCACTCTTTTGGTTCATTCGAATCGTCGTGCTGTTTCGGGCAAAAGCCCTGGCCAAGAAGACGGTAGGAACGTTTGATGATGTGATAGTAGCGTCTATCGAAAGCATTAAAGCCTGGGTGTACACTCTCGTTGCTTTGTTCGCGGCCTTGCAGTTTTTCACCTTGCCCGAAACTGCCGACCTGATTGTAAAAGGAATATTCTTCTTTGTATTGATGTGGCAAGCCATCACCATCATCTCTTGTTTCGTCGACTACTTCTTAAAGCGATTTCTAGAGAAAGATTACGACGGCGACGGAGTGATTGACCCTGGTTCAGCCACCGCGTCGAACATGGTGACTTTAATTGCGCAAATTATCCTTTGGGTGTTTGGAACTATTTTTGTGCTTTCCAATCTAGGAATTGAAGTCACGTCACTAATAGCCGGTCTGGGAGTCGGGGGTATTGCCGTAGCCTTTGCGTTGCAGGGAGTCCTGGGTGATTTGTTCGCCTCGTTTTCTTTATATTTCGATAAACCGTTTCGAATTGGTGATTTCATCGTTATCGGGAATGACACCGGGACAGTGGAGAAGATTGGCATTATGTCGACTCGTATCAGGACGCTGCAAGGCGAGCAGCTTATCGTACCAAATGCCGAACTCACTACTGTACGGGTGCAAAACTTCCAAAGGATGTCTGAACGACGCATCGTGTCTCACTTTGGAATTACCTACGAAACACCGCAGGAGAAAGTGCATCAAGTACCAGATATCGTAAAGAGTATCATCGACGGTATTGAGGGTGCTCGATTTGATAGAGTGCACTTTACTACCTTCGCTGACTCGGCTCTTGTGTTTGAGTTGGTGTATTTAGTAGACACCTCAAATTACGCTGAGTACCTAGATAAACAACAGACGTTCAACTTTGAGCTGATGCGTATTTTGTCCGAGAAGGGAGTCGAGTTTGCGTATCCCACGCGAACTATCTATACCAAGATCATCACCAAATAGCAGCGGATACAAAAAAGGCGGAAATGATTCTCATCATTTCCGCCTTTTTCTTTAGTTCACCGGTCGTTCACTCTGGAGTAAGGTAAGGAGAAAAGGTGAGAGTATCTCTTTGAATATCTGCGCTCGATAGGGGAGATTACCATTGAGACTAGCTTCAAAAGTCAGGCCTGATTCTTCTTCAATGGTGCGTGAGATGTGTGACAGGGTGATAGCTCGTAAACTGCCGACGCCATCGAGCGTGTCGTCTCCGCGAGTCACGATGACCCCGATTACCTCACCGTCCTCATTGAGAACCGGGCCGCCAGAAGCTCCTTGGGCCCCGACTGCGCTGCCACGAATCGAAATCACGTCCGCGTAATTAGAACCAAACGTATACAGCTCCGAGATGCTGGTCTCTGCTTCACGAGGAATTAAGTCTGCCGCTGGACCATTTAAAAGCAGGTTTTCTGCTGGGTAGCCAGCTGCGGTGACGGTCTGATTTTTCATTGAGGTTGGCAGCAGACTGTCGTCGAGTTCAAGAGCAGGGAATTCCGCTGGCAAGGGCTGGTTGTTGACGCTCTGGCTCGCGTAGAGCAGAGCATAATCGCGCTCTCCGGTACCCATGGGTACATCTTGGTAGGCGACGGCTGCGTTGGCTTGTACCCAGGCTGGTGGAATATAGAGTAGTTCGGCCAGGTAGCTGGGACTGGCTGGATTACCGGTACGAACAACACATTCAGTCACTCCAAACTCTTCGGTTTGCTCTAACAGTAAAAACTGAGCGACGTGAGCGTTGGTCAATATCACCCCGTCAGTATCCACAAAGAACCCGGTGCCAGTGGTAGTGCGCATATAGTCTTTAGTGGTGAACGTACAAAATATATTCACTAGCGCATCAATCGGATTCTTGGTGTTTCCTTGGGTGAGTCCAGTGGCGTTACTCAGAGCCGCAGATTGGTATTCTGCACTTTGTAAGAGCACATCTGGTATCACACCACCTATGCCGCTCGGCAAGGAAGAGAAAAAACCTTCAGACTCACGCTGCTCAGTGCTAGCAGAAGAGTCAGCCAGCGGCTGTGCAAAACTCGCGGGCGAAATCAACATCGCCAGGCTGTTGGTGAGAGAGATGTAGACAGTCAATATTCCCACAAAGAGGTCGGTGATAATCTGCATGATACCAGCAGTATACCACCGGTTCTTGACTGACGTGGATAGACTACTCACGTCAGTTTGCTGGTGGAGTGTCAGCGCTGTATGGACTGAATCCAGTAGTGTAAAATCACCATCAAAGAATGCCAGTACGCGTGACTACAAACCGGCGCTAGAAATAGTGCGGGTTTTTCTTTGTACCGGTGAGAAGAATCGGTCACCTTTGCTAAGTACTTTTATTCACTTCGTTTCAAAAAGATACTAAGCGACGCGACCCCGCCGCTTCTGTGCGGAATGTACATCTGTACATTCCGGCTTCGCCAGAAGCTCTTTTCGATTCTGCTCACTCACTACCAACAGCAACGGCCGACAATACGTTCGTATTGTCGGCCGGCTAATTGGTGCGGGTGAGAAGAATCGAACTCCCGACTACTGCTTGGAAGGCAGTCGTTTTACCACTAAACTACACCCGCGAGAGAACAAGATGTTGGACAAGCTGGTCTGTCCAAGAGCCTTGTGAGCGAAGCGGTTGTATCGAAGATACACCCGCAGCTACTCTGGACTGTGCCAAAGTTCCACAATCTTAGCATATTACCTTTATTTTTCAATCGATTTGGGTTTTGTACCATGTCATCGATTAATGCTGTTGAGTAAACCATTTCGTCATTTCGTCATTTCGTCATTTCTTCATTTCGTCATTTCGTCATTTCTTCATTTCGTCATTTCTTCATTTCGTCTAGGAATCTGCCCTAGGACAGGGGCAGATTCAGACATAAATTCGCAATACGCCGTTCCGGCGTTTGCTCATTTAACATAAAAGCCCCCGGCTGAGAGGGCTTTTATAAATGTGATGGGAAATAGCGGTATATATCCCTATGCATTTCCACATAGCGTATTACCTCCGCTACGTAATCATTGTATCACACTCTTTTTTTAATTAATAAATAATAATAGGCAGCTGGTGTATTCAGGCTGCCTATTATCTTCACTAGGAGATTTTTCTACTTCACAGAGTCCTTCAGAGCCTTGGCAGCTCGGAATTTTGGAACTCGCATTGCTGGAACTTGTACAGTTTCACCAGTTCGTGGATTTCGTGCTTCTCGCGCATTTCGCATCTTTGCTTCAAAGATACCGAAACCTGCGATTGAAACTTGTGTCCCGTCTTTCATTGCTGTTTCGATGCTGCCAAAGACAGTGTCTACTGCTCGTTCAGCGTCAGCTTTTGTAGTGTCAAGTACTTCGTGCACTTTGCTGATGATATCTGCTTTATTCATAGTTCAGAATTTATTCTAAGAGCGATTAATTTGTGACAAGTCAAAAAATATTTCGACTCATGCACGGCGCCTAAATTTATGTGGCTTGTAAAACATTATATAGCAACGTATATAAGCTGCAACGATTCCATACATCGTTTTTCTGTGTTGTAATAATTTTACGCTTTATTTTAAAATGCTATTATGCCAGATATGAAAATTGGAGTCATGGGAGCGCGCGGAAGTTTTTCTCAACAAGCGGGTGAATCGTACGCACCTAAAGGTGAAATCATTCCTTTGATTAGTGCTGAAAATGTCTTGCGGGAATTAACAAACGGGACAATCGATAAGGGTATTTTTCCAATTGAAAACAGCAATGGGGGGATTGTGATTGAGGCAGTAGAGGCGATGGCTAAATATAATTTCACTATCGAAAAAATGTTTGAGCTGGATGTGCATCATATGCTATTGGTGAAGCCTGGAGTACACGCTGCACATATTGATGCGGTGTCTTCACACGATCAGGCATTGAAACAATGTCGCATGTATCTCAAGCGGATGTGGGGTGAGGCAGATATTGTCCCGTATTCTGACACCGCGCAAGCTGCGGAGGATTTAGCCAGGGGAACATTGCCCGACACAACTGCAGTCATTGCACCGCGCAAGTGCGCTGAACTGTACGGACTAGAGATACTCGAAGAATCAATACAAGATTTAAAATACAACTTCACCACGTTTGTCGTAGCACAGAAGTTACGTGTATAACAAAAAACGCCTGGACAAACCAGGCGTTTTTTTAAAGTCGGTTGATTGGTGTTATCGAGCGTATGAGATGACTCGGGTTTCGCGTATAACATGGACCTTAATCTCACCCGGATACCGTAGCTGTGCTTCAATAGTAGTGGCGATGGTGCGCGCCAGAGCATTGGTCTCAAATTCATTGAGACTGGTTGGATTTACCAAGACGCGAATCTCTCGACCAGCGGCAATGGCAAATGCTTTTTCCACACCAATTAAGTTGGTCGCAATCTTTTCCAAATCAGTGAGACGCTTTACATAGTTTTCCATTGAATCACGGCGCGCTCCAGGACGACCGCCAGAAATAGAGTCAGCTACTTGCACAATAATGCTCTCCGGAGTTTCGTAGGGATACTCTTCGTGGTGAGCCCGCATGGCGAGGACAACTTGGTGGTCAACCTCATATTTTTCTAGGATACAAATGCCAATTTCCACATGTGTCCCGGCCACTTCGTGACTGACGGTTTTTCCGATGTCGTGCAATAGGGCTCCGGCTCGAGCAACTGCCACATTGGCGCCAGTCTCTTGTGCGATAATACCCGCAATATGAGCCATTTCTACCGAGTGCCAGAGCACGTTCTGTCCGTAGCTTGTCCGGAAGTGCAAGCGGCCTAGTATGACCAGAAGGTCTGGATGCAGATCGGGCACATTGGCCTCATAGGCCGCCTTTTCGCCCATTGCTCGGACAACTTTGGCGACTTCTGCACGTGCCTGCTCCACAGTTTCTTCAATCTTGGCGGGTTGGATACGACCGTCTTTCAACAAAGCCTCCAGCGCCACCCGAGCAATTTCTCTACGAATGGGGTCAAAAGATGAGAGTACGATGTAGCCGGGAGATTCGTCCACAAGCACATCTACACCGGTGGCCCGCTCAAAGGCCCGGACATTACGCCCTTCTTTACCGATAATCTTGCCTTTTTGCTCTTCACTTTGTAGTTCTACGTGGGCGGTCATCAGGTTGGGAGACATCGTATTGCCTACTCGGTGAATCGCTGCCATGAGCAAGTTTTGCGCCTGCGCATCGTATTGCTCATCCCCTAAACGGTTCACTTTCTCGAGTCGGGCCCTGAGGTCTTCACCGCGTTCTTTCTCTACTTTGTGAATGATTTGTTCGACTGCTTCATCTTGAGTTAATACGGCCACCGCTTCAAGTTTCTTGTCCGCTTCGTCAGCGCGGGCATCAAGCTGGGCTTTGAATGATTTAATCTCGGTTATCTTGGCCTGCAAAGACTCTTTTTGTGAATCGATGTCGATTTGGCGTTCGTCTAAAAACTCCTCGCGCTTGGCCAAGCGAGTCTCTTTTTGTTCCAACTTCTCTTCTAAGTGTTTTCGTTCCGCCTTTGCTTCTTTCTCGATGTTTGTGGCTTTTTCTTCTGCGGCTTCGATAATCGTCAATGCTTTTTTTTCAGCTTTGAGTTCACGCTCTTGAATTTCTAGCTCGACTGAGTTTTTCTTTGAGTGAGCGTGCAGGTAGCGCACATAATATCCAGCTCCAATACCAAGGAATACTGCAAAAGCCAACGCAACCGTAAATTCTAGTGGTGGCATGATGTGGTTCCTAATTATTTTCGTAACGGTACAAACTAAACTGTACTAGAGAATCTGGGGTTTGTAAATTTGGCTAGATTATGACAACGAAAAAACCACCACTGGCGTCAGCTGCATGTACGTTCTGTACTGCATGCGTAGGCCCAGGGTGGTTTTTGTGTTGGAGTGAACTGAAATCTACTATATTCAGTTGGTCTGGTTATTTCATCTCGGAGTATGTCTAAGTAGCTACGCGGCGCATCTACTTACTGGTTACTTATAGATGGCGTCTACAATCCCGTACTTCTTGGCTTCATCAGCATCCATAAACATATCTCGATCAACGTCAGTTTGGATTTTGGTCAGCTTTTGCCCGGTGGCCTTGGCCAGCATTTTGTTTAGTCGGTCACGAGTTTTCAAGATATGCTTGGCGGTAATATCAATGTCAGACGCTTGTCCGTAAGCTCCGCCTGATGGTTGGTGAATCATCACCTCGGCGTTAGGCAAGATAAATCGCTTACCCTTGGCTCCTTGTGAAAGGATGAGTGACCCCATAGAAGCAGCCAAGCCAACGCACGCTGTTGCCACATCAGGTTTGATATGGTGCATTGTATCAATGATAGACAGACCAGCGGTTACGCTACCTCCTGGTGAGTTTACGTAGACAATAATGTCTTTCTTGGGGTCTTCGGCTTCCAAGAAAAGTAGCTGCGCTACCACCAGATTCGCCATGTGGTCTTCGATAGGACCAGTGATGAAGATGATTCGTTCTTTTAATAGTCTTGAGAAGATATCAAACGACCGTTCTCCGCCTACCGTCTTTTCGATTACCATGGGGACCAAGTAGTTCTCTTCGTTGTGTGTGTGTTCAGATTTCATAAGAGTTTCAATTTTTCATTTATCCGGTGCAGTTTCCTGCTTTGGCTATCGTAGCAGATTTCAGAAAAGAAAACAGCCGCGCTTTTTTGGCGCGGCTGTTTCTTATTTTTCGGTCTGTTACTTCGTCTCCAATCCCTTCATCACTTCTTCGTTGAGTAGAACTGAGGCAACGTAGAGCCTGACTCGGTGCTCGTCAGCATCTTTGAATCGCTCTAGAAGCTCTTTGGTTTGTTCGTTTACCTTTTCTGCGTCTGGCACGAGCTCTTCTTTCTTAGCAATTTCGTTTAGTACCAGTTGTAGTTGCGCTCGCTTCATCGCTGCTGGCTTCCATTCTTCGGCCAGCTCCTCTTTAGTTTTCTTGATGTGCGCGAGGTAGTCGTCCATTTTGAGTTCTGAACGTTTCAGGTCATCTTCCATTTGCGCAAACATTTGGTTGATTTCTGAGTCGATAAGAATCTTTGGCAAATCCATCTCTGTTACGGCGATGATTCCGTCGGTGATGTCTGCTCGGTGTTTGGCTGCGTTTTGTTGTTTCTTTTCAGTTTCGATGTGTTCTCTGAGTTTTGTTTTGAAGTCTTCTACTGACTCAAACTGCCCTGGTTGACCAAGCTCTTTGACTGACTCGTCGGTGAGTTCGGGTAGGGGAGCGTCTTTGTCTTTCTCCACTTTCTTTTCTACAGACTCGGGAGTAGGAAGCTCAGCTGCTTCGGCATCAGCCGCTTCTTTTGATTGTTCTGAGAGTTCTTGCATTCGCTCGTAGGCACGTTTTTGTTGCCGGATTTCTTTAATTTTGTCTTCGAGTTCCTGCTCAGTTACTTCGTCGGTTGGGCGGTTCTTGTTTACTTCTTGAGCAATTGTATTGTAGTCCGGTAAAGTAAAAGTAGGTACCACTGCCACCGTAGCGGAAAACTCAAGATCGTTGTCTGGAGCCAGTTTTTGTACTTCAATGTTTGGGTGGCCAATTGCTTCGAGGTTGTGTTCGGTAATAATATGCGGATACGCGTGAGCAATGGCGCGCTCTGCCATCTCAGCCAAGATGTTAGACTCTCCTAAATGTTTTTCTAATACCGGAGTCGGGACGTGACCTTTGCGGAAGCCGTCGAGTTCAACGTTTTTCCCCAAAGCCACCAGCGCTGCTTTTCGTTCGCTTTGTAGCTCTGCGAACGGTAGAGCGCCTGATATTTTGACTTGAGAATCAGGGAGTTCTTCAATGGTAAATGCTTTCTTAAAATCTACTGTGTGTGAATGTGACATAGTGGTCCGTAGTGTACGAAATTGAGTGGGAATTGCAACCTGTTGAGCTGGCAGATGGGTGCGTTACTAGCAGGAAAAATAAAACCGCCTGGTGGCGGTTTTATTTTGTGCACTGAGTCTGAGTTACTGAGCTGATGCATCAGCTTGCATTTGGGCGTCAATCGCTTCCATCTCGGTATCCATCGACTCGAGGTTTGTGGCTTCCAGGTCAGCTTCGATAGCAGATAATTCATCTGAGGTACTGACTGCTTGGGTTGTTTCTGTCTGCGCTTCGGCTGTCGTGCTTTCCGGCTCGTTGTTCTGTTCTGCCGTGGGTCTTTCTGCGACGGGAGCGGCGGGTGCGGGGGTGCTGAGGCTGGCAAACCAATAATACATTCCTCCGAGAATGAGCACGAGTAGAACCGCCAGAGTAATTAATAACGGACCATTTACTATTGAAGAAGATTCAGCGGGGGTGCGGGTTTGTACCACCGCGTTTTCAGGCATTTTCATTTCTTCATTTGAAAAATCTGGTGTCTGTACTTCTTTTTTGTTTTTTTCTTCCATATTTTTACTAGATTATTCAGTTTCGCTTTCAACTTCAGCACTCTGTTTTGCTCGTGCTTCAAGCGTCGCTGCTTTCGCGAGACTGATACTTGATTGGATTTCCCGATGGGCTGTTTTAATAAAATTTTTGATGGTAATGAATTTTGTTTTTAAAGTAGTCCAACCGCTACGCGCGTTTGCTGAGCTGACCGCTGCGTAGACAGACGCATCAATGTCAGTCATCTCCGTCACCGCTGCGTTAAGAGATAATTGAGCTGACGCGAGTGCGGCCGCACTGGCAGTAGTATCTACTCCTGAGTTTGAGAGCTTGGTCAGCCGGGACTCTAATCGGTTGGTAATATTTTGTAGGCGCTCGATTACTGCTTCCATTCGGTTACTCATGTTTGCTGCTAGGTTGGTGACCCGTTCTTGTGCTCGGGCTTCGAGGGTTGTTGTACGCTGCGTCGTATTTCCCTGCCCGAGAGCTCGCTGTTGGGCGGAAGAGGCGTTGAGTTCTGCGCGTGAGGTTGCTCTGTCTGCTTGGGTGCCTTCTTGTGCCGTTGCTTGGGAACTCGCTTGGGCATCTGCTTCGACTTCGACTTCTAATTCTGCTTCAGTTTCGACTTGAGCTGCAGCAGAAGCATCGGCAGTGTTTTCGGTTTCTTGGGCCAGGACACTTTGGGAAAAAAGCGCCACACTTAAAGCTACGGTTAAGACAGAGATGGATAATGTAAACAGGCTACGGGTAATCAGAACAGTCATAATGGACGAGTTAGTTTTAATATTTGGCTATTGGATACAGTATAGCGCCGTTGGGGTGAACACCCCAACGGCGCTATACACAACCGGGCGGCGTTACACCTTTAGGCTCGGTAGAATTTGTTTCTTTCGTGAGACGATTCCAGGCAGTACTTCCGTATCAGATTCAACCGTGACGGAGAAAGATTTTTCAATAATGTCTTTCACGGTTGCGTTATAGGTGAGTACGGTGGCTTCTTCTTTGAGAATGTCTACGATGAAGAAGAGTACTTCGTCTACATCGCTCTGAGAACCAACCAATTCTTTGATAGCACTGACAATACCGGCTTTTCGCTCGAGCACTGTCTCTGGATTGGTGGTCTCGATGACTGAAACTCGCACATTCATTTCTCCAATGGCGAATTTCTTGCTATCAAGCGTGATGAGTCCTGTGTCGGTAAAGCCAGAGACATCACTTTTGGCTGCGAACATTTCACTAGCGTACTGTGCGATATCAATATCAAGTTGTTGGGCTAGTTTTTCAGCAATGTCTTTGTCTTGTGGGGTAGTGGTCGGACTGCGGAATCCTAGTGTGTCAGACAAGATGCAAGAGAGCAGGACACCAGCGATATGCTCAGGCAGCTCTTCGTCCCCCATCAGGTCGTACATGACGCTGGCTGTAGAAGCTAAGGCACGCAGGGTGATATCTATTGGTCTTTGCGTGCACAGGCCACCTACTAATTTATGGTGGTCAATGATTTGTATGATGTCGGCTTCGTTGATATTAGAGAAGAGTTCTTGCGGATTATTGGTGTCGACAATCACGACTGAGTCGTCAGCTGAGACGGATTCAAGCAGAGCCGGAGACTCGACGCCCCAACGACTGAGTACAAATTCAGTTTCTTTGTTGAGCTCACCCAAGACAAATGGAGCTGCTTCTACTCCCGTGTGATTGCTCAAATACCACGCCCAGACAATAGCCGATCCAGTGGCGTCTGTGTCGGGGGAATAATGTCCAAAAACTTTTATCATATATAGGTAAAGCGTTACAATTAATCTTTGTATGGTAACTCAAAATACGTAAAAGGTGAAGAAATGGTGAAAAAAGAAAATCGCCGGAATCCTTTTGGATTCCGGCGATTTTTTGTTCAGTATTTCCAACCGCTATTTGGATGAACCTTCTGGAGGAGTAGTTTCTTTTTCATCTACTTCACCTTCAGGAGTTGGTTCCGATGGTAGACCAGAGGTCAGGTCAGTATCTGGTGTCATTTCTCCCATCTCTACTTTCGCTTCTCCCAGGGAGTTGCCGCCACTTTCTGCTTCTGCAAGTTGTTTCTCCGCTTCCTCTGGAGTATCAACCTCGTTTTCTTCGGTTGCAGCATAGGCATCTCGGTCTTGTGTTTCTTCCGCGTCCTTTAGGGTTTCTTCTACGTCTGGCTTGGTGGTGGTGCCATCGTCTTCCCCCATAACCTGGCTATCAGTACCCGCGGCAGTGTCGGCCGGAGCGTCGAGCTCTACGTTGCCCTCAGCGTCTGCTTCGGCTAGCTCTTCTCCAGTGTTGGCGGAGACGATATCGATTTTCCAGCCAGTGAGTTTGGCAGCGAGGCGCACATTTTGTCCGCCTCGGCCAATGGCCAATGACTGTTGGTCGCTGGCGACCTCCGCGATGGCGTGACCACGGTCACCTTTCTCTTCATCTGGCTCAGTTTCGATGCGAATCTCCATGACCTGGGCCGGAGAGAGTGCGTCTTCGAGGAATTCTACTGTTTCTGGTGACCATTCAATGATGTCGATTTTTTCACCACCGAGTTCACTCATAACAGTCGACACTCGAACTCCGCGCTGTCCTACCAGAGAACCGACTGGGTCGA
>Ga0306901_1000086_pt1 | contig 47024 bp, 44 predicted proteins | sample AntRauMFilla3767_FD_190431 | JGI IMG/M metagenome (GOLD analysis project Ga0306901, IMG submission 190431) | Saline lake microbial communities from Rauer Islands, Antarctica - Metagenome Filla 3 #767 (v2) (version 2) | ecosystem: Environmental > Aquatic > Non-marine Saline and Alkaline > Saline ... | reverse complement strand
GTAGTACCCCAGGCCTTCCCAAACGGAAAGAACCTCTTGCTGGTTGGCTTCGGCTAAATCAAAAACAGTGGGAAAGCGCTCGATAAATCGGTTAAAATACGGCGTGGCCTGATCAACCCGTGTCTGTTGCAGCATAATTTCGGAGAGCCAAATATAGTAGGGATTCTCGCAGTCGCGCCAGGGCATAGATCGTTTGTTGGCATCGTACCAAGCAAGCAGTTTTGATCGAAAGTCAGGTTCAGTCAAGAGCTAAAATAATTGTCTTCAAATTGCTTTCTATTTTAAAGTTGGCAGCAGCAGTACGTAGTATTTTCCTGCAAACTGCCTTCTGCTACTGCCCACTGCTACTGGTCTCAATCACCCTGATGGTTACATCCACCGATGAAGCCGCCCCATATTTGTCGGTAGCAATAACGCGGAATGAATTTTTGCCAATTTGTCGCTCGGTAGGCGTCCAATCAAATTCGCCGGTTTGTTCATCAATAGAAGCCCCATTGGGTAAGTTGACGCCCAGGTAGCGGATCAAAGATTTAGTATCGCTGTCGGGGTCCATTGCTTTAACGGGCAAATTAAAAGTGCGCCCCACCGGAATGGAAATCGTTCGCAGCGGAGTAAAGCGGGGCGGGGCATTAAAGGGCCGTACATCAACGGTAAAGCTCGTGGCTGAAGTTCGCCCGCCGGCCGTGGAGGCAATAATTTTAAATGAATAGGTGCCGGCATTGCGCGATGGAGGCTGCCAGTACAGGCTTTGTCCACGTATCACGGCTTCGTCGGCATCTGTTTGAATGTTGAACTCGACATTCTGAACCGGGTAATCCGTTTTTAGTTTGAGCGGAATGAGCAGCGGATTTGGATAGGGTAAAATTTGATCACTAATAGCTTTGATTTCGAAATCAGCTGAAGAAACGGGGGCATCTCGGTTGATTTCTTTGCTATTGCCGGTGCCCTCACGGATTCGACTGATGCGGTTATATTCAGCAAGCCAAAGTTGCCCTTTAGAAATAGTAAAAAAGTTGCCGGCATCGCCGTTTTGTTTCCAAAGTGTGGGCTCGGTAGATTGATAAGAGGTCCAAAGCCTTCCCGAATTTCCTTTAATGATGAGCCAGTCTTTCCATTGTGCCATCGCATTTACCGGTTCGCCAATGCGACCCAATTCCGAGGTTTCTCCTTCGGGTGAAATTTCAAAAATGCCGCCCTCATTATTGCCGCCCAGCAGCGTTTGGTTCACCCAAAATAACCGGTTGATGTCGTTGGCCAAGGAGACCGAATTACGGAGCGAAATATCCGAGCGATTTTTGTCGAAGTAAAAAAGGGTTTGATCATTAGCCAGGGCCAGAAAGTATTCGTCAGTTGTGACGAGATCAATAATATTTTTATTAGCCAGGCGGGTTGATGCTACGTTCTGGACGGGCGAATCGAGCCCTTCCGGGCTTTGCAGGCTCAATTTGCCGAGGCCGCTCGTGCCAAGAGCAACATACAGATTATCATTGAGGCGCTGTACGTCAAGCGGAGGCTGCGGGAGCGTTGTAGATGAAAAGGCGCCCATCACTGAAGTAGGTTCCAATACGGTAAGGCGGTGGCTTGTTCCAAACAGATACGCAAATCGAATATCAGCGCGCAGAGTGGTGCCCCGCTGCTGCATGCCGGCAGAGGTGTACAGCCACTGCAGGGAGTCGCGATGCGTGCGAAAAACGGCCATTCCTTCAGCTTCAGAAAGTACGTACATGTGCGCCGCCGAACTTTCCATGGCTGTAATGGAAGGAATTTCCAGAGAATACGAATAATCGCTCTGCAGGGTCGGCTGGGCGATGGCAGCCGCACCGTTTAACAACAGAAGAATGATGGTGCAAAGAATAGTGCGCGATATTTTCATGAATTGTTTACTGTAATTTTAAAAATTAGTTTTGCTGGGTGGTTCATTGTTATAGAGCTTTGCGTTCCTGCCGTCCATTTCTCCCAAAGGGATCCCTTTGGAAGAAGACTATTTTTGAGATATTTCAAGCCCTACTCATTAGTGATTCATCACCATTATAACCAGTGATGTTTTTGATACCAGTGAATAGTTCGTGCAATGCCTTCATTTAGTGAATATTGCGGCTCATATTGCAATTCTTGCTTTGCTTTACCGATGCTGCATGTCCATTCCAGAATGAGTTCGTTGGCTTTTTCACGATTAAAAACGGGATACGAGCCAAAAAATGATGCGGTATTTTCAACAAATCCGGCCAGTTTTTTTACCAGCCCCGGTTTGATATAAACAGGAGCGGTCTTTTTGCCCAGCACCTTTTCGGTTGTACGACGAATTTCCTGCCAGGTGTGGATGGGTTCACCCGAAACAAAATAAGTCTGCACGCCGGAGGTTTTTTGTCTGCCCGCTTTAAGGCAGCCCTGAACGACATCATCTACATATACCATTGATATTTTTGGATGCTGACCGTCACCGATGATAGGGCAGATGCGCATGTTCATCATTTTGAAAAAGGAATAAATCTGATCTTCGCGCGGCCCATACACAGCCGGCGGCCGCAATATGGTAATGGAAGCCGAATCACCAGAAATCTGATGAATACGTTCTTCCATTTTTTTCTTTGACCGCCCGTACATGCTTACCGGCTGCATGGGCGATTGTTCATCCACAGGCCGGCCATTACTGGGGCCTACGGCCGCCAATGATGATAAGACCACAATTTTTGGGACGCCTTCTTTTTGAGCCACACGGATAAGATTTTCGGTCGCCTCAACATTCGCGCGTTCAAAGGTTTTGGCATCGGGCGCCATCACCACACCGGCAATATGAAAGATGACATCCACATTTTTGACCGCCTTTTTTAGCACCGAAAGATCATGTAAATCACCCCGGAATGGTTGGTATGATTTCCCTTTAAGCCATTTCTCGGTTGAGCGCACTAAACAACGAACTTCAGAATAATTTTCATCGGCTAAGAGTGCATCCACCAGGTGGCTGCCTATAAAACCTGTTCCGCCGGTTACAAAGGCTTTCATCAAAATTTGTATATTTAGAAACGTTACAGTTTAATGAATTGTGAACAACCCTCAGAAGATACAAATCTGTTTGATGCATTAGAAAATTTATGGATGAACTTCGCATAGCAATTTTTACCGGCAATTATCACCACATACAGGACGGTGTTTCGCTCACGCTCAACCGCCTGGTGGCCTATCTCAAGGACCAGAATATCCCCGTTATTGTGTTTGGGCCCACGGTTGATGAGCCGGCTATGGACCATGAAGGAGAATTTATTCCCGTGCCCTCCATTCCGGTGCCGGGCCGGCAAGAGTATCGGTTAACCACCGGTTTCCCGGATGAGGCGAAAGAGCGCCTGCATCAATTTGACCCCACGCTGATCCACCTGGCTACGCCCGATCTGCTTGGGTTTCGCGCCATGCGCTGGGCACAGCAGAAGAATATTCAACTTGTAGCATCGTATCATACGCACTTTACCAGCTATTTAAAGTATTACAATCTCGAAATTTTGGAATTGATGGGGTGGAAATACGTGGAATGGTTTTACAGCCAGTGCAAGCATATTTACGTGCCGTCACCCTCCATGGCCGATGAGCTTAATGAAAAGGATATCGGGCCGGGCATTCGCATTTGGGCACGCGGGGTCAATACCGAGCTTTTTCATCCGCGGCAGCGCAGCCGGGAGTGGCGCAAAGAAAACGGTTTCAAAAAGGATGATAAGATTGTCACTTTTGTTTCGCGACTGGTATGGGAAAAAAATTTACAGACTTTTGTTGATGTTGCCAAAAAACTGGGTGATGAAATAAAGCCTCTTATTGTGGGAGACGGCCCGGCTATGAAAGAATTGCAGCACATGTTGCCGCAAGCTCATTTTACCGGTTTTATTACCGGCGATGCGCTGGCCCGCGCCTATGCTTCGAGTGATATTTTTCTTTTCCCCTCCGAAACGGAAACCTTTGGAAATGTGACCCTTGAGGCTATGTCCAGCGGACTGCCGTGTGTGGTAGCTGATGCGCCGGGCAGTAAATCGCTGGTTGAGTCGGGCATAAACGGATATTTGGCCCCGCCGCGGGATACCGGCGAATTTGCAAAATGCGTTAAAAAAATGGCCAGAGATGACCAGCTGCGGCAAAAGATGGGCAAAACGGCTCGTCAAAAATCGCTCGCTTATTCCTTGGAGAATGTAAACGGTAAGCTGTTGGAAAATTATCGCGAAGCCCTCAGCGAACAGCCTCCCTCACTTAAATTCTAAGCCGTGCGCATACTGTACGTTTCACATACGCATCCCCCAAAAGGAACCATTCTTGATAACGCCGGTGGCATGCAGCGGGTAAGCCGGCAGCTCATTGATGAATTCCGGAATCGCAGTGATGTAGATATTTTTACCCATACCATTAATGTGTCTGGAAAAACGGTACCCTTCCAGACGACCGGTTTTCTCTTGAAATCACTGCTCACATTGTCAAAAAAAGTACGGCAGTGTGATGCAGATATCATCCTATTTTCGTCAATGGTGACGGCATCACTGGCGTGGTTTTTGTGCAAAAAAATTGACGTGCCCATGGTTACCATTAATCACGGGCGGGACGTAACGCTTGAGGTTAGTATTTATCAAAACTTTTTGCCTCGTGTTTTTAGTGCTCTGGACGGTGTTATTTCCGTTTCCCGTGCCACACGCCAAGAGTGCGTTAAACGTGGAATGGACCCCAACAAAGGGGTGGCTTTGGCTAACGGCTTTAATTTGGAGACTATGAAAAACTTACCGGCTAAAGAATCCTCTCGTTTATCACTGCATAAAAAATTTAATATACCCCTGCAGAATAAAAAAATGTTGCTTACCGTGGGACGAAAAGTCAAACGAAAAGGGCATGAGTGGTTTATCAGGAACGTTTTGCCAAAAGTTACCCGCGAAGTGGTGTATGTGACCATCGGAGACGGTCCGGAACTTGAAAACGCCGAACAGGCCGCCAATGAATCTAAAGACGAAAATATTTTTTTATTGGGGCGCCAGCCTGATGAGGTTCTTCAGCAGGCTTATGCCGCCGCTGATCTTTTTATTATGCCCAACATACCGGTTTCGGGTGATATGGAAGGATTTGGTATCGTACTTTTGGAAGCAAATATGGCACAAACGCCGGCAGTTGCATCCGATTTGGAAGGAATAAAGGACGTCATTTCACAGGGAAAAAACGGCTACAAGGTACCGGTGAAAGATGCCGAAAAATTTGCCGCAAAAATAAACGAAGTGTTGAATGATAACTTAGAACATTTGTCAGGTCAAACCCGCAGCTATGTGGAAGATGAATTCAGCTGGAACAGAGTAGCGGGCCAATATGTTGACTTTCTGTGCAAGATCAGAGATTCATATACTTCTAATAAGTCAAAAAATTAACCTAATCGTATTCATAATTTGATTGATGCTTAATATGGAAGTATATTTGCACAATATGAACTTTTGAAAAGCCGAAAAAGTATTCGAATGGCCGATACCAAGTCTGAGCTCAAAAAAAACGATATTTTTACCAAGGCTTATGAATTTACCAAAGCCGATGAAATAAAAGCGGAAGGACTTTATCCTTATTTTAAGCCCCTGCAGGCTACCGACGGTACTACGGTTCAAATTGAAGGTCGTGAAGTGATTATGGCCGGTTCTAATAATTATCTCGGGCTTACCAACGATCCGCGGGTTATTGAAGCTGCACAGGATGTGATATCCACTTACGGAACGGGATGCACCGGTTCGCGCTACTTGAACGGTACGCTTGATCTGCATTTAGAGCTTGAAGAAAAGCTCGCGGAATTCATGAATAAAGATGCATGTGTGTTATTCAGCACCGGTTACCAAACCAATGAAGGATCGATTCAAACCATTGCCGGTCGTCAGGATGTTATTTTTTCTGACAAAGATAATCACGCCTGCATTGTTACCGGTACGCTCATATCCAACGCCAAAACCATGCGGTATCAGCATGGTAATATGGAGCAGCTTCGTAAATTGTTGAATCGTGCCGATGCCGATGCCGATGCCGGTAAACTTATTGTCAGCGATGGTGTTTTTTCCATGTCGGGCACGCTCGCGGATGTACCTGAATTGGTGAAGTTGAAAAAAGAATTTGGTGCCCGCTTATATCTTGATGATGCCCATGCCATTGGCGTTATAGGTGAGGGCGGACGCGGCTCAGCTTCGGTTCATAATTTGCTGGAGGAAGTTGATCTTGTAAGTGGAACATTTTCAAAATCATTTGCCTCACTTGGCGGATTTATTGTGGGTGATCGGGAAGTCATTGAATATATACGTCATCATTCGCCCGCTCATATTTTCAGCGCATCAATGCCGCCTGCCAATGTTGCTACGGTTTTAAAAGCACTCGAAATATTACAGGAAGAAACGTGGCGTTTAGATCGCCTGCAGGTTATTTCAACCTATATGCGTGATGAGCTCAAAGCTATGGGCTTTAACGTTTGGAATAGCCAAACGCCTATTATACCGGTTGTTATCGGGGAATTGAAAAGCTGTTTTAAATTTTGGAAAGACCTTTTTGAAGCCGGCGTTTATGTCAATGCCGTAGTGCCGCCCGGGGTGCCCCAGGGGCAATCGCTTGTACGCACCAGTTATATGGCCACGCATACCGATGACCATTTAGACGGTATCTTAGAAGCCTTTCGCAAAGTGGGCATCAAGCAGGGTATTATTGATCAAAACGGCCATTCACTAAAAGGATAAAAGCATCATTGAAAGATAAGCCCGCCATAAACGAAATTACGCTTGTAACATCTAAAAAAGAGCGAAAGCAATTCCTAAAGTTTCCCTATTCACATTACAAGAACGACAAATACTGGGTGGCGCCGCTGCGAATGGAACAGAAAAAGCTGATTGATCCCCAAAAAAATCCATTTTTCGACAACGCCGATATGGCCATGTTCTTGATTCGCCAAAATGGAACGGTTTGCGGTCGCATTGCAGCCATCGAAGACCGCCGATATAACAATTATCATAATAGTAATACCGGTTTTTTTGGTTTTTTTGAATGCATTGATAATCAGACGGTAGCCCGCCTGCTTATAAAAACGGCTTGCGGCTGGCTCAAAGACCGAGGGCTTACCCAACTCTTGGGGCCGGCTAATCCCAGCATGATGGACGAGGTGGGTATTCTGGTTGATGGCTTTGATCAATATCCCAGCATTCTTATGCCGTATCACAAGCCCTACTATAACAAGCTCTTAACGGCCGAAGGCTTAAAGAAAGAGATGGACTTATACGCATTCAGGGCCCAGTGTAAAAATTTTCCGGTCGAGCGATTTCAGCGCGGACGAAAACTGGTAAAAAAACGCAATCCCGGCCTGGAAATTCGACAGGTTGATCTGAAGAATCTGGATGAAGAAGTACAGATTGTGCGCGATATTTTCAACAAATCGTGGTCAAAAAACTGGGGATTTATTCCGCTTACCGAGAACGAGCTTTCTGCACTTGCAGAAGATCTAAAAATGATACTAAATCCTAAATTTGCACACATCGCAGAAATCGACGGAACCCCTGTGGCCTTTTCCATCGCATTGCCGGATTTAAACCAGGCCCTGCGACATATGAACGGTCGATTATTTCCTATAGGAATCTTCAAGTTACTGTGGTATCGCCGAAAAGTAGATCGCCTGCGCACGGCATTGATGGGCGTTATTCCGGAATATCGCGGGAAGGGCATTGACGCTTTACTGAATCTCAAAGCCACCGAAAATGCAGTGGAAGAAGGTTATTCCGGGTCGGAACTGAGCTGGGTGCTCGAAACCAATAAAGAAATGAGACGCATTGCCGAACGCATTAACGGCCATATTGAAAAAACATACCGGATGTATCAAATGGGCCTTTAGAAGTTTAGACGGTGCCAAATTATAATTCACATCTCTGCGGCTGTATCTAAAATTCCCTACCTTAGAACTCGGTTTATTTACGACCACAAACAAGCCGATCACCAAAATTTAATTACAAAAATAGTGCACTATGAGCGACGAATTTCGTATTGAGAAGGATTCCATGGGCGATGTAAAAGTTCCCAAAGATGCCTATTACGGAGCCCAGACCCAGCGCGCCGTGGACAATTTTCCGGTTAGCGGTATAAAATTCAGCCGCAGTTTTATTGAAGCCATCGGATTAGTTAAACGGAGTGCAGCCGCGGTGAATGCTGATTTGGACCAGCTTGATGAATCCATATCAGAGCCCATCCGGCAGGCGGCCCGCGAAGTTCAAGAAGGTAATTTTGATGACGACTTTGCGATTGATATTTTTCAAACCGGTTCCGGCACATCAACTAATATGAACGCCAATGAAATTATTGCCAACCGCGCCAATGAGCTAAAAGCAGATGGTGCGGAAAGCGTAATTCATCCCAACGATCATGTCAACTACGGACAAAGCTCTAACGATGTGGTGCCCACAAACATTCGGGTGGCGGCTGCCATAGCGGTGAAGGAGAATTTAATTCCGGCTTTAGAACACTTAAAAAATACTTTTTTAGAAAAAGGGGAGGAGTTTGCTGAGGTGGTTAAAACCGGCCGCACCCACCTGATGGACGCGATGCCGGTTACTATTGAGCAGGAATTCAAAGGTTATGCGCGGCAGCTGCAACTTGGAGTTGAGCGTTTGGAATCAACTATGGAACGTCTTACTGAATTGCCGCAAGGTGGCACAGCCGTGGGAACAGGGCTGAATACTCATCCGGATTTTGGAGCCCAAATGGCTGCTGCTATTTCAGATGCAACCGACATCGAATTTCAAGAGGCTGAAAATCATTTTGAGGCGCAGTCAACCGTGGATGCGCCCGTTGAGCTGAGCGGCCAGCTAAAAACGATTGCCGTAGGATTGATGAAAATTGGAAACGACTTACGGTGGATGAATTCAGGCCCAAACAGCGGCATCGGTGAAATTCACCTAAAAGCCATGCAGCCCGGCTCATCTATCATGCCCGGTAAAATAAATCCGGTAATTGAAGAATCGCTGGTAATGGTTTGTGCGCAGGTTATTGGAAATGATTCCGTCATTACCGTGGCCGGTCAATCAGGCAATTTCGAATTGAACGTAATGCTGCCGGTAGTGGCACATAATTTGCTGGAGTCCATAAATATTTTGGCCAATGCCGTGCGAAATCAAGCCGACCGTTCGGTGGCAAAGCTTTCGGTGAATAAAGAACGTATTGCAGAAATGGTTGAACGAAATCCAGTGCTTGTAACGGCGCTCAACCCGATTATTGGATACGACAAAGGATCAAAAATTGCTAAAAAAGCCTTTAAGGAAGGACGGCCGGTTAAAGAGGTAGCCCGTGAAATGACAGATTTATCAGATGAGGAACTGGATGAGGCGCTGGATCCCATTAAGATGACGAAAGGCGGATTTATGGAATGAATAGAAGCTGGAGGTTGGATGTTAGACGTTGGAAAAAGCTACCATCTCATCCAGCTTCAAACTTCCAGCCTCTAATTTCCAATTGTAAAAAAAGCCGGAACCTTGTATTTTCTTAGCCCCTCATTTCTGATGGTTTAAATGAATGAAGCGCCGGCAGCAGTATATTAAATGAATTAATCACACATCATGGCTCAGACAAAAACGAAATCGGAAAAAACGTCTAATACGACTCTTTCCGAGGATAAAAAGAAAGAAATTATCGAAGATTACAAACTGGCGGTCATAAGTCGTGAAGTTTCTTATCTGGGTCGCAAGGAAACACTCACCGGTAAAGCCAAGTTTGGTATTTTCGGTGATGGTAAAGAGATGCCTCAAATTGCGATGGCCAAACATTTTAAAAAGGGTGATTTTCGGGCCGGCTACTATCGCGACCAAACCTTTATGATGGCGATTGATCAGGTATCGGTCCAGCAATTTTTTGCTCAGCTTTATGCGCATGCCAACGTAGAGCATGAACCTCACTCCGGCGGGCGACAGATGAATGCGCACTTTAGTACCCGCAGCCTGGATGAGGATGGAAATTGGAAGAATCTGACGGAGATGAAAAATAGCTCCCCTGATTTATCTCCCACCGCTGCGCAGATGACGCGCCTGCTGGGGCTGGCCCAGGCCTCAAAAGTGTATCGAAATGCTGAAGTGCTTGGTGATTGGGACGAGGGGCAAAAATTTTCAAATGAGGGCAACGAAATAGCCTGGGGCACCATTGGTGATGCAAGTACCTCGGAGGGTGTTTTCTGGGAAACAATTAACGCGGCCGGTGTGCTGCAAGTTCCCATGGTGATGTCGGTTTGGGATGACGGATACGGTATTTCGGTTCCGCGCAAATATCAAACAACGAAGAGCAGTATTTCAAAGGTGCTCAAAGGGTTTGAACGCACGGATGAGGAAGAAGGATGGGAAATACTGACGGTTGAGGCGTGGGATTATACCGCCCTGATGGAAACCTACGCAAAGGCAGAACAAATTGCGCGGCAAGAACATGTGCCGGTGCTCATTCATGTGCAGGAAGTTACCCAACCGCAGGGGCACTCTACCTCGGGTTCGCACGAACGATATAAAGATGAAGATCGCCTGCAATGGGAAGAAGATTTTTGCTGCATCAATAAAACGCGGGAGTGGTTGATTGATGAAAATATAGCTGATGAAGAAACGCTGGAGCAGATAGAAAGCGAGGCCCAAGCACAGGTTAAGGAGGGAAAGAAAGCGGCCTGGAAAGCTTTTCGGGACGAGATGAAACATGAATTAAAGGACGCAGAATCACTCCTTGATAGCCTGATTAATGACTCTAATTTAGCAGATGCGCTCAAAAAAATTAAGAAAGATATTAATGCGCCCATGGTTCCGCTTCGCCGAGATATTGTGGCCGGTGTTCGCAAGGCGCTACGCCTTAGCCGAGGCGAAGATTCCTCGGCGCGCAATGAATTGCTGGATTGGCTTGATCAAAGTAACCGGCAAAATGCCCAGCGTTATCATACGCATTTGTATTCCGAGTCAGCGCATTCACCGCTCAATGTTGAGGAGAAAAATCCTGAGTATGCAGACGAGCCTGAAGCAGTGGACGGCCGCCTTGTGTTGCGCAATAATTTTGATGCCCTTTTTGAAAATTATCCAGAAATGCTGGTGTTTGGCGAAGATACCGGAAAGCTCGGTGATGTAAATAAAGGGCTTGAAGGTATGCAGGATAAATACGGGGAAGTTCGGGTCAGCGATACCGGCATCCGTGAGGCCACCATTTTGGGGCAAGGCATTGGAATGGCACTACGCGGGCTGCGGCCCATTGCTGAAATCCAATATCTTGATTATTTGCTGTACTGTTTTCAAGGGTTGAGTGATGACCTTGCCACCATCCGCTATCGCAGCATGGGCGGACAAAAAGCACCGGTTATTGTGCGAACGCGCGGTCATCGCCTTGAGGGAATTTGGCATACCGGCTCTCCCATGGGTATGATTATAAACGGCGCCCGCGGAGTTCATTTATGCGTACCGCGCAACCTCACCGACGCAGCCGGCATGTATAATACGCTTATGAAAGGAGACGATCCGGCTATAGTTGTTGAACCCCTAAATGCATACCGATTGAAGGAAGATATGCCCGAAAATTTGGGTGATTTTACCGTGCCGTTGGGCATACCGGAAATTGTTTCTGAAGGAGATGACATCACCCTTGTTTCGTATGGTTCAACGTGCAACATCTGCGAGGAGGTCTTATCGCAACTTAATGACGTTGGAATTTCGGCCGAGCTCATTGATGTGCGCACCCTGCTGCCGTTTGATCGTAACCACATGATCGGCGAATCACTCAAAAAAACCAATCGCATTTTATTTGTTGATGAAGATGTGCCCGGCGGTGCTTCCGCATTTATGATGAATCATGTGCTCGATGAACAGGATGGGTACTATCATCTTGATTCAGAAGCGCAATGCCTTACAGCTTCCGAACATCGCGGCCCTTATGGCTCCGACGGCGATTATTTTTCCAAGCCGAATGAAGAAGAGATTTTTGATACGGTTTACGCACTGATGCACGAGGCTGATCCTGAGAAATACCCGGCGATATATTAATTTCTTTTGACCCACCCCCGGCCCCTCCCTATCCCGACCCAAAAACCGGCCGGCACAAGGAGGGGAGTAAAAAATTCGATTTAAAAAAAGTCCTTCCTTGTTCCGACTCCAGTCGGAATAGGGAAGGACTTAGGATGGGGCAAAAAAGCGTAATGTGAGCTGCTTGGTATGAAAAAAAGAAGAAAATCAATAACAGATCTGGCCCGCGAGCTGCGCAAGAATCAAACCCACAGCGAAAAGACATTGTGGGAGCATCCCAGAAAAAAGCGGTTGCAGAGATATCATTTCGTCAGGCAAAAGCCCTTCATTTATAAAGAAAAAAATCATCAAAAATATTTCTTTATTGCTGATTTTTATTGTGCTGAGAAAAAATTAGTTATCAAATTGGACGGGAAAGTTCATAATTACCAACAGTATTATGATTATCAACGCTTCGGATAAAAAATGAGGCAAATCTTCTTTTGAAAAGATTTGCAGATCATTTATTTTCAACCAACCAACATATTGAATACGGTTGGGGGTGCTTGTAAAAAGGCTGAGAAAATACCCCGAGAACCTGAATCGGATAATGCCGGCGAAGGGAAACCAGCAGCGTTTACTATTTCCTAAACGTTTTTCGCCTCTCTTATAAGTTGCTCCAACCGCAACCCACTAACTCAAGGTTATTATGCGAGCAACTAAACGATATCTATCTACGCTTTTATTTATTTCAACTATTTTATTATTTCAGACGGCCTTATCCCAATCCATTAGCGGGACAGTGCGAGATACAGAAACAAAAGAAATTTTACCCGGAGCTTCTGTAGTACAGAAGGGCACGCGGCGTGGAACATCAACAGCCGCTGACGGTTCATTTACACTTTCACTTTTAGAAAACAAAAAGCCGGTACTGCTGGTAAGTTTTGTCGGTTACAGCCAAAAAAAGTACGAGATAAAGCAGCTTGACAAGCTGCTGCTCATAGAACTTACCCCTTCAACTATACAAGGCGGTGAAATTTTCGTTGATGATGTACGTGCAGATCAAACAGACCCGGTTACACAGACCACCATCAAACGCGCGAAAATTGAAAAGGATAATGTCGGGCAAGACCCCGTATTTACGCTGGCAAGACTTACGCCCTCCGTGCTAACCCATTCCGATTCCGGTACGCGCTTTGCCAACTACAGCTACATACGTCTTCGCGGAATGGATCAGACCCGAATCAATTTAACGCTGAATGGAGTACCGCTTAATGATATGATAGATCAGGGCGTGTTCTTTTCAAACTTCAACGATTTTGGCAACAGCATTCAGTCGGTTCAGGTGCAGCGGGGCGTGGGAACCAGCACAAACGGCACGGCTTCGTATGCCGGATCCATTAATTTTGAATCTCAAAACGTATCTACGGGTGAACCGTCGGCCGTCGCAAAGCTAACCGCAGGGTCGTTTGGTTCTCACCGCATCAGCGGAAAAGTAAGCACGGGCTCGATAAATGATTTCGGATTTTTCGGGCGATTCAGTAATACCGGCTCTGACGGATACCGGTTTCACTCAGGTACAAAGTCTAACACCTTTTTTACTTCCGGGGGGTATTTCGGTGATGATAATATTGTAAAAGTTACCGCATTTATCGGCCGTACCCAGAATGAACTGGCTTACACTCCAGTCCCCATTGATGTAATACGGGATGTACCCCGCACGAATAATGTGTCGCAAAATGATGAAGATAACTTTGGTCAGCAGTTTTTTCAGTTACAGTACAAGCGTTACCTTAGCGAGGAATTTTCTGTGAATTCATCGGTCTATTACGGCGGAGCGGGCGGTGATTTTCCGGTAGGATTCAACAATGCCGAGGGAGAATTTGTGCAGCAACTATTTAGCCTGGAAAATGATCATTACGGCTTAAAATCCACCTTGCAGTATAATAATGGAGAGGGACTTGAACTGTCCGGCGGTATCCATACGTATCGCTTTGACCGAATTAATGAAGAGTCTTTTGCCCCACAAAGCGAGGAGCTTACCTATGCCGACGATTCCCGTAAAGATGAATTCAGTGCTTTTGCCAAAGCCACATACAAGGTTGGAGATTTGCAACTTTACGGCGATGTTCAGGTTCGTTCGGTGAAACTTAGCCTGAACCCGGATATAAGTTTTCTTACCGATGCCGGAATTCCAAGAAGTGAAACATCCATCCCCAAGCGAACATGGACATTTATAAGCCCTAAAATTGGCTTGACGTATCATTTCAATGACAATTTTAATGTTTATAGCTCCTTCGGCCGAAGCGGGCGCGAACCAACACGGCAAGACATTCTGGGCGCCACAAATATCAATGCTTCAAACCTGGAGGTGGTGCAGGATGTCGGTTCCGTTAAAGCTGAATATACAAATGACTATGAGGGAGGATTTCGTATTCAGACCTCTCGTTCATCAGCAAAAATAAATGGATTCTTCATGCAGTTCCGAAACGAAATATCACCCACCGGCGCATTTATACCGGAGGGGTTTGTGCAGCTGCGAGAGAATATTTCTAAAAGTTATCGCACGGGCATTGAGTTTCAATGGGAATGGAGACTGCTTGAACCGGTAACCGTTTCGGGCAATGCCACCTGGATGCAAACCAATATTAATAGCTTTTCGCCGGGCACTTCAGATCAGACCTTCATGGACGTAGAATCCATACTTAGCCCGGAGTGGTTGGGGAATGTGACCGTCCGTTATCAAGCCTTTGAATGGATGGATATTTCTCTTTCAGGGCGTTATGTGGGTGAATCATTTTTGGAACTTACCAATAATCCGAAATTTGTGATGCCTTCATTTTTTACTGCAAACGCCGGGGCAGAAGTACGACTAAGTTCTTCAGTGTCCGCTTCGCTGAAAATAAACAACCTCTTTGATAAGCTCTATTTCACAAACGGGGCACCGCTGGACACCGATTTTGACGGCAATTTTGATACCCCCGGCTTCATCGTACAGCCGCCCCGGCATGGGTTTGTTGAAGTAAAAGTAAATATTTGATTACAGATGTATTTAAATCGTTAATTTAATACAGATTCCAATATGTCAGCTACAACTAATAATACAGACCAAATTGCAGGATGCAGTTTTTCGGTATACCCGATGTGTAACGGTTTTGCCAATTTAATAATGAATTCCTTAAAACAGGTCGATGCATCAAAAGTATGGATACAAACAGATGAAGTGAGCACTATTGTTCGTGGACGCATGCCACATATTTTTGATGTTGTTGAGGCAGTATTTCTTCAAGCGGCCCAAACCGGCCAGCATGTAGTCTTTAGCGGTACTTTTTCAGTGGGTTGCCCGGGAGATACCGAAGGGCATACCTATATGGCCGAAGATGATATTCGCATGAATACTGCTATTACAAAATCAACCGAACAAGAAGTAGTTTCAAAATTTGCCCTGTATCCGATGGGAGGGGGCGATTACATGGATGTTATTTATGAACAGATTGAAGCCATGAAAGAACACGGCGTGGGTGTTTCCTTAACCCATTACGAAACAAAACTCGCTGGCTTAGCACAAAAGGTGTTTCAAGGTTTGGAAAAAGTATTAACCAAAACGGACAAAGCCGGCTCCCCACATACTGTTTTAACGGCAACCATATCGGCTAACAGCCCTTCCGTAGAAAATGGATAGTTGTGTCCTCCGCTCCGACTTGAACTACTGCCCTTGTTGCAGCAAAAGCACATCCTGGGTTCGAAAGTTGGCCACGTAAATGTCAAGTAGCCCATCGCCGTTAAAGTCAGCAATTTCAAAATCAACCACTTTGGGAGAGAAATTATCAGGAAGGAAATCGGTCGTTTGATCATCGAAAAATCCTGATCCGTCATTAATGAGTATACGGGTTAAATTATTACCGTTAAAATTGCCTGTATTTTCCTGAATGTCCCCAAAATCACCCGCAATAATATCCAAGTCGCCATCGCGGTCAATATCAAAGAAGTCCGCATCAAAGGTATTACTATTCATTGAGGGCAGCTGCGATTGGGTGGCATCATTATAGCTGCCCTGATTATTAACGAGCAGCCGATCTTGATTCGTGGTAGCATCCTGAAAGATGATAACATTGCCAAAATATAGATCCGGATCATTATCACCGTCAACGTCTGCGAGATTAACATCGCGCGTTTCCTCAATGCCTTGGGTTAGGGGCAGCCGCGTTTGGGTGCGATTTGTAAAAAAACCGCTGCCCGTATTTAAAAACAGTTGGTTATTATCTTCGTTGGCTTCAAGTAAATCCAAATCGCCATCGCTGTCAATATCGCCAAGGGTAAGATCTTGGGTGATGGTAATGGTCTGAGGCAGCCGCGAGGCCGACTGATCCGTAAAAAAGCCGTCCCCGCTATTGATGAGCACCGCATTTTGTCCATTATTGCCAATAATTAAATCAGGCAGATCGTCATTATTTAAATCAGCCGTAATTACCGCATTTGATGTTCCTGTAACGGGAATACGATCACTTGCATCGGTAAAAGTACCGTCGCTGTTGTTCAAATAAAATTCATTGGTTTGATTATCCTCGCTGGCAAAGAAAATATCCGGGCTGCCATTGCCGTCAAAATCAGCGATGGCTATATCTTCAGTATCAAAATCTCTGCCGGGAAGCCTGCTGTCCGACTCATCCGTAAACACTCCATTCCCGTCGTTGATCAAAATTTTATTCGGAAAAAATTCGACGGCAATTACGAGGTCCAGATCACCGTCGCCATCAACATCCACGGCTTTGGCGTCCATGCTGCTGTCGTCCAGTTCATCACCCGGAATGTTTGATTCACTTACATCCTCAAAAACAGTAGTGGTATCGGGGGGCTCGCTTTCATCTTCGCTTACGTCTTCAATCCAGCAGCCTGATAATAAAAGAGTACAGAATAAAAATATCATAGATTTATTTTGCATGGGTGATTCATTTGATTGCTTTATTTAGAGTACGATAATAATAACGTTATTTCACGGCATTAATTACTCGTTTTACGAGCCCGTCCATGGCGTCATAATCAGCTATCCAGCGCGCTACAATAACGAGGTCATTTTTTTGATCGACATATACCATATTCACGCCGCTGCCCAGAAACACATAGGCCGATTCCGGCGCACTCGGCAATCGTTCGTTATTTGTATTGAGGAAAAAGTTCATATAACCGTATCCCTTATTTGCGTTGGTGGGCGTGCGAGCTTTTTCGATCCAATCTTTAGATATAATCTGATCGCCGTTCCAGTTGCCATCGCGCAGAAACAGATAGCCGAATTTAGCCTGATCGTATGCGCTGATCCACATGCCGCCGCCCCAGTGTCCGCCGCCGCTCACCGACTGCATGCGTAGCCCGTCTATATTAACCCATGAATTTTCGTAGCCCAGCCAACGCCAGGTGTTGGAGGCGCCAATCGGACGCATCACATGTTTGCGCAATACAACCGGCAAGGGTTGCCGCCAGACATTCATAGCCGCAAGAGCCAGCAGATTTACGCGCACGTCATTATACTTCCATTTGCTGCCCGGTTCATTCCGCTCCCGGTCAATAATATCTTGGGTAATCTCTTCCTGCGGTCGGTCGGCCCAGTCGGGTTTTCCGAATAAGGTACCTTCCCAGTCACTCGTTTGGCGCAACAGATGATTCCAAGTGATTTTTGAATTATGCTGAGAATTAAAATGCTCAACCGGCATATATTTTTGCACCTTTTCGTCCACACTTTGAATGAGCCCCTGATCCCAGGCAACACCTACTGTCGTCGAAAGAAAACTTTTGGTAACGCTAAAGGTCATATCAACCCGATGCGGAGCGCCCCACTCGGCCACAATGTAGCCGTCTTTTATGATCATGCCCGTCATAGGGCCACGCTCTTTTACCGGCCCGATGAGGTTGTTGTAGGGTTCATTTGTTCGGGTATTCAGGCTGATGCTTAAATCCCGCGGATTCGTTGTTTCATGATCGATGGCATATTGAATGGCGGAGTCAATTTTTTCGGCATTGAGCCCCAAATCAGCCGGTGATTTTTGTTGCCACTCGTGGCGGGTGGGAAAGTAGGTATCAGCATGTTGTGCAGCGGCCGGCTGATAAATAAATATAAAAGCCACACAGACCAGACAAAGTAGTTGGTTATCAAATTTCATAAAGCAGAGGATTGAATTTAAAAATCACTAAATAGTACAAAAATAAAGGGAAGAGAAGAAAACGCCGTACCATATTTTACAAAATGGTGAGCTATGTAGGTTGATTTTATAAGTGGTTTAATACCCCGATCCTTTGGGTCGGAATAGCTTATAGAAGCAAGATACGCCAAAATATCCTTTGCCGAGGGCATCCCTTTGGGAAAGTCCCCTCTGGAGGGGTGCAGGGGTGGGTTCTGTTGAAAGAAAATTGTTTTGGCGTATCCTTCGCTTCTTGGTGATACCCCGACGGCTCTGCCTCGGGGTTGTTCATCAGATAACCAACTTATCCAAAATTACAAAAACCCACACGGTCGGCAAATAGCCGAAGGAGGCGAACATTAGTTTTTTAGCCGACTTTTTCGGACGATTTTAGCGAACTATAAAAATGTTTGAGTGAAAGTTCTAAAATTGGGTGCATAAATAATTTATGCTTAGATCTAATGCTGATATCTTGAAAAAGAACAGATATTTTTGTGACCACAAACTTGTCCGTCCGGCTTGTCCATTTCGTTTCTTTAAACAATCATGTGTATATTTAGTGTACGCATGATATCAAAAGAAAAAGCATATCGAATCATAAAAGATTACTTTGAAGATAAACCTGTGAAGAAAATACAGGTGTTTGGCTCTTTTGCGCGTGGTGAGCAAAGTGAGGGATCGGATATTGACATCCTGCTTAATATGGAACGACCTGTAGGGTTGATTGCTTTTTCGGGATATCGGCTGGACTTAGAAGAGTTGTTAGGTATAAATGTGGATTTGGGAACAAATAATGGCCTTTCTCCTTACGTGCAACCAATTATAGAAGAAGATTTGCAAACAGTATATGAAAAATAAAAAACAGGATTTAGTTCGATTAAAACATATTTCTAAAGCTATTAATCTGGTAGAAAAATTTTGTGATGAAATAAATATTGAAGAATTTGCGGAAGACGAGATGATTCAATCCGCTGTAATTAGGCAATTTGAAATTATTGGAGAAGCCAGTATAAATATTTCTAAAGACTTAAAATCAAAACATCCTGAAGTTAAGTGGAGAGACATTAAAGGATTCAGAAATGTCTTAGTACATGAATATTTTAGAATCGATACTCATCAAGTTTGGGAAACTATCGTAGACGAACTCCCCTCTCTTAAATATCATATAGAATCAATTATTAATCACTATAGCAGTAATTGATCCAAAATTACAAAAACCCATACGGCCGGCAGGTAGCCAAAGGAGGCAAACATGAGTTTTCGGGCTGATTCTTTTGACCTCCGGTATGCAAAAATAACGCCATACCCCAGGAAAATAACCGAGCTTAGCAAGGCGCCCGCCAGATAAAGCCAGCTGCTCATACCGATTGAGAAAAGTCCCCAACAAACGGGGATAAGCGCCAACAGGCAGACAAGTATCAATATCGTAGCCTTTGTCCCCTTGGGATCATTAGCAGGTAGCATGTGAAAGCCGGCTTGCTGATAATCGTCCTTGCAAACCCAGGCAATAGCCATGACGTGGGGAATTTGCCAAAAAAAGACGATGGCGAAAAGCAGCCACATGCCCACGCTGCCAAGGTGCCCCGCTGCGGCAGCCCACCCGCCCACCGGAGGCAACGCCCCGGGAATGGCCCCCACAAAAACATTAATGGCAGAAACGCGTTTTAGCGGCGTGTATGCACACAAATAAAGAAGGGTAGTGGCTAAGGACACCAAGCCTGCAATAAGGTTCACCACAAAAATGAGATAGAACAGCCCGCCAAAGATGAGTGACAGTGAAAAAATTATACTTGCCGCCGGGCTGATTTTACTGGAGGGCAGCGGCCGTTTTTGGGTGCGTTTCATTTGGCTGTCCAGCCGCCATTCCAGAAATTGGTTATGGGCCGCTGTGCCGGCAGCAATCATGCAGGTGCCAATAGTGGCGTGCAGCAGCAGAATATAATCAACCGAGCTACCCGAGCCGAGCACAAAACCAACCATCATGGCCACCAAAACAGAAAAGGTGATACCCGGTTTGGTTAGCTCATAATAAGCGGCCCATTTTTCGGTATTCAGGAACTTTGAAAGGGTAAAATCTGTGGTTAACTTCATGCGGAATCAAAATAATTTCAGATCAATAAAGTACGAAATAATTGACAGAATTGGTACTTTTGGGATGGAGTAAAATCTGGAAGTTTGAGGTTGGAAACTGGAAAAACCTCTCCAATTCAATTCTCAAACCTCCGGCTTCCAACTTCTAATTTCCAATTTCTAAATAATGAACTTAAACACCTATCAAAAAATAGCAATAACAACGGTGGGAGCCGTCATTTTTCTCATCTTTGTGGGCGGCTTGGTTCGTGCTGCCGGTGCCGGGCTGGGATGCCCCGACTGGCCCAAATGCTTCGGCCTGTGGATCCCTCCCACAAACGCTGCCGATTTGCCTGCGGGGTTCGATGCTGCCCAATTTAATGTTTTCAAAACATGGACCGAATATATAAACCGATTGATCGGGGCTGTTGTTGGTTTATTAATAACGGCTACGTTTGTATTATCATTTCGATACCGGAAAAGTCAACCCGCGGTATTTTACAGTTCAACCGCCGCTTTTTTAATGGTTATTGTGCAAGGGTGGCTGGGCGGACAGGTAGTCAAATCCGGGTTGAATGAATGGCTCATTACCGTTCACATGGTATTGGCTATGGCGATCATGACGGTGCTGCTATATGCCGTTTACAAAGCCACGGAGAAGCGTTGGCAGGTGAATGTTAGTAGCAGTGCAAGTCGCTGGCTTTTTGGCATTGGTATGATTCTTTTTGTGGTAACCATCATACAAATGATTTTAGGTACCGAAGTTCGAGAAGCGGTCGATAAAATAGCAAAAGGAATGGCCGGGGTACCCCGAGAAATGTGGCTTACTAAAGCCGGTGATATTGATGAAATTCACCGTACCTTTTCGTGGGCGGTGTTACTAACCGGGGTGATCTTGACGGTTATTACGTACCGGCTGACAAACCTCAAGTTGCTCAAGAATCTTGTAAATGGAATTATGGCGGTGATTATTGCTCAAATTGCGCTCGGGGCCGGGCTGTATTACTTAGGGATGCCGCCGGCCTACCAAGTGTTGCATTTGGTGGGCGTCGGCATTCTTATCTGCGGTGAATTTATTTTTTTGCTGATTGTTCGCCCGAAAGTATCTAATTCTTCCGGGGTTTCCCCGTAGGGTTTCCTTTGGAAAAAACCCTGGAAGGATTTATGCAATTACACTACCGATTGATTTTTCCATTTCCTGCAACAAAAAAAGTTTCGTGCTGTGAGGAGGTTGTACCTCCGAACAGTATACGCTCAGGCGTACAACTCCCTCGCAGCGATGAATAGCTTTTGTTTATAGCTTCACCGACGGAAATTTTTATGACCCCAAAAAGTGATTCGGCAATGAGTATAAAAATAAAAAAAAGCCGGATGAAAATTAATTCAACCGGCTTGAGTAAGAAAACTCTCATTTTTAAAATGAGGGGACAGGGATGACCCGAAATAAGGTATCAAGCATGGTAAAGCCTACCAGAAGCCCTAAAAATACAACGGAAGCAATCAAAAGCATGCCATTTAACTTGGCGTCCCAGTAAAGGTTCATAAAGAACAGGGCCACAAGGCTTGCTTTAATAAGGGCAATAAACATAGCTACTATAATAGACCACGGATGGGGTAATGCAAGATAGTGGACTCCGACGGTAGCGATGGTTAAAATTAATAATGCGCCGCCAATGCCAAGTAACAATTTATCAGTTGAAATATGATGTTCGTGTGCGCTCATGGTTTTAAATCAGTTTAAATTATCAGTCAATAAGATAAAAAAGTGGGAATAAGAAAATCCAGATGACATCAACCAAGTGCCAGTAGAGACCGGTAATTTCTACCGGAGTGTAATATTCGCTGTCAAAATCGCCGCGAAGGGCACGCCGGAGCAGCCAAATCATCAGCCCGATACCAATAATAACGTGCAGCCCGTGCAGGCCGGTCATAAGATAATAGAGGCTAAAAAATATGCTGGCTTTGGGATGCTCAATACCTTCAAAAGTGTAAAATTCGCCAGGAAATATTCCCAGATGAAACTTGTGGGTATATTCAAAGTACTTAATCACCATAAAAACACACGCCAGGGCAATAGTAATACCCAGATTGATGGCAATATTTCTCTTTTGGTTCAGCTGGGCAGATTTAATAGCCATCGCTACCGTTAGGCTGCTGCCGATAAGTACCACTGTATTAACAGCACCCCACACGGTGTTGAGCTCTTCAGAGGCAAGAGTGTAAAGCTCCGGATACCAGGCCCGGTAAATGATATAGGCGGCAAAGAGCCCGCCGAAGAAAAGGACTTCCGTTGCCAAAAATACCCACATGCCCATTTTTGAGGCATCAAATTGTTGATCAGAATCTACAAAGTGATGCTCCAGGTGAGCGGGGTGGGATTTTGTGTGATTAGCCATGGTGCTTTGTAATAAATATTTATTCTTTCATTTCCAGTTTCTTGTCCACTTCAATATTGGCTCCATGCTCGGGGTCATGCCCGTTGGTTTCGGCCAGACCCAGCTGAAAGTCAGCCATGGGCTTGTGGTAATCGTAGGGTCCGTGCACAATAACAGGCGTATGTTCAAAATTGTGGGGCGGCGCGGGCGATGCTACCTGCCATTCCAGTGCACGGCTGTTCCACGGGTTAGGCGGCGCCTTGGGGCCGGTATATAAACTTTTCACCAAATTGTAGAACACCAGCATGAAGCCCAGCCCCAAGATGAATGACCCAACCGTTGATATCTGATGAAAGGGCTGAAACTGATCGATGTAATTGAAATAGCGTCGCGGCATGCCCTGTGCTCCCATCACAAACTGTGGCAAAAAGGTAACGTTAAAGCCAAGAAATACAAGGAGACATGATACTTTTCCAAGCGTTTCATTATACATTCTGCCCGACATTTTTGGCCACCAATAATAGAGTCCGCCCATAAAAGCCATTACCATTCCACCCACCATTACAAAGTGGAAGTGTGCTACCACGTAATACGTATCATGCAGGTGCACATCAACCGCAACGGAGGCAAGGGCAATTCCGGTCAACCCGCCCACGGTAAAGAGAAAGAAAAACCCTAAGATATAAAGCATGGGCGTTTTGAGTGATATTGAGCCTTTGTACATGGTAGCCAGCCAGTTGAACATTTTAATACCGGTGGGAATACCAACTAAGAACGTCAAAAATGAAAACACCAGGGTAGCCAGGGTCGCTTGCCCGGACACAAACATATGGTGGCCCCACACAAGAAAGCCGATAAACGCAATAGCCAGTGATGACATGGCAATAGCCCAGTACCCAAAGACCGTTTTCTTGGAAAAGGTGGAAACAATTTCAGAGACAATGCCGAAGCCCGGCACAATCATAATATATACGGCCGGGTGACTGTAGAACCAGAAAAAGTGTTGAAAGAGCACTGGATCGCCGCCCAGGGCGGGATCAAAAATACCGATCCCCAGCACCCGCTCCATAGCCAAAAGCGCCAGCGTAATAGCCAGCACCGGCGTGGCCAGAATTTGAATGATGCTGGTAGCGTAAAGGCTCCAGCAAAACAGTGGAAGCTTGCCCCAGGTAATACCCGGTGCACGCATTTTGTGGATGGTTACCAGAAAGTTTACGCCCGTAAGAATGGATGAAAATCCGATCACAAAAACGCCCATCACCATCCAGGTGACGGCCCCGGCTGTGGAGGTAGAGTAAGGGGTGTAAAACGTCCAGCCGGTATCAACGCCGCCGCTAATAATAGCCCAGAGCATCAACAAAGCCCCGGCGGCATAAAGATAATAGCTTGCCAGGTTCAGTTTGGGAAAGGCTACATCTTTAGCACCAATTTGCATGGGTAAAAAGAAGTTGCCCAGCACGGTGGGTACCGAGGGCACCAGGAACAGGAATATCATAATGGCGCCGTGCAGCGTAAACAGCTGATTGTAGGTATCAGCTTCAATGAAGGTTTGTGCGGGCGTCCAAAGCTCCACGCGGATACCGAGCGCTAGCAACCCGCCGGCCATAAAGAAGACCGTCAGCGATATGAGGTACATAATACCGATCCGCTTGTGATCTTTGGTAGTAAGCCACGACCACAGCCCGCTTTCGGCATTCAGATAATTTTTTTCGGCATTTTCTTCCGGTTTATACCGGCGAACCTGCACTTTTTTTGTGGGTGATGATGCTTCTGCCGTTGCCATAATTATTCAATGGTTTTAATGTATTCGATAATTGCGTTAATCTGTTCATCATTCAGCTGTCCCTGATACGGAGGCATCACGTTCTGGTAGCCTTCCACAACTTTGGCGCTGGGGTTTAAGATTGATTCTCGAAGATAGTTCTCGTCAACCGTAACCGAGGAACCATCAGAGAGCTGTTCTTGGCTGCCAAATTTTCCTTTCCAGGTGGGGCCGGTCATTTCGCTGCCGTCCACCGAGTGGCAGGTAGCGCAGGCATTTTGTTCTACCAGCTGTTCACCCCAATCGACGGGCGCTAATTCGGTGGGTTTGGTAGCCGCTCCCGAATTGTCTTCAATCCATTGGGCAAATTCGTCGGGTTCATGTACAATTATTTTGGCCATCATATCAGAGTGGGCAGTGCCGCAGTATTCGGTGCAAAATACGATGGATTCTCCGGGCTCACGCGCCTCAAACCAAAGAGAAGTATAGCGTCCCGGAATAACATCTTGCTTAATACGAAAGTCGGGGACAAAAAAGGAATGAATCACATCCTGCGATTGCATCACTAATTTTACGGGTCGCCCGGCAGGCACATGCAATTCATTGGTGGTACTGGCTCCGCTTTTGTACTGGAAGCGCCACAGCCACTGTTGAGCCGTCACATTCACCTCATAAGCATCGGTGGGGGCCTTGGTCATATCAATATACGTTTGAAAACCCCAGCCGAATATGACCATCGTTAGAATAAGCGGAATGACCGACCAGGTCACCTCCAGTTTATTGTTATGGGTGATGACCGGTGTTACATCATTCTCTGATTTTCTGCGATATTTAATGACGAAATATATGATAACCGCAACAATTGCAACCGTAAGTGCCAAACTGCTTATATGAATAAACCAGAACAGGGTGTCATATTGTTCGGCTACGGCTGTTTTGGCCGGAGGTAAGAAAAAATTCTCAAGCGCTTCCATTAATCTGCTTCTTTTTTTTGTTTGTAAATTTATTTCCGAGCCACAAAAAAGCCAGGAACCCTCCCAGTATGATGAAGGTTATCAAGCCTCCAATTTGCATGATGCGCCAGGCTACCGGCACATAACTGTTGGAATCGGCATTGTAGACGTAGCAATACAAAATTACTTTATCTATCGTGCTGCCAATATTTCCGTCTGCAGCATCATAAAGAGCATTTCGAATGTCTAAATCTGTGTAAGAAATTCCATACAAATAACGGGTGATAACACCCTGTGGACTCAAAAACATGATTGCCGCACTATGGGCAAATTGTCCTTTATCCTCTAATTTCTCATACCCAAAGCCTGCGGCTTCGGTGAGCTGTTTGATAGCCGGTTTTTTGCCGGTTAAAAAGTGCCATCCTTCTGCTGCGCCTTTTCGATCAAACTTTTGAAGGATTGAATCTTTGGCAACAGCAGCCACCTTGTAATCCTCTTCCGGGTTGATGCTAAAAGTGATAATGTTAAACTCCTCTCCGGGGTTCCATTTCACTTTCTGTACACCCTGATAAATGGCGTTAATGACCATTGAACAAAGCATTGGACAATTATAATAGACCGGATTCAAAATAACCGGTTTATCATCTTCCATGAGTGAACCCAGCGTAACGGAGTCGCCCGTGGAAGTGGCAAATGTCAAACCCAGCGGAATTGAGTCGCCCAAATGTTCATCAATTCCAACGTTCTGTACTTTCTTGGGTTTCTGGTTATTTAACTGTCCAAAAACGGTAATGGGTAGCAAGATCAGTCCTGTCAAAAGAACCATAAATCCTGCATATTTATTGAGTATCATATTTTTTTATTCACCGTCAACAGCCATTTTATTCATCACGCTGTCAATCGGTATTCTGTAAATTCCTTCTTCAATGTCTACCACGCCAAAGTTTGACAGTTGCTCGCGAGCCTGCTCTTTTTGCTCATTTACATCATGATACTGGCTGCTTGCGGCAATACGGTCGTCATTGACTTGCTGGCTTTGCTCATACATTTCAAATAAGAGCTGCGTGAAAATCACAACAAATACAATTCCCAAAACGCTCCAAAAAGTGAGCTTTTTGTAGTCCAGCTCATCACCCATCACCCCGTAGCTAATGCTGTGTGAAACTTTTTCATCGTCAATTTCCACATCAACAAGATCAATATCTTCGGTGCGGGGAGAAACATCAGTCGGTTCAGCAGATGTTTGATACACATGGGCCGCTTTACGTTCGAGCTGTGCTGTCCAGGTTAAAATCATTGAGACCGGGACGTCATGTTTATCCGACAGCCGATCCAGATTTTTTTTATCCTGCGCCAGCGCCTTAAGGGCTACCTTGGCTTTAAATTCGGCGCTATATTGTTTTTGCGGACTTGCCATTGATGTTGAATTTTAGAACGCTATTTCTACGGTAATTTTAATTAATGCTTGCGTAATGATTGCTCAATTTTAGGATCGTTTATAGGAATCATTCGTTGTTTCGCGAAGGTGTTAAAGAACAACCCTAAAAATACACAACCGAGACCTAAAAAGCAGGTAATTGTCATCCAGCTTAGGTGGAAGCCGTGGTGATTCAGTACCGGCATCACAATCCAGTAGAGTTCTACAAGGTGTGATACTAAAATGAGCCCGGCCACGCATGATACAACAGTCGCATTTGATTTAATTTTTTTAGGTAGCAGCACGATAAATGGAATAACGAAGCGCCCGAATAGGTAAAAATAGGCCAGATATTCATAGCCGCCATTGAGTCGTTCTAAAAACCAGACGGTTTCTTCGGGAATATTTGCATAATAAATGAGTAAAAACTGACTAAATGCGATATACGCATAGAAAATGGTGAAGCCGAACATCTGTACGCTAACATCATACAGATGACTTTTGAGGATCGTATTTTTTAAAATGCCCCGTTTCCATATAAAAGTAATTAACAGGACCAATGTGGCAAACATGGCCTGAAAACCCATGGCAAAAAAGTACACACCGAACATGGTAGAATACCAGTGCGGGTCGAGCGACATCAGCCAGTCGAATGAAGCAAATGAAAGCGTAATGGCAAAAATAAAAATGCCGGGGCCGCTGGTGCGGCGTAAAAGTGTTTGCAGCCCCCAGTTAGCCGTTTCATCCATCTCTACAGACTTGCTGTGCATACGCCAGCCCAAAAATCCCCAGATTGCAAAATAGATAACCTGCCGAATAATGAAAAAGGTGGTATTTAGATACGGTTCTTTCCCGGCCAATACCGGGTCATGGGCCAGGGCATCGGCGTGGGTCCAATGATACAGGGAATGCATGCCAAAGAAGATGGGAATAATAAACAGCCCCCATATCCAAATATTAGCTGTAATAGATTCGGGAATACGGCGCAACACTACGCTCCAGTGCGAGCGGGTAAGGTGCTGGAGCATCACAAAAAAGAGGGCTCCAAGAGCAATACTTGAAAAGAAGGCAAAGCTGGTCAGATACGAAAAGAAAAACTGCTCGTAATCAAGAAAATAGCCTATCAGGCTGGCTATTAGCGCTACAATGCCCACCGCAAATAATGGTTTCTTCACATTTTTGTCGGATGGAAAATCAAGCGTATCGGTTGTATGCTGCTTGCTCATAAATGCAACGTTAATGCGTTGTGCGTCAGTTAAATAATAGGATCGTTACTTGTTGCTTTCTGTACTGTCATTCTCAGACTCTTCTATTGTTTTATCGCTCAGAGATTTAATGTACGCAATAATATTTCCCACATCGTTAGAACTGAGGTAGTCAAAATTGGCCATACCGCCTTCGGGGTATCCTGCAACGGTTTTGGCCGTTGAGTTTACAATAGATTCCGTTAAATAATCTTCATCGGCCGTTACAGTAGATCCGTCAGCCATCTCAACTTCATGTCCGTACAATCCTTTCCATGTGGGGCCAATTTTATCGGTTCCGTCAGCCGAGTGGCATGTGGTACAGGTATTGCTGGCGGCAAGTTTTTTGCCTTTGGCAGCGGTAAACTCCGCTCCGGCGCTGGCCGCTTCTTCGGCTTCTCTTTTGGCTTGTTCCGCAGCCACTTCATCGCGGGCTTGTTGCTGCATGGAAGCCAGGTCAATATCGTATTGCTGCATATCACTTTCGCGTACATTCTGGCTTTGTTGTAGTGCCCGAACGTAAGCCACAATGGCCCAGCGGTCTTTAACTTCAATCTGGTGAGCATAGGGCTGCATGGTTCGTATTCCATTGGTGATAACAGAATACAAGTAGCCGTCGCCCTCATTTCGAAGACGATCAATATGATAGCTGGACGGCCGCACAAGGCCATATTGGCCGGTGACCACAATCCCTTTTCCATCACCGGTAATACCGTGGCAGGGCGTACAATAGGTTTCGTATCGAAGCTGTCCACGCTTTAAAAATTTCCTGGTAATTTCGATCGGATTTTTCTGTACAAAAGAGCTGTCTTCATTAATGCCTTGATACATTCCTTTATCCTGGCGCAGCCCTCCGCGCGATACCGTTCCCTGTACCGGTTGACGCATGGCCCGGTTATCGGTAAAAAAGCGATTTTCTTCCTGTGCTTCCACCCGGTTTTGTTGATCCATGTTCATATTGGGGTGAATCGGGGGTTTTTCAGCACGCTGACCGCGGCAGGCCGCAACGGCTATAAGCACGGCCAATGCTGCTATGTTATATGTTTTAAATGCGTTCATATAAATCGATAAACCTATAAAAGTTTACGGTTAGTTACTCCGAATCATAAACGGTTTCAATATGGGTGGCTCCGGAATCAGTAAATAATTTAGACACCTCATTTTCAGAAAAAAGATCGTCTGATGCTTCAATACAGATAAAAAAGCCATCATCGGAAGCTTTTTTAAAGCGCTCAACATTAAATAGCGGATTATGAAACCGCGGCAACTTATTAAGTGCAAACATGCCGAAAGTAGCGGCAAAAGCGGCAAACAATACCGTCATCTCAAATGTAATAGGCACGTAAACCGGGATGTTAATGTACGGTTTTCCGCTAATATTCAGCGGATATTCATAGCCCATCACCCAAATCATGAGTGCGAGTGCTCCAATCATTCCTGCAAGTCCGCCAGCTAACACAATCCAACCAAGGAGTGAATCCTTAAGTCCCATAGCCTTCTCCATTCCATGAATAGGAAAGGGAGCATAGGTGTCAAAATTGTTATAGCCAGAATCTTTCACCATTTCGGCGGCATCAATGAGTTCTTTGGGATTCCTGAATTCTGCTAAAATCCCGTGTACGTTTTTATTTTTGGTAGTCATAATCTATTCACTCTTTTGCTGAACGGTTTGCTGGTTTGCCATGGTCGGTTCAGCGCGTGCTTCGATAAAATCGTTAGTTTCTTCATCGTAGTTATGCGGATCGGCCTGCGGCATAACGCCCTTCACTTCGGCAATGGCTACCATAGGCATGAACCGGAGGAATAAAAGGAAGAAGGTAAAGAATAATCCAAACGTACCAACATAGATCAGAATGTCCCACAGGGTGGGTGAATAATAATCCCACGAAGATGGCATGAAGTCGGTTGAAAGTGATACCACGGCAATCATAAACCGCTCAAACCACATGCCAATATTTACGATGATAGAAATAATGAACGTAAGCGTAACATTGCGCCGTATGCTTTTGGACCACAAAAACTGTGGGGTGATGACATTACAAAACATGAGTATCCAAAAACCCCAGGCGTACGGACCCACTACATAAAGCCAGAAGATGCCTTGCTCATAAATATATCCGCTGTACCATGCTACAAATCCTTCTGTAAGGTAGGCAAATGCCACCAGGTTTCCGGTTACCATCATCACCAGGTTCATTTTTTCCATGATGTCGATGTTCATAATCTCTTCGAGGCCGTAAATTTTGCGGGCAACAAGCATGAGGCTGAGCACCATGGCAAAACCAGAGTAAATGGCCCCGGCCACAAAGTAGGGCGGGAAGATGGTACTGTGCCAGCCCGGTATAAGCGACACGGCAAAGTCGAACGATACAATGGTGTGAACCGAAAGTACCAGCGGCGTAGCCAGTCCAGCAAGAATCATATACGCTTTTTCGTAATTCCACCAGTTGCGAAAGCTGCCCGTCCAACCTAAGGCTGCAATTCCATATGTTATTTTAGCAGCTTTGCTTTTGGCTTTATCACGAAGTGTAGCAAAATCGGGAACCAGCCCAACGTACCAGAAGAGCAATGAAACGGTAAAATAGGTGCTTACCGCAAACACATCCCACAGCAGGGGACTGCTAAAGTTGGGCCAGACGCCCATCTGATTGGGAATAGGGAACACCCAGTAAATCACCCAGATGCGACCCACGTGAATAGCGGGAAACAACCCGGCACACATCACGGCAAAAATAGTCATGGCTTCAGCAAAGCGGTTGATGGCTGTACGCCAACCCTGGCGAAATAAAAACAGAATAGCAGAAATAAGGGTGCCAGCGTGACCAATACCGACCCACCAAACAAAGTTGATAATAGCCCATCCCCAGCCCGCGGGGTTATTCAGTCCCCAAATACCAATACCGTCCCAAATTAAATATCCAACAGAGCCCAGTAGTATAATAAGCAGTAGGTTCGCTACGGCAAAAGCCAGATACCACAGTTTAGGCGTTGAGGATAAAGGCGTTTTAGCAATTAAATTGGTAATACTCCCAAAGGTGTGATCCCCTTTTATAAGTTTTGGCTCCGGGACGTATTCGTAATTTTTGCTCATCGGTTAAAAATAGTTGGTGGTTAAGCCAATTGGGGGTTGGGGTTAGTTACTTTTGCCATGTACGAGGTGCGTGGACGCGTATTCAGCTCTTCGAGCAGTAGATAATTTCGGTTGTTGCGCTTGGTTTTACTCACTTCGCTTTCCGGATCGGTGAGATCGCCAAAGTAAATGGCATCAGAAGGACACGCTTGCTGGCATGCCGTTTTCACCATCCCGTCCGGGGGCTTCATAGAGCCGTCGGTTTCAATTTGGGTTTTAATCTTGGCGCTATTAACCCGCTGCACACAATAGGTACATTTTTCCATCACCCCACGGAAACGAACCGTAACATTGGGGTTCATAGCCATTTGTATCACTTCGGGGTCTTCGCCGTCGGTTAAAAATTCATCAGTATAATTGAAGAAGTTAAACCGGCGTACTTTATAGGGACAGTTGTTAGCGCAGTAGCGGGTACCAATGCAGCGATTGTAGGTCATTTGATTCATGCCGTCTTCGCTGTGTGTGGTAGCAGCCACCGGACAAACCTGTTCGCATGGTGCCAGCTCGCAGTGCATACACGGCACCGGCTGATGCATGGCATTGGGATTATCTTTGTCGCCCTCAAAATAGCGGTCAGTACGAATCCAGTGCATTTCACGGCCATTTTTTACTTCATCCTTGCCAATAACCGGAATATTATTTTCGGCCTGGCAGGCAATAGTACATGTACCGCAACCAATGCAAGAGTTTAAATCAATAGTCATGCCCCACTGCGGCTGATAATCCGGATAATCTTTTCCGGCAATGGCGTCAAAAATACTTAACGGGGCATCCGCATCGTGCTCATTGGCCCATTCTTCGCCGGGCAATTCTGCATTATACGCTTCTTCATACTGCGAAAAGTCGGGATTTTCGCGATATTCTTGCAGTGTAGCTTGCCGCAGCAGTGATCGACCTTCCATGCTGTTGTGATCTTGCGTACAGGCAATTTCGTACAATTCGCCGGTGTTGTTCACATTAATATCTTCAGTAAAAAGCATGTTCTGTGATGTCCGCAGCGGATACGTATCCACACCAACGGCATCGGCTACATTTCCAATACCTTTACGTCCATAACCTACCGTAACGGTGATGCTGCCATCAGCATGGCCGGGCTGTACCCAAGCCGGAATTTCAACTTGCGTTCCGTTGGCCCTAATGGTGAGCAGGTCTACTTCAGCAACGCCAAGGCCGGCCGCTTCAACGCCCAGATCTTCGGCCGTTTTAGGGCTCATCAATGCTACGTTATCCCATGTAATTTTAGTCATGGGGTCAGGCAGTTCTTGCAGCCAGCCATTGTTCGCATAGCGGCCGTCAAAAAGTTTTGAATCAGGCCGAATAACCAGCTCAATACCTTCACCTGATTCATTTTGATCCGCCCCGTTCTGCATTGCCGCACCTAACCCTCCGCTGAGGGAAGGGGTTACTTCCGGGTAGGTTTCTTCGGAGGCGATTCCATCATGTAAAATCTGTTCCCAACCGTTTTGAAACCCGCCTGATATACGATTTTGCCACGTTTTTTGTACCAGGCTGTATCCGTCGGATTTTTCACCGGTAATAATGGTATTCAAAAATTCAATAGCACTTTTACCGGCATGCAGCGGTTCAATTTGGGGCTGAATGATGGAAGCGGCCCCGGTATAAGAATATCCGTCGCTCCATATTTCCATAAAGTGCGCGCGGTTAACGTGCCACTGGGCAAGGGCGGAGGTTTCATCATAATAGTCAGACAGATGAATAACATGTTCTGCGGCATTTAGTGCATTGGCCATGTCCAGATCAGCCGGAGCGTTAAATACCGGATTCCCGCCAACTATAACCACCGTGTCGATGGTTTCATCATTCAGTCCATCAACAATATTAGAAAATACTTCTCTGTTGCTTTGATTTTCGGCATAAGGTAATTCATGATACGTAACCGTTGAGCCTGCATTGTTCAACGCCCCATTAATGGCCGCTACGGCCGCATGCAATTCCGGGCGATGTTCATTGCCGAGGGTAAGAATAGATTGGCTGCGGTTGTTTTGCAAGTCTTTAGCCAGTTCGCTAATCCATTCGTGATTCGTAAATTTGTTAGATCCCCCGGCCGAAATGCCTGAAACGGAAAGCTCTTCGCCCAATGCACGCACAAATTGTTCAATTTCACTTGATTTTAGGCGAAAACGGTTGTCGGCGTTAGAGCCGGTTACCGTAAATGTGCTTTCCACGGCGTAAAGTCGACTGATGTCATCACCCGTTTCCAGATCACGGCCTTGCGTAAACTCTTTTGTGTTTTGCACACTATTTTTATGCGCCGCGGGGTTGAGGAAATCATCATCCAGTGCAACAATCACGGATGCTTCATCAAAATGATTAACCGTGCGGAGCCGTTGACCAAATGCGATGTTGGTGCCTTCAAGGGCATTTTCTTCACCAAAAGGTTCGTAAGTAACCCACTGTGCATTTGGAAATTGGCTGAGTGCCCGGTCTTTGAGATCGTTAAAAGTAGGTGAGGAGTTTGCTTCAGAAATGAAAGCAATATTACGGCCGGTATCGCTAAAGTGCTGATTGCAAAACGATACAAAAGCGGCATACGATGCTACATCGCCATTCTGCCGAACCTCACGCGATCGCTCGGGATCATACATGTTCAGCGTGGCCGCCTGATTGAATTTGCTGGTGCTGCCCAGGCTGGCCGGGTGCATTTCGTTTCCTTCCACCTTGGTAGGCCGGCCTTCATGGTTTTCAATCACCAAGCCGGTCAGGGCATCCTGGAACGGCATGGCGGAGGCATAATAATTAGGAATGCCGGGCACAATATTTTCCGGCTGCTTGGAATAGGGAAGAATCTTTTGCACAGGGCGTCGGCAGGCTGCAAAGCCGGCAAGAGCAACAGAGGCGCCCATCATGCGCAAGAAGGTGCGGCGTGAAAAGCCGTCGCTCAGCTCGGGGGCGTTTTCGGGAAATTCACGTTCAGCAAATTTCTTGTACTCCTCATTTTGGGCAAGTTCGTTTAAACTTTTCCAGTATGTGGTATTCGGTTCGTCGCTCATTCAGTTTACGATTCCGTTATTCTAAATTCGATGATAAAAATAAAACTAATAGTGGCAGCCCTGGCAGTAGGTGGGCGGGTGAATATTATGCTTCGCTACTAATTTACGTCCCATTTCCAGCTGATTCTCTGCCTCATAGCCCATGGTAGTAACTTCTTCAACCGGGCGCACATATTTTTCGGGGTTTCGATGGCAGTCCAGGCACCAGCTCATGCTCAACGGTTCTTGTTGGGCAACCACCTCCATGCGGTCAACACGGCCGTGGCATGATTCACATCCAACGCCCTTATTAACGTGAATTGCATGATTAAAATAAGCGTAATCGGGCAGGTTGTGTACACGCACCCATTCAATAGGTTGACCGGTTTTCCAACTATTCCTGATTTTGGTAAGCTTGTCACTCTCTGTTTTAATCTGGGAATGGCAATTCATGCAGGTTTGCGTGGGCGGAATATTGGCTTGCTTCGATTTTGCAACACTGGTGTGGCAATATTGACAGTCGAGGTCAAGTTCACCGGCATGCAATTTGTGGCTGTATTCTACGGGCTGCTCGGGCGCGTAGCCTACATCGGTGTATTCCGGCGAAAAGTAATACCATACGCCGGCAACGGTGGCGGTAAGAACAATGATGAGGCCAAGCAAAATTTTGCTTGGAATTTCGTCAGCCTTTTTAGAAAAAATTTGACCCATAATGTGCTAAAAAATTAAGTGCTCAATAGCCCGGTATGCTTGTGTTCGTGGCCGGTCAGAAGGTATGGAAAATCATTATCTATTGGTACTGCGGAATTGTCTGTAACTGAATTTAAAATAAATCTAAATTAATGATGTGCATGTACTACTGCCGTATGCATCATTTCGGAGGCTTAAGATATAATCTATTTGCCAAAAATGCCTAATGAAATCCGGGTTTATTTCAATTAATTCTGAAAGTTCTAAAAACGTAAATTATTATTAGCGGCGTTCCCCAATTGATAACGTAATTCGTGCAGAAATTTTAAACATATTTAAACGTTGGGGCGCATTAGTATGTTAACTTTCGTAGTTTTTAGCACCCACAGATTTAAATTTAATTTGTCCATGTCTCAAATATCATCTGATAAATTTACCGTCAATTTTCTCGAAGAAATTAGCTTTGCCAAAGCCCTGGCTGTTATTTTACTGATTAGTACCTGCGCCTTCCTCTTTTTGGTATGGCTGTTGTACTTCAAGGGCGGAAGCGAATATAACTCCGGGGTGATTGCCACGCTGCCTGCTTTAAATGCGCTGCTGAATGCCACCAGTGCCGTTTTTTTACTCTTGGGATACCGCGCTATTCTAAAACGCAATTATATGACCCACATGCGCTATAATCTAACGGCTTTTATAACTTCCACATTATTTTTAATCAGCTATGTGATTTACCACAGTTTCCATGGCAGTACCCCATTTCCCGGCGAAGGGATTATACGGCCCATTTACTTTTTTATACTGATATCGCACATCATTCTCTCGGCGGCCGTGGTGCCCATGATTTTGACCAGCTTCTATCTGGCATTTGCGGGCAAGATTAAAACCCACCGAAAAGTTTCTAAATTTACGCTTCCCGTCTGGCTGTATGTTTCAGTTACCGGGGTGATTATTTTCTTCGTTCTGAACGCCTATATTTAAATAATTACAACTGTAAAAGCGTAGTATATATAATGTTTTAACTTGATTCTTATGACCGATTTGGAAATAAATGAATCACCCAAAAAACGAATTGCCGCTCTGGACCTGGGCACGAATTCATTCCATGTAAAGCTGGTGGATATATTGCCTGATGGCAGCTTTCGCACGGTTGATAAATTAAAAAAGGAGGTGAGCGGTGCCGCTTAAAGCCTAATTTAACACAGGCATAATACCCTTAACAATTTGTTAACATAAAAAACCCACCGAATGACCGATTTATTCATCCGGTGGGAAATATCCATCATTCAAGCACAGAAACTAAGATTAGCTATGCAAGAAAATTTTGTCCCGCTTCGGGAACAAGTCCTTCGGCCTCGGTACGTTCATCCACGAAGTTTTTAAACTCATTGGGATCGCCGGTTAGAACGGGCATGGTTCCATAATGAATAGGAATCGCTATTTTGGCGCGAACCATGTCAACGGCCATAGCTGCTTCTTCAGGCCCCATGGTGTAGTGATCACCCATGGGAACGAGCGCCACATGCGGCCGGTAAATGTCGCCATATATTTTGAGGTCGGCGAATATGTTCGTGTCGCCCATATGGTAGACCGCAATATCATCTTCAAAGGAAAGGATGAGTCCGCTCGGTTCTCCGGCATAATCACCCTGGAAGGAAGAGCTGTGATTAGCGTTCACCATGGTTACCGAAAATTCATCAAAATCAACCGTGCCGCCTTTGTTAAATTCAATAGCTTGATCTTCGTCCAAGCCGTGTTTGCCTACAAGCAGGCGCGAAAGTTCAACGGGTGATGCCACCGTGCAGCCGGTGCGTTTGGCAATTTCCAGCGTATCGCCCACATGATCTTCGTGCCCGTGTGTAAGTAAAATGAAATCGACCTCATCAGGTTCTTTCCAGTCATCGGGCGTTTGGGGGTTGCCGCTTAAAAATGGATCAATTAAAATATGTTTTCCGCCGGGCGTCTCCAGATGAAAAGCGGAGTGCCCCAGCCAGTGTGCTTTAACAGAAGTTTCCATGTTGCCTAAGTTAAGTTAGAATTTAGATGAAGTTGTTTTTAGAAAAAATTAGATTTAAAGTCATCAAAAATTCGATTGTTTCAGGATATATCATTACAATAAAACAAATGAAAGCATTCCTCAACCATTTTCCAACATTACCGGTAAAATGTATTGAGAAAAAATTAAATTTCTAACCGTTTAATGAGAGGTTGAATTATGGCAGAGCGCATTAAGTTACATCCGGAAACACCCCACGCAAAACGAATTTTTGAAATTGCCGATAATGTACGAAATAAATCTGTTTTACTGCTTCCCACCGACAGCCAGTATGCGCTGGCTTGCGACTATAAAAACAAAAAAGGAATTGAACGTATTCGCAAAATACGGCAACTAAAAAAAGACGATCATCTGTCGCTGCTGTGCGATTCACTGTCGGGTATTGCCACTTTTGCGCACATCAATGATAAAAATTTTAAGCTTATCAAACGCCTCATTCCGGGTCCGTACACCCTCATTTTGCCGGCCACCAAACAGGTGCCCAAGCTGCTGGTGCATCCCAAAAAGAAAACGGTAGGTATTCGCGTGCCCGATTATCCAATATGTCAGCAGCTGGTCAAAGAAATTGGTCACCCCATGTTGGCTATCACGGCCAAAAAGCCCTCAATGACCAACGGGACGCTTAAGGAGTTTGAACGCGAGCCTTTTTTGCGTGAGTTTGACAAACTGGTTGACATCATTATTGATAACCAGCAAGAGTTGCCTGCTCAAGAAACAACTATTATTGACATGACCGATGACACTGCCCGCATCACCCGTGAGGGACTGGGAGCTGAGCAGGCGCATGAAGCTTTCCAAATGCAGGGCGTTCCATTGGAGGTTGAGTAAATAATGAATATAGCTATCAACACCGGCGGCGGTGATGCCCCTGGCTTGAATGCAGCGATTCGTGCCGCTACGCTTGCGGCTCTAAAACAGGGCTGGAATGTATTCGGCATCCGCAATGGGTATGGCTCCATTTTTACCGATGATCCTTTTGTACAGCTTTATGAACGATCGGTGCGGGGCATCACTTTTCAGGGCGGCACCATTCTGGGCACCGCCAATCGCGGCAATCCCTTCGAAATGCCCTACGTGGATGAGGAGGGAAACGAACGAACCCGCGATGTCTCGGACCAGCTGCTGGAAACATTTGATGAACACGACATTGATGCCATGATAGCCATTGGGGGCGATGGTTCCATGCGTATTGCGCATCAGTTAGTGCAAAAAGGCGTGAATATTGTAGGTATTCCCAAAACGATTGATAATGACATTTACGGCTGCGATGTAACCCTCGGCTTTGACACCGCCGTAACCACGGCCACCGAAGCGATTGATAAAATTACCACAACTGCCGAATCGCATCATCGATTGATGATTGTAGAGGTGATGGGCCGGTATGCCGGCTGGATCGCCCTGCACTCGGGCATCAGTTCCTCTGCCGATGTGATCCTGATTCCCGAGATTCCGTTTCGGTATGATTCGATTGTGCAAAAAATTAACGAACGCGAAGAGAAAGGGCGCGGCTATACCATTATTGTGGCTGCCGAGGGCGCGAAACCCCACGATGGCGGAATGGTTACCAAGGGCAAAAGTGTGGGACAAGAAGTACGCCTGGGCGGTATTGCCCGACAGGTGGCCCACGAGCTGAGCGAACGTACTGGCAAGGAGTCGCGTTCAGTTGTATTGGGTCATTTGCAGCGCGGCGGATCACCCACGACCTATGACCGGCTGATTTCATTACGCTTTGGTGCGGCCGCCATTCGCTGCATACAAGATGGCGACTTCAATAAATTGGTAGGCCTGCGTGATAACGAGATGACACGCATGCCCATCAGTGAAGTGGCCGATAAAATGAAATCGGTTCCGTTAAAGAGCGATACCCTGCAAACCGCCCGTGATATCGGTATTTGCATGGGTGACTAAATTTTGATTGACGAAATCAGGCCTTTGCATAACCACCCTTTTCATCCTGTCCGCCAGCCGGCGGACAGAATGGCACAATCATATAGTTTTTCAAATGCCTTTAACCACTTAAAATGAAATTCAAAAATTTAGATGCCAAACATGCTGCTATAGCTCCGCTGATTTACGGGACCCTTAGTGGGTCATACCTGACGATGGTCAACAGCATTGATTCAGGCGTAACCTGGAAAATAGTCTGCGCAGTTGCCGGATTTATAATATTTGCCGGGTTTGCTACGGTTTATTCAGTAGGGATCTATCGGAAAATATCAGAGAATGAATCGCAAATATAATTTTTAATATGGGTATATTTAAGACAATGAAAAACGCAATAAAAGGTTCCGGTGTAGATAAAGAAGATTGGAATATAATCACGGCTAAAGAAGAAGCCGAGGAAGTGATAAACGCTTCTGAGGACCAACCGCAGCTGGTGTATAAGCACAGCCACACGTGCAGTATCTGCTTTTTGGCACGGCAGGAAATTGAGCAGCAGTTTGAGGATATAAAAGCGAAGGCCGGGATGAACTTTTTGAACGTCATTAAAAGCCGGCCGGTGTCCAATTATATTGCCGAGCAGACCGGCGTGCGCCACGAATCGCCGCAGGCGCTTATTATCGATAAAGGCGAAGTGGTTTGGCACGCCTCGCATCACTCCATCAAAGCCGATGCCATACTGGAAGCGTTGGAAAATATTAAAACCCAAAATTCATAAAATTATACCGCTGAGTTACACAGAGGATTTCGCAGAGGTACATTAAAGAAAACAACTCCATTTTATATTCGTCTCTGCGTACCTCCTTTCCTCAGCGGTTATTTTTAAAAATTAATTCTCAAATAGCTTTTCAAATACCTCATCATAGGGCGGCTCAATAATGCCCTTCTCCGTAACAAAACCTGTGATGTATTGATTCGGGGTTACATCAAAGGCCGGGTTGTAAGCGGGTGTTTTTTTAGGGGTGATCTGTGAATCATTGAAAGACGTGATTTCCTTCGGGTCACGTTCTTCGATGGGAATATCTGCACCGTGTTCCAGTTTCATATCAATAGTTGAAAGCGGCACCGCCACATAAAAAGGAATCTCATTTTCATGGGCCAGTACGGCCAGCGAATAGGTGCCAATTTTGTTGGCTACATCGCCGTTTGCGGCTACGCGGTCAGCGCCCACAATTACCATATCAACCCTGTCGCGCTGCATGAGCGAACCCGCTGCCGAATCAACAATGACCTTCATGGGAATTTCAGCCTGTTTTAGCTCCCAGGCGGTCAGCCGTGCGCCCTGCATAAGTGGACGCGTTTCATCAACCCACACTTCAATTTCCTTGCCCGCCTCGTGAGCATGAAAAATAACCGACAGCGCCGTGCCCCATTGCCCAGTGGCAAGGCTTCCGGTATTACAATGGGTGAGAATATGGCTCCCTTTATCGACTAATTCTACGCCGTTTTCACCAATCTTTTTGCAGATGCGCTTGTCTTCGGCGTGGATGGTTTTGGCCGTTTTAAGGGCCACTTTTTTGATGTCAGCAATGGGTTCATCTTTGTGCGCCTGCATGGTGGTCATAATGCGATTCAATACCCACTCCAGGTTAACGGCCGTGGGGCGAGCGCCCCGCAGATATTCGGCCAGGCGTTCAACCTCCACCCAAAAGCTGTCGAAGGTTGATTCCGGGAGCTCTTTAATGCCCATATAGAAACCGTACCCTGCTGCTATACCAATGACAGGCGCCCCCCGAACGCGAAGCTTTTTTATGGCCTCCCACATGCGTCCCATATCGCGTATATCGCTGTACACCTTGCGCTTAGGAAGGTACGTCTGATCAATGATGCGTACATGATCATCCTTCCATACAATTGATTCTACGGCCGTAGCAGTTTCTTCACTCATAGATTATTGCTCATTGGTTTTGTCTGATTGATAGGGCTTTTTTCTCTCTTTAATTTTAGAAATCTTCTTATAGAATTGATAGAGTTGATTTAGCTTCTCAACCTTTCGTTCTACCATTGTTTTTTTATTCATCATTTTGCAGGTGTTTTATATCAACCTTATCCTGATCGGAACTTCTCATTTTTTTTAGTTGAATCAAATCTTCTCGACTCACCACAGCCAAATGTCCTTTTTGCCATTCAAAATAGATTCGATTTTTGAGGATATCCTCAAATTTTTTGTCGTTACCCGCCATTAAATCAAGTACCAGATAATCATTGTCAACTGTTTTAACAAATCGGTAGAGAACTAAAGATGTGTCCAAAAACGGATGTGGATCTGTCGAACTAAAAAAACGTAAATTATCTAACAGTTTTTTACTTTTCTCTAAGTGCTCATGGCTTACAAGAATATCAATGACCTCGGTAAATCTTGGCTCTTCATGAAAAGACATTGCAAATCCGCCAATTACCGCATAACTAATATCGTTCTTTTCAAAAACTTAAATGATTGAAAAAAACTCATTATATAAATTCATTTAAAAAATGCGTTACGATTTTTAACAAGCATCCAGTAATTTTTCAACACAAAAACACTGAATTACTAAAGAGATTGATCTTGGTCATATAACAATAATTTACCTGCAACCTGCAATTAATACCCTTCCACCGTCCCGTCTCCGCGGGGGTCTGCAGCACCATGAGGTTTCCCCGCATCATCTATATAAATAATATGCGCCCGGCCAATTGATCCTGCAGTAAATGTATGCCCCATTTCTTTGAGCATTTGTCGTGTATCCTTGCTGATGCCATACGGATCGTAGCGAATAGCATCGGGTAGCCACTGGTGATGAAAGCGGGGGGCCGATACCGCCTTGGCAGCGTTCATGCCAAAAACGGCCATATTTAGAAAATTTTGTAAGACGGCCGAGATAATGCGCGGTCCGCCCGCCGCCCCTAAGACCATGCGAACGGAATCGTTTTTGGTAACAATGGCGGGCGACATACTGCTGAGCATGCGCTTGCCGGGTTCAATAGCGTTGGCTTTGCCCTGAATCAACCCAAACATATTGGGTTCGCCGGCTTTGGCGGTAAAGTCGTCCATTTCGTTATTAAGAAAAAATCCGGCGCCGTCAACGGCTACCTTGCTCCCAAAATTGCCATTCAGCGTAGTGGTAACGGCCACGGCATTACCGGCTGAATCTACAATTGAAAAGTGGGTTGTCTCGGATGATTCAACCGAAAAAGACGGGATTGCCCCGTGATCAACCGAATCACTGGAGGTGGCCTGCGATGGATTATAGTTCTCCATACGTTGTTTGTTGTATGATTCACTGAGTAGCTTTTGGCGTGGAATATCTATAAAATCCGGATCACCCAAGAAATACGCGCGATCGGCAAAAGCGCGGCGCATAATCTCGGTCACCAAATGCACGTAACCGGCGGAATTGTACCCCATATTTTCAAGGTCATAAGGTTCCAGCATCTCCAGCATCTGGGCAATAGCAATACTGCCGCTGCTGGGCGGTGGCATAATGGAAAGTTCATACCCGCGGAATTGCATTTGCACGGGATCGCGCCATTTGCTTTGATAATTTTTTAAGTCTTTATGGGTGATGAGGCCATCGTTGCGCTCCATTTCGGCTACAATCATATCCGCCGTTTTGCCACTGTAAAAACCGCTGCGCCCGTTTTGTGCAATCTGTCCCAGAGTTTGGGCTAAATCTTTTTGTACAAAAAGGTCGCCTTCTTTGTACAGTTCACCGTTATTTCGGGTAAAATACTTTTTTGAGCCGGGGTACTGCTTTAAGGTTTCGGCATCACTATTCAGCGTTTGGGCTTGAATCCATGAGAGCCGGTATCCTTCGTGCGCCAGATCAATAGACGGCTGCATGACTTTTTGAAATGACAAGCTGCCGTATTTATTCAGCGCTTTCACCATGCCATCCACCACACCGGGAACGCCCACGGCGAGCACTCCTCGGCGACTCAATTCCTGAACGTATTCGCCGTCACGAATATACATATCCGGCCCGGCCGCCGACGGTGCCTCTTCCCGAAAATCGAGGGTGGTATCGGTGCCATCATGCAGATGAATAACCATAAAACCGCCCCCGCCGATATTGCCGGCGCGCGGCAGCGTTACCGCCAGCGCAAACTGCACGGCCACGGCCGCATCCACCGCGTTACCGCCTTGTTTGAGAATCCGTTTGCCCACCTGCGAAGCATGCCGCTCAGCGGTAACAACGGCTGTATTATCGTAGGTTTTGGTCCACCCAATTTGGGCAACAGCAGTTTTATTACCTATGGATAATAAGAGTAACGAAAATATGATGATGCAATAATATTTTATGCTCATGGTCATATGTAAGGTCTTATAGAAATTGTGCAAATATTTTTTTCAAGGTTTTTATATCTTTTAAATTATTCTGGATAATATCATATACAATTGATCGGTCAATAGTTGCATAGCCGTGAACAAGAATATTTCTAAATCCAATAATGTGAATCCATTTTTCTTTTAATTCATCATTAATCCAGTTCTGCTCAAAAAATATTTCAGGAATATCCCGATATTGATTTATGGTACCTGCCTTTTCGTCTGCAATAATGTGGCTTGCAATATCATTCACTAATTCTACGGCCATTTGTAAAAATCTTTCAGCACTGGCCCATGTTTCTATATTTGCTAAGAATTTTTGCTGATCATATTCTTGCACATCTTCCAAATATGAAAGGTACTCATCAAGTTTTTCCAATCTTCGACGAATTACTTCGGGCTTAACCATTGATTATGCGACTCTTTAGGTTTTTTCGCTGTCTGTCAAGGTAGGGTTTAAAATCTAAATACTTTCGAATGGTGTTTGAAAAAAGTTCACCATGCTTGAATTCCTCTTTGCTGTAAATAAGTTTATTTTGATGGATGATCTCAAACTGAAGAATTAAATCTGCAGAGTCGAAAAAAACGAGATCAACATGATCTAATCCTTGTCGGATCATATCTGCATGAAGATTCACTTTCCGTTTTTCAATAGAATTATCGGAAGCAACAATTCCGAGGTCAATATCAGTATCTATCCCGTTTGATATTTGTTTGTTCGATGCAGCAGAGCCAAATAGATACACTGCTTCTACCTCTGGGTATTTTACAAAAACCAACCTCAGTTTTTTTAATTCAGCAGAACAAAGCATATTGAACCTAAAAATTAACTTGAGCATTTAAATCTCCACTTTATAATATATCAAAAACAAGTGCAAAATGAGATTACTGGAAACATGAGTTAAATCGGGTTAATAGTTTAGTGGTTCAATTCCCCGACCCTCTGGGTCGGAATAGCTTATAGAAGCAAGATACTCCAAAATATCCTTTGCCGAAGGCATCCCTTTGGGTAAGTCCCCTCTGGAGGGGTGCAGGGGTGGGTGATAATAAATAGAAACCAAGTTTTGCATACCTTCTTCCTATTATTGATACCCCGATGGCTTGCCTCGGGGTTGTTCATTCTAATCAATTTTTTTACGCCCTCGGATGAAACTCTTTATGCACCTGGCGCAACAGGGAGCGGTCAACGTGCGTATAAATTTCGGTAGTGATGATAGACGAATGTCCCAGCATTTCTTGTACAGCGCGCAGGTCGGCGCCGCCTTCCAGCAGGTGGGTGGCAAAAGAATGCCGAAATATGTGTGGATATACATTCTTTTCAATGCCGGCGCGCTCAGCCGCATCACCTACAATATTCCAAATGCTTTGGCGTGAGAGGGGGTTTCCGCGCTGACTCAGAAACACTTTATTTTTAGCCTTCTGTGGATTGGTATCACTTTTGAATTGGGGACGGGCTGTTTCTATATAATGTTCCAGCGCTGACTGGGCATGTTCACCCACCGGAACCAGCCGTTCTTTATTCCCTTTGCCCACCACGCGAATAAAGCCGATTTCAGAGACCAGATTATCCAGCTCCAGGCCGGTCAGCTCGCTTACCCGCATACCGGTGGCATACAGGCACTCCAACACCGCCGCATTGCGGATGCCGGTGGCGGTTTCGCGATTGGGGATATCCAATATTTGGCCCACTTCATCAGTAGAAAGAACCTCAGGTAATTTTTTTGTTTTTTTGGGGAGGTCGATCAGTTCAGCGGGATTGGCTTGAGCCAGATTCTCAACCACCGCAAACTCATGGAAACTGCGGATGCTTGAAATATTGCGGGCCACCGAGCTTGCTGAAAGATCCATGGCTGCCAGTTCTTCAAGGTATTGCTCCATATGTTGTAGTGTTACCCCGCCCAGGTCTTTGATACCTAAGGTAGCCGAAAGGAACTGCAAGTAGCGGTACAGATCATTTTTATAGGAAGTGACGGAATTTTGGGAGAGCCCTTTTTCAAGTTTTATAAACTGTAAATACTGCCGCAACTCATGGTCAAATTTCATACTATTTATGAATTGTAATAGTCATCTACCGGAGGGCGCGACCGGTTTTCCCAATCTTCGTCATCGGGCTGTAAATTGGCTTTATCGCTCGTGTCTTCAGACTTATCTTCAGTTTTTTGGTCATCCTCGGTCTCATCATCCGGATACTCTACGCGGCTGTGGTAAATGCCCACTAAAATATTCAGAAAGGTGTCTTTAATAACACTTAAATCCTGAAAGGTCAGGGGTGTTTTGCTAAGCTGACCGTCATTTACGCGGCTATCCACCATTTTGGTGATGAGGGATTTGAGTTTGGAGTAGTTTGGATCTTTCATCGCCCTCGATGCTGCTTCAACGCCGTCGGCAAGCAATAGAATGCCGGTTTCCTTGGTTTGTGGGAGCGGACCTTCGTACCTAAAATCTTCTTCCATAATCTCGTCTTTATCCTCATCGCATTGCTCTTTGGCCTTTTCGTAGAAGAATTTAATCACCGAGGTACCGTGGTGGGTTTTGATGAAATCAATAAGCAGTTCCGGGAGCTTGTGTTCGTGAGCCATTTTTTTGCCGTTGGTAACATGGGCTTTAATCACCAGTGCGCTCATGCGCGGTTTTAGTTTATCATGGGGGTTTAGAGCCATCTGATTTTCTGCAAAGTACTCCGGGTTTTCCATTTTGCCAATGTCATGATAGAGGGCTGCAACGCGGCACAATAACCCATTGGCCCGAATGGCACCGGCCGCGGCTTCGGCCAGGTTTGCTACCTGCAGGCTGTGATGAAAGGTGCCCGGTGCGTTATTCATAAGCTCTTTCAGCAAGGGCAGGTTGGTATCACTCAATTCAATAAGTGTGAGGTCGGTGGTAATTTTGAACGTTTTCTCAAACAGGAGAATAAGCGGATAGGTGAATAAGATAAAAATGGCATTAATGCCAACGTAAATAAGGTCGGTAAACAAGGGGTCCCATCCTTGTAATGAGGCCATGGTAAACCCAATAATAACAATGCCATACGAAATGAACACAATGCCCGGGGTGGTAAAGAAAAATTGAGAGCGTTTTTTGATATCACGCACCGAAAAAAGCCCCAGACAGCAGGCCACGATGGTGGCGGTGACAAACTCAAAACTGTTGCTGTTAATAAGCCCGATGAGCAGGGCCAGCGTTACGCTTGCCAAAATACCCACGCGGGAATCAAAAATAATGGTTAGAATAATGGGCGTAATGGCAATGGGTATAACGTATAGCGATAAATCGGTAAACTGATAAACAAGCGAGCTACCCACGCATATTAAACTCATAGTAAGCAGAACCAGCAAAAGCATGGCATTATTCATAAATATATGCCGCCGATATAGATACAAATAGAAAAAGAATATCACCACGATAGCCAAAATAGCAAGTGCATCACCGCCAAATTGGACCCACCGTTCGGTGGTACTGGCATTTTGTGACCGCGCCTGTGCAAGACTTTTCAGGGCGTTGTATTTTTCCTGGGTGATGAGGTCGCCTTTGCGAATGATAACCTGCCCCTGGGCAATCGCTCCTTTAGTGGCCGATATATTGGCAATGGTTTCATCAACACGGGCCTGTGTTTGTTCAGCGTCATAATTTAAATTCGGGCGGATGACCTGGTTAAAAATTTCAACCCCAACATTGGTGATGTTTTTGTTATAAAGTTGCGAAAGCCGGTATTGGGCATATTGGTTGGCCTGCTGAACATCGCGCACGTTTGCGGTATTAAGGGTTTGTTCGGTCCGTTCTTGCAAATTTCGTACGGTTATTTCATCAAACTCTAAGTCGCTTTTGGGTTGATTGATAACCCCGTCGTTAAGAATATTATTCAATATAGCCTGAATATTGTCACGCAAATGGCTGCCTATAAATTGGTACGAAGGGGCCGTCTTGGTATCAGCTTGCTGCCGATCGATCATGGTCGTTTGG
>Ga0306901_1000085_pt1 | contig 47096 bp, 45 predicted proteins | sample AntRauMFilla3767_FD_190431 | JGI IMG/M metagenome (GOLD analysis project Ga0306901, IMG submission 190431) | Saline lake microbial communities from Rauer Islands, Antarctica - Metagenome Filla 3 #767 (v2) (version 2) | ecosystem: Environmental > Aquatic > Non-marine Saline and Alkaline > Saline ... | reverse complement strand
TGTGGCGGCGGACGACGATGTCGGGCATAGACGAGCGGTCGCCCGGTAGCACAAAAACGGTGACGCCGCGGGCCGAGACAATAGGTTTTAGCCGCCGGGGGGCACCGTAGCGGGTATGGAAGACGTAGACGTGGCCATCGTCGGCGGTGGTCCGGCGGGTTCGTCGGCCGCCGAGGCGGCCGCCGCCCGCGGCGCTGACACGGTCGTTCTGGAGAAGGGGGTCCCCCGTGCCGACCGTGCCGGCCCGGGCCCGGATTCGACCGACGCAGCAGGGCTACTCGACTACTGGATCGACCTGATGGACTACGCGCCCGACGAGATTCCCGAAGACATCGTCCTCAGCGAACTGGAGGGGGCGAAGTTCTACGGCCCCAGCTCCGAGCTGGCGCTGACCGAGACCGGTATCGACGCCAGCTACGACGGTTTCGGCTTCACGTTCCATCGCGCGAGGTTCGACGACTGGCTGCGCGGGCGCGCCGAGGAGGCCGGCGCCGACTACCGCGTCGGCGTCTCCGTCACCGGCGTCGACACCGAACTCGCTGCTTCCCCCCGCCACACCCTCGAACTGGCCGACGGCGAGGACCTGCGAACTGATTACGCCGTGCTCGCTGACGGCCCACAGCGGACCGTCACCGGCCCGACGCTGGACCAGTTCCTGCTGGACCGGACCATGGGGGAGATCATGCCCTCGAACACCGCCAACCACATCGCCTACCAGGAACACCGCCGGATGCCCGAGGAGCTGTTCGACCCCGACTTCATCGAGTTCTGGTGGGGGATGATGCCGGGCCACACGGCCTACCCGTGGATTTTCCCGAACGACGACCACGTGGCACGTATCGGCCTGACGATGCCCATCGGGCTGGATATCGACGACTTCGAGACGAGCGAGTGGGCGCTGTTGCGACCCGACGACGAGGGCATCCCCCGCGGGGCCCAGTACATCGAGCGCCTGCTCGAACGGCAGTTCCCCGGCTACGACCTGGCCGACTTCCCAGTCGTCGAGGAGCGCGGGAAAGCGAAGGGGACCGAGACCTACCCCATCTCCTCGACGCGGCCTATCGAGTCGCCCGCCGGCGCGGGAATCGCCGTCACCGGCGGCGCCATGGGCGCCACCTCGGCGTTCCACGAGGGCGGCGACCACGTCGCCGTTCGCACCGGGAAGATTGCGGGCCGACTCGCCGCCGAGGAATCCCTGGAGCGGTACAACGCGGAGTGGCAGGCCGCCATCGGCGACGAAGTCCTCCGGAACGTCACCTTCGCCGACCTCGTCCGCGACTGGGGGCCGAGCGACTGGGACCGCGCGTTCGGGACCGCCAACGACCTGATGGACCGTCGCGGTATCAAGGCCGACGCGGCCCTCAGAGGCGGGCTCCACGGCCTCGAACTGGTCGCGAAGTACAAGTACGGGAAGTTCGGCTACCGCGGCGGCCGCTACGTCCAGCTCCGGGAAGCCGACTTTGCCATCTGATACTGGTGGCTGTAAGTTCGGAAAGATATTCGCCACCTCGGGGTGGCGAATCACTTCAGTTTGTTACAGCCGCCAGTATGAGTCGCCGGCTCACCGACCCGGATATCCCGAGCGCCACCCTTAGATACCGGCGTCTTCTAGAACGGGTGCGTGCCTTTAATCCCCGGCCGAGGCCCGTCTATCGGGACGATGAGAGACCGGAGAACCCGGGCGCGGTACATTCAGACTGGCAGGCGTTACCTGCTCGACTGGCGGTCGTACACCGCTCGATTGCGGCCGTAAACCGCACGCTTCGACGGCTATCGCCGTCTCAGCATTCGGCGGCCTGACGGCCGCCCGCCCGGCACGAGGGTTTGCCGGCTGACGTGGCACACCGCCGAGGATGATGCCGGACGTTAGTGTTCCGGGCGACATTTTGCGGTCGCCAGTGCGCTGGAGCTCACGCCGCGGGACCTCACCGGGAGACCGTGTCTTTCACCCGCTGGAGCGTAGCCGCCCTCTTTCGGGTCTTCGCGGATGTCCGCGACGACCACGTCGGCGCCGTGTTCGGCGAACGTCAGCGAGATGGCCCGGCCGAGTCCGCTGGCCGCGCCCGTGACGACCGCGGTCTGGCCGTCGAGTAGCTGGTTCATCGCCGTGCCTCCGGTCGGAGCTGCACTGTGGGACGAACTATCATGAGTAGTGGGCTGGGGCGCGCCCGAGTGAGTTTTTATCACCGGAGAGCGAGTCGATTCCAACTATGCCAGCCGAGTCGCCAAACGAGTTCGTCATCGCCTCGCGGGTCCGGACGGTCATCGTCCAGCAGCTCGCCGCCGGCCCGACCGCGACCGGCGAGCTACTGGGGGAGATAGCCGCGAGCGAGTCGGCGGTCTACGACGCGCTCTCGTCGCTCGCGGAGCGAGGTATCGCCCGCGAGACCGGGAGCGAGAGCCAGAGCGAGGGGACGTGGGCCCTGACCGCCCAGGGGCGCATCGTCGCGGACAGCGTCGAGGCGTGGCAGGCCACCGAGTCGTTCCTCGAAATCGACCCGGAGTACTGGCAGACCCACCGCGTCGACGTGATTCCCGACCCCTTCCGGCGGCGGCTGTCCGAACTGGGCGACTACGAGGTGTACCGTGACGGCCCGGGCGAACCCAACCGGGCCGAACAGGTCGCCGTGAGCCGGATGGCCGCTGCGGCGGCCCCCGACATCACGACACCGTTCTACTCGATGAACCACCAGCAGAACGTCCCGGACACCCCGGAGACGCGGATGCTCGTCACCCGCGCGGCGACGGACATCAGCGCCCAGCGCTACCGCGAGGGCCACCGCGAGAAGCTGGAGGACCTGCCGGCGGTCCAGATGCGGCTCACGGCGTGTCAGTTCGCCTCTGTCGTCGGCGACGGCTTCGTGCTGTTCGGGCTCCCGACGGTGGATGCGGACGAGCCGACGCTCTCGGATACGTCGGCGACGCTGTTCTCGGAGACCGAGTCGGCGGTCGAGTGGGGTACGGAGCTGTTCGAGTCCCTGTGGGAGCGGTCCGACCCGATGGAACCGTACATGGTGGAACACCACGCGGACGTACTTTGAGTGGGGCTTCGGGGAGTGCTCGACACTGCCTTTTTGTCCGTCTACCGCAACCCTCCCCGCATGACCGACGACACCGACCCCGAGTCGAACCTCGAGCAGTGGAAAGAGACGATGCAGGCCGAACACGAGGCGGCCATCCACGACCCCGACCCCGACGAGACCCACCGCATCGAGGGCGTCTCGCAGGTCAGCTACCGCGTCTACTTCGACTACGACGCCGACAGCGAGTCCCTGACGCGGGCCAGCCGCGAGCAGGTCGACGAGCTCGCCGACCCGGAGCTGCTCGCCTGTGCGTGTGGGGTTCGAGGGATGACGCCAGAGGAGGCGACAGCCCACATCGAGGCGGCCCGCGAGTAGCTACAGGAACAGACCCAGCAGCGCCTGTCCCTGCTGGGGGAGCTCCTCGCCCAGTGTCAGGCTGACGTAGAGGAGGGTAAACAGCGTCGCGTTGTACAGCCCGTGTATCAGCGACGGGACGACGATGTTGTCGGCGTACTCGTAGGCGACGCCAAAGACCGTCGCGGTGCCAAAGAGGATGCTCACGACGATCAGGTTCCCCACCAGCGAGCCGCCGACCAGGGCGACGATGTGCAGCGCCGCGAAGAACAGCGAGGCGATGGCGATGCCGGGCACTCGGCTGAACCGCTCCCGGAGGCGCGCCTGGACGACGCCGCGAAAGAGCAGCTCCTCGCCCGGGCCGATGAGGAGAATCGACGCCGGAATCAGCAGTAGTAGCAGTTCGGGATTCGACTGGCCAAGCTCCGCGGCGGCGTTGTTCCCCGTGTTGAGTGACTGGCCCCTGATCTGCTGGACGACGGTCAGCAGGATACCGGATACCATCACCCAGACGATGGCCGCGGCGTAACCGATGATGACGATACCGGCCTGGCGCACTGTCGGCACCGAGACGGGGATGCCGAACGATCGCCCATCGCCGCTGATGTCCAGCGCCGCTCGGATGCGCGGGGCGATGACTGGACGGAGTTTGTAGTAGCCCAGGGCGACGCCGCCACAGCCGATTCCCTGGACGAACACGAGGCTAAGGACGAGGACGGCGAAGGTCGGCAGCCCCGCTCCCGTCGCGGCCACGATACCGGCGCCCACGACGATGAACAGGACGAACCCGAGCGCCAGCCCGCCGGCACCGAGCCCGAGCGCGGAGACCAGCGCGATGGCCGACTGGAGGCGGGGACGCTCGTCTGTCACTGTTGACATACCTGTCAGTAGCAACGACGGCCCCAAAAGCAGTTCCCTCTGCCCCGCTCACCTCGGGCCCGCTCAGTTCGTCCGCTCGCCGGCCTCGACGGCCACGTTCAGCCAGTTGTCCTCCGGCGGGAGCGGGCAGGAGAACGTGTCGCTGTAGGCACAGAACGGGGCGTACGCGAGGTTGAAATCCAGTGTCACCGTGTCGCCGTCGGCCAGTTCCCCGTCGTGTTCGAGTTCCATATACCGGCCCTGTTTGTACGTCTGCTGGCCCGTGGTCTTGTCGCGAAACGGGACGAACAGCTGGCCGGGGTCGTCGCCGGCCTGTCGGTAGCCCGAAAGCGTGGCGTCCTCGCCGTCGATATCGAACGCGAAGGTGACGACGTGGAGATACCGGACGACCCGGCCGTCGGTCGTCTCCAGCTCGACTGGCTCGGGCTCCTCGTGGGTGGTCACCGTCGCGTCGACGCGGTAGGTCGGGTCGGGGTCGAAGTACGCCAGCCCGTCGAACCCCTCCCGCTCCTCGGGCGGAATCGGTGACTGGGGGTGGTCGGCGAAGAAGTCGTCTTTCTCGGCCCGATTCCGTCGGAGCTCGTCGTCGTAGTCGTCGGTCATGGGCGCCCTATCCGCGCGAGCGGTTTCAGTGCCGCGGTCGCGTGTCCGGCCCGGACACGACCGGGCTACAGCGTTATCTCGAAGCGTGCGCCGCCGCGCTCGCTCTCCGTGCAGCTAATCGACCAGCCGTGGGCCTCGACGACCTCGCCGACGATGGCGAGCCCGAACCCGGTGCCCTCGGCGGCCAGCGCGTGACCGAACTCGAAGACGGCGTCGCGCTCCGCCGGCGGGATACCCGGGCCGTCGTCGGCGACGTAGAGGCCGTCGTCCGTGTCGCCGACACGTATCGTCGCGTCGGGCCCGGCGTAGGTGACCGCGTTGTCGAGCAAGTTGTCGAACAGCTGTCGGAGCCGGCTCCGGTCGGCCGCGACCGTTCGCTCGGTCTCGATTTCGAGGGTCGCCCCGTCGGACTGGCGCTCGGCCCAGCACTTCGAGAGCAGCGCCGCGACCGAGACGGGCTCGGTCGCCTCGACGGCGTCGCCCTCGCGGGCCCACGTGAGCGCGTCGTCGATGAGCTCGGACATCCGGCTGTGGGCAACCGCGACGTCACCGAGGTGGTCGACGTCGTCCTCCTCGAGCGCCAGTTCGAGGTGGGCGACCGCGAGGTCCAGCGGCGTCCGGAGGTCGTGTGAGACAGTCGCGGCGAACTCGTCTAACCGCTCGTTCTGGCGGGCCAGCGCCCGTTCGCGCTCCCGGAGGGTCGCCTCCCGGTCGGCCTGCTGCAGCGCCGACTGGATGTTCGCCGCCAGCAGCTGTCCCAGCGAGCGGTCCGTCCCGTCGAAGGCGCCCGGCTCGGTCGCGAACACCAGTAACACGCCGTGGTCGCCCAGCGGAAACAGCATCTCCGAGCGGACCGGCGTCGCGTCGTTGAACACGTCCGGGTCCCGGCGAACGTCGTCACAGATAATCGCCTCGCCCGTCTCGAAGGCCCGCCAGGCGATGCTCTGCCCGCCCGGTAGGGTCGGGACCTCCCCCAGTATCGCCGCCGTGCGGTCGGTCGTCGTCGCGGGCACCAGCGACCCCGTCGACTCGTCGTAGCGGTGGATGGCCGTCATCTCGTACCCCAGGACGTCCCTGGCGGCGTGGACGCCGATGTCGACCACCTCGCCGGTGGTCCCGGCCGCCATCAGCTCCCTGGCCGTCTCGTGGAGCGCCGTCAGGTTCGCCTCGTGGGTCGTCCGCTCGGTGATGTCGGTGTACACCCCGTACACCCGGTCCGGGTCGCCGGTGCGGACGCGCCGGAACAGGTAGTGGCGCTCCCGACCGTCGGCCGTCTCGCGCCGCAGCTCACAGGTCCCCCGACTCCCGTTCGCCGCGAGTGCGGCCTCGGCGGATGGCGAGGCGAGCAGGGCCTCGAGCGGTTCGCCGGCCACGGAATCGCTCTCGTAGCCGAACGTCCGCGCGAACGCCTCGTTGATGCGACGGACACGCGGCTCGTCGCCGCCGAGGTCCGCGAGCACCGCCGGATCGGGGAGCGAATCGAACAGCGGGTCCGGCCGGTTCGTGTCAGACGACCGCCCCCCATCGGTGGTGACCCGGGGTGTCCCGTGGGGCATTGTGCAAAGATGGGGTAGTAGCTACTTCAACACCACGGGCCAGTTATCAGATGCCATATTATCGTAACGATTGAAACGGTTTACACACCGACCGCACTGCGGTCGGGTGTGCAGTGATTTTCAACGGTTACTCTACTCCTCGGCGTAGATGGCGTCGACGGCCGCCTCGAACTCCCGGCGGATGTTGCGGCGCTTCTTCTTCATCGAGGGGGTCAGCAGGTCGTTGCGCGCGGTCCACTCTTCGGGGAGCAGCTCGAAGGCCTTGATGCGCTCGGTGCGCTCCAGCCCCGCGTTGGCCTCGTCGACGGCGTCCTGAACCCACCCGCGCACGGCCTCGTGCTCACACCGCGCTGCCGGGTCCTCGGGCAGGTCGATCCCCTCCCGGGCCGCGAGGCGCTCTAGCTCCTCGAAGTCGGGGACGACGAGCGCGCCGACGAACTTCTCGTCGTCGCCGACGACCATTATCTGGTCGACCACGTCGACGGTGGCAAAGAGGTCCTCTATCGGCTGGGGCGCGACGTTCTTCCCCGTCGAGAGCACCAGTAACTGCTTGATTCGGTCGTGATACACCAGAAAGCCGTCGGCGGTCAGCTCCACGACGTCGCCGGTCCGGAACCACCGCTTCCCGTCGATTTCACTGAACCCACGGGTCGTCTTCCCGGGGTCGTTCCAGTACCCCTCGGTGACGTTGGGGCCGTCGACGAGCAGCTCGCCGAGCCGACCCCCGGCGTCGTCGAACTCCGCGTCGTCGACGACGTGTTCGTCGATGTTGACGTCCAGCTCGGTGACAGGGTAGCCAAGCGTCCCCGGACGGAGGTCCTCCGGGGGATTGATCGAGAGGACCGGTGCCGTCTCGGTGAGCCCGTATCCCTCGACGATGTCGACGCCCATCCCGATGAACGTCTCACACAGCTCCTTCGAGAGGCTCCCGCCGCCGCTGACCATGAACTCCACCTCGCCGCCCAGGCCTTCACGGACCGTGCTGTAGACGAGGCGGTCGGCCAGCCCGTGCTGGAGCGAAAGCAGCGTGCCGGGGTCGTCGGTGCGAGCGTGCTCCCGGGCGACGCCGAGCGCCCACTCGAAGAGCCGCTCTTTCACCGGCGACTCGCCGGCCTGTTCGCGCATCCGTCGGAAGATGCGCTCGTAGACGCGCGGGACGCTGGCGCCCATATGCGGGCGTACCAGTTCGAGGTCGTCGGCCAGCGTGTCCGGGCTCTCGGCGTAACAGACCGTCACGCCCGAAGCGTACATGAAGAAGTGGCCCGCCAGCCGCTCGAAGACGTGTGCCAGCGGGAGGAAGGCGATAGAGCGCATACCGGCTTCGACGGTCGGGAGGTCCGGGTCCTTGTCCGGCCGGGGACCCAGCCGCCGCCTCGTCTGGTTGACGTTCGTCCGGAAGTTTCTGTGCGTGAGCTTCACCCCCTTCGGTTGCCCGGTGGTGCCGGAGGTGTAGATGATGCTCGCGAGGTCCCCCAGCGACCGGTCGGCGAGCCAGGACTCGTATTCGCTGGCGTCGAACGCCCCCTCGCCGCGCTCGTAGAGCTCGGCCAGCGTCACCACGTCGTCTCGCTCGGGCGCGCAGTCGTCCATCGTGACGATGGCCTCGAGGTCGAGGTCGTCTTCGACCGCCAGCACGCGCTCGAGCTGTTCGGCGGTGCCCACGACCGCAAGCTGGGCGCCCGGGTCGTCGAGCAGATACTGGACCTGTCGCTCCGAGGAATCCGTGTACACCGTCGTCACGACGCCGCCGGCCGACAGCACCGCGAAGTCAGAAAGGGCCCACTCCATCCGCGTCGACGCGAAGATGCCGACGCGGCTGTCGGCGGTCACGCCCAGGTCGCGGAAGCCGGCGGCGAGGTACTTCACCAGCTCGTGCATCCGCTCGTAGCTGAGTCCCCCGTAGTCGCCCTCGGGCGGTCTCGGTACCACGCCGCCCGTCAGCGAGCGGTCGTAGACGCCGCCCTTGTACTGCTGGGCCTCCCGGTCGGCGTTGCGTTCCGCGGTGGCCGCGAACAGTTCGCCGAGGGTATCCAGCTCGGTGACCTCGTCGGTGTACGCGGACTCCGCCTCGTACCACCTCGGTGTGGCGCCCATCTCGTCGTAGTTCACCAGCGACGGACAAGTATGTAATGGATGTTAACACTATACACGTTGTAAGTCGTTTCAAAATCGGCACGCAACTGGACCGAGCCGATAGCAACTGTCGGCCTATTCGATGTGGATTTCCGTCCCCGACTCCTCGTCGTCGGCCACGAACCGGACCTCGAGCACGCCGTTGTGGTAGCTCGCGGTCACGTGCTCGGGGTCGACGTGGGTCGGGAGCGAGATGCGCTCGCTGACCCGGCGGCTCCGGTAGCTCGCGCCCTCTCCGACCTCGTGGGCGCCGCCGAGGTGGAGGACGTCGTCGTGGAGGCGAATGGAGAGCTCGTCCCGGTCGAAGCCGGGGAGGTCAGCGAGGACCACGAAGCCGTCGTCGGTCTCCTCTACGGAGATGCCGGCGTCCCAGCCGCCCTCGTGGGCGCCCTCGATGGCCGGTGTCTCACGCCAGCTCTCGTCGAGCTGGCGGCCCTGGGGCTCCCAGGCGCTGAACATCTCGCGGCGCATCTGGTCGAAGAACTGCTCGACGCTGTCGAAGGGGTATCGCTGTTCTCTCATAACGGCCTTATATTGGGCGGGAGAGGATATAAACAGATATGGACGTGTGATAGCAGGCCGCTGAAGATACCGTCCCGCTGTATCGCAGCCAATGAAAATCACTGCACACCCGACCGCACATCAGTCGTGCGGTCGGTGTGTCACTCTTTTCAATTGTCACTATCGCAGCGAATCGGGTCGCCGTCGTCGACAGCCCAACCACGGGGCTTTTTCGCGTCGGGTGCGCACCGGCGAGTATGACAGACGCGTGGTTCGCCGGGCTGGACCCCGACGACACGGACGCGGCGGCCGAGCGCATCGCGAGCGGCCGGGCCGACGCCCCCGCCGACTGGCCCGTCCAGGCCGTCGACGCGGGCTACGCCGCCGACGCCGACGACTACTACGCGCGCCTCCACGCGGCGACGACGGCGGCCACCGAGGCGGCCGTCACGGAGCGCGAACGGGCCGACGACCAGCAGCTCGTCCACGCGGTGCGGGCGATGGCCGACTGCGAGCGCACCGCAAACGAGCTGGCCGAGCGGGTCGCCGAGTGGGGCTCCAGTCGGTACGGCGAGGCCGGCAGCGGCGTCGGCTACGCCCGCCGCATCGCCGACGGCGAGGTCGGGGACGGCGAGGAGGGCGGCGACCGGGCGCTGCGCTCGCTCGCCGAACGTGTCGCCGCCGTCGCAGGGGAGGCCGACGAGCTCCGCGCGTACATCGAACGCACCGCACCTGCCGTCGCGCCGAACCTCTCGATGCTCGCGGGGCCGGTGCTCGCGGCACGCCTCGTCTCGCTGGCCGGGGGCCTCGAATCACTGGCGAAGAAACCCAGCGGCACCGTTCAGGTGCTCGGCGCCGAGGACGCCCTCTTCGCCCACCTCCGCGGCGGGGCGCCCTCGCCCAAGCACGGCATCATCTTCACCCACCAGTACGTCAGCGGCACACGGGGCGCGGAGCGGGGCTCCGCGGCGCGGGCGCTTGCGGGCAAGCTCTCCATCGCCGCCCGTATCGACCACTACAGCGGCGACCGGCGTCCCGGTCTCCAGCGGGAACTGGACGAGCGCATCGAGCGCATCCGCTCGCGCGGAGGTGACGGCGAGTGACACCCGCGCTCCCCGACGGTATCGCCCGCCACGACTTCGACGGGACGACGGGTATCGCCACGCGGGGCCACCCGGAGTACGGCGAAGCGACCGACGGCGAGTACCGGCGCTGGGACCCGCACCGCTCGAAGCTCGGCGCGATGCTGGCCCTGGGGATGGACACTGGTCTGGAAGCCGGCCAGAAGACGCTGTATCTGGGCGCCGCCGCCGGGACGACGGTGAGCCACGTCGCCGACTTCGGCGGGCCGACCTACGCCGTCGAGTTCGCGCCCCGGCCCACCCGGGACCTGCTCGACGTGGCCGACCACCGCGAGAATCTGTTCCCGCTGCTCAAGGACGCCCGCAAGCCCGAGACGTACGCTCACGTGGTCGAGCCCGTCGACGTGCTCGTCCAGGACGTGGCCACCCGCGGCCAGGCCCGCGTCGCGGCGCTCAATCGCCAGTTCCTCGACGGTGACGGCCGGCTGCTCGCCGCGGTCAAGGCCCGCAGCGAGGACGTGACCGCCGACCCCGAGGACGTCTTCACTGACGTGGTCGACGAACTCGAAGAGAGCTACGAGATACTCGACAGCGAACGGCTCGACCCCTACCACGAGGACCACCTCGGCGTGGTCGCGCGACCGCTGGAGTAGCTCACTCGGCGTTCAACGTAGCTTGTAGCCGATTGACTAACCGCTAGGGGTGGGACTGAAAGGGGCGGTGCGTTCGGCGATGGCGGACGACGTAAGCACCGGAGCCGACCAGCGGGAAGCGAGGAGCGCAACGAGTCCCCCGAGCCGAACGCACCGGGGCTTTCAGGCGGTACTCGACTGCGTCGCGGGTCGACGGATTCCAGCTGTTGTCGCTGACGACGAGTCCAACCGTTCCTAGCCCGCGGACGGAAGGCTTTAGCGGGTCGATTGCGACGTTCCGGTCGATGGACGAGACGGGGTCTCCCGAGAACTTCACCCGGATGGGCACGCTCGGTATCGAGGAGGAGTGTTACGTCGTCGACACACAGGGCCGGCCCACGTCGGGCACGGACGAACTCGTTTACGAGGGCGACCCGCCTGATATCCTCCAGAACCGGCTGGACCACGAGCTGTTCAAGTGCGTCATCGAGACGCAGACGCCGCTCATCGAGGACCCGGCGAACGCCCGCGAGCAGTTGCTGGCGGTCCGTGAAGCACTCGTGGAGTACGCCGCGAGCGAGGGCTTTGGCATCGCTGCGGCGGGGCTCCACCCCCTCGCCAAGTGGCGCGAGCTCGAACACGCGGAGAAACCCCGCTACCGTGCGCAACTCGACCGCATCCAGTACCCACAGCACCGCAACACGACGGCGGGTCTGCACGTCCACGTCGGCGTGGACGACCCGGACAAGGCGGTGTGGGTGGCGAACGAACTCCGCTGGCACGTCCCGGTCATGCTGGCGCTGTCGGCGAACTCGCCGTACTGGAACGGCTACGACACCGGGCTGCAGTCCGCGCGGGCGAAGATTTTCGAGGCGCTGCCGAACACTGGCATCCCGACACGGTTCGAGGATTACTCGGCGTTCCAGCGGTTCGAGCGACGGATGGTCGAACACGCTATCGACGACCGCGGGGAGCTGTGGTTCGACGTGCGTCCCCACTCGGGCCACGGCACCGTCGAGGTGCGGGCCCCGGACGGCCAGGCCGACCCCGACCGCGTGCTGGCATTCGTGGAGTACACCCACGCGCTGGTCGAGGACCTCGCGGCCCGCTACGAGGACGGGGAGTCGGGCAGGGATTTACGCCGGGAACTGCTCGACGAGAACAAGTGGCGCGCGATTCGACACGGCCAGTCGGCGTCGCTGCTTTCCAGAGACGGTGAAGGGACGCTCTCGCTCGCGGATATTGTCGCGGCGGAGTGTGACCGTCTGGATATCGACGGGATTCGGACACTCCTCGACGCCGAGAGCGGCGCTCAACGGCAGCGTCGGCTCCGCGACGAGGGTGTGGCGTCACTGGCCGGCTCACTCGAACTGGAGCACTGAGAGAAATCCGCCACGGCGGCGACGAAAACGCTCTGGCTGCCACTACCTCCCCTCCCGCTAACCGGCGGTTCCTCCTCCCCGTTCGCGTGTCGTCTCGGACCGACCGCGACACCGTCCCCAGCGGCGCCGCGGTGAACTTCGGGTATCGTGCGTAGACGGCGTCACGTCACGCCAAGCGACACTCTTCCGTAGAGGGTACTACAGTAAAATACCAGAGGGTCGCTCTCACGGGCGATAGCTGCCCGTGTTTTCGACCGTCATTTAAATATCACACTCTACAATCTACGGCGTATCTGTTAATTCAGGAACTCGGAAGTAGAACTATACGATCCGCCCGCCAGCGGCGGCCACGCCGGTTGCCCGAGCCAAGGTTTTTATCCGCCAATCGCTTTCGTCCCCACAGAGACAACATATGTCCGCAGACGACCCGGAAGACGACGCCGACGCGCTCGAGGAACCGGAGGACGTACGGAACCGCCTCGAACAGGAGGCCGACCGGGCGGTCGAGCAGTTCGACGAGGGAATCGTGGAGATGCTCGCGTGGGTGCTCGATACGGAGACGCGGGCCCGTATCTACGTGACCCTCCGCCAGCATCCGGGCAGTACGAGCGACGAGATCGCCGACGCGACGGGGCTGTACCCCAGCACGGTCCGGGAGGCCCTGGCCGCGCTCCACGAGGAGGGGAAGGTGACGCGGGGGAAACGCGAGAGCGACGGTGCCGGCAACAACCCCTACGAGTACAGCGCCATCGCGCCGAGCGAACTCGTCAACGCCGTCGTGGGCGACGTCCAGGCCGAGCTGAACACGGTGTTCAATCTGGACGCCCACCTCGGTACGATGGGCGTGGACGAGGACGCGGACGAGCCCGTCACTATCTCGGTCGAAGAGGCGGACGAGGACGACGAGTAGCCCCGACAGCGGCGTCGTGTGACTTGCTACCGCGGGCTGTTGCAGACGACACCACTAAATCAGGCGCCGCCGTTAGCGCGGGTATGAATGTGGCGCTGGGGGGGACGTTCGACCCCGTCCACGACGGGCACCGGGCGCTGTTCGAGCGCGCGTTCGAACTCGGCGACGTGACTGTGGGACTCACCAGCGACGCGCTCGCCCCGAACACCCGCCACGACGAGCGCCACGTCCGCTCGTTCGACGAGCGCCACGCCGGCCTCGCGGCCGAACTGGACGAACTCGCGGCGGCCCGCGGCCGCTCGTGGGACATCCGCGAACTCGCCGAACCCACCGGCATCGCGACCGAACCGCAGTTCGACGTCCTCGTCGTCTCGCCCGAGACGGAGACCGGCGGCAAGCGCATCAACGAGATTCGTCGCGAGCGCGGGCTGGAGCCGCTGGAGCTGGAGGTCGTCCCCCACGTCCGGGCCGACGACGGCGACATCATCTCCTCGACCCGTATCGTCAACGGCGAGATCGACGAACACGGCAACGTCACGCCCGAGCGCGACGGGCGCGAGAAGCCGACCTGAGGCCACCGGCTCACCAGTCCGGCGCTTCTAATCCGACCCGCTCGATGAGCTCTTTCCAGCGCTGCTGAATCGTCAGCCGTGAGACGCCGGCCGCGTCGGCCACGGCCGTCTGTGAGCGCTCCTCGCCCGCGACCAGCGCACCGACGTAGATACTCGCCGCCATCGACGCTCGCTTCGAGCGCTCTTCCTCTGGCAGCGTCGAGAGAAACAGGTCGACCGCGTGCGAGCGCGCCTGTGTGCCCAGGTCCAGCGTCTCCGCCGTGGCCTCGATCTCGCCCAGCCACTCGTCCTGTTCGATTCGGTCGCTCGCGCGGTACATACGCGCTGGTGGGCCCGGAGGACCGTAAACACTCGCCCGCAAGCGACGGGTTTTTAGATGGCTCCCGGATACGATGGAGTGCGCGCGGGTAGCCAAGCCAGGAAACGGCGTAGCGCTTAGGACGCTATCCCGTAGGGGTCCGCCGGTTCAAATCCGGTCCCGCGCATACGCGGCTTCGCCGCGTCTTGCGATTTTCACTTCGGCAGGAGACCCAATATGGAAGACCTGCCAATCACGCTCTCGCGCTGTAACGTTTTCACCAACGGGGAGTTGGACACCGAACGCTCCATCCCGGTGGTGCCAAAATCGCATGACGGGGCGCTGAACGAGAAACAACTCGTGGACTACAAAGACAGGAGAGTCCGATTCCTGTCATGGCTGTTGAAGGTTGGAAAGTCCCCCGAGAAGGCTACAGGGTACTCGCCGTACACCGTTTACTCGACGGCGTACCGAACCGCACGGTTCGACCTGTGGCTCTGGGAGCAGAAAAACGAGTACAAGTACCCGCCTCAATCCGATGACGCCGCCGCCTACATGGACTGGTTGGCGTTTTCGGACCAGAGTCAGGTGATGAAAGGGAAGGCGCAGGAAGGCCTCCAACACCTCTCGAAGTGGCTCCACCACGAGTACGGCTACGACGAGTGGGACTTCGAGTACACCTTCGACGGTTCCGGCGGCAACCACCAGCCGCAGGACTTCCTCACGCGTGAGGAGCGCCGAGCAATCCGACAGTCGGCCCTCAACGAGGGCAACATCCCCGCCTACGACTCCCTCACCGCAGAGGAGCGAAACGGGTGGAGACTCTATATCTCGAACGCGCTCGGCAAGGCGTACGACGAGGTGGCGCGCGAGGACTGGGACGAGGTGAACGGATGGGAAATTACGTCTCTCGTCTGGTCGAGTCTCGACGCCGGTCTCCGTCCCAACGAAGTCCGCAACGCGCGGACGGCGTGGGTGGACACGAAGAACGGGGTCCTCCGCATCCCGAAAGACGAGTCCTCAAAGAACGAAGGGAACTGGACCGTCAGTCTCACGGAGCGTACCGCCACGGCGCTGTCTCGTTGGCTGGAGGAACGCGAGCAGTACGAACGGTACGAGGGTACCGATACGCTCTGGCTGACGAGTCACGGCAATCCTCACGGCTCCAGTAGCCTTCGGAGACTCCTTCACCGGCTCTGCGACCAAGCCGGTATCGAAACCGCGAATCGAAAGATGTCGTGGTACACCATTCGTCACTCGGTGGGAACCTACATGACCAAAGAGCGAGACCTCGCTGCGGCGAAAGCCCAACTCCGTCACAAAAACCCCATGACGACGATGAAGTACGACCAAGTGCCCGTCGAGGACCGCCGTAGCGCCCTCGATAGGATGGGGTGAAATCCGATGACGCCGCCAACGAAGCCCCACAGAAACGCGGAGACGGTTGTCAAATGCCCTGTGGACGGCTGTGAGGCCGAGAAATTGAGCCGCGGGATACACCTTCACGTCCTTCGGAGCGCCGGAAACGGTCACGGGCCACAGGGGGAGGTCCCAGAACATCTAGACTTCGAGAATCTGAACGAGGTCGGGACGCAGGAGGTCGAAATCAACTACCCCGAGGAGCGGAAGACCGAGTCGGTCGCTCGGCTCTGCCCGTACTGCGGAAAGCCCTTCCAGGGCAAGAATGGGGTGCTGATTCACCTCGGACAGGTCGAAGGCCGGAAGAACCACCCCGCCAACGCTTCCGAGGTCCACGAGCCGGGGGACTTCCCCGTGGTCGAACTCGATGAGGCCGAAAACGTCGTCGCGGTCGTCGAGGGACGGATACCGTCTTCGGCGAGGAACTGGCCCTACGAGGAGAGTGTCCCGGTCGAACGGGTGTACCGGCTCATCGGGGAGTTGCTGGCCGATGGCAACCCCGAGACAGCAGCACGAGTGCGAAGTCTACTGCTCACCGACGAGTGACTGAGAACTCGTTCTGAAACGACGGACGGGTGCGTGGGAATCCACCCTCCCATCCTCCGTTCGCCCTACCGGAATGGCAGGACACAACCGGGAGTCTAAGACTCCCGAATCGAATGTTTCGCCGTCCGCATTAAATTTGAGCAAGAACTCTTTGCCTTCCATATATTTCTCCGTTACTTTGGGACCATTTGACTCGTTTCGGAAGGGCGTGCAGTAATCCGATGAGGCCCGCCACGCCGCCGTTGCTGATACTGTACAAGAAGTGTCTACACGTTCTGACTACTTGGTAGGCGTGCTTGGATGGTGGTGTTCGTCTTCCTCGCCCTCATCGGATTGAAGCCCGACAGGGCTACCATCTGGGGTAAAACCCGAGTTACAACTGCACTCTCCCCCCAGTCAGGGGGGTATTGTCCTCGGTTGCATGCGCGTGGTTCGGGCTACTTCCTAAGGGCTGTCGGTCCCGCGTTGGAAGCCAGCGTAGAACGCTGGCGTCGCACGTACGTCATAGAGCGCCCCGAGTTGCTTCTCGGATTGCTCTCTGTACGAGGCCGCCCACCACCCATAGCAGAGGCGCATCGGGCCATACCTCGTGGATACGACCCACCTGCAAACAGACAATCGGTCTTAGCCCCCAGTTTTCGCGGCAGGGAGCGGGCCGAGTTTCAGCCCGGGCTTCAGCCCGAGCGCCGTCAAACGCGACCGCTCACCGAAGCAAGATTATTCAGTCTCACCCCGGAAGGGCCGCACCGTCTTCCTCAATACTATGAAAGGTAGCGGGTATATATAGGGGTCTAATGGGCGTCTGAGAGTGTCCTATAGCCCCTATAAACGAATCTAATCGGTCGAAGTAACCGGCAAATGTTGCCCGCTGTTTTCCACCAACCGTCCGACTGTTTTGTATCACGGCTTTAGTACCCACAATAGGGCCTCTAAAGCGAGGAAAACGCGCCGCTCGGGCGCGCAGTTCAGAGCCGGTGAACCGGTCACGCCACCGTGCATGAAGACCGGAGTTATGCGCCACGATAATACCCCTCCTTCCGTGGAGGAGGTCGGCTTACAGACCGTTGAGGAACTGGCGTTGGAGTTTGCGCTTGTCGGCTTCGCTTTGCTCGTAGTAGTGTTCACGAAGTACCTCGGGACTCATGTCGAGACGGTCCCCGACCATCTCCTCGGGCATCCCGTCGTTCAGGTTCTTCGTTGCCCGGCCCCGCCTAAGGGTGTGCGGTGAGCGCGAGGATGGGCACTTCGAGGCGGTGTTGTAGTCGCCGGTTGCTTCGCACTCTTCGGGTCCCTGTCGTGGGGACACCCCGCGCCAGCGAGCCAGCAGGGACGCGTCATCGCGTAGATGTTGCGTTGGGCGGTTGGAGGGCGGGATAGCGCAGATACTTTTTTGGAATTTAAACCAATATCCCCAATAGGATGAACAAAAATCAAAAACAACAAAGCACAGAAAATCTTCGTATTCCGCCGGCCGTCTCCAACCGAAAATCACCAAAGCCCTGTGCAGCCACGAGAGCGGTTTTTCGCGAGATAGAGTAGGTAACCACCCATAGTATGCTCAACGCGATTCTGGGGCCTACCAGACGGGTTTAATTGGATTCTGCCTGTGCGGCGAGCCCCGTGTTTTCAGTAGTGGCTAAATGGAGGGTCTCTTGGTGTCCGACTCGGTCTGTCTATCGTCGTCTCACTATGGGGCTGAAGGATGGGTTTCAAATAGTGGTACTGAGCGGCGAGGTCATCGGATGGAAACACAACAGAGACAATCAGTGACTGGAGGGTAGGAACTCGTTCATCGGATGGTTACTCAAGGGGAACAACAGGGGGATTACTAAAACGGAGTATCAACTCGATATCTGAACTCGGTGTTCCTATCCGATGAGGCCCCGCTATCAGAGTACGTTAGTGTAAACCCGTTCGATAGAACAACGTGCTGTAAGAACGGTATTGAAACACGGGGGAGTCCATGAGAGGAAACCCTATGAGTACTACTGCGGGGATGTGTGCTACATACTTGACACACCTACACCGGGACCTTCAGCAATCGAGCTGCCGACCGAAGCGCAGGTAAACGCTTGACGTAATTATCGTAATCGCTCATCCCTGCGTCACAGCGTGATGTTATCCTGCATCCTGCGATATGGACGGAACAATTCAGAAAACACCGTTTGTTTCGTGTTTCGAGTATTAGGTGTGTATTTGTCAATTTTGGTCTTTTAGACTCCGCATTGCCTTTATGCAATTCAGTAAGAGGATTGTGGACTACCACCATCTATTATGATGGAAATTCCGTCCCTGAAAAAACTGGGTTGACTGGCTACCTTTGGCTGGGCTACTTTCCCCAAACGCAACAGTCCGCTATGGGACGCCTGCGCCGCCCTCATCGGCTGACTGCCGAAGGTCAACCGAGCGAAATTCAAGATAGACGCCGGGGTATCCTGAAATCAGAGGAATTTGACAGACTTCCCGATTTGACTCTCAGCAACTCGGTTACTTTTATGCAGGCCTATTGAGTTGAGGCCGCTAATGGCAGACCCTTCGGCTCTACACGACTCTCTCCAAGCCATTGCCGGACAGGTCGATGGCGACATGAGCGAGCGTGATGTTGAAAACCTCTTTCTGGAACGTGGATTCTACGACGCGCTCGACTACGAAGGCACGGGTACCGACCTCCGAAGCGAGTTCACCCTTCCCGACGACCGACGCCCCGACTATATCACGCTCGACTCGAACGAAGCCGTGACTGCAGTCTACGAGTTCAAGACTACGGGACGTGACCTCCCACCCCACGAATCGCAACTGTTCGGATATATGGATTTCCTGCGGGCCGAGTACGGTGTTCTGACCAACGGCGAGGAGTTACGGCTCTATCGACGCGGCGTCGATGACCCCCTCATCGCGGTATCGACGGCGTCGATTACTGAGAGTGATGCCCGCGACCTCGTAAGCGCCCTCCAGAAACGCGAGTTCGACCTCACGAGTGCCGACGACGTGAACCAGTTCCTCGAAGACCTTGACCCCATTCCGCTGAATGAACAAGCGGAACTCGGACAGGAACACTTCTTCGACACCTTCCGGCTCGAAGAAGGTAGTCCGTTCGCCGACCTCGTGACCGGGATGATGGACTTGCTCGAAGAACTCCGAGATGAGCGCGAGGCGAAGTTCGTCAAGGGGGCTTACGACTTTTGGGAGGCGACCTACGCGAGTGAGCCGGACGAGGTGCCGGATTCGTGGGAGCCGTTCATCGACGGGAACCAGTCGTTGCGGGACTTTATGTTCTGTCTGGAGTCCGGTCACGCCCTCCTCGCGCGCCTTCTTTTGGCGAAAGCCACGGAAGACCACGACTTCTTCGCGGGAACGGGCTACGATGGGATGGACGACTACTTCCGGGGTTTGCAGGGCTTCGGTCAGAGCATCAATCTTGACGCCTTCCCCGTCGCCGCCGATAACCTCATCGACGATATGCAGGAGCAGTTGGTTGAAGGGCTGTTCCAAGACGACATCTTTGTTTGGTGGACTGATGGTTACGAGGAGCAACTGTCGCGCGGTCACGAAACCGGCCCCAACCAGTTCGAGGCCGTCGCACGGGAATCCGGCGGGGTGGAGCGGATTAGTGAAGCCACCCGCAATCGCTTCAGTCGCGCCGTCGCCGAGGTCTTCTTCAACGTCCTCCGGTTCGACTTCGGCGACGTAGAAGGCGACCTCCTCGGCGACCTCTACCAGCGGTATTTCGACCCGGAGACACGCAAAGCTCTCGGGGAGTTCTACACGCCTCAGCCGGTCATCGACTACATTATGGACGGCGTCGGCTACGAGCGCGGCGTCTCCGGTGAACGCCTCATCGACCCTGCCTGTGGGTCAGGGACGTTCCTTGTCGAAGCCGTCGAGCGGTATCTCGCCGACGTGGAACGCTATGAGGACGACCCGGACTGGAAAGGCCACCTCCAAGACCTCTGTACGCGCCCCCGCGTCGTCGGACTCGACATTCACCCGTTCGCCGTCCTGATGGCTCAGATTCGTTTCGTCGTCGCAATCCTCCCCGCGTATCGCCAAGCGAAGCAGTCTCACCCCGACTACACTATTCGACGGCTCCCCATCTACCGAACGGACACCCTACGCAACGAGCGCGAACTCACCGGGGCCGACATCGGTAACGACGGAACGCGACAGATGACGTTCGACGCGATGACCGAGGACGACCAGGACGTGCGGATTCCCGTCCCGCTTCCGGTCGAAGTGGATGCGGACGAAGCCGCCGAGACGGAAGACGGATTCCTCGTCCGTCGCGTTCGGATGCCGCTGTTCGATACCATCCAGTTAGAGACTGGCGTGGAGAACTTCGGGGAGTACTTCGCGGCTCTGCAGGGCGTCTTGGACACCGTTAAAGACCATATGTCTCTCGCCGAGGAGTTCGGCGGCGACTTCGACTGGACGTACCAGAGCGGTCTTGAGGAGCGAATCAATCAGAATACCTCACAGGAGTACTCCGGCGTTGAGGACTTCTTCGCTCCCTATGTGAACGATATGCTGGAGAACGTTCGGTATCTCAAAGAGGAACACAACGACGGGCGGCTGTTCAAGATGTTCGAGGACACGGTACTGGCGCTTGTCGTGAAGAACTATATGCAGTACGACTACGTCGTCGGGAATCCCCCCTACGTCCGCATCCAGAACCTCCCCGACAGTCAGAAGCGGATGATGAACCAACTGTACGAGTCCACGACCGGCAACTACGATATTTACGGCCCGTTCTATGAGCGTGGTCTTGAGTGGTTATCTGAGGATACTGGTAAACTCGGGTATATCACACCGAATCAGTTTATGACGACAGACTACGGCGAGGGGCTTCGTCGTGTGCTGTTGCGCGAAAGCCGAATCAAGGAGGTCTATGACTTCCGTGACTCGGGTGTGTTCGAGGATGCGAAGAATTACCCTGCTATCGTTATCCTCGAAGACGAGCCGGACGCGAATGAGCGAAACCAGAACGTAATCCGGTGTGTCCGTGTGAAGGGTGATACGAAAGAACCCACGAACCGGAGCCTCGATACCGCAATCCTCGAAGCAGTCCGTCAACACCGTGACGAACCCGGCTATGAAGACGAGTTCATCAACGTGTTCGACCATCCGCAGGGTGACTTGGATGATGGATATTGGGCTCTGATGCCGCCGGAGGAACTGAATATTATTCACAAGATGGACGCGGCAAGTGACGCGACTGTGGGGGATGTGACGGACTCCGTTTTTGCTGGAACACAGACCAGCGCGAACGACGTGTTCCTCGTCACGCCGATTGATGCCGACCGAATTTCTGCCGACGATACAGGTAACACGGTTACAGTCGTTCCGAAGGGAGAGAGCCGAGAGTACGAGATTGAAACAGATACACTACGACCGTGGTTACAGGGTCGAGACATAAACCGATGGCGTGGGGATTGGTCTGGAGAACACGCAATCGTTCCGTACACGCTCGACCGCGACGACGACGGGAATCTCACCTCGAATCTAATCAGTCAGGAGAGGCTGGAAGACGACTTTCCCTTCACGTGGGAGTATCTGACGGAGCATCGAGACACGTTAGAAAGCCGCGAAGGAGGGCGGTTTGAAGACCGGGGAGACTGGTACGGATTCGGGTATCCCAAGAGTATGACGCGATTCGAAGACCCAAAACTCATCTGCCCTGAAATTGCAGCAGAAGCGACGTTTATGCTGGATGAGGTCGGGACGTGGTTCTTCAAGGCCGCATACGGTGTTCAACTCGAAGATGAGTTCAAGAGCCGGACAGATACGTTCGCCGCGCTGTTGAACTCCAATGCGTTGGACTTCTATCTCAAGCACTACACGGCGCTGAAGGTCGATGGGTACTACAAGTACACCACGAACTATCTCACTCCCCTCCCGATTGCCTGGGGCGACGACGAAGACAACGACGAGATTCGGGAGTCCGTTTCTGCAATTACTACAGCGTTAGATACAGATGCCAAAACCGCGCGATTCCCCGAGGCCTACCTCGGGAACTACAACGGCGAACTTGATTACATCACCTACGAGTGGCAAACACGCCGGTATCCGGTCAACGCCGATGTACAGGGAGACGTGGAGGGTGACTTTACCGTACAGGCGGGCCGGTCGGACGTAATCAGCGACCCGGCGATGTACTCCGATGACCGCGAAGCCCGGAAGCGCCGCGCCGAGTACGTTCACGCCGCCGTAGATGGTCGCAAAGTCAAGAGCGGCGAAGAAACAACAATTCCCATTCCCCGAAGCGATGACGGCGTTGAGGAACTGCTGAGCCGTCTCGATGACGACCGCGATGAGGTGGCGGCGACGAACACCGAGGAACTGGAGAAAATGGTGAATGACGTTGTCTATGATATGTTCGGAATTACCCCTGCGGAGCAGGACGTGATTGAGGAGTTCTTAGAGACGTTCCGAGTGTACTGATTCGCTGTTGAGGAGGACGTGCCTTACTTTCTGCCGCGCTCATCGCGTCACGAATAGAGTTGTTCCTTCCAAATTCCCGCTTCCTCTTTAACGCTCTCCGCGACACTCTGTGGGTCAGAAACATACGGTGCGAGTGCCCCGATTAGTTGTTCAAGAGATACCTGCTCTGCAAGCTGCTTCACGTCAGGGTTCCCGAGTTCGTCTTCAATCTGTGATTGTGCTTCGTGAATATCATCCAGTTCCTCAGGAGAAACCGACTTTGAAACGAAGAACGCTATGTCTCCCTTCTCGATGATTTCTGTGAGGTTCACACTCTCATTAGCCAATAACCGGGAGAAGTCTTCTGAGTCAAATATATCTTCTAAGTCAAACTCCCAATCGACGGTGCTGAAAAGTGGGGTAGGTCATTTTCCACGTAATCCGATGACGAATAGACGTTTCTGAGGTCAACTAATCCGAACATCGCAATGTGGGCGAACGCATCCGGGTAGTCAGAATACACCTCGTCCTCAATCCACGTCTCAAGCGCCGCCCTGCTATCAGGGTTCGATTTGATATTGCTCGGTACGTCCTTCGGCGGTACGATGTAGGCCGAGCCAGTGATTTGTTCCACATCGCGCCCACGGCGAAGTGCCTCAAGAACGAAGTTCGTCTCGCCCTCATCGGTATCGACCTTGCTTTTCGTGAAGCAGGCTACTAATGCGTGAAGTGGCTTCCAGTAGTTCTCGATGAGCCGCTTTCGAGCTACACTCTCATCTTGGATTGACTCAATGATTCGCTCGTAATCAGAGAGTTCGTTCTTGAACTCCTCTATCTCGGTCTGTTTCTCTCTGCGTATCTCCTTCTTCTCCTCACGCAGCTTTTCCAACTTATCCACGATATTCTGATTCCCCTGTTTCTTGCGTCTATTGACTGTATCTGCCTTCACAACCGGAGTCTTGTTAGCGGCGTTCGCCCCTGCCTGCTGAAGATAACCTTTGAAAAATAAGTAGCCACCTCCCACGGCTGCACCCCCCACGACTCCACCAAGGCCGATGATAATCGAGGAACCAGATACCATCTATTATCTGTTTATTGACCACCAATTTATACTTCTGGTGTTGATAGTCCTATGAGGACTATTTCAAAGTGCTCTGAACGGCGGCCTCATCGGGTTGGCACTCGCATCGCTCAAGTCGTGTCTGTCGTCTGTATGTTTTTGGACTCCGGGTAATCGAGGAGTGACAAAAATGCAGTCAAAATCGACCCAACGACGTGAGCCGACTTACCAAAATGCGCGCTCGAAACGGCCGTTCGTGTGCTAACCCTCCCCCTCCATCGTTGCGCCACTCGTACGGTCCGACGCCGCCCCTCAGAGGTCTTGAATTATATCTTCCCTCTTTGTACTCGTACTCCTCCTCAGAAACCAGCCCTTCCTCACGCAATTCCTCTAAGGAGCGAAGTGCGTCCGCTGGCTCTTTCTCCGCAGGTGATTCCTCCACAACGCTCGTTTATTTGTTCTCCCGCAGTACGATTTTCTCGTACTGCCGCTTCTTGTATTCGTGGTACGCCGCGTTCCCGGCCCCGAGCGTCCACCCCCCTGTCAAAATGAACATCACGAAGTGACGGATGATTCCGGCCTTCTCCGGCTGGCCCATCACGACGCGGTCGCGCTCGAACTCCAGCACCTCCAACCCTTCTGCTTCTTTGTCCTCGATTCGGTTCCGGAGGTCATCGGAGTACGACTGATACATCTTGCTCGACTCTTTCGACTCTCCCATGAACGCACCTTTTAGCGCGTCCATCGGCTCTTTCCTGACCTCCTGAGGGTCAACTACGAAGCCGCATCGTTGGCATTTGAGGTTCGAGTCGTGGAGTCTCCAGTCGCTACTTCCACACTCCGGACAGTCCTCAGCGAAATTACTGATAAGTCCCATAGTCTGAGTGTCTGGTAATCCTACTTGTCAGTACCGTTTCCCTACAAATTGGTGAGAACGGTAACAGCGACTGGGGCTGTCTCGTAGAAGCACTTTTAGCACTTGCCGTTTAGTTACATACTGTCGAAGTGGAAATTGGGGATAGCCACCCAAAGTGCCCGGTAACGGCCCGAGGCGCTTAGGACGCTATCCCGTAGGGGTCCGCCGGTTCAAATCCGGTCCCGCGCATTCTACTGACTGCGAACGGACGTGAGCAGTCTGTGAATCGAACGGAGCGGATTTGAATCCTGGAAGGAACGCGCAGCGAACGAACGTGAGCGAGCATTTCTTCGTCCGGTTCAAATCCGGTCTCGCGAGTTGCTGCGAGCGAACTGACCCCCTCGAAAAGACGAACGGGAGGATCGACCCGTGGGCGCAGCGACCGGAATCTCTGCGAGCAGTCGGCCGCCCGCCCGACGCTATCGGTGCGTAAACAGCACCACGCGGTCGTCGTGGATAGCCGTACACAGATCCATCTCGAAGTCCAGGTTCAGCGACGTCGGCGGATTCTTACAGACGACCATGTCGTCGAACGGTTTCTCACAGGCCGGGCAGGCGACGGCCGTCGTGTTCTGGTAGGACTTGATGGCCTCGTTGTCCTCGCGCGGAGTCAGCGAGGAGACTATCTCGTCGAAATCTTCCATACTCGGCTATGATAGACGGTGTCGCATAAATTCTGGGTCCTAGGAGCACCCGTGTCCGATACCGTACCCGTCAGGACCGACGACACCACATACAGCCAGAAAGCCCCGACCCGTTCGACTCGGAGGACTCGCTGCGCCCCTCGGCCGCCGGCCTGCGGTGCTTGCTTCGTCCGCCGTCGTCGTACGGGTCGCCCCTTTCAGTCCCGCCCACGCCGACTGGTCAACCGGCTACGGGCGGGACTGAAAGGGGCCAGTCGCTCGGCGTTCGAGACGACGCAAGCACTGGACCGAACACAGTGAGGGAAGCGCGCAGCGAGTCGCAGTAGCCGAGCGACTGGGGGCTTTCTGGCTGTCAAAGATCTCTCTCACAGATTCACCAGGGGCCGTTCTCCACTTCGCGTCGTTAGTTACAAGCACGATTGCGAGGACCGGAGCGTTAAAGTCCGGTTGCAGTAACCCAAATGAGTATGCAACGGTCCCCCGAAGCTACACGATTTCTACTGGTCGCCGGGACGACGGAGACGGCGCGACGAGCGGGGATAAGCGCCGCTGGCGCGGACCCGGACCTGCTATCGACGACGCCCGCGGCCGACGCCGAACTCCTGACCTACGGCCGGCCGGTCCGGACCGACACGGTGCCGGTGAGTCCGAGCGGCTGTCCGACGCCGGCGCTGGTGACGCGGGCGGTGCGAGAACTCCTCGACGTCGACCTGACAGTCGTCGACGGAGGACTGGCGGAGCCGACGGGCGCCCCGACAGTGTCGGTGGGCGCGGGTGTCGGCCGCGACATCGGCGAGCAGGACCCGGTGCCGACGGCCTACGGGGCCTTCGAGGCGGCGCGGCAGTACGGCCGAGCGCTCCCGACGAACGAACTGTGGCTGGCCGAGACCGTCCCCGGCGGGACGACGACGGCGCTGGGGGTGTTGCGGGCGCTGGGCGAGGACGCGATGGTCTCCTCGTCGCTGCCGGAGAACCCCCTCGAACGCAAGGAACAGGCCGTCAGCGAGGGGCTCGAGGCGAGCTCTCTCCAGCCGGGCGACGCCGCCGGCGAGCCCAAGCGTGCGGTCCGGCGGATGGGCGACCCGGTGCTGGCGACGCTTTCGGGACTGACGACCGGCGCGGTCGAGACCGACACCGCCGTGACGCTCGCTGGCGGTACCCAGCAGCTCGCGGTCGCGGCCCTGGTCAGACACGGCGGCTACGAGGGGCGGCTCGGACTGGCGACGACGAGCTACGTCGCCGACGACGACAGCGCGGACCTCCGGGCGAGCGCCCGAGCGCTGGACCTCGACCTGGTCGTCACCGACCCCGGCTTCGACGCGAGCGACCACGTCGCCATGGAGCGGTTCGTGGCCGGCGAAGCCAAGGAGGGCGTCGGGATGGGCGGGGCACTGGCGATGGCCGACCGCGCCGGGATTCCGATGGCCGACGTTCGCGAGCGCTTGGCGGCGGTGTACGACGAACTGCTGGGCGAGCAGGCGGCCGAGACGCCGACCGCGGACGGTGAGTCCCGATGAAGGGGGTCGTGCTGGGCGGCACGTCGTCGGGCGTCGGCAAGACCGTCGCGGCGATGGCGACGATGCGGGCACTCGACGCGGCGGGCTACGACCCCCAGCCCGCGAAGGCCGGCCCGGACTTCATCGACCCGAGCCACCACACCGCCGTCGCGGGCAAACCATCGCGCTCGCTGGACCCGTGGCTGGCCGGCGAGGACGGGACGCTACGGACCTACCACCGGGGCGAGGGCGACATCTGCGTCGTCGAGGGGATGATGGGCCTGTACGACGGGACGAAGGTGTCGACCGCCCGCGTCGCCGAGGTGCTCGACGTCCCCGTGGTCCTCGTGGTCGACGCGAAGGCGGGGATGCAGAGCGTCGGTGCGACGGCGCTCGGGTTCAAAGCGTACGCAGCCCACGCCGGCGTCGACGTCGACGTCGCGGGTGTCCTCGCCCAGCGCGCTCACGGCGGGCGCCACGCCGACGGCATCCGGGACGCGCTCCCCGACGATATCGCGTATCTCGGGCGAATTCCGCCCACGCCGGAGCTTTCGATTCCGGACCGGCACCTCGGGCTGGAGATGGGCAGCGAGTCGCCGGTCGACACCGACGCGCTCGACGGGGCGGCCGAGAGTATCGACGCCGAGGCCATCGTCGATATCGCCCGCGAACCGCCCGCAGCGACGCCCGAGCGCCCGCTCGGCGCCGACCGCTCGGCCGACTCCGGGCACACCCTCGCCGTCGCCAGCGACGCGGCGTTCTGTTTCCGGTATCCGAGCCTCGGCGAGCGCTTCGAGGGCCGTATCGAGCCGTTCTCGCCCCTGGCCGACGACCCGGTGCCCGACACCGACGCCGTCTACCTCCCCGGCGGCTACCCCGAACTGCACGCCGAGGCGCTGGCCGAGTCGGCGACGCTCGACGAACTCGGGAGGCTGGCGGCCGACGGCCTGCCCGTTCTCGGGGAGTGTGGCGGGCTGATGGCGCTCTCGGAGTCACTGACGACCGTGGAGGGCACCACATACGAGATGGCCGGCGTCCTCCCGGCGACCGTCGAGATGCGCGAGCGCTACCAGGCGCTGGACCACGTGGAACTGCGGGCTCGCCGCGATTCGCCCGTCGCCACCGCGGGTGGTCGCCGCCGGGGTCACGAGTTCCACTACTCCGCGGCGACCGTCGACGGCGACGCGACCTTCGCGTTCGACGTCGAGCGCGGCGACGGCATCGACGGCGACCACGACGGGCTGACCGAGTACGCCACGGTCGGGACCTACTGCCACGCTCACCCCGAAAGCGGTGCCTTCGACGAACTCGTCTCCCGATGAGTGGGCCGGGACACGCGGCGAAAATCCGTCAGACGGAGCGCGGACGGACGGCTGACTGCCCATAAGGTTTTTTCCTGTTTGCCGTCGTGGTAGGGACAATGAACGAGTTGCGCGACCTGTTCGAGGGACTGGTCGCAGATATCGACGCCGTCTTCCTCTTCTCGCCGAGCACGTCTAACTACGAGGCGCTCGCTGACGCGGACGGTACCGTCGTCGTGGTCGGACCCGAGAACGCCGTCGACGCAGACCAGTTCGTGGAACTCCCCATCGACTTCACCGACCTGGAGGGGCGTATCCGCTTTGGCATCGAGGGCGCACTCGAACAGGAGCTGGTCGAGGAGGGCGACGAGGTGGCCTGCGTGAGCGATTTCATGACCGGGACGGCAAACGCCGTCACGCGCATCCAGACCAACGAGTTCTCGCCGTCGGGCGTCTACGACCTGTTCGTCAACTCGCGGGCCGAACCCGGCGTCGTCCGGGACGTCTTCGAGGTGGCCGTCGAACTCGGGAAGAAAGGCCAGAAGGGCAAGCCCGTCGGTGCGCTGTTCGTCGTCGGCGACGCCGGCAAGGTGATGAACAAGTCCCGCCCGCTCTCGTACAACCCCTTCGAGAAATCGCACGTCCACGTCGGCGACCCCATCGTCAACGTGATGCTCAAGGAGTTCTCCCGGCTCGACGGCGCCTTCGTCATCTCCGACGCCGGGAAGATAGTGTCGGCGTACCGCTATCTCGAACCCTCCGCCGAGGGGGTGGACATCCCGAAGGGGCTGGGCGCCCGGCACATGGCCGGCGGGGCCATCACCCGCGACACGAACGCGACGGCCATCGTCCTCTCCGAGAGCGACGGGCTGGTCCGCGCGTTCAAAGGCGGTGAACTCGTCCTGGAGATCGACCCCGAGGAGTACTGACTATGCAGTCGATATCCGACTGGCCCGACGCCGTCCGGACGCTGTTTTCCCCCCAGGGAACCTTCGTCGTCTCGCTGGTGGTGCTCGGCATCGGCCTGCTCGCCGGCTTCCTCGTCTGGCGGGCCGCCCGGCAGTTCATGGAGGAACTGGGCGTCCCCGAGACTGTCGAGGGCACGCCCTTCGAGCGGACCGCCCGCAGCCTGGGTACCTCGACCGTCGGTATCGTCTCGAATCTGGCCGCGCTGTTCGTCTACATCATCGCCATCACGGTGGCGCTGAACATCGCCCAGCTCGTCCAGCCCGAGGCGTACTGGACCCGCTTTACCGCCTTCCTTCCGAACCTCTTTATCGCTATCTTCGCCATCATCATCGGCCTCATCGCCGGCGACAAGGCGAAGCTGGTCGTCTCCGAGCGGCTACGCAGCGTCAAGCTCCCCGAGGCGACCGTCGTCCCGGAGATCGTCAAGTACAGCATCTTCTATCTCGCCGTCCTCATCGCGCTCGGGCAGCTCGGCGTCGCGACCATGGCGTTGCTCATCCTGCTGGCCGCCTACTCCTTCGGCCTAGTCTTTCTCACCGGCCTCGCACTGAAGGACCTGCTCGCGGCCGCCGCCGCCGGCCTCTATCTGTTGCTCACCGAACCCTACAGCATCGGCGACGAGGTCGTCATCGGCGACCAGCGCGGCATCGTCCAGGAGGTCGATATGCTCGTCACCCGCGTCGAGGCCGACGGGAAAGAACACATCATCCCGAACCAGCAGGTGATGAAAGACGGTATCGTCCGCGTTCGGGAGTAGTCACGCAGCTCGGTCTTCGTCACGCGACACCGGTTCGGCCGGCACCCCGGCGACGGTCTCACCGGGCGGGACGTCTTCCACGACCAGCGAGTTCGCCGCGACCTGTGCCTCGGCGCCGATTTCCACGCCCGGCAGGACGATAGCGCCCGCGCCGATCATCGCCCGCTCGCCGACGACGACCTCGCCGGTCCGGTACTCCGCTTGCAGGAACTCGTGACAGAGCAGGGTCGCGTCGTACCCGACGATGGCGTCGTCTCTGACGGTGATGAGTTCCGGCCAGAACACGTCCGGCGTCGATTCGAGCCCCCAGGCGACCCCCTCGCCGACGGTGACGCCGAGCCGACGCAGGAGCCAGTTCTTGAGCCTGAGACTCGGCGATATCCGACAGACGACGATGACGACGTAGTTCAGGACGATGCGAAGTCGCCCCTTCGCCTCCGGCCACGGGAACAGCGAGTTCCGCGGCCCCGGCGTCGCGACGCGGTCCAGTCGGTCGTGTCGTCGCTCCGTCTCGGCGTCTGGCTCTGTCGCGTCGCTCACGCCTCCCGCTTGTACGGCTCCCCTCTTGAACGCCCCGCTAGTAATGAGAGGACCAACAGCGACCGATAGCGGTACTGCAGTCTTCAACAGTCAGAAAGCCCCCGACCGTTCGAGGGCTGCGACTCGCTGTGCTCCTCAGTCGCTCCGCTCCTTGCGGTGCTTGCGTCGTCTCGCTCCTCGAACGGTCGGCCCCTTTCAGTCCCGCCCCGTGGACGAACCGACCGGGCGGGACTGAAAGGGGCGGGCTGCTACACGAAGGCGGGCGACGTAAGCACCGCAGGAACGAGCGTAGCGAGTGACAAGGCGCGCAACGAGCTCGTTCGAGAGAGCGAAGCTCTCTCGTGATGACGAAAGACGGCAAAGCCGTCTTTCGAACCACCCCCGAGTGTAGCAGCCCGGGGCTTTCTGGCTGTCAGCAGTCACGCTAGCTCTGGTCTGGCTCGCGATAGTGCAACCGACAAAGAAAGAAACGACGGTTCCTAGTCCCGAATCTCGTCCATGTGGTCGAGACGCTGCTGGACGAGGTCGGGTTTGCCGATGTCGTGGCGCACGCGCAGGCCCTCGGTGCCGGCCCGCTCCAGGGCGCCCTCGGCGATAGCTTCGGCTTCCGTAATCGAGTCGGCGATGCCGACGACGGCGTAGGAGCGAGACGTCGTCGTGTAGATGCCGTCCTCGCGGTCGTCGACGGAGGCGTAGAACAGCAGCGCCTCGCCCGCGTTCTCCGCGTCGATGGTGACCGTCGCACCGGCCTCTGGGTCGGTCGGGTAGCCGTCGGGGACGGCGTACTTACAGACCGTCGCCTTGGGCTGGAAGGACAGTTGCGGAATCGAGCGCTCCTCGCGGGCGGCGACGAGGACGTCGAGGAAATCCGTGTTGAGAACGGGCAGCGTGTTCATGGCCTCGGGGTCACCGAAGCGGGCGTTGAACTCCACGACGCGGGGGCCGGTCTCGGTCAGCATGAACTGGCCGTACAGCACGCCCTTGTAGCCCTCGAGGGCGTCGACGGTCGCTCGCAGCACGTCGACGGCGTCGTCGTAGTCGCCCTCGGTCATGAACGGCAGTTCGAGGCTGGCGTCGGTGTAGCTGCCCATCCCGCCGGTGTTGGGCCCTTCGTCGCCCTCGTAGGCGCGCTTGTGGTCCTGGACGGCGGGGGTGACGCGGAGCTGGCCGTTGGCGACGAACGCCTGGACGGTGAACTCCTCGCCGACGAGCCGCTCTTCGAGGACGACGCGGTCGTAGTCGGAGTTCCGGAGGTACTCTTTGGCCTCCTCTGCGCTGCACTGGTCGCCGATGACCCGAACCCCTTTCCCGCCGGTGAGGCCGGCGGGCTTGACCGCTAAATCGCCGTCGTACTCGTCGATGTAGTCGCAGGCGGCCTCCATGTCGTCGAACGTCTCGAAGTCCGGACAGCCGGGGATGTCGTGTTCGGCCATGAAACGGCGCTGGAAGGCCTTGTCCGTCTCGATGCGTGCCTCCTCTGCCTGCGGGCCGAAGGCGTAGACGCCGGCCTCGTCGAGCGCGTCGGCGACGCCGGCGGCGAGGGGTGCCTCCGGACCGACGACGGCGAGCGTGGCGTCGACGTCTTGGGCGTACTCGGTGACGGCCTGGGGGTTCGTGGTTTCGAGCGTCTCGAACCCTTCGGCCAGTTCGACGATGCCCGGGTTTCGGTTGCCGGCACAGGCGTAGAGGTCGGCGTCGGAGTCGGCGAGCGCACGCGCGACGGCGTGTTCGCGGCCGCCGCCACCCACGAGCAGCACTGTCTCTGTCATACCTCAAGGCCTGACCGGGTTCGACGTAAGTATTGTCTTTCAGTGGTTCAGGGTCGACCCACGCAGCGTCGGCCGACTCGCTCACTCCTGCTCGCTGAGTTCGTCGAGAGCCTGCTCTTGCTCGCTGCGAGTCAGTCCACCCGCCTCGGCGAAACGACCCTCGTACTGCCAGTCCGGGATGGCCGCCCACGTCGAGTCGTCGTCCTCGCCGCCCAGCCGCCGGACCCACAGGACCGCCAGCACGACCCAGCCGCCGACGGCGGCCAGCCAGGACTCCGGGGCGGGGACGCCGGCCAGCGAGAGCACTCCGCCGATGACCGGCACCGTCAGGAAACCGACGAACACGACGGCGACGAGATACTGCATCGCCCGGGTCGACAGTGACAGGTCCACTGCCTTGCTCATACCAGTCGTTTTTCACGTTCGGGAATAGCTCTTGTGGTGGCGGACGCGTCCGCGACCGGGACACACCGCTTTTGCGTGTGGCTCTCCGAGAGACAGCCATGAGCGACAGCGCGCCCCCCACCGAGCGGAACCGACTCGACGAGGCGGAGAGCCCGTATCTCCGTCAGCACGCGGACAACCCCGTCAACTGGCAGCCCTGGGACGAACAGGCCCTCGAAGCCGCGAAAGAACGGGACGTTCCTATCTTCCTCTCTATCGGCTACGCCGCCTGTCACTGGTGTCACGTCATGGAAGAGGAGAGCTTCGAGGACGAGAGCGTCGCCGAGATGCTCAACGAGCACTTCGTCCCGGTCAAGGTCGACCGCGAGGAACGGCCCGACCTCGACAGCGTCTACATGAGCATCTGCCAGCAGGTGACCGGCGGCGGCGGGTGGCCCCTGTCGGCGTGGCTCACGCCCGAGGGGAAACCGTTCTACGTGGGGACGTACTTCCCGCCCGAGGAGAAACACGGCCGCCCCGGCTTTGCCCAGCTTCTGGACCGGCTCGCCAACTCCTGGTCGGACCCCGAACAGCGCGAGGAGATGGAGTCTCGTGCCCAGCAGTGGACCGACGCCATCGAGAGCGACCTCGAAGACGTCGGCGAACCGGGCGACCCCGACGAGAACATCATCGGGACGGCGGCGACCATCGCTCACCGGGGCGCCGACCGTGACCACGGCGGCTGGGGCTCCGGCGGGCCGAAGTTCCCACAGACTGGCCGGCTTCACGCGCTGCTGAGGGCTCACGCTGATGGGGAGTCACCGAGCGGCGGCGGGCTCTCCGGTCCACAGGGCGGCGACGGGCCCTCCGACGACTATCTGACCGTCGTCGAACAGACGCTGAACGCGATGGCCGACCGGGGGCTGTACGACCACGTCGGCGGCGGCTTCCACCGCTACTCGACGGACATGCAGTGGGCAGTGCCCCACTTCGAGAAGATGCTGTACGACAACGCCGAGATTCCCCGGGCGTTCCTCGCGGGGTATCAGGCCATCGGCAACGAGCGCTACGCCTCGGTGGTCCGCGAGACGTTCGACTTCGTCCAGCGGGAACTCCAGCACGACGAGGGCGGGTTCTTCAGCACGCTCGATGCCGTGAGTCGACCGCCAGGCAGCGACCCCGATGCCGACACCGAGGAAGGCGCGTTCTACGTCTGGACGCCCGAGCAGGTCCACGACGCCGTGGACGACGAGCAGGCGGCGGATATCTTCTGTGAGTACTTTGGCGTCAGCGAGAAAGGGAACTTCGAAGGAGCGACCGTCCTGGGCGTTCGCAAACCGATCGACGTGCTCGCCGAGGAGTACGAACTGAGCGAGGCCGAACTGACCGAGAAACTGCAGGGGGCCCTCAACGAGGCCTTCGAGGCCCGCGAGGAGCGCCCCCGCCCCGCCCGCGACGAGAAGATTCTGGCGGGCTGGAACGGGCTGATGATATCGACGCTCGCGGAGGGTGCGATCGTCCTCGACGACGCCTACGCCGACGTGGCCACAGACGCGCTGGGCTTCGTTCGCGAGCATCTCTGGGACGAGTCCGAGCAACGGCTCTCCCGGCGGTACAAGGACGGCGACGTGGCCATCGACGGCTATCTCGAGGACTACGCCTTCCTCGGCCGGGGCGCCTTCGACTGCTATCAGGCGACTGGCGAGGCGGAGTATCTGACGTTCGCGCTAGAGCTCACAGCGGCCATCGTCGAGGCGTTCTGGGACGCCGAGGAGGGGACGCTGTACTTCACGCCGACCGGCGGCGAGGCCCTCGTCGCCCGCCCGCAGGAGCTGACCGACCAGTCGACCCCCTCCAGTACGGGCGTCGCGGTGTCGCTGCTGCTGGAACTGGCCCACTTCAGCGACGACGACCGCTTCGCCGACGTGGCCGAACAGGTCGTTCGGAGCCACGCCGACCGGACCTCGGCGAACCCGCTGCAACACGCCTCCCTCACCCTCGCGACGGACACCTACGAGCAGGGCGCACTCGAACTGACGCTCGTCTGTGACCCGACCGACCCGCCGGCCGACTGGACCGAGACACTCGCCGACCGGTACGTCCCACGGCGGCTGCTGGCCTGGCGGCCCGACGACGACGCGACCCTCGACGCCTGGCTCGACAGCCTTGCACTCGACGAGTCGCCGCCGATCTGGGCCGGCCGCGACGCGGACGGCGAGCCGACGGTGTACGCCTGTCGGAACTTCGCCTGTTCGCCGCCCCAGCACGACCTCGGCGAGGCGCTCGACTGGGGCGCTAATTAGCCCGCTCCGGCGCTCCTGCTCAGTAGTGTTTGAACAGCAACCCTCTGACGTCGTCTTTCGTCCGGACCTTCTCCGTCGTCCCGTCCGGCAGGTCCACCTCGTAGGGCGAGTCACTGCCGCCCTCGCGCCACTTGTCCTCGTGGTCGGTGAGTAGCTGGTTGGCCGCCGAGAGGACCGCGCCCGGGCCGTCGGTGGCCGCCGTCGAGCCAGACGTGCTCGCTGCCCCGTCGCTATCGTCCGCAGTCCCGTCGCAGGCGTCAGTGTCATCCTCGGCCACAGCCCCGTCGGCGTCAGTCTCGTCCGCCGCCGCAGCCTCGTCGTCCGGTTCGCCGTCGGCCTGGGTCGCCGCTGCCGATTCGCCCGCCGAACTCGGCGACCCGTCGGCCGACGAGTCCGCACCGTCTTCGGTCCCGTTCTCCGCGTCGCTGCGTTCGGACGCCCCGTCGCCGTTCTCGGCGTCCTCGACCGCTGCCAGCCGTTCGGCGAACGCCTCGACACCGAGTGCCGAGACCAGTTCCCCCCGCATGGTCGCCGCATCGATACCGCTGCCCGGCACCCCCTCCACCTCGGTCGCGACCGCCTGGAGCGCCCCGAAATCGGCCGTAGCGACTCGCTCGTGGGTCACGTCGCTCCCCTGCTGCTCGGGCGGTGTGTACGTGTCGAGGAGATACTGGACGACGTCTTTCGTCCGTATGTGGCCGTACGTGTCGATGTACGCCGCCTCGATGTCGTCCTGGATTGCCGCCAGTCGCTCACGCTGTGTCTCGGTGACCGTGATCTCGGGCATTAGTAACCAAGTTTCTATCCCCCAGCTTCGTGTAGTTTACCCCAGTTCGACGAGTGGCACGTCGCGTCACTCCTCGACGAACTCGACGCCGGTGATCTCGAAGCGAGCGCCGCCGTCGGCGCTCGCCGTCGCACGAATCGACCAGCCGTGTGCCTCGGCCACCTGCTTGACGATGTTCAGCCCGAAGCCGGTGCCCTCGTCGCTCGTCGAGTAGCCGACCCGGAAGACCCGGTCGCGTTCGGCCGGGGGAATGCCCGACCCGTCGTCGGCCACGTAGAAGCCGTCCTCGAGGCGTCCGACGGTGAGTGAGACCGACTGCCCGCCGTGACTGATAGCGTCATCGGACTGCGTCCGATTGCCCGTGGAGCCGTGCTCGACACTGTTGGCAAAGAGGTTCTCGAACAGGTGTTTGAGCCGCGACTCCTCGGCGACGATGGTCGCGTCCGTCGTCACAGAGAGGGCCGCAGCCGACAGCCCGGTCGTCCGGGCACACTCCTTCGCGAGCGCCGGCAGCTGGACCGGCGCCGGCTCCGACTCCGTCTCGCCGTGCCGGGCGAGGGTGACCAGGTTGTCGATGAGCCGTTCCATCCGGCCCACTGTCCGGTGGCAGCGTTCGAGAGACTCCTCGTCGTCGGTCTCGACGAGGTCTAGCGACGCCGACAGCGTCCGCAGCGGGTTCCGGAGGTCGTGGCTCACCACGGTGACGAACTCGTCGAGGCGGTCGTTCTGCCGCCTGAGTTCGCGCTCGCGCTCTTTCCGGGCGGAGATATCGCCGAAGTACCCCTGAACGTAGGATTGGCCGTCTATCTCGACGGCCTGAGCGTTGATCTCCACCGGAATCCGCTCGCCCGTGGCGTCGACGACGGCGATATCCGCCTGTTCCCCCAGCGTCTCCGCACGCCCCCCGCCACCGCGGGCGTGCTCGCCGAACAGCGCTGCGTACTCCTCGGCCTTCTCGGGGGGATGGAGCGCCGTCTGGTGGCGGCCGACGAGCTCCTCGCGGGGCCGGTCGACCAGCCGGGTCGCCGCCCTGTTGACCTCGCGTATCTCGCCCGACTCGGCGTCGGCGACGAACACCGCGTCCGGGGCCCCATCGAGCAGCGTCTGATACCACTCCTTGGTCTCTGCGACGTTCTGCTCCCGTTCCTTGCGCTCGGTGATGTCCCGAATCGTCCCCCGGACGCGTTTGCAGGTCCCGTCCTCGAACTTCGGATCGGCGCGCGTTCGAACCCACTTCTCGGTGCCGTCGGCGGCGGTGATGCGGACCTCGATGTCGTAGGGCTCCCCCGCGTCCAGCGCCCGCCCCACGGCGTCACGGACCGTCTCGCGGTCCTCCGGATGGTAGAACTGCTGGATGTCCGTCTCGATTCCCGGCTCGTGGTCAGTGCCGACGCCGTAAATTTCGCACACCTGGTCGGTGAAGTACGCCGCGTCCGCTCGGGGGTCGTACTCCCAGGCCCCCACGTCGGCGAGGTCCTGTGTCTTCTCAAGCAGCGCGTTCTTCCGTTCCAGCTCCCGCTCGGCGCGGAACTGTCCCACCGCCCGACTGACCCGGTTCGCGAGGAGTTCGTACTGGTCCCTGCCGGTCGCTTTCTGGAGGTAATCAGTCGCTCCGAGGGTGAGCGCCTCGCTCGCGACTTCTTCGCTCCCCTTCCCGGTAAAGAGGATAAACGGGAGGTCCGGATACGTCTCGCGAACGACCTCGAGGAATTCGAGGCCGTTCATCCCCGGCATATCGTAATCGGAGACGATGCAGTCGACGGCCGGCGAGAGCCGTTCCAGTCCGTCAGCTCCGCTGCGTGCGGTCTCGACCGTGAAGCGGTCGTCGCCGCGTTCGAGAAACTCCGCAGTGAGATCGGCGAGATTCGGCTCGTCGTCGACATGGAGAACGCGAATATCGTCGGCCATACTCCAACTATACACTATCTTTAAGGGTCATAGTTCCCCGGGTCGACAGGCCTCGCCGGCGGCCCGCCCAGCGAGGGCTCCCCGCCGGCCAGCCGACCACCAGCCTGATTCCGCCGTCGCCCGTTGCGGTCAGTATGCCGACCGTCTACATCACGGCACCCACGGACGCGGCCCCGGATATCGCCCGTACACTGGTCGAGGAGCGACTGGCGGCGTGTGTGAACCGCCTCGACTGTGACTCCGTCTACCGCTGGGAGGGTGAGGTGCACACTGACGCCGAGGCGGTCCTCCTGGCGAAGACGACCGACGAGCGCTACGCCGCCCTTTGCGACCGGGTCGTCGACCTCCACCCCTACGAGGTACCGTGTATCGAGCGGTTCGACGAGAGCGACAGCCTCGAGGCGTTCGGGGACTGGCTGGCAGCGAGCGTCGAGACGGGGTGAGCTGTGTCGGGTCGGGTGCGCCTCCTGAGATGCGCTCGCGCCGACTGCGGCGTCCGTCGCTACTCCGTCTCTTCACCCTCGATGGCGTCCCGGTTCACCGTCGACGGGGGGACCCCGCCGTCGTAGACGGTCCGAACGTTGGCGGCCGCCCGCTGGCTCATCCGGGCCAGCGCTTCCTCGGTGACGCCGCCGACGTGGGGCGTCAAGAGGACGTCGTCCCGGCCGTAGAGCGGGTGGGCCTCCCCCGGTGGCTCCTCGGCGAACGTGTCGAGCCCCGCAGCGCCCAGCGCGTCGGTTTCCAGCGCTTCCAGCAGCGCCGCCTCGTCGACGATGGCCCCCCGAGCCGTGTTGATGAGGATGCCGCCCTCGCCCAGCGCCGCCAGTTCCTCGCTGGCGATAGCGTGGCGGGTCTCGGGCGTCAGCGGCGCGTGGATACTCACCGCGTCAGACCGGGCGAACAGCTCACGGAACTCCGAGACCCGTTCGACCCGCGTGGGCACGTCGTCGTCTGGGACGTACGGGTCGTAGACGAGCACGTCCTGACCGATGCCGTGGGCGAGGTCCGAGGTCTCCCTGGCGATGGCCCCGAAGCCGAACAGTCCCAGTGTGTTTCCGGTCAGCTCGCGGCCGGTGTAGGCCCCGCGGTCCCACCCGCCGCCCCGGACGTGCTGGTCGGCGCCCCGGTGGTTGCGCCGCAGCGCGAACAGGAGCGACATCGCGTGTTCCGCGACCGACCGGGAGTTCGCGCCCGGCGTGTTACAGACGACGATACCCCGCCCGGAGGCCGCCCCGATGTCGACGTTGTCCAGCCCGGCGCCGTGTTTGGCGATGATACGCAGTCGGTCCGCCCGCTCGATGACGGCCGAGTCGAGTTCGGCGACTCTGACGATGACGGCGTCGTAGCGCTCGATATCGTCGAGCGCCGCGTCGACGCTGTCGTACTCGTCCATACCGGTACAGTCGGCGATGTCGGCGAGCGAGTCCGGTCCGGACGGGTCTATCTGCTCCGGAACCAGCACGTTCCAAGTTTCAGCCATATAACAGCTCCGCGCTCCCGCGAAGTAAAAGTACGTGTGCCGACGCCGCCTCAGAGCGCGGCCGCGATCTCGTCGGCCAGATAGACGGCGATGGGCACCCGCTCTTCCTCGACGAAGCGGGCGATCTCTGCCCCGTCGTGCTCTACCACGACGGTCGGAATGTACTCGATGTCGTACGCCTCGACGCCGGGGCCGGTCTTCGAGCCGTCGTCTTCCTTCTCGGTCGGATAGTGGTGGATTCGCGACTCGGCGATCTCCGCGGCCTCCAGGGCGGCGCCGAAGTCGGGCAGCTGTGCGCGACAGTCCTTGCACCAGTCGCCGCCCCAGATGTGGTAGTCGAGGTCGTGTCGGTACTTGGCGAGGACGTCGACCGTATCGGCGTAGGCGTCTTTCACCCAGACCGGGTTCGGTTCCATCGTTTCGAGGTGGCCGGTTTCGCTCATGGCCCCCAGTAACGGTGCAACTGGCTTGAACCCCCCGGCTGTCAGGCCGCGTCGAGTCGGGCTCTGAGTCGGTCCTGCAGCAGGGTCCGGTGACAGCGCTTGCGCTCGCCCTCGAAACAGACGAGGGCGACGGACTCGGCGTCGGCGACACGCGCCACCAGTCCGTCGAGCGCCCGCCCCGCGTCGTCGTCCTCCTCGAGATACGTCAGATACCGGGACTCGAAGTTCGTCTCGTCCCAGGCGGCGTTGTGGGCGCCCTCCTCACAGAGCCCCTGCAGCTGGAGGTCCTCGGCGCGCCGTTTCGTCTCGCGGAGGAGGTCCGACGGCGGTCCGAGTTCGGGGTGGTTCTCGTCGACCGCCGCGTGGAACCAGGGAGTCGGCTCGCGGACCACCCCGACGAGCGTCTCGTCGGCGAGGTCTGCCAGGTCGTGCTGTATCGCCGCGACGTAGGTCTCCCGAACGGCGCCGCTCATAGGTGACAGTTCACCACGCTGGCGGAAAGAACTGCCGCCATCCCTGACTCCCCCTCGCCTTGGCAGTTCCACGTGGGGTTTTAACCGGTGACGGCGTAGCCGCCGGCAATGCACGAGACACTCAGCGACTCCATCGTCGAGACCATCGGCTCGCCGCTGGTGTCGGTCGCCGCGCCGGAGGGGGCGACCGTGGCCGCGAAGGTCGAGTCGTTCAACCCGGGCGGCTCCGCGAAGGACCGCCCGGCGCGGTTCATGATAGAACGCGCCGAGGGCGAGGGCGTCATCAGCCCCGGCGACACGCTCGTCGAACCGACCAGCGGGAACACGGGTATCGGGATGGCGATGGTCGGCGCGGCGAAAGGGTACGACGTGGTACTGGTGATGCCGTCCTCGAAGTCGCCCGAACGCCGTCAGATAATGAAAGCCTACGGCGCCGACATCGAACTCGTCGAGGGCGACATCACGGACGCGAAAGAGCGCGCCGACGAACTCACCGACCGCGACGGCCACGTCCAGTTGCGCCAGTTCGAGAACCCCGCGAACCCGCAGGCCCACTACGAGACCACGGGCGAGGAGGTCATAGCACAGGTCGGCGACCGGACCGTCGACGCGCTCGTCGCGGGCGTCGGTACCGGCGGCACCATCACGGGGACGGGGCGCCGCCTGCGCGAAGCGTTCCCCGACGTCGACATCGTGGCGGTCGAGCCGGCCGGCAACGCCGTCCTCTCGGGGATGGAGCCGGGCACCGGCGAGGACAGCTTTCAGGGGATGGGGCCGGGCTTCGTCAGCGACAACCTCGACGTGGACCTGCTCGACGACGTCAAAACCGCCGAACTCGACGACGCCGAGGCCGAGTGTCGCCGCCTCGCTCGCGAGGAGGGCATCCTCGTCGGCCAGTCCTCCGGCGCGTCGAACCTCGCGGCGCGCGAGGTGGCCCGGGAGCTACTGGACGACGGCGTCGCGGACCCGCTGGTCGTCACGGTCTACTGGGACAGCGGCGAGCGGTACATGTCGACCGGGATGTTCGACTAGTCGAGGCGGCGCGCGCCGCGTCTGGCCTGTTCGTACTGGCTGGTCGCCCACTCGTTCATCGCGTCGGTGTCGTTGTTGATGACGCCGACGATGCCGTTGTCCCCGTAGACCACGATACCGGTGACGGTGTCCTCTGGGCTCTCGGCCGTCCAGACCGCATACGACAAATCGTCGCCGGTCACGTACAGAGCGAGTCCGTCGACGCCGTTCAGGCTCGCAAACTCGTCGGGATACGCATCGGCGAGCGCGTCCACGACGGCGTCCGTCAGCACGAGTTCGACGTCTGTCCCGTCGTCTTCGACGAGTGAGAGGACGACGTCCGTATACAGCGGAATGACCGCGGGCCCGGTGCCGCGAAAGGCCGTTGCGCCCCGCAGGGCCGAGATGTTGGTCTCGACCGGCGCCTGGGGTGCCGACGGCGTCGATTCGACGACCGTCGACCCGTCCAGCACCGCGGGGTCGATGTCGATATCCGGCGCCAGCGCCGACAACACCGGCTGGGCCTGGGTCAGCGCGTCCAGTCGGTCGAGATACTGCTGGTAGGCCGCGAGCGCCTGGCGACCGGCGTAGGTGGTGACGTAGTGACTACCGTCGCTCTCCACGAGCGATTCCTCACACAACGACTCGATGGCCCTGTCGACCGTTGAGCGCGACGCCGAGACGGCATCGACGAGCTCCGGTTTCGTCGTCTTCGTCTCCAGTACCGCGAGGATATCCCGTCGTTTCGCAACGATGTCTGCAGTGTTAGTCGCCGACCCCATTTTGTTACCAATAATTATTTCATTGCATGATTCTTCCGGTTCATCCACCAGCAGACAGGCGGGTGCTCATCACGTGGGAATTCTCCCGGCCGGTTAGTATATCATTCCCGTAAACCTCAATCCAGATGGGTGGCGGCGCCGGCGAGCGCCCGCAGACACCTGTCCAATCGTCACGGCAATGCCTCTGACACACCCGTCGTGACGAAGGGGGGACAGTGTGGCACCCGATTCTCAGGCGCCGAACTCCGACTCGGTGACGCGTACGACCAGCGTCTCGTCGACCTCGCGCAGGTCGTACTCCGGAATCGTCTCGCCCGTCCGCGTCAACAGCATCGGTTCGACGAGCCTCGGTGCTCGGTCCTGTGTCGCCTGGTCGTCCACAGCCTCGCCGCACTCGGTCGCGTCGTCCGTGACGACGCCGTACACCATCAGGAACCGTCCCGTCTCGTCAGGTTCGACCTCGTCGTCCCTGATAGCGGTCGCCAGCTCCCGCGAGAGCCACTCGCTCTCGCTGATGGAGGGCACTTTCACGAAGGCGGCGTCGGTGAAGCGGACGAGATACCAGTTCAGGTCGTTCAGTAGCGCGACCGCCGCGCCGAGGCTCACGGTCTCTACCTGCAGCGTGTTCTCGAAGGGCTCCCGGAGGTCGTAGGTGACCAGTGCGTTCCGGGCGGTCTCACGGGAGAGCAACTCGTAGCGGAGGTTCACGTCGTCGCTCCCGACGAGACAGACCTGAGCCATACCCCGACTCACCAGCGCCCCGGAGATTTACCTTTCGATGAGGACGACCGTTCGGGCCGCCACACAGGCTCGCGCCCGCTCGAAGAGGTCGCTCGGTTCGGCGGCCCGCAGCGTGTCGAGGTCGGCGTTCGTCTCGGGCAGCTCGGGCGCGACCCGGTTGCAGCCGGTGTCGACCGTCGCGTCCTCGAACGTCCCGATTGACCGCGCGAGGTTCGTGATATCGGCCTTGTCCATCGCCACCAGCGGTCGGTGGACCGGCAGCGAGCTCGCGGCGTCCGTCACCGCGATGTTCGCGCTGGTCTGGCTCGACTTCTGGCCGATAGCCTCGCCCGTGACGACGCCGACGGCCCCCTCCGACTCGGCGACCGCTTCGGCCGTCGCGAGCGTGTATCGTCGCAGTGCAAGCATCCGCAGGTCGCCCATCTCGGCTTCCAGGTCGGTCACGACGTCGCCGGCGTCGACGACGTGCATGGCCATCTCCTCGCCCGGCGCGTAGTCGGCGAGTGTCTCGACGGTCGCCCGCGCCCGCGCCCGGTGGTCGGGGCCGCCGTAGTCACCGAGGTCGACGTACACCGGGACGACGGGACAGCCACGGGCCATCAGCTTCCAGGCGGCGACCGGCGAGTCGATGCCGCCGCTGACCAGCGCTACCACCGGACGCTGGGTCCCCAGCGGGAGCCCGCCCGGCCCCGCTCGCTTCGCCAGAAAGACGTAGGCCGACTCGCGCCGGCACTCGACGAACAGCCGGAAATCGGGGTCGTCGAGGTCGACCTCGGGGTCGCCGCCCAGTGATTCGATTGCGTCCCACACCGCCGCGCCGCCCTCCGATTCGATGTCGGTGCTGGCGAAGGGGTGGGCGTCGCTGGGGCCGGCCCTGGCGGCGTCGACGGCGAACGTGCCGCCGTCGTAGTGCGCTTCGGTCGCTGCCACGAGGGCCGCCTCGATGGCGTCGAGCGTGGGCTCGACGGTCCGGGCGGGCGAGGCAGAGACGACGCCGAAGGTGTCGGCCGCGGCGTCGGCCACCGCGTCGGGCTCGTCGGTGTGGACGAACAGGCGGTTGCGACGGCGCTCGATGTCGCCGGCGAGCCCGCGAGCGTCGAACATCGCCCGCAGGTTCTCGGCCAGTCGGTCCTCCATCTTCCGGCGGACCTGCTCGCTCTTGACGCCCAGCTCGCCGTGACGGACCAGCACGACGTCGGCTTCGGGCGGGTGCATACCCACAGTTGCCCGAAGGCGAATAAAGGGGTGTCGCTCGCCGAGTGGCCTACTCCTCCGCCGACTGGAGGTGGTCCGCTATCTGTGCCATCTGGACTTTGAACTGTTCGAGGTCGTACTCCTGTGCGTGCAGCATCGCGCTGTAGCGCGAGGTGAGACTCGACAGCGCGTACGTCTCCTCGATTTCGGCGTCGGTCGCACCGTGCATCTGTGCGGCGTGGCGGTGGAAATGCACACAGTAGGGGCACTTGATGTTGGCCGCGACGGCCAGGCCCATCAGCTCGCGATACTTCGGCGGAATCTCGGACTCGCCGACCGTGTACTTCTGGAAGAACGGCCACTCGCTCTCCGCGTCGTCCTCGGGGATGGTCCCCAGCGGCGGCGGGACCTGCCCGAAGGTGTCGGTCATCTGCTGTTCGACTTCTGTCTGGGGTTCCTCTGTCGCCATGGCTGTCGGGCGATGAACGCGACGGCTCACCACCGGTATAGTCTGTCAATCCGCCGAGGTCTTCGTTATGCGTTAACACACGGGAGCGTGGCCGACCGTACCGATTGACAACGCTCCCCTTTCGCCGCTCCGCGGGCGCTCGCATCGCCGGGATACTGCGGTCGAGCGGCGGTAGGGTCAGCGCACGACCCCGTCAGAACGTCGAGAGCTCGCCCGCGATGACCTTCCGGGTCACCTCGGTCACGTCGGCCAGTTCCGCGTCCATGGCGGCCCGGACATTCTCCTCGATGTCCCCCACTGCGACGCCCTCCTCGGTGACGACCATCGCGTCGGCCACGTGGGGCTGGTCGATCGGCGAGCCGATTTGCGAGAGCAGACGGACCTGAATCTGGCGGATGCCGTCGACCTCCGAGACCACGGACTGGGCGATTTCGGTCGAGAGGAGGTTGTATATCTTGCCGATGTGGTTGACCGGGTTCTTCCCGGAGGTCGCTTCCATGCTCATCGGTCGATTGGGCGTGATGAGCCCGTTGGCGCGGTTCCCCCGACCGACGGAGCCGTCGTCGCCCTGTTCGGCGCTCGTTCCGGTCACGGTGAGATAGATGGACTCCTCCTCGTAATCGTCGGCGGTGTTGACGTGGACGCTCACGTCGCGGTCGGTGTACTCCGCCGCCAGGTCGGCGACGTAGGTTCGGACGTCCTCGACAGCCTGTTTGTACGCCTCCAGGTCGGCGACGTACTCGTCGACCATCGCGACGGCGACGGTCACGTCGATGTGGTCGCCCTCGCGCTTGCCCATCACCTTCACGTCCTGGCCGACGACGGGGTTTTCGGCGGCGTACTCGCCGGTGAGTGACCGTTCGGTGTTGGCGACGATCTGCTCGGTCTCGGAGAAGGGCGCGTGGCCGACCCCGTAGCTGGTGTCGTTGGCGTTGGGGACGACTTCCTCCTCGCCGAAGACGGTCTGGAGGTCGCCCGACCCCTCGCCGAACTCCACGTCGACGACGATGTCGGTCCCGAGGTCCAGATGCGGGAAGTTCTCGCCCAGATACTCGCGAGCGGCCCGCAGCGCGATGGTCTCGGCGGGGATGCGCTCGCCCTCGTAGGTCTTGGTCGCCCGACCGACCACGAGCAGGTAGATGGGTTCGAGCACCTCGCCGCCGCCGTAGGCCGGCGCGGCGGTGCCGGCGACGAGCTGGGTCTCGTCGGTGTTGTAGTGGAGGACCTTCCCGAAGCGGTCGATGTACGTCTGTGCGAGCGCACGCGAGACGCTCTCGGCGACCCCGTCACAGATGGAGTCGGGGTGGCCGATGCCCTTCCGCTCGACGATTTCGACGTTCTGCTCCTCGACTGCGAGTCCGCTCTCGGGCGCGACGTGGATGTTCCGCTCGGTCATTGCTCGCCCCTAAACTGTGCCCGCTTCTATAACTTACGGGAACCGCTCGGCACGCAAAGATTACTACGAGGAATCTTCGAGCAAGAGACCGAGATACGACGTCCGGGTCTGGTCGTCGGGGTCCAGCCCCAGCTCGCGCAGGACCGCGAAGGCCCCCTCGCGGGCGGCTTCGACGCCGGCCTCGTCGGTCTCGGTCTCCACCTCGACGAACTCGCCGACGTCCTCGACGGCATCTAGCGTTACCGTGTAGCCGTCGTAGCGGTAGAACCGCCTGTCCTTCTCGACCGTCGCGGCCGGGGTAAAGCCCAGATTCTCGAAGATAGCGTCGGCTGTTTCGCCGTCCTCGACGCTCGTCTCGTGTTCTTCCCGGGTCTTCGACTCGGCCTCGACCAGCGGGCCCTTGTACGTGATGCGAGCCTCGGTATCCCCCCCGCGGGTCTCGCGGCGCACCCGCAGGGCCTCGTCCGTCTCGGCGAAGTCCCGGTGGGGCGCGTCGTAGTAGGTGTCGACCTGGACGACGTCGCCCGTCTGTGTGGCGCCCAGTTCGTCGAGGCGCTCGGCGACGCGCTCTAGGTCCGCGGCGACTTTCACTTCGACTTCGTACATACTCCGCCCCTCGGATTGGGCGGTGAAAAAACGGGGTTATCGCCGTCCGACTTCTCGGTGTCCCCGCGACGCAACTGACACGGGGAGCCGCCGCTACAGCCCGGGGCGATAGGACACGTGAGCGACAGAAGACCGCGAGTTTTACTGTCCTCGCTCCCGGGCCGTACGTATGGACGGTCGCTACGAGCCCATCGATTCTCCAGACGACACGACCGTCTTCCCATATCACGACCTGACACCGCCGACGACCGCCGACGTGGCCCGGGCGCGGAAGGTCCTCTCGCGGTATCTCCCCGAGACGCCGCTGGTCCGCAGCGAACACCTCTCGGCGGCGACGGACGCCGACGTCTACCTCAAGCGCGAGGACACGCTGCCGACGGGCGCGTTCAAAGTCCGGGGCGGCGTCAATCTGCTGGCCTCGCTCGACGAGGAGTTCCGCGAGCGGGGCGTCCTCGCCGCCAGCTCCGGGAACCACGGCCTCTCCATCGCGTGGGCGGGCCGCGAGTTCGACGTGCCCGTCACCATCGGGGTGCCCGAAGCGGCCAACGCGGGGAAGGTCGCGGCCATGGAGCAACTCGGTGCCGAGGTCATCCGTCACGGACCGGACTACGACGCCGCCCGCGAGCACGTGGAAGAGCTGGCCGTCGAGACCGGCAAGCGCTACGTCCACTCGGGCAACGAGCCGAAACTGCTCGCCGGCGTCGGCACCGCTGGCCTCGAAATCGTCGAAGAGCTCCCCGAGGTCGACCGGCTCTACACCCCCATCGGCGGGGGCACCTCCGCCGTCGGCTACTGCCTCTCCGTCGGCGCGCTGACCGACGCCGACGTCACCGGCGTGCAGTCCGCTGCGGCCCCGGCGATGCATCGGGCCTACCACGAGGACACCCTGGAGCCCCACGACCGGATGACGACCAGCGCCGAGGGCGTCGCGACGCGGGTCCCCTTCGCCCTCACGATGGGCATCCTCCGCGACGGGCTGGCGGACTTCGAACTGGTCTCGGAGGACGCCATCCACGACGCCGTCGCCCGACTGTTCACCGAGGAGCGAATCGTCATGGAGGGCGCCTGCGGGACGGCTGTCGCCGCCGCGCTCGCGGCCGACGACATCGCCGGCGAGACCGTCGTCCTCCCGGTCTCGGGCCGGAACATCGACCACGCGAAGCTCGACGCCATCCTCGAGGGCTACGGCGGGGCGACGTAACGCCGGCCCGAAACGTTGTTCTTAAGAGTGCCACGGCAGTCCTTCGGGGTATGAGCAACGACTCCGAGGCCGAGGAGACAGAGCCAGTCGAGGAAGACGCGGCCGACGAAGAGCCCGAGAGTGGATTCCAGTCCGGCGACGTCGTCAAACTCGCCTACA
>Ga0306901_1000084_pt1 | contig 47485 bp, 45 predicted proteins | sample AntRauMFilla3767_FD_190431 | JGI IMG/M metagenome (GOLD analysis project Ga0306901, IMG submission 190431) | Saline lake microbial communities from Rauer Islands, Antarctica - Metagenome Filla 3 #767 (v2) (version 2) | ecosystem: Environmental > Aquatic > Non-marine Saline and Alkaline > Saline ... | reverse complement strand
TTCTGATGAATTAGATTCTGTCTCATTGTTCGAACCTCTTTTTTGAGAGTGCTTCTGTGATGAGCAGAGAAAAAAAGGAATACTGCTTTCAGTGTCAATTCCTAACGAGACACGGCCTAAGTTGAAAGAACTCCTTCAATTTTTTCATACGATGACGTCGCGAGATTTATTTTGCACACGTAGGTCGTCGGTGCACGTACGCAGAAGGCGCATGAACACTTTGTACACCATCGTGTTTGCGTACAAAGCTAGGACGACCTTCCTCTCCGTTTGGCGACACGGCGCATACGGTTTGGGCCAACCCTACACGGCACACGTTCTAAAACGTGCAGCGTGCAAACACGCTGCACGGTGCTCCGGCCAGGCTTGAAGCTGGCACTCGGCACTGCAATAGCGCACACTTCGGCATCCAGAGCACAGCTTCAGGCGCTTCTCGGTGCTGCCACATGTCACGCACGTCCTGCGGCCAGATTTGCACGCAGAGCGGTGATTCGGCCAGGCCAGAAGCTGGCACTCGGTGCTGCAGTAAACGCCACGCCGACATCCAGAGCACATCCTCAAGCACTTTTCGGCGCTTCCACACGTATGACACGTCACGAACCTGCCAGGTTCGGGTGGACTCTGGATAATATTATCTGTAGGTCGTGTCCTGTTGGCGACCTTATTGACCTGGGGGGGCTTTTGGACATCTGGTTGTAGGTGTTGTAGTGGCTTCCTTGGAGTGACCTTTTTGGTCTTCTTGGTCTTCTTGGCCTTTTGGGAATCAGAAGACGTCGTCTCGGGCCGTATGTTGATGTTCATAAGGTCTCGTACTAGTTGCTCCACCTCCCTGCTATGGGACTCATTTGAGCTGCCTATGAACACAGTGGCGTTCCTTCCCGGTACATCAAATTCTCGGAATTGCATCGTGAAGTCGGAGCGAAGCCCACTTTGATCAGAGCGTTCCTCTTCCTCTTCCTCTTCCTCTTCCTCTTCCTCTTCCTCTTCCTCTTCCTCTTCCTCTTCCTCTTCCTCTTCCTCTTCCTCTTCCTCTTTGTTTCACCTCATTCGGTGTGATTGTCCTCGCCTCGTCCAAAATTTCGCTATAAAGTCAAATTTGTAGTGAAATTCAGTGAAATTCTATTGTGGCACGTATTCTGCTGGCGCTCCGACTGCGCCATATTCTTCCGTGTCGGGAGAAAACCTTGGGCGTCAAGGATGCCCCTTCTGCGGAGTTCATGGGTCGCAACTTCCACGTCTTGCTGACCCATGTACGGCATGAATATGTAGGCGACAAAGAAGTTTCAGAGGCGTTCAAGGGAGAATTCCCTCTGTTGAACGTTCGTCGTCCCAACCTGAGACACCAGGAACCTACTCCTAACGCAAGCTTGGCTTGCTCAGGTGAGCAGGGCGCTTTGCGCCCTGCGTAACCCGGAATCGGTCTCCGTCGTCTCATTCACGAGACCGAAGGCATCAACTACCGTCACGATACACGAGGCGTACATCTCTTCCTACGATCCTGAGACGCTAAGACCAGTAACAGAGGCACGAGGCGTTCATGCTCTATTACGGGACGAAGACGTATACCAAACACGTGGTTGCTACTGGTTACGCGGGGCTGGAAGCCCCCGCTCACCTGAGCGAGCTTCGCTCGCGTAAGGAGTCGAGACGTACTCGGTGCTCTGAATATTTTGAGGAAGGGGCGTCACATTCTGACACACCGTACCCCACATCCGATATTTGGAAGCTGACGACGGGATAAGAGACTACCCAAGACGAATACAATTTAGATTCTGCGCCGCCATGGACCAGGGGTGCAACGCTGTTGATAAAACGTCGGTGGAGCAATAAATTTTTTTTCACTGATAGTACTTTTAGAAAGCAATTTACTTAGACGTAGAAAGGAGTTAGCCAACTTTTTGAAATCGACTGTAACCATTTGACGACTTCGAGATGACCGTTTTTGGCCGCATCGCGCATCGCCAACGGCGTGCATCCCTCGGTGCGATTCGCGTGCAACCATTTGACGACTTCGAGATGACCGTTTTTGGCTGCGTCGTCCATCGCCAACGGCGTGCATCCCTCGGTGCGATTCGCGTGCAACCATTTGACGACTTCGAGATGACCGTTTTTGGCTGCGTCGTCCATCGCCAACGGCGTGCATCCCTCGGTGCGATTCGCGTGCAACCATTTGACGACTTCGAGATGACCATTTAGAGCCGCGTTACGAATCGCCATAGTTGTACATCCTTCGGTGCGGTTCTCGTGCAACCATTTCACGACGTCTAGATGACCGTTTTTGGCTGCGTCGTCCATCGCCAACGGCGTACATCCCCCGTCGCGGTTCGCGTGCAACCATTTGACGACTTCGAGATGACCATTTAGAGCCACATTACGAATCGCCATAGTTGTACATCCTTCGGTGCGGTTCTCGTGCAACCATTTCACGACGTCTAGATGACCCGCTTTGGCAGCGTAATCCATCGCGTCAGTGGTACATCCCTCGTCGCGGTTCGCGTGCAACCATTTCACAGTGTCGAGGTGACCGTTAGAGGCCGCGTTGTCCATCGCATCCACCGTACATCCTTCGGTGCGATTCGCGTGCAACCATTTCACGACATCGAGACGACCGTATCTGGCCGCGTAATTCATCGTCATCGATGTACAACCTTCGGTTCGATGGGTGTGCAACCATTGCACGACTTGTAAATGACCCGCTATGGCAGCGTAATCCATCGCATTCACTGTACATAGTCCGCGGCAGTCCCCGTACGACAGATGTAAGACCTTGAGGACTCTCAAGTATCCCCTTTTGGCAGCCTTGTCGAAACAGCCTGTGATGTTGTGAATCACGTTTTTCTGTTCGAGGATCCAGATGAACGCTTCTTCGTGGCCTTTGTTGGACGGTCTCGAAAGGTGTACGACAGGGCCTTTCGTATGTGGAACAAATGGAGCCAGTACACGAGAGGCTTCTCGGTTGACCGCGCGGAAAGCGCAGACGTCTCGAGCTCGCACGTACAGTAGAATCTGCCTCCATATGTCTAAAGACAGGTCGTCGACGGTCCGTGGCATCGTCACAGTGCCCCGTATATTCCGTATACAATCGCAGGAAACGGTATAAAGATATGCCAAGTCCTTACATGATTTTCTGCGAATATTTATACTCTATCGACTGCTTCTTCTAATGCACGACCACGACGTGCGTAAGAGTCGCACCGAGCATGAAATTCGAGACATCGATGACGTGTGTCACGACTTCGGAGTCATCTTAGCAGCGATATTTTCGGCAGAACGACAAAGTGAGTCTATCCAAGATCGAGTCGCTCTTTTGAAACAGTGTCGATCTTGGGTGACATCGGGTAAAGAATACAGTGAAAAATCGAACGGTGCGGACTGGTTTCACGCCATCGTCTCACCTTTTCTTCGGAACGTATTCTGTTCCGAAGAAGTCGAGTGCGAAGCCATGTACACCCACGATATGATGGAAGTATGGTTCGAGCACTATCTTACACGTTGCGACAGTGGGAACGTCGACAAAAAAACGACCTGTGACGGCGGATGGGGACAGTTTTGGGCCGTGGGAGTCGCACTCGCGAAGCACGTCTGTTCTCGTGACGGAAGAGTCACGAAACGTGCACTCGAGCTCGCGCGCCAACGAAACATCAGGCCGCTCCTCGACGTGTACGAAGAAAACGGACGTCATTGGGTCCAGGATCCCGAGGACGACGATTTCTTCGAAGATTCAGAACAGCTGGAGCGAAAGGAATGACGGGGTTGTTGAAACCACCATTTACGGGCGGCGTCGGAAATCGCACGCGATACGGCCTTTTGTAATGCTTCGTCGCCATGGACGAGCGAGTCGTCGTCGGCCCCTTCTTTCAACGTGTCGTCTCTGACCCACTTGACGAACGCGCGCGTGGAGCTGGTGGCCATCGGCAAATTGAACTCGCGGAGGTAATCCAAACCCTGCCTCAAGCGCGCGGGGGTGACGTACCTGGCCAAAAACTCGTCCACGACGACGTCGTTGCCACCGTCCCCGTTTTTTTCTCGTTTCTTCGGCGTGTCCGCGACCACCGCGTGCGCCTCACACTTTGACTTGAACCAATGGCGTGAGCCATGTTGGCACTTCCACACGATACCTTCTCCGGGGAGTTTTAGTTTTTTTGCGTTTCCTGCAGAGTCGGACGCCGTCAGGAGCTTGCGAGCGACGGGACAGTCTGAACCCACCTCTTCGGTCAGTCGGTCGATGAGCTCTCGCGCGGGCTCAGGGTCTCGCGCGTCGAGTTTGACGTGGAACCGAGGGAACTCGAAGACGCTGTACACGTTCCTGGAGCTCCCGTTGCCGCCACTTGTACTCTTAGTGTCGAGATGGTCGGCTATCGCGGCTAGAATGGCCGAGGAGTGTTGCCAACCGTCATCGACACGTACGTCCACGATGACAAAAAACGGGTCGAACAGAGAGACACCGACGCCGGATTGAATCTTTTTGCCGCAAAACTCGCCGTAGACTCCGATACTTTTCGCCTCGGGATGGAACGACGCGACGTGTTCGAACACGTCGCACAATTCCTCCTGACAGCGATTTCGTACGAACTTGGCGAAGTGGCAATTGTCTTGCTCTTCTGACAACACTCGGTTGCGGGACTGGACGATTATCTCGCCTGTGTCCCTATTTTGAATCACGTCGCCATGTGTCCCGTGAAGTTTTACGGTCCCGACATACTCCACGACATCGAGATCTAGAAACTTCATGTTTTTCAACGCGTCGCGCATGTGTCCGATCGACGGGTATAAGTTCGAGCGTGTCTCACGATGGGTGTGATGCATGGTCGGTGTCAGGGTAGTACAATAGTTCCGGGGAAAATCGTAAATTGCCTCATTTGTACGAATTCCTGTATTTTTCGGCAGGTACCAACCACCCTTTGGAAAAACTCGCGAATTGTCTGATATCATGAACTCCCCGGAAGTATTGTACTACCCTGGTCGGTGTATCTACTATATTATCTATAATTGTCCGTTGTTCTTATAGGTTTTTCTACGTTGTACTCTGTCTATCGAATAATGAAACACCTGTTTATGTATGCTTTAGGTCGGGGGCGCGTGGCTATCAATATTTATGTACTCCTTGGAGCACAAAGGTGCCATCGCGTGGTGGCTCCGCCGCAGGAGCGTATAAGCCCACCTATATACTTTCGGACGAAGTTCCGTGTTTCAGCTATAGAAAAAAAGGAAACGACGACTGTTCGGTTCGGTTCGGTTCGGACCTGGGGGGGAGGACGTTCGATCCGATATTATTTTTATCGAGTGACTCTATACTGTGGAAGGGGGTGTGTATAGATATATATCGAGAGCACATGGTACTCACGAAGAGCCCACACGACCTGTCTACGCCAGTCGACGTGTTGACCGTTACCGGTATCGTGGCGGTCGTGATCTTCCTGTTGGCGCGCAGAGGTCGCGTCGATGACGTCGAGTTCGTCGGCCTCGTGTCCGGTCTCGTCGCGCTGATCCTATTGGTGACTCGAGTCCGTTCTTTTGTGACGACCGAGGCATTCGTCACGACGTATGGCAGTGACGACCTTCTTTCGCTCCCGCGAAAGGTCCAAGAGATGCTCGAGCCAAAGTTGAAGCGTGTATCCAAGTCGTTCAAAGGAGAGAGTACGCGCCCGGGAGAAGAGGCGGAGGACGTGACGGTCGACGAGAACAACCTGTACATCACCGACACCGATAAGGGCGACGACGGAAAAGTGAGAGAAGACCGCCTGGAAGAACTCCAATACCAATACAAGTACGTAAGCTACGTCCTCTGCCGCCTCAAATACGTCGATTACGACGTGTACAAGCGCTTCCTCGCCATGGACTGGGTTCCCGGGGCGCTCTATCGGAGACGTGAAGCACGCTCACAAGAAAACAGAGGAGGCAGAGGCGGAGGCAGTTGAGTGCACGCGAATCGTCTGATATCACGAACTCCCCGGAAGTACTGCACTACCCTGCACCAAACGCGTATGTGAGAGCGGCGACCTTTGCGTCTCCATTATCCAGGCGATGACCGGTGTCCGGACGGATCACGACACGACTATCGAACCCAAAGACGAATGAATACCATCCAATGTCGCCGTAGTACTCTCTTTGTTTATTTATGCACGCATTGTAATATCGATACACACTCGGATGAACGACCCATCTTTCGCGTTTCTCGAGACGGGTGCGGTTCATCGTGCTTTGCCCGTCGATAGTTCCCTGTTACACGTCCGCACGAACGACCTCGTATTTCGATCTGCCTTCGTCGACAACGCGCTCGTGCTCGGAAACGCCACGAGCTCGAACGCCGATGCGGCGGCGTTGTACATCGAAAAGAACCGGATAGGTGTCCGTAAGAAACCTTCGGTCGGCCTGGCGATGGACGTCGACGGAGCGGTGGCGTGTTCCGGGACCCTGTCGTTGCATGATGGAGACTTCAAAAACGACAATAAATACGGCTCATCGTTAGACGCGTCGCACAGCAACCTGTCTGCCCGGTTCGATGGGGGCGTCCGGACGTTCCTCGACGCCAGGGGCTCCTTGAGGTCGGGAGCTATCTTGACGACGGCCTCGACCCACGACGACGCGGTGTTCGTCGTCGATCGAACGACTCCGGAGTTGACGCTCGACGTGGTGCACGTGGAGCCTAACCCGGCGAGCCTCAAGATCCGCTTCACTCTCGCGAGCTGCATAGGGGGCGATTTCGACGCGACGGCCGATGACGAAAGCTACGTGTACGTCATCGGCGAAAGCGCGTACACAGTGAGCTCGACAAGCATTATACTAGTAGAACCCACGTCTGCGGAGCCATATCGTTCTTTCGAAGTCGCTCTCGTATCGTTCCCGTTCGGTGCAGAGGACCAGACGGTCAACGTGGACCCTATCTTCCACCAAGTCGCCTCTCATCTGAGTTCCGATTCACAACGAGAATCCGTGCCACTCACGTTACGCCGCTTCGAACGCTTACAGAAAGAGGCGCCACACCCTTTCGTTAGGAGACAGTACGGATTCCGACTGGACGCCACTTCGCCTACGACACGTGTCGAACGGGGAGATGACGCCGTAGACGGATCCATTTTACGTGTGCGATCCGAAGACGGCGTGTTCTTGTCGCGTGCCAAAATGCTCGAAAGCAGCGTCGTGGCGATAGGAGACACCGAAGGCGTATTCTTCGTAGACAGCGTCGACGTCGAAAGTCGCGTCGTGTCTCTTCGGACTCTGGACGGCAGGGGAGCGATGGCGAAACAGACCGAAGCCGCACTCAACGCCGTGTTGGAATCCGGAGAGCAAGCCCTGATGTCCGCGTTTCATCAGGCCCGACACTCCTCTTTGGCGGCCCCGTCAAAGAACGACCCTTCGTCTCCTTACGACCGTTTGGGACTCAGGCTCACGCAACTCCAAGACATCGTATTGGAAGTTTTAACCACGGACTCCGACGAAACGACCGCACGATTACGCATCGCGCACGACGTGTTCTTGGATCCCCTCTACATGTACCTGAACGAAGTCGACACCGAGTCGGGGAACTACGTCCGTTACGTTCGTTTGACGACCTCTGTGGAACAAGATGTAAAAGACGACGTCGTCGTCGTACCCGTTCGTGCCAGCTATCGCGACGACGCGCACGTTTTCCTGGATCTCTGGAACGGAGGCGAAGCGTCGATCCGTACATCATTCGCTTCGTCGTTGGTGCAGGCTTCGGAGACGACGTGGTTCGTCTCGTCCAAGCCGTCTTCTGCGACGTTCGGTCTGAGCGGTCATCCCGTGCACGTGCGCCACACGAGTGCAGAAGGAGGACCGTATCACCTGAGGTGGCAGGTCGAGCCCTTCATGTTGCCGCGCGCGTTAGATGCCCTGAGGCAGGCTGACGCGGACCGACTCAACATCGACCTCATCGTGAGCGACGGCCACGACGTCACGCGACAGTGGGCGTTAGTCGACTTCGACGGTCTCGGTACGGGAGACGGTCCTATTATAACTTTGCGTCGTAAAGACGGGCAGCCCCTTTCGATCGAAGACATTTACGACGTCCCACGCTTTGTGTACGTTACGGCCATCGAGAGACTGAGACCGCTCACTTTACGTGACACGGGTGTCGTCATAGGAGGCTCGCTGTGCGTCGGAGGCGCGACAGACGACGAAGGCTTGAACGGTAGCGAAAGTCGCCCCGCCTGGAGCAACGCCTCCCTGAACGTGGTGGGTGACACGAGCTTGGAGGGCGCTCTGTCGTTTCGAACCGGAGGAGAACGCGCACGTTCGGACGCACATGCACATACACGCACAGGGTTCGAAGCGTTCGAGGTGGGCTTGGTACGTGACGACGTGTTCCGTTTGGGACACGCGTGTGAGATGGCGGACAGTAACGTCGCGGTACTGGGTAACCTCTCCGTATCGGGTCAGTGCTCCGCACAATCGTACGCCACTCTGTGCGACGCCCGTCTCAAGACCGCGGTACAAGACGTCATACAAAGAGAAGAGCGTAGCGATATCGCCGACCGCCTCTTCGCGACGCCCGTCCGAAAGTACGTCTATTCGTCTGACGCCAATGGTCGCGTGCACACCGGGCCCCTCGCACACGAGCTCGAGGAGCTCTTTCCGGATGCCGTGTCACACACCACCGGTCTCTTACCGCTAAACGTTCCCGTAGTCATCCGTATAGAACGAAACGAGATCCACCACGACGCATACTCCGGCGCCGCGTCATCGATCGCGATAGCGACAGTCTCGGCTCCGGACCTATCGGCACTCGGCCTCGCGTGGGCGGTAAGTTCTGCATCAACGAGCGACTTGGCGATCGTGATACCTCACGGAGAAGCAGAATACGGTTACAAAGAATGCGGTATAACGAAAACGGTACACGTGAGCAGGGTACAACAAAGTAAAAAAGACCGAACATCCTTCGTGTTGCACTTGCGGTCGGCTACTTCTACTTTTACTTCGATTTCGACATTGACATTGACCGACAAGAAGCACGGGGACGTTAGGGTGGTCGACCAAGGCGAGGTGATGTATTCGGTGGTTCTGGCTCTTCAAGACCTTGCGGATCGAGTCAAAGCTCTCGAACGGATACATTATCACACGTGAGGTCACGTCGAACGGATGCACTATCACACGTGAGGTCACGTCGATGTCGTCAAGGTCTGTTGGATGCGTTCTATTTTGGCGAAATCCCATTCCTTGTTACACAAGGGGCAGGAGCTGCGCGTGCCCAGCCACCTCTGGATACAGTCCTGGTGAAAGAGGTGGCTACACGTTCCCCATGCGACCGCCAGACCCGGGTTGTCGTCGTTGCCTGTGGGGTTGGCCTGATATTCGATGCTGGGCTCGTACAGGTCGTTGCGACAGATCGCGCAAGTGTCGGCGCAAACCGCCCACGACCACATTGCAATCGCGTTCCATTTTCGAATCTCGAACGCTTTCTTCGGTTTGGCCACGCTCGGAGGGGCAGAAACGGGTTCGATGGTGGCGCCATCGGTTTCCATTATTCAGACTGAATGTTGTAATGTGTACGCTTCGTGGTGACTTATGAGCACAGAACGCGCGCTTCAAAATTTTATTTTTTTTGCTCTTTGTCGGTCAAATGGACAGCTGTTTGTAATAAGAGTCCGTGGCCGTCCGCAACGCGTCGTGATAAGACCGAACGAACGCGTTCAAACCGAACCTCTTTTTGTCGAGACCCTCGAGGTACTGGGTCGCACGCTCAAACGTGCGCACGTCGGACAAAAGTCGCGAAGCTCCGTCCATATCTCCGTCTAAGTAAAAACCAGGATAGTCCTTACCCAACACCTCCTCCAACGATGGCAGACGGTTGACGATCAGAGGCGTGTTCCGCATTATGCACTCGTGCACTTCGTACACAGCCGACACGTCGTCCAGGTACATGAACACCGCGTTTTTGGTCAGGAGGTCGTCGTACGAGTCGTCGTTCAGAATGGGGATGATGTCGGTGGCGTAGTGTCGCCGGGCCAGCGACGCAAACATTCCGTCTGTGTACTTGCTGGTGACGACACACGGATCAGTCACGCCCAATTTCGTGTCATTTGGCCTACACATAGACTCGTCGTCTTCGGTTGGCCAAGCGCACTGGTCCACCAGGTAAGCATCCGCCGAAGAACGCAAACGACGTAAAAGTTCCGTGAAATCAAAGTCCGGAAAGTAATGGTCCACACGGGTCGTACGCTCACTGCGTCTCCCCAACAGAACCGCCTTGCGCACTTTGAGGCTTTCGTCGTCAGAAGACATGAAATGGGAGGAATAGCGTATTTTAACGGAGTCGAATATGGCGTACGGGTCACGCGTCCAAACGCCGATCTGTACCACGCGTCGTTCGGAATTGGCGCGGAAAGCTTCTATCGAAAAGGCTCGAGTCGAGGTCACTTCTTCGGCGGGATGCACCAACGCGTACACCTGCGGCCTTCTCACTCTCCCCGATATAACGGAGGACGTGCGGATTTTGTGCGCCAGGTCGGCCGATAGCGTGAACAGCGCGACGCAACCGTCCAGGGACTGTCGGAAGAGGGCGTCGTTCAGCAACGACAGACTGCTCCTGCTACCCCTGTTCTCGTCTCCGTCGAAACCGTGGTGCACGAATCCCGCCCAAGGACCGCCGACGTCCGACTGATAGGGGATCACGTCGAAGAGGCGCAGCGTAGACCGCGCCCAACCGAACGTCCTGTCTAGATGCGTGTCGACGCGCACCCTCGCCGCTGTCGGATCGCGGTTGTGCACCGTGGGAGACAGGTATCGTAAGCCGCGCGTCGCGAACGACCACCCCGTGTCGTGTCCGGCCTGGTCCAACCAGTCGATGGGCGCCATCACCTCGACCGCGCCGTTCACGACCGCGCGTTTCTTCGGGAGTAAAGACGGCCCAGAAAACATGGACATCGACACCGACCCTAATATGGCGTCCATCACATCCTGGACGCGGCTCTTGGCGGCTTTTTCGGAAAGGAGGTCGGACGAAGAAAGGGCCGTCTGGATGTCGTCCGCGTAAGGAGATCCGAAACTCTCGGTCACGACATACATGATGACGCGCGTCACGTCCGCCACGTCTACGCCACCGTAGTCCCACATTTCGTAGCCGGACGCGGTTCCCTGGTACCATCCTCTGACGAACGCTTTACTGCGAAGCGTGAGCGCGGACAAAGCCGACACGACGTTTTCGTGCACCACCTCGAAGCTCAGCGAAAACACGGGGCCTTGTCCTTCGGGTTCGTCCAGGCTGTCCGCGTCCAATGCACGACGTTTACCAACATCCGCGTTTAACACGGCCTGTCCCGCACTGGCGAACGCACCCACCAAACCTCGCGTATCGTAGGCTTGCCGGAAAGTGCGAAGCGCGTTCGACAAAGACCACGACAACGAAGGTGAAGCCGTTTCGAGAGCCATTCCGTCTATATAACCGTCGTTTGTGACGGCCAAACGAAAGCGGTGAGACGAGTCGAAATGTAAATCGTCCGCTAATTTGTGTACGGAATCTGACGTGTAAAGGACGAAAGTGGGTACCGCTTCTTGAGCCGTAAAAACGACCGCCTCGTAACGCATGGCCACCACCGATAGCATGGACCTCAGCAGCGCACGGGTCTGTAGCATGTTTTTGGGTCGCGGCGCTACGTGGGCGGACTGACCAAAGGAGGCCAAAGCGATCCGCACCCGGTCATTCAACGCTTCGTCGGACGCTCCGTTAACATAACCGTGTTCGTGTTCGAAAGAAAAGAGCGCCACTTTGCAGCGCAGCTCTATGGCCACATCCGCTATGGCGGAGGCTATCTTTCGCACACACTCATCGTCGTCGGGTGCGAACGCGGCGTGGTCCAACACTACACCGATCGTGCGCGGGTTCAGGGGGAAGGAGTAAATCGGAGGAGCGGGAGATGCTTCGTTCGCGGTCGCTCCGAACAGGGCGTCTGGGATGTAGGTGGCGTTGTCTTCTCCCACGACCTGTGCCACGTCGGCGTGGTCCGTGGACGCCCGAACGAGCACGTGATCAAAGAACTCCAAGTAGGGTTGGACGCGGTCGATGGGCATGTCTACGGAGGCGGCGTAAAGGGGCAGCGTCGTCGGTAACACCAGGCGCAGGACCTCCGACATGAAGAGTCCGTCGATGATGTCCCCCGTGCCACACATCACCATGTCGACGTCGTCAGGTATTGCGTCCAGACCGAACGGTGTCGAAAAACGCAACGTGACTCCGAACAAACCCGTCAATATAGCCCGCAAAGCATGACGGGGTGCACGAACGCCCACGTCGTACGACCCGGACGCGTCGTCGTAGTCTTTGTCGTCCATTGAGAAATCGAACCCCGCGTCGTCATGTCCACCCGACATATCTGGGTAACGGCCCAGGACCAGTGCGACGACCGGAGGATAGCCGAATTCAGCCGTCAGACGTTCTTTCCATAGCATTACTCGTTAGTATCGATATTACTTTGCGGTGAGAGAAAATGTCAAAAGTCAGGTAAAAGATGCCGAAAGAGGTCGTGTTTGACATGGATTATATGCAACAGGAAAACTTTGCCGGCTTTCATCGTTCGGGATGGGCGTACGTGGTGGATGGCATCCGCGAAGCGTTCGGTCAGTGTCCAGAACACGACCACGACCACGACATCGTCGTCAGACTGGACACGTACGTCGATCGTACGTTTCACTGGAAGAAAGACGAATTGGTCGCGGAAGGTATACTACCGTACTCGAACGATCATCCGTGGACAGGGTTCGTACACCACACCTTCGACACCAGCCACAGCGCCCACAACTGCACCAGGCTGTTCGAGGACCCCGTATTTCGCCAATCGCTCCCCGGTTGCGTGGCCCTGTTTGCTCTGTCCGAACACTTGGCGACACAGCTGCGACAGGCGCTCGATGACCTCGAAAGTGAAGGCGTACTGACCGAGGGGCAATCCCCTCGGGTCCACGCGCTGACGCACCCCACCGAAAACGTTCCTCCAACACGTCGCTTCACGATGGCCAGGTTCGTGGCCAATCCGAAACGGAAGTTGGTACAGGTGGGTGCATGGCTGCGGAACCCTTACGCCATATACGACATCGCCCTTCGTCCCATGAACTTTCCCATCCAAAAAGCCGCCCTCAAAGGGAGGGCCATGGGGCAGTACTTTCCTCCTCAATATTTCGGTGGTTTTTTGGTCGCGTTAGAGGACGCGGCTATGGATTATATGACGGAGGGAGACACGTCTTCCGCAAAAAAACCCGGCTCGACTATTTCGGCGAAGAGAAGGTACACGCGCGGCATGTTGTCATCTATCGAAAGAAAGCACGGCAGCGTGGTACAAATCGCCGAACTCAGCAACGAAGGCTACGACGAGCTGCTTTCCGAAAATGGAGTTTTTCTCAATTTGGTGGACGCTTCTGCCGTAAATACCGTGATCGAATGTATTGTCCGCAATACTCCCGTATTTGTCAATCGCTTGCCTGCCATCGAAGAAGCACTCGGAAAGGATTACCCTGGGTTTTACGACTCATTCGAATGTGCAGAAGAGGCGGCATCTGACTGGGGAAGGTATGACCAGGCTCATAATTACTTGGCAACAAATTTAGAAAAAGACAGGTTCAGTCTGGGCCACTTTTTGCAGGATCTACGCGCCAAAACAACGTGCACCGTTGAAACACACATGAAAAAATAGGGAGCGTGCGTGTAAATCACTCATCCGAATCGAAATCATTCAAGTTTGTAATGCCTTTGCCTGGAGTAATTGCTGTTTCCTCCTTTGCATTACCCTCTTCCTCTTTCGTACAAGGGTAGCCGGGTAACTGCGAATCGGTCCAGTCCAGTCCTTCGTAAACGTTCTGGGTAGCTGGTAATTCTTTGTTAGCAGGTTCTGCGGCCTCTTCAGCGATGGCGACAGGTTCTGCGGCCTCTTCAGCATTGGCGACAGGTTCTGCGGCCTCTTCAGCATTGGCGACAGGTTCTGCGGCCTCTTCAGCATTGGCGACAGGTTCTGCGGCCTCTTCAGCGATGGCGGCAGGTTCTGCAGCCTCTTCGGCGTTGGTGGCAGGTGCTGCGGCCTCTTCGGCGATGGCGGCAGGTTCTGCGGCCTCTTCAGCGATGGCGGCAGGTACGGCGGCCTCTTCAGCATTGGCGGCAGGTGCGGCGACCTCTTCATCATTGGCTGTGATGTTTTGTTTCTCTGAAGTCAGGCTTTGCTTTGCTTTCGCCAGCGTATCCCTCTCGGAAGTGAGAGTGCTGACTTGCGAAGCCAGGCCTTCCTTCTCTGAAGTCAGGCTTTGCTTTGCTTTCGCCAGCTTATCCCTCTCGGAAGTCAGAGTACCGACTTGGGAAGCCAGGCGGTCCTTCTCTGAAATCAGGGTTTGCTTTGCTTTCGCCAGCTTATCCCTCTCGGAAGCCAGGCTATCGTTCTCTGAAGTCAGAGTGCCGACTTGGGAAGCCAGGCTTTGCTTTGTTTTCGCCAACGTATCCCTCTCGGAAGTGAGAGTGCTGACTTGGGAAGCCAAGCTATCCTTCTCTGAAGTCAGACTGGCGTTTTTCTTGACCAGGCCGTCTATCTCCTTCTGTAAACTGTCGACCTGCTTCAGAGCGATGGTCTTCACTTCTGCAAATTCCTTGGTACAGATGTCCATGATGTCTGAGAAAGTGCCCTTGACACGATCTTCTGTATTAACGAACAGGTCCACCATTTTGGTGCGCAACTCCTCTTGCTTCTTCTGCTGCTCCTGTTGCTTCTTCTGCTGCTCCTGTTGCTTCTTCTGCTGCTCCTCTTGCTTCTTCTGCTGCTCCTCTTGCTGCTGCTTTTTTTTTGGTGGAAGCTCTGTGGAGGGTCCTGCGCCATCGTCGCCGTCACGTTTCTTCTTCTTGTCATGTGAGGAGGCGTCGACGCCTTTTGGTTGAGAGCGCTTGGGTTGGTATGCTAGGTCCATTGCGGCTAATGTCGGACGTGGGGGGCAATTTGAGCCGGTCTATGTAAATTATGTCGTGGATGGGAAGAGGGTAAGGGGCGCGCGCGTCAATTTTTTTAGTTTTAGTTATTTATTTACTTTGACAGGCATCATGCGTTTTCCTTTTTGTCGAAATACACGTGACGCTATGGCTGGACGAGCAAAACTTTCGGACGCGACGAGACGGAGCATCACTTCGTACAGCATGCACAAGTTCTTCTTGTCGAATTTTTTGGACGCGTACGTGGTGGGTCGCGTCGCCGCCCTGGTCACGGGTCTATTTGCGGAGCGTGAAGTAATCTTCCGCGAAGATATAATAGCGGACAATTCTTTGGCGTCGGTTACGTCCGTTACGGACAGCTCACCGATCATGCGCTCCATGTCTTGCACCTTGATGTTCGACGTCTGACTGCACACGCATCCGGACGAACCCTCCGACACGCCCATGAGTTTGAAATTCCCTCCTTGAAGGTCCTTTTTCTCGCTGCCCGTAGAATGCAGAACGTAACCTTTCAGGCGACGGTGGTCCATGGTATCGACCAGACGCGCTCCGGTGTCTCGTGCCAAGACCTCCTGAAACAGGATTCCCATGCACTCGCCCAGCTTACCCGACCCGTCAAAACACGCGTATTTACCTGCGTAATAATCGTACATGTAAAACGTCCCCCCGTCCGTTCGAGATAGCGCGTGACCCCTTTCTAAGCTTTTTCGCGTCGCCTCCAAATGAAGACCGTCTCCCTCCCCGATGACGACCTCTTGTATCAAGCGGATTAACATACGTCTGTCCAGACGGTCTACCGTATAATCCAAAATAACGTCTTCGATGCGGGTCATCATTGACGGGGACAGAGAAGATGAGGCAGGAAGCAACCCGATGGCTTGCTTGTCTTTCAGAAAGGCTTGAGCGTGCTCGATGGTCATGGTCGCCACCGACATGCCCGGGGAATTCCGCACCTCTCCCTTTCCCTCTCTCCCTCTCTTTTTTTCTCTGTGTCCGTCGCTGTGTCTTTCTTCGTTTCCCTTGGATGAAGTCGATGTCGATGTCGGACTCGAAACGGTACGGGAGCGGTTCCTGAACACCACAGCGGTTTTTACGGGAAGCGGCTTCTGTCGGCGATCTTCCAGACCGGATCTCTCGTCAAAAGCGTCCAGATCCTGGAAGATGTATTTGTCGCTGGCGTAGAGGACGTAGCCGTCCGCGCCGGTATCTCTCTTGACAATTACGCGTTCGTCCAACACCTCTTCGATCGCCATGAGGATGGCCTCGTCTCGCACGGTAGGAAACGCTCGCCGACACTCCTCCCGGATGTCGTTCACCGTGAATGCGATACCCCGTCGAAACATCCGCATGAACACCGACTTGCACGCCTGGACGCCCCCCACATGTTCGGAAGCGTCGTAAGTGCTCCCGTCGATAAGAGCGCTCTGTCCTAGCCCACGTTCATCGTGTCTGTCGGTCACGCATCCCAAGCGACGACGGGGAGGGCGGTCGCCCATCGGGAACTGTCGCAGAGACACGCCCTGTGAGGTCAGGACGTCCGTCCGAAGATTCAATTCCGTGGGATCGTGGTATTGCGTTTGGCGGTTGAATTGACAATCGATAGAGTTCTCCACCAAGAGTTCCTCGACGCTTCTGACGCGTCGGTGTTTGTTTTCGGCGATCCTGTACGCCCGCACGTCTATGGTCTCTCGACTGGACTCGTTACCAGTCCCGAATCGGGCGGCGTGGAGGTATACGGTGACGTTGCGTTTTTCGACCGGTAGGTCGGCGTGAGAACAGTTACGCGCCGCTCGTCCCACAATCTGCTCCGTCTTGTTGAAATGAAACCACGGGTCCATAACGTGCACCTCTCTGATATTACGTAGGTCGAGGCCCTCTGACGCCTTGGAAGACGCCAAAACCACTTTGACGGAGCTTCCATCCGCATTGTCCCGGTGACGCACCGCCTCGACCTCACGCTCGTACTGCGAAGAAAAATCTTGGTCTCCCGTCAAAGCGACGTACGTCCACCCGCGACCACCGACCCGCCCCTTGTTCGAACGTCCAATTTTACTGTCTTCTTCGAGGAGGTTACTCTGACCATAGCGCGAAAAGCCCTCGTGTTCCAGAGCGATGGCGAACGGCATGAGACCGCTGGGAATGTACTGCGAGTATACGAACACTATGCCCTCCGATGCCACGATGCGGTCTATGACCGTTTTCATCTTGGGCGCGTGTTGGGAGAGGAGCGGGTTCGCCAAAAAACGCGGCACGTGGTCTCCGGCGTATCGCACGCGCAACCCCTGGCCCGGAAGGCGGACGAACGCGTTGTCGAACCCCACGCGTCCGTGGGAGAGACGTGCCGCGACCTCCTGTCTACGCTCGTCGTTCTTTTTGTAAGAGGACGCCTCTCCCATCAGCGACGCCGGTACCGGGTAAACTATGTTACAGATGCCCATCGCCATCAAACGCATAGTGGCCACGTCCGTCCTGTTCGCGACGGCTTTGTCGGAATTCTTAGCGGTGTTCGTCTTTACGCGCACGTCGCCGTCTTCTTGTTCGTCTTCTCCTTCTTTGTCTTTGTCTTCGTCCACGTCTTCGACCGCGGCGGTCCTCAAAACGCGATCCGTGAACGAATACACGCGCGCCTGGAGCGGGCTGAGGTCACTGCAAGTGAGGATCGTGGTGCTGAACCGATCAGACGAGGGTATGAGTTCTCCTTTGATGTTATGCGTCGGCTGACGAGGGTCGTCTGGAGGCATGGCGGCGGGGTCCTTGTTGTCCATCGCCGTCAGACGTAAGGGGAACGAAAAGGGATCGTCTCCCCGCATGTAAGACACGTAACCCCGGGTCGCTTCTTTGAGCACTCGAGCTCCTTCGTCCGTCATGACACCCGAGCGCCGGTCAAAAACCTCCGCGTCCCGAAGAGGTCGACGTTTGTCGTTCAGGAGGAGCAGGTTCACGAGCTCCATGACGTCACTGGCTTCGTTGAACATAGGCGTTGCGGTCAGGAGGAGCAGTTTGACGCCCTCGGCGTACTTGACGACGTTCCGGAGTGCCATCGTGATCTTTCGGCTGTCGATGTCCTTGGAGTTCGTGAGACGCAGGTGGTGCGCTTCGTCGACCACCACGACGTGGTTAGAATACTTCCGCCTCAGTTGTTGCTCCCAGTTCGGTCCCGCCATGATGCGGTGCACCTGTTTGGCGAAGTTGTGGGTACTGAGGAAGGCGTAACGCGCCTTGACGAGCCTCCGGATGTGGTGCTCTACGCTCTGTCTGTCGGTCAGCTCCGCGTCGGGGATGGACCGAAGGTAGTGCGTGCCCGTGCACTGTTCGGAGGCGTGCATGACGTCCAACACGCCGGTGTCCGTCATGCGGAGTTTGCCGAAGTCGAAGACCTGGTTCCGAAAGTACGAGTTCTGACCCGGCTGCACCAGCACCGCCACTTTTTTGTCGGGAAACTGCTCCGCGATGGTAATAGCGGCGCACGTCTTACCCACTCCTACGCCGTGAAAGAGCAACAGACCGTTGTACGGCGTGGAAGGCGACACGAAGTTCCGGAGCATCTGCTGGTTCAGGGAGAGCATGAAACCCTCGCGCCGACACCGCTCGTCCCACAACGCCTCGACGCCCCTGCTGGTGTCGACCCGGGGGTATGTCCCCTGCGCGAATTCGCGTTTCGATGACACGATGTCATTGAAGTCGGGGTCCAACACTGACGGATAAGGAACGTAGTCTTCTTCGTCTTTCCGCCGCCGCCTTCTTGTGGATAAACCTTTGCGGACTATGGGAATCAACTCTTCGACTCGACGTTTGATGCGGACAAGTTGTCGATACCTCTCCGCCGTCATGACCGGCTCGTCCAAAATCTCCTGCGCTTCCTTGTACAGCTCGTCCAGCCCCCTCTTGTCGTTGTCCGGCTCTTTTTTGTCTTTCTCTGTTTTGTCGATGGCCGCACAACTCGATTCTCGTGGTCTACGCTTATTTACTCTAGACGTCGTTTCCGTAACGCCATTCCGCCTCATGGTCATCCTTCGTATCCTTCGTGTCTGCTTTGGGGTGAGAATTGAATTCGACGACGCCGAATGAACGAAACACACGCCGTAAGAAACGAACACACGGAGCAAGTCGACACGTTGACGTGCGATCAAAAACGCTAGAAAAAAAAGATGTGCACCAGTAACTCCACGCGACGAGCTCTTCTCCTCTCCCTTTCTATTCCGCCAAATATGATCCGTAGTGAGTCGGACAACCAACGCAAGCACACGTCGAGCGGTGAACAAAAAAGGGCCGAGTTCATTCCCGCGTCGACTTTCCGAGGAGAGTATCCCGGATACATGTTCAAGACCGACGTCAAAGGCACCGGCTATTACCTGGACGGTGTGTCTTTGGCGCATAGAGGTTTTCACGCCGCGGACGCACCTGACAGCCACGTTAATTCTCGATTAGTCGCCAAAACAGTCGAGACGGTGTCCCCATCGCTTATGATACCTACGACGACGACCACCACCGCCACTCATCAACCGAAATGTACGAAGACGAAGAAAAATAAAATTAAGAACAAAAATCGTGTACCTGACAAAAACGAGGAAGAGGAAGAGGAAGAGGAAGAGGAAGAGGAACAGGAAGAGCAAGAAAAAGAGAAGAAGGTAACACGAAATACGAAAAAGAAATTGAAAAAAGAGGCACACGAAGACGCGGACGTGGAAACAGAACTCGAGCCGATCGAAGAAGAAAAAGAAGAAGAAGAAGAAGAAGAACACGAACGGAAACGAAGGTGGATTCGGAACGAGAGGCGGGGTGACGATATCGTACAGGCACCTGTCTTGAGACATCCACCGGAAGGAGGTAAAGGTGGCGCGTACAAGGCTTATACCGCCGTCTCTTTTTTTGCGTTAGGGCTGTGGTTAGGTATCGGGGTTTGTATGGCTTACGTATTGTTCGTGACGTACCAAAGAAGCGCAAAAGTTGCGGCAGATGCCTAAACCTTGCTCATATATATATATGTATGTGCACAAACGGGCTTCAAGTCGCATAAATGTCGTCTTCCGTCGTCGTAATCCTTACAGTTATTGCGGCATTGGTCGCGATCGCGGTCTATGTCATCGCCGCGATACACCATCTGGGCGTCCATAAAAAAGAAGAGGAAGAGTTTTCGGAAGAAGCAAAAACAGAACGGTGTGGAAGAGGCGCCATCAAGTACGACGACTCGGACTTTCGATCCCATGCGGGAGGGCGCACCGACGACTTCGCTATTCAACCCTGGGTGGATTCGCCGTGGGATATGAAAGCGGGGTATCATGACGAGGTTCCCCCAGAGGTGTTCATGTCGTTTTTGACACCGGATCCGAATGCATCGTCTGTAATTGTTCCCGAACAAGAACTGACCCAGTCGACCGGAGACAGGGCCCCATCCGCCTTGTCGTCCCGAGAGGTGTTGATCATCAAGGAGTTATTGACCGTCCGAGTGAACACCGGGCTCGTGGAGGAAGCAAAAAAGAACACCAACATTGCATCGTGGCGGTATTCACTGGTTCGGTTCAGAGTGTTGCACGCCTGGACACGCGTTTCGACCCTGGACGGATTCACGCCAGTGCTAATTAGAGCGGAGGTCCTGGTCTGCTTCCACAGGTCCGGTAAGTCAAGGGGGCACTGTGTCAGGTGTGTCGTTGCCATGAATGACGATGGGGACCAAGACGAATACGACGACGACGACTTTGGTATCCGTCTAATATCTGTCCATCACGTGGGCGCGCTGTCCGAGTACGAAGCCACGTCTCCTCTGGCGGTATTTGGCGCCTGGAGGTGAAGCGGTTGTGAACACATAAAGGTGGCCGCGTACCGATTTACGTCGGCTTTCGTCTAATGCGGACTAATGACGATAATGAACACGGATTATCAAAGTCGTACACAAAAAGAAGAAAAAAAAAGGCGGTCCTAGGGCGGTCGTCTCTTTTTTGTCACGAGCACCCTTTGTGTAAAAGGTTGATCACGTCCCGTAAATCGACCTTGATACACGAAGTCAGTCGTCAATTGGCCGTATTTTCTTTGCAAAGGGCGAAAACAGATTCAAATCAATGGCGTTACCGTTCCGAAAGCGAAGCCGGATTGAAGGCCAGGTACCTCAATTTGAACGGCGTATGCGAGTACTGCGAAACGCGAAAAGCGGTCACTCTCGACCACTTTTACCCCATCGTGCGAGATCGGAAGCCCACGGTGTACGGGAGCGACGTCTGGAACTGCGTGCCCTGTTGCAAGGAATGTAACTCTTCGAAGGGCGGAAAGACGTGCGCCCAGTGGTTCGCTTCTGATACTTCTCGTTACAACCCTTGCGGGACCATGTCGAGTCACTCTACGCGGAAAAAGGTAAATCTTCGCAAGAAATTTAAAAGGTATGACGCAGTGTTCCAGAGCCGGTGTCATCGACGCGAAACCGTCGATTCGACTTGGTGGACAGAGACGGGCGGCATAATCGACGGGTTCTTGGAAAATCTGCAACGTCGAGTCGACGCCTATTGTAGCGGTCATCGGTCATCGGTTTTCGGCCATCCGGAAGACTCGTCGAGAGTCTGACCCTGTTGGGATATAAGGCCATTCGCAGAGCGGGTTCGGTCCCACCACATAATTCCAACCCCTCGCCCAACATGTTGGAATACCCCGCTGACATCATCGAAACCGAAACCGGTGATGCGCGGACGACACACGTCGTGGCTACGGACGAAGTAGGTAGAGGCGCGTTGGCGTTCGACGTATGCGCGGCAGCTGTGATACTACCCCGGCGCACCCCCCAGCTTTTAGAGGCGCACGCGAAGGAGTTGGAAGACGTTAGAGATTCGAAAAGTATGTCCGAAAAGAAACGCGACAGGATCGCTACCTTCATAAAGAGTTTCGCAGTGGCATGGGCCGTCGGAAGCGCATCGCCCAAGGAGATAGACGACGTCAACATACTCAACGCCACGCACCTGGCCATGCACCGCGCCATAGAGGGCGTCGAGACAAAGCTCCGAGAGCGAGGAGATGAAAGGATAGGACATATAGCTGTCGACGGTGACAGGTTCAAACATTACGCCTCGTTGCTCTCCCCGGAATGGATCCCTCATCGCTGTCATCCTGGGGGGGACGCCACGCGCCTGGACATCGCCGCAGCGAGCATCATCGCCAAGACGCATCGCGACGCCCTGGTCGGCGAGGCGTGTCGTCTGGATCCCAGCCTGAACGAACGGTATGGGTTCGCCAAGAACAAAGCGTACGGCACAGCGCAACACATGGACGGATTGAAAACTTTCGGTCCGACGGATCATCACCGGAGGAGTTATGCTCCCGTCGCTGCGTCTGTCGCTGCGTCCTGGGTGAGAAGCCCAGACCTTTCAACGAACAGACAAATATAATCATTCGCTTTCGAAGCGGATGTTGACGATCTCGAGCTGTCCTACGCGGCCCAAGCGCTGTGCGCGTCCCACGACCTGGGTGTACAGATCTTCGCGCATGTGATGCATCGTGATCACGTGCGTGGTAGATTCGAGGTTGACCCCCGCTCCGACACTGTGTGCGTTCAGCACCATGACGCGCGTCTGGCCGTCCTTGTAAGCGTTCAACACGTGGGGGGGGATGTGGGATTGGTGAGAGACGTAGCAGTCGATACCCGCGCTTTGACATACGGTGTTCACGACGGAGTTGACGGTGTACGAAAAGAAACAACTGAACACCAGGACGCGTGCGTTCGGATCGGCGATCAATACCGTAGACAGTTCGTGGTGTAGCGCTTCCTGTTTGGACATCGCCACCACCTCTGGAATGGCAGGTGCCGGAACGAGTGGCTCGGAAGGTCCGGCTTCCGAATTGTTCGTTTCCGCATCCGTTTTAGCCAGTGAGACGACCAGGTGCGACACTTGAATGGGCGTCTTGCACATGGGGCAGACCGGCGACCTGGACAGCGCGCACACGATGTTGCCAAACTCGAAAGCGTTCTGGCAACATGGCGTGACTGCTTTGTGTTCGATAACGTCCAGGCCGATCGGGCAGCAGTTGCCCTCGCGCACGCGCTGCATGATGTTCTGGATGGAGGCCCGGCGCCTGGCTATCTTGAACTCCAAGTGTTCGATGGAGAACTCGTCGTTGTCGTCGTTTTCCACGCCGCCATACTCCCTTCTACGGTCTATATCTTGCGTGAGGTTGCCGATTTCGCGTTCGAGTTTAGCTACGAGGGCGGCGATTATCCCGTTGTCCCCATCGGCGGAAGAACATCCCAGGGCCAGCAACGCCCCCCGGTGATCACATGCTTCCAACGCGCCGAGAGCTAGAGGGTTCAAGTAGTTTCGTATGCCGCGTAAAAGATAGGACTGCATCACCCTAATTAATCTGGTCCGAGGAGGAGGGAGACACAGGGCTGCGTCGACGATCTCGTCCTCGTGACGGATCTGGAGGTGCGTACGGATAAGGCGCATGGCGTCGCTGTCCCACCTTCCGCGACCCGAGTCGAAAAACAACGACCGGATGGTCAACATGCTGCAACCCGACGTACTCAGCGTATGGGGCGTGGCGGTGATGATCCACATGAACAGCGCGTCAACGAGGCGGAAATGCTTGATGCCGCGGATCGAGTCGGCCTCGTCTATGATCAGGCGTTGAAACACACGGTTCGAAACGTTGAGACGGCGCATGATGGAGGAATAAGCGCCCGTGTCGACGATCAGGACTTGGAGGTTCGACGCGCTCGTCCCATCGTCCATGCATTCCCTCAACTGAAGCTCGTTGATTTTACGGCTGTACGTCTTGATGCGTGGGTCCGCGTCCCCGACCAGGTTTCGGACATACGTCTCCCATTGCACGAAAGTCGAAGGCGGTACCAACACGAGGTTGACCGGGAGCACTCGCGCGCTGGTCGGGTATACGGGATGGATCGTTTCGCTCACGCGGTTACCACACAACGACTTGGTCCGGCTGGTCAGCACACGCATACGATTGTCTTCGTCGTCGTTCAGGACATCGTCTCGACGTCCGGGTGCCGCCGCCACGAGGGGCGCCTCCAACAGGTGTACGAGCATGGCATAGCTTTTCCCGGCGCCGGGTTTTTCGGTGTACAATCCCAGTGACGTGCGGATCGAGCTGTTTTCTGACGTGCGTACGTCGTCGGTTTCTAGGGCGCGCATGCGCTCGATTGCGCTTTTCTGGTGCGGGAACAATCGAACATTTTGGAGGCACTCGGTCATGTTCGTCGGTCCGGATCGAGTATGTAGTATGTATGGGAGGTAACTTTATATCACACGATGCCCGACTACTTTTTGTAAATTTTTTACGTCCGTCTGTCCGTTCTCATTTTGTATCCTTACAGTACAATAAGAAGGGAAGGATGGACAGGACGCGCATGCTTTTCGTGGCGGCTATCATATTGGTGTATGGAGCCGCGATAGTCCTGACGGGTGTTACTGCGCTCCAGGGGATGGAGATCAGGCGGTCAAACGAAGCGCTCAAACAAGTCACCAGAGACGCAGAGGCCAGGTCGGCCGTGCAAACCGAAAAGACGACTTGTACCAATGGTTTGAGGGCCTATGCGGTTTCATTCAATATGACGATGTCCGAAAGACTGACGCAGCTTCGACGACCTCATTTCGGGACTCACACCCTCCGAGGCAGCTGCGAGACCGCGGGCACGACGGTCCAGTCCCGTCTGGTTTCGTACGCCAATCCGACGTGGTTGGTAATTGACGGAACACGTAGCGCGGACACCATGATCAACGATGTCCGTTCTGGAGCGGTGCAGTATCTGGTGCTAGAGGGGCACGTGTGCAAGGCGCGCGTGCCTTCTCAGGAGGAGACCAAAAAGGTTCGCGAGAGCATCGAAGACGTCGACGTCCGTCAGAACGCGAGGTTGTTGGTCGTGGCTAGCGACGCGGACGTCGATCAGGGTGAGAGCGAATGCGTGTTGCCGTGGGTCCATCCATTTCCCGTTCCTTCGGGCGACTGGAAAGACGTGGTCAAGAACCGTGCGCACAGAGAAAGCGACGCAGGGGGTGCGCGAGCCCGTACGATCGCACACGTCTGGGGCTACGGCATCGCGGCGCTCCCGGACGGTTTGATATGACCAGAACCGCGGCCCCCTGTATATAAAACGGTGTAAAGCAAGAACGGGACAAGCACAGTTGGCCATCTGTCACATGCCGATCGAGGACCTGCCACTGGACGTCATCTCGGGGGCAATCCTTTCTCGAAATGACATCTCTTGCAGGGACTTTGTCCGTTTCGTCAGAACGAACCGTTCGTTGTGGAAGACGCGCTTCGACATATGGGACCGACTGACGCGTCTCGTCATCGACGTTTCGTACGGCGAACGGCAACTCCCCCTTCCTCGTTCGTTGAGGCGATTGAAAGTGGTGGACGGGCCATCGCACCGTCCCGCCCATTTATCCGACACCCCTCTAGACCTGACCAACTGCGTAAAGTTAGAGCACCTCGATTGTTCTGGATGCACCGACATACGTAAACTTCCGTTGATCCCCGTGTCGTTGACCCACTTGGATTGCTTGGGATGTGTCAACCTGAAGGATACGATCGTCAAGCAGGATGCACCCAACTTGCAGTACTTGGGCTGTAGCACTCTGCCGAGAAATATCTATGACCACGATGGTCTCGACGTCCTCGAAAGTCTGACGTTTCCGTCAGACATCACGACAGTAAAAAATGAAGTCAATATCCCGTTCGAGGATTGGTTCCCTGGAAATTCTGGCTCGTGTCTTCCCTTTATCGCCTTACAAAATCCCGTACGTTCTCCCGTAAGATATCCCGTACGTGGTACGACCCGTAGAAAGAGAAACCCGTCCAAGAAAAAACAAGGACAAATAGAGAGACGCTCACGTCGGTGTGCTATGAGATGAGATACACATGGATATTACGAACCTTCCAATAGACGAACGTTAGCGGTCAGGTCAGCTGGGGTTGTTCTCGATTCTCGATTCTCGATTCGCGAGGTGGGGGGTCGTCGTCGTGTAAAAATAAAGAAAGAAATAATATCTCGAATATGTACGGACGGACGGAATAAGACGAGATGGGTGGAACCAGAGGAGGCGGTGCGACCGTCCCTTTTACGGTGGACGAGATAGAGGCGTGGAGGGTCAATCCACGGGTGAACCCCCGGACGAAGCGTCCGATCGTCCAAGGCAAGGAGGTGCACAACATGTTGAAACACGCGTCCGACACCTTGGATCGTGCGGCGACGATGAACGGGTCCATCGACCCTAATATCGACGAAGGAGAGAATAACGTGATTGCACCCACGGCATCGACACAGGTGTCGAATGTCATACCGACCGACGTCGCCCTTGTTGCGCACGTGAAAAATGTAACGAATGCAACGAATGTAACGAATGTAACGTCGACCGCGAATCGTACTAATCCAGTCGCCGATACGGTCGTCGCCGTTGATCGTCAAGCGGGTGTCATATCTTCTCGCGCCCTCCTACGACAGTTTCGTGCGACCGCCGACGTGCCTTCTCCATATCGTGAGGCCATGGACCACCACTTCGAGATGGCTCTTGGTTCTTACGACGCACCTTTTCCCCTTTTTCGTAGCATAGAAGACGTCGAAGCCGTGCGTATCACGACCCCTCCTCTGCCGTACGCGGTCGTAAACTCGTCTCCCTCTTTGCGCAAGCTGACCATAACCAACTGCCACGACGGACAGCGCAAGCTGACCATGGCGCTCCTGGACTTTCTGTCGACGAGCTTCGTACGCCTGGAGTGCGCGCCCAAAGACGTGATCGTGGTCTACGCCGGAGCGTCGGGTCTGGCCAGCGCGGTGGCATCGACGGTGTTCCCGGACCTGCGCATGCTCCTGTTCGACCCCCATCCCAACACGCTCTCGCACATGCCTCCGGGCTTCCAGAACAAGATCGTGTTCAAAGACACCTACCACGTCCTCCCGTCGCTTTACAACAAGAAGAAGTTGACCATCTTCACGGGTGCCGCGGGGTGGTTCGACGACGAGACGGCAACGTTTTGCCGCGAGACCGTGTTACCGTCGTACGCCGGCGCCAAGCACCTCTTGTTCGTGTCGGACGTGCGGTCGGACACGGGAGAGTTGGACATAGCGCGCGACATGCGCAACCAGATGCGTTGGACGGTCCTGACCGGGTGTTCGGCCTACATGCACAAGTTCAAGATCCCGTACACCGACGACCCTGACGCGCAAGAGGTGCTACGCATGTACAGGGACTTGAGCGACGTCCCCCAGGATTGTCTGGAGCGTCGAGTTCAAGATCCAGGAACAGGAACAGAAAGAGAGCCGGTCGCCGGCAAAAGAAAGGACGCCGGACCCAAGAACGAAACCATACCGTATCTTGACGGCAAGTTGCACGTCCAGGTATATGGTCCGCAAAGAACCGCCGAATTGCGCCTCGTCGGCTTCCCGATCGACCCCAAACCCACCTTACCGCTATTTCGCTACCAGAAAAAGGTCAAACTGTTGGAGGCCAAAACCAACAAGGGCACGTCCGTCCGGAACGACGTGGGGAACGACAAAAAGTACGTGGTGCGCGAGTACGACATGCAGGACATCGAGGACAGGATGGCGACGTTCAACGTGTTTTACAGAGGACACGCGCGCTTCGCCAGCGATCACATGCACGACGACGGAGACGACGCTATGTATCTTCCCGCCACATACGAGGTGGTGGCGGAGCGTGCCATACTGATGAGGTGTGCTTCAGTCATGGTAATGTCGACGAAACCTTTTACCGCGTCGTTAGTCGCCACGACGTTCAACAAGATGAGATCGCAGCTCAAATCAGGGATGTCGTCGTTCACCATCAAAGATCCGCTGGTCTGTTCTCTGATATCTGCCGCGGCGGAAATGAAGAAACACCGGCTGTCGCCCTCGGTCTATGCTCCGCACGTTCTCGAATGGGCGGCACAAATATTGCACGTCCGACCCGATGCCACCATCCCTGCGGAATTGCGCCCACGTTAGTGGTGACGTCATCGAGCACCGACTCCAGGAAAAATTGACGTACCAACTCACAAGCTCACCAACATAGTATTATTATCACATTACTGTACCAGTTCTTGAAACAAACTGGCTTGTCATGGCAAGCAACTCTGATATTCTCGTGAGTTTCAGTCTGGTGGATCACGAGCCTGTACTGGTGCCGAAAGGCACAGGGTCATCCATCGTGTTCCCCAACGCCAAAGCCTTCTCACAGAAGCTTCCTTGCGTCTCAACTCACACGTTCCCATTGTCGAGCGTTTCGGATGAAGTGCGTGCCCTCATTTCCGAGGCCTTCAAAAGTGGTCATGAGTACCACGAGTACAGCGTGGTGGGCGATGCCAGCCTCGCCAGCTTCGTGGAGCGCATCCGAGAAAGAGAGCGAGGAGCAAGGGCAAAAGGAACGGTGTCATCAGGAGATAGGAGCAACGTCACGAACAGTGACAACAGAGCCTTTCCCATGATCTCCCCTGATGACCAGGATTTCTTGAAAGACCTCATCAGAGGTGAAGCGGACGCACAGACCGTTTCTGCCATGCACAAGGTCCGTGAGGTCGTCGATCGCAGTGGATTCCGCCCAGATTTTACTGGCAAGACATTCAGCAACTATTTTTGGAAGTTTCAGTTCCATTCACACACGATCTCCTTCATCTAGACGGTTGACGAGACACGGCCGGTATTTTTTTGTTTCTTCTCTGGTATTTTCCATCGTCGTGGTGACGGTACCGTAAAGAGCAATCACACTGCTCCGTAAAACAGACCCTGTTCGATAAAGAAAGAGAGGAGGTCCATCAGACCGGGGGACGTCGCACGTAGCTGCTTATAGACATCTCACATATCACGTCGCGTATCGTGTGTCGTGTGTCGTGTGTCGAGTTCGGTAATATAAATTGCGCCGTTTCTGTAATAATATCGATTGGATGGAACAGGCTGAGTGCGACGGCGTGAACGTGGTCGTCATTCCTCTTTTGTCGGCTCTGGCCCTGTACTTTTTCACGGTGAGTCTGTCGCGTTCGCTCTCCCCACGCATTCATGCACGTGGCTCTCCTAAAATCGAAATCGATTCTTCGAAAGACCGCAACATGTCGCTCTCTGTTCTCGCTTCTACACTTCACGCGGTGTGCATCACGGTGTTGGCTGTGTGCGTGCTCTGGACGTTACTCGTGTCGTTCGTCGGGTGTGGCGCGCACCGTGCTCCAGCGTCACCAGCTTCCAGGACAGATGCTATCAGCTACGTCACGCTCTCTCTGTCGTTGGGTTACTTTCTGGCCGACACGTGGATGATGATGGTGGTGCACGACCGTCGCGACCTTCAGACCGAAATGGTGGTGCATCACGCCGTATGCGCCGTTTGTACGTTCGTCGCGGTGGCTTCCGGCATGGGTCACGTGTTCGTGGCGTGGCTCTTGGTCAGCGAAGCGACGACACCGTTCGTCAACGCGAGATGGGTGTTGGACAAGATGGGCCTGAAGACGAGATCGGTATACCTGTACAACGGCATGGCGCTGGCGGGAATGTGGGTGGTCGTGCGTGTCCTCTTGTTCATCGCGTATTTCTGGTTCGTGTACAGCACGTGGGAAAACACCGCAAAAATTATTCCGTTTGAAATACACGTCGGACTGGTACTTGCCGTACCACTCGTTCTGTTCGCGCTCAACCTATTTTGGTTCGCCAAAATCGTACGCGGCGCTCGCAAATTGTTCGCCTACGCCGGAACACGCAAAAAAGAGACCCGTTCCGAAGCAGAAATCATGCCACTAGACCAAAGCCCCGTCGGTTTGCAAATGGCGGGGGCTTGCGAGAATCGAACTCGCGACCTTCTGCAGACAAGCGGGTGAGTTTCTCTGTATTGTCGTTCGTACGCGTGTTCCCGATTATCCATTTCATCGTGCTATATGGTACTTTTCGGTGTACTTCACACATAGAAGGAATAGACATATCTTTATATCGTTCCGTACACTCGCGTCCCTGAAGCACGCCCTGTCTATTTCGACGCTCTGTCGTGTTATACACGATGTGAAATACTCTTTCATTTTGGAGAACCATCCCTCAATCTATGACGAAATGAAAAGAACTGTTCGAGGACAGACTATCTCGATGGTAAAAGTAGCGGCGAAGGGAGTCTTCAACTTCTCTCGGTTCACGTCCACTTTGACGTGAGAGACTGACCGAAGAGGTGAATTCCGATCTAACGTAGTCTGTGGCTTCGCAGAACACCAAAAAAAACTCCACTGCGTCAAACGCATGCAGAAAAACAGGAAAAGACTGGGTAGAGGATTCATCATACATCCCGACGCAGTCGTGCAATCCAGAAATCCCGAAAGGCGGCGAGAAGCATCGCGACACGGTCGCGATCTGCGGGCGCTAGTGCGTCGAATCCAACAAGCATTTCGGGTGACGTGGGGACCCTACTGGTGCACTTGGAGCGCTGGAACACTCCGAACGCGTGGTCCGCGTGGTAATACTGTACAAAAGTGGTGGTACCTCCTTCCGCGTCGAACGGATTGGGCGTCGCTCGACCGATGCGCAGCTCTCCCGCGGCGATATACTGCTTACATGCGCGGCATTTTGCGGTACCACGAGGTGCGTAGCTTACCGCGTAAGAGTACGGCCTCACATCCACATCATTACCACTGGGTCCTTTTCGGGTACCGAGCGACACGTTCTCCATCTTAGGACGTGTCTCGTTACAGTCGATTTCAATCAGGAGTAGTTGGACACCTTGTAAGTACGTTTATTTAGGGTTGGCCCATTCCGTATATTTGGCGGAAACGATATAAGGATAACTCGTCTGTATACCGCCCAGAATGCGCGCGAGACTGGCGCGAACCGTGAATGGCAGTCCCGTATGTCCAGTCTTTCCGGTATCGCGACTGACTAGACTACCAACCATTTCTTTCTGCCTCGTTCCGTTTTTTTTACAATTATACCGTCACTGTAAAATACGGAGCTCGTCTTGCATTCCTACACGAAATGCGAAGGACGCGCGTGCAACGTCGTATCCCGATCTTCCTTGGACCGGCGCGAATTTGTACGCGAGCCACGCGTCCTCGATCTTCTTTACGGTGCGCAACAGCATCGACCGCCGCATCTCCAACACCGCTCGTACCAGCGCGCGGATAGCGCGCAGACGGCGAAGAGCCCTGGTTCGGATGTCGAACGACGCGCACTCCGGTACGCGGCCGTACCTCACGTAGTGAGTCGACAGAGCTTTTGCGCGATCGTTCAGCAGTCGACGGGGCGTGTCGTGACGCGACAGACTCGAAAGAGAGCTTTTTAGAATACCCATCGACAACGACCGGTGATCATGGTCGAGCCTACATAATTTCTCGATGAGGCGAGAGACTGGCGCGCCTCGTTCGATCGCCCAGATCATGGTGTCGTAAGACCCGTAATCGGAGCAGGTGGTCGTGTCCGACCACTCTACCCCGCAAACAGAGTGCACATAGTCGAGACAGGGGATCCCGGACATGGCGCTCTCCAATATATGCGGGCCTATGGGGTACCCGTTTCGGTGCGCGTACTGGATGAAAGTCGTATCGTCTCCTTTTCTCGATGCCGCGTAGCATACCTGCTCGAGTTCGAACGTCGTCGCCACGGCGTCGATCGAAACGACCTTGGCCGATGCCATGATCTCATCGTGTGCATAGCGAAAACACTCGATCGACCCTCCTTCCGTATAATACATCCCATAGGCCGATCTTCCGACGGCCGCAGCACAGACGCGCGCGGCTTTTTTTTGGGTCATAGCCGAGCGTGAATAGCACGAAGAGGCGTCGCAAGGTTGACAACGGTACAGAGGATGCAGAATCAATGTTCGGTGCACGAAGCGAAGGCAGTCGGCGTTCCCGGAGTACGCTGCCTCGACGAGTACCGCTTCGGCCGTTTCGTTCATTTTCCGCCTGAAACGTGTACCGCTACCGGGAGCGGAGGAAACGTCGAAGTGTAACGCAATCCTCAGAAACTCCGTATTACCGGACCTCGCCGCGGAGATGAGTGCACTGCGTGGCCATCTCGCACATTTCGCGCGCAAAACCTGTTGCATCAACCGAGCTTGTGTGGCGTCGCTGTATCCGGCGATTCTCGACGACGCTTCCATGCACAGGTGGACACCGCTTTTTTTGATGACGTACTCGAAGCACTCGTCATCGTGCAAGCGCGCCGCGACGATCGCGGTATGATAGTCCCCCTTCGCTTGCAACGTTTCCTCCACGAACTCCAGCATTTTATTTCCCCTCGTCGCCGCAGCTTCGCACACTAGACTCCGATCCAGAGAAGAAAGGTGCGTACGTTGCGCCACTCGTATGATGCAATCGAAGTGCCGCGTCAGAATCGCAGACCTGATGTCCGACGTACTATAATACCGGAGATCTGGGTCGATACCATCAACAATAGTATTTGTTCGGATCACTCTCACTTTCGGAAGTCCCTTTGAACAACAGTCGCATGTGGATGATTCTCTTTTTTCGGGTAAGTAGTAACGTAGATCAATCGCACTATACCCCCCAAACCGCTGCTGCTGCTGCTGCTGCTGCTGCTGCATCTAATCTAATCTAGCCACTCGTTTGCGCATTCGGAACAAATCAGATATACCGGTAGTGTGATTGATATTTATATACGTGAGGGAATATTGGACGCCGAGGCGAAAATAAAAAATTGACACAGAACGCGAAATCCGACTGAACTCCCGTGATCAGTCCGCATCAAAACATCGAATATGCAGCAGCGACAGCAGCAACAGCAAGAGCAGCAGCAGACGACCATGCGAAACTATAAACATGATCAACACGTTCCCGATACCACGTCTTCTTTGACTTTCGCGACCACGCTCGCACACGTGCGAGTGTCTAAAACGGACGAAGAAGAAGCCATCGAAGACGTCGAGGGGATCAAAGTAGACGACGCCGTGAATCGCGCATATCGGAGGAGTGCTGTAAAAATAATGTACCTATACAGCCTCCTTCCAGAACACCTCAAGCGCGAGTTCTGCGGGAACGATATATATCTTAGTCTGAACGGCTCGAAGACGCTGGAAGACCTGGCGCACAAGGTAAAGTACCTGGTGTACGTGGGCAGGCAGTGGAAGCTGGGCAGGGCGTTGATCGATGGACGGCCTGTCGAAGAGGTCGAAATGTTGTTGACGACGGGTGCGGACCCGAACGACACGGCGCACGGTGATCACTTTCTGGCTTTGGCCGTCAAACAGAACCGACTGGATTTGGTGCACGCCCTGACCAGGCATGGCGCAAGTGTGACGCTCGAATCCTACGCTTTACAAGAGGCGGTCATCCAGAGACACGTTCCCATTTTGAGGCACCTGTTACGAGTGGCCGACGGGTGCACGCCGGCTGTCTTGAACGACCTGCTGCTTTTGGCCGTCCGAATGAACGACGGTTTAGACAGTCACCTCGACGTGGTGAGTGCGTTGATCGATGCCGGTGCAGACGACTCGGACGGTAAAGTGAGCAGACTCGTCGAAGAAGATCCCGACAGAAAATATAGCCGAGCGCTGTCCGAAATGCTGACGCACCTACGACTGAGGGTCTTGTTAGCTGACCTCTAACTTACCGCCGATATATCAAATACATAAAATACAAACACACGTCCATACACCAACATTTTTCTTCTTCTTCAGTTCATGTGGTACGTCGTGACGTCGACGTCGTACCTGTCTTGGCGCCCGTTTTTGTGGCGGGTCATTTTACCGTGTTTGTCGAGAAGAGGCACGGTTCCGTGAGGAAAGCTGGACGCCAGGTTTTCGGCTGCGAGTGCCGCTACCGAACGCATACACAATCCTCGGTTCACGTTCACGTTCACTTTAGCTTTCGCGTTGTTGTTGTTGTTGGTGTTGGTGTTGGTGTTAGATGTAGATGTGGCGTTCGGGCTCTTCATGCGTAGACGCATCGTAGGAAGAGTCACGGAAAAACCCCGGCCGTCTGCACTGTCCCTGACGACCTGTGCTTTCGCATACTCCGCGTCGTCACGCGTCCTCAGCACCTTGACCGGCTGCAAGAACGGGGTGTGAACAGCAGGCGCGCGCGACTTTCCACGCGTGGATCGACTGTCATCTCCGTGCGTAACGCGCGAAAGCGGAGGCGTCAACATACCCACCGCCATTTTGCGTGCAAAATGCGCCGACCGGAGGTAGGCCAACAGTTTTTTCCTGACGTTTTCGGGAGCGTGGTGGACCGACACCACCTCGTTCGTCGACCTGTCCAGGAGCACGACGTCTACCGCTACGTGCACGTCTTCTCCCTCTAGGACGGTTTGGTTGACGTTCGCGATATTGACGCGGAACGCGCTGCCTGGCATCGACGTACTCGTTTCGATACCTCCGTTACCGCTCTCGGAACCGTCACCTTCAGAGCGAGAGTGAGAGGCGCCCATTCTTTCGAAGTCGATATAATATAACTATAACGGCACAAAAAAGAACAAAATTATGTGTATAAAGTCTATGCGCTGACCATCGAGTAACGATGGACCGCCGAGCGCTGTACAAATCGCACTTTTCGCTCTCCGATGAAGTGGATAACGGAGGTAAAAAAATTGGGAGAGAGGACGTCGAGTTCCAAGTGTTGAGCTGGTTCAGCGCCGACGTCGAAGAAGGAAACGAAGACGGAGAAAATGACGTCGGCTCCGACGAGGACGACTTGGGGAGCGAGTACCTGATAAAGATGTTCGGCGTGGCCCGGAACGGGGATTCGGTGGCCGTTACGGTGACCGGTTTCACGCCTTTTTTTTACTTCCTCGTTCCCCCGTCGTTGGTGCGCGCGTCGGCCCAAAATGGTCGCATATTCAATCGTAGCATCCCCGAAGCGGTTTTGGAGGTGGCGCAGCGGTGTGGCGTCAAAGAGGGAGGCGTCAAAGACGTGCGGGTCTTGAACAAGAAGGATTTTTGGGGTTTCAAAGGCGGTCACTTGGACACTTTCGTGCGCGTTACCCTACGGCGTCACTCTTACATGAGGTCTATGGCGGGTTATATGAGCCGAAACACTGTGCGTGTCAACGGCACGAACCACAAATTCGAGTTGTACGAGTCCAACATCGACCCGGTGCTGCGTTTCATCCACGTGCGCGACCTGGATTCCGCGGGATGGGTACGCATCCCCGCAGCTCAGATGAAGAAGGGCGAAGACTGCGACGCGCTTCCCGCCACTCCTCACGTGAACCGGGACGTCAGCGTGTGCTGGAAACACGTTCACCCGCTGCGAGACGAGAGCGCGCAGGGCGTGGCGCCCCTGTTGGTGGCGGCGTTCGACATAGAGTGCAACAGCAGCCACGGAGACTTTCCGGTGGCCGTCAAGTCGTACAGGCGTCTGGCGGTCGATCTCGTGGCGTACTACGACGACCACCTGCAGACCAGGCCGGGCCACCTGGTCAAGGCGCGTCTGGCGGCGTGTGTGCGCCACGCGTTGGGGTGTCTCACGGACGAAGATGTCGGCGAAGTCGCGGCGGCCGAAGAGGAAGCGCGATCCGGATCCGAGGCGGGAGGATGCGGGGCGCGCATCTGCGACTCTATCACGACCGTGACTTTCAAGCGTCCAGAAGACGGGACCAAACCGAAGAGAGTGCTCCGCACACAAAACGCGGTGGACGCCTGCATCGACGACGTCTACAATTCTTTGATCGGGAGATGGACGACGACTGAGATGGCAGTCGAACAAAATAACGGCAAAAAAGAGATGACCGTGGAAGAACGCGCCAGCACGTGCGTGACGCGTATAACGTCGGTCACCGAAGTGTTCGCGTCCAACGGCTTTCCGGAGCTCAAGGGCGACGAGGTCATCCAGATCGGCACCACCTTCCACGTGTACGGCAGCCAACGTTGCTGTTACCGTCATATCCTGACTCTGGGCACGTGCGACGAGGTGGGAGACGGCGACGCCGGTGGTGGCGCCGGCGATTCGATCCTGACGCACACCGTGGCGTGCGAGACGGAAGCAGAGGTGTTGGTGAGGTGGACCGAGATGATGTGCGCCGTCGATCCCGACCTGGTGACGGGCTATAACATCTTCGGGTTCGACATGGCCTACATGTACGATCGCGCGGTGCAGTTGGGCGTCGAACGCCGCTTCCTGGCGCTCGGACGCTTGGACGGCGTGTCGGGGCAGTACGTCGAGGCGAACCTGTCCTCGTCCGCGCTGGGCGACAACGTGTTGAAGTACCTGCTGATGCAGGGCCGCACGACGGTGGACCTGATGAAAGAGGTGTTCAAGTACCACAAGCTGACCTCGTACAAGCTGAACGACGTGGCGTTCCACTTCACAAAGGAGCACAAGCACGACGTGTCTCCGTCGGAGATATTCAGGATGCAGAGGGGGTCGTCAGCGGACAGGCGCGTGATCGCCGCTTACTGTCTCCAGGACTGCGTGCTCTGTAACCGCCTGGTGATCAAGTTGGAGCTGGTGGCCAACAACCTGGGGATGGCCAACGTCTGTTCTGTTCCACTCTCGTACATCTTCATGCGGGGCCAGGGCGTCAAGATATTCAGCCTGGTGGCGCGCCAGTGCAGGCTCGAGGGCTTCCTAATCCCTACGAAACAAAAGCGCTGGCCCAAGAAAGGCGAGGATGCGGCCGAAGAAGAGAAAGAAAAAGAAGAAGAAGAGGGCTACGAGGGCGCCATCGTCTTGGAGCCAAAGGCGGGAATGTACCTGGACGACCCGGTGACCGTACTGGACTACGCGTCCCTCTACCCATCGAGCATGATAAGCGAGAACATCTCGCACGACTGCCTGGTCATCGACCCCAAGTACGGACATCTCCGAGGGGTGGACTACATCACCATAACCTACGACACGCCCTCCGGAGAGTGTAGGTGTAAGTTCGCTCAGCCTCGGAACAAGGGCGTGTTACCCCGCATCCTCGAGCAATTACTCCGTCAAAGGAAGGCGACGCGCAAAAAGATGACGCACGTGGTCGGAACGGCCCTAGAAGACGGGTCGAGGGTGGTGGGCACGACGACGCCGATCGCGACGGTTGTAAGAGAAGAATCGGGACGCGAGCGGGAGTGCGTGCCGGGAAGCGTCGTGTCCCGGTACGACGACTTTCAGAAAGCGGTGTTGGACGGTCTCCAGAACGCTTACAAAGTGACCGCCAATTCGCTTTACGGTCAGATGGGCGCGCCGACCAGTCCTCTCTATCTCAAGCACGTCGCGGCGTGTACGACCGCCACCGGCCGGTCTCTGATCCTTCGAGCGAAAGCGTTCATGGAAAAGGAGTTGGGGGCAAACATCATCTACGGGGACACCGACTCGTTGTTCATCGTGTTCGACACGCACGTGACCGACGGCGAGGGCAACCGGGTCAAGTTGCAAGGGAAGGAGGCTCTGCGGCATTCGATCGCGCAGGCACACGAGGCGTCGCGCCTGTTCAAGCCGCATTTGAAGCCACCGCACGATTTGGAGTACGACAAGACGTTTTGGCCGTTCATCATATTTTCCAAGAAGCGCTACGTCGGCAACCTGTACGAAGACGACGTAGACAGCTGCACGCAGAAGAGTATGGGCATCGCGCTCAAACGCCGTGACTACGCGCCTATCGTCAAGGAGGTGTACGGGGGGATCATCGACATCATCCTGAATCACCGCGACATCCCGCGCGCAGTCGCCTTTCTGAAGGGGCGCCTCCGAGACTTGGCGCAAGGAAACACGCCTCTGGCGGCTCTGGTCATCACCAAGACGCTCAAGGCGACCTACAAGGACCCGGAGCGCATCGCGCACCACGTGTTGGCGCAACGCATAGGGGAGCGCGACCCCGGCAACAAGCCTCAGGTGAACGACCGCGTGCCTTACGTGTACGTCGACCAGGGCGCCGGCAAGAACGCCAACACCAAGCACGCGGACGGTCGCAAGAAGCTGCAGGGCGAGCGCATCGAGGATCCGGGCTATGTGACTCTCAAGAAGTTGCGACCCGATTACGGCTTTTACATCACGAACCAGATCATGAAGCCGGTGCTGCAGACGTTTTCGATCGTGCTAGAGGAGCTCGAAGTCCTCGAGAGTCGACGCAGACGTCCTCCCCACTATTGGGACGAGGTGTACATGAAATACTTAGAGGAAGCGGGTGGCAACACGACCAAGGCGCGCGATAGGTTCGACAGACGGAAAGAGGCGGAAGTCAAAGAGCTGTTGTTCGACCCGCACCTGATCAAGCTGGACGTGGCCCGCAACAACATGCGCGAGATATCGGACTATTTCGCGCCCAAAGAAACCAAAGGAACGACTACCGGTGCGAAAAGTACAAATACAAATACAAAGAGCGACACCAACGCCAAAAAGGAAAAAGACGACGGCGTTCAAAAAGCGAAGAAAAATTGCAGGCAACGACAACAGCGTCTGAACTTTTTTACCAACCCCCCGATCAAAGACATGAAAGAACACTACGAGAACTCGGCACCGGTTGAGGCCGAGGCTGATGATCTGATGCTCTGAATTGAAATGAATCGAATCGTATCGAATTCACACTATATGCCGTCGAGGCTAAATATCATCAATCTCAAAAGAAGGTTGTCTTTCGGGTCGAGTCGGTACCACGAACGAATTACCCTTCCCTTCCGCCAAAACGTCAATAACAACCTGCCTCAGCACCGACAGTGACACCGGTACGCCGGAGAACTGTGTTCCGCTCCACTGGAGACGGACTACCAGCTCGAGGAACAAGTTCGCGTGCTTTGCAAGGTCCAGATCAGCCACGTCGTCCAATAGAGCGATCACCAGGTTGCTCAGACGGAATAAGACTGAGCTCTCGGAGACGCAGTCGACGCCGTGGAACCGACAAATACTATCTAAGAATCTGTATGCAAGCGTGAGAAGCATGGCGTCTTTCCTACCAAGAGTCGAGTCTTCGACGACATCGTAGCAGGTGGTTCCTCTCGTCGTCCATTGCGCCCATCGCGCCCACGTTTTATGGCTCGGGGTTTGTTGATGCGCACCTTTCGAGCTGTCGTCCCGGTTTGACATCTCTGATAAATCTTGTTACATTTTGTGGTCCTTATACTATCGTAATACGGTTTCGGATAGCGCCCTTAGTTTAGTTTTCAGCCGGTGTCGGTACGGAAGCGGAAGCGGAAGCTGCGAGACACTCCGAGCGCACCCGCATCAGGTCCGGGATGATTTCGTCTGGTAACCTTTTGCATACGCGAGATTGGGGTAAGACCAGATGCGCCGCGGTAACGAGGTGGATTTCTGCATAGGGAGGACCCTGTGACTTGAATACGACGGTAAATAGCGAGGGAGACGCGACTTCGAAATCGTCGCGGTTCAGAATCTCTCCGACGTCGATCACAAGTTGCTGTGGTTGCTGTTCTGGTTGCTGTTGCTGTTCTGGCTGCTGTTCGGATGGTAGAGACCGTTGCTGATCTGATGAAACGACTGTGTCAGTGGCGTCCGTGCCGATAACGTCCATGTCGATAGCGTTTGTTTTTTCTGAGAACACATCTAGTCAAATCCTTATAGCAATATATACCGACCATTTTTTGTGTGCCGTAAAATCAAAGCACGTGTCACGACAAATGGAGGTGGACGAGATGTTGGCCAACTTGTTCGACGTGAACCTTCGCGGCGCTTATCACGCGGCTCTAAAGGACGGCCTGGCTATGTACGATTCCCGAGACAACACGGAATTGTTCGACGTCGGGAGGCCCTTGGAACACCTGGTCGACGACAAAAACAATACGAAGAAGACTAGCAAAGGCAGAGTCAAAGGCAAAAGAAGTGCCATGGTCGTATCGAGGCCTACACACGAAGCCATCGCCGACGTGAAACGACGCCTGATATCAGAAATACGGGCGTTGTACGTCGCACACGCGGCTTCAGAGAGGCGCCTTCTCTTGGCAGAAGGGGCGACACAGGTCAAAGCCTCCGAACACGAATTCACGGAGGTCAGTCAAGATCTGTCCCAAAAGACAATGGAATTGTCTAGCCTGCTGTCGTACGAGGTCATAACGAACCGCGTCATACCGGAGATGCACGCAGATGAGAAAAAAAGACTGGCAGAAGAACTCATGGAAGAAAGGGCCAAACTATTGGTCGCGAAAAACAAAGGTTCGACCGCCGAACGCGCACAATCCCTGTTCGAAGAGGCGTCGCAATCGTTGGCGGACATACAAACACAGTGGCCGGGACGCTACTACTACGTCGTCACAGACACGCCTCGCATGCATCGCAGACAAACGGGACGTGACTAGTGGTACGATGTGTCTCCGACCAGAAGCCTGTAGTCTATCAGTGATCAATGCACTACTCACTACTCACTCTAGACAGTGACTTCGTTCATTTGGTTTTTGATGCGGACATTGTGGAAGAGGTGTTGGCTTTTGCAGCGTTTCCAGACGAGCCTCCTTTGGCGGTCTTCTGCGTGGCGTAAGAAGAGGTGTTAGCTTTTGCAGCGTTGCTTCCGGACGAGCCTCCTTTGGCGGTCTTCTGCGTGGCGTAAGAAGAGGTGTTAGCTTTTGCAGCGTTGCTTCCGGACGAGCCTCCTTTGGCGGTCTTCTGTGTGGCGTAAGAAGAGGTGTTAGCTTTTGCAGCGTTGCTTCCGGACGAGCCTCCTTTGGCGGTCTTCTGTGTGGCGTAAGAAGAGGTGTTAGCTTTTGCAGCGTTGCTTCCGCACGAGCCTCCTTTGGCGGTCTTCTGTGTGGACGCGTATGACGCATCATCACCTCCATATCCACCCTTGCGTGGATATTCAAACCTTTGTGTAGTGGAATTCCTATATTTTGCTCCGCCGTATTTGGAATCGGCTATGGAGGCATTGTCGCTGATGTAAGATTTCGTCACGGAGTTGCTGGACATCTTTCGTTTCGTTTAGTTTTCGATGAGAAGGTGCGTATGTTGTAATGTAACGTAACATAAAAATATCCGTGCGGATAATAATATCCAAAATATATTGACAGATGGCGGCGCACCGCCATTGTCGTTGTCCGGACGGTTGGTTCGATCGGCTCGAACGCTACGAATTCCGCTACATCAACCCTGTGTCGTCCGTGGTCCATGGCGTTGCTTTACAGAGGCGCGGTGAACGAGCGGTGCACCACGGCAAAGACCCTTTCTTGACCACCTCTTTCGTACCACGAAAAAGCGATGCGCCCGTCAACACGCAAGACCTCCGATACATCCGTGAACAACAACAAAGACTACGCAACTTGCCCCCCCTGACGAGACCCACCACCAGGAAGAGGATCGATATAGACCACACGATTGGAGACGTCTTCGCACCGCCCCCCATAACTTCTCTCCTGACGTTCGCCTGTCCTTCTCAAGCAAATACCGTCGCGGAGATGTGGAGGGAGGGGCGTACCGATAATAGTAAGTACGTGGTGGAAAGCGAGTACATTCGGGCGGTTCCCGTGCGTCTCCTCCTATCGGACGCACGCTCTCTGGGTTCCGCTATGAACATAGCCGTGACGGTCATCTTACAGTCAGCATGTGACCTTGACGAAAAAGAGACAAAAAAAGAAAAAGAAAAAGAGAAAGAGGAAGAGGAAGAGGAAGAGGAAGAGCGATGTAGTCATATCACACGGTTCGAGATCGCTCTCTTGAAAAATCCGTGACCTCACCGGGTGTCTCTGCGTGTATACATACTCTCTGCTCCAGGGAGTGTGACACACGGAAACGAGGGTACTTTCCAGTATTTTCGGTCTGCGGCTCGGTTCTTGACGCATGTATACGCATCACAGAATCGATACGTCAAATTCGGGCAAACCATGCGGGCGATCCCCTTGTTCAGGATGTTCAGACCCCCGAGCACGTCTCGACTCCTTACGCGAGCTTCGCTCGCTCAGGTGAGAGGGGCTGGAACAGGGTAGTACAATAGTTCCGGGGATTCTCGTTATTTCATGATTTTCTTGAGTTTTACCAAGGGTACCTCTCGTGCGGGATTGGAGGCGTCATATTGGAAGAAGATGTTTCGTGCGATGCGCTTCACGGCTTGGAGAAAGCGAAAGGCATCTGTGGAGAGATTTGTGGATCAGATTCGGAAGAAGTATGGAAACGACAGCTCCAACGCACAGATGGTCATCCTGTACGGCAATTGGGGTCGTCGTCCCAACCTGAAAAACCAGGCGCCTTCTCCGGGAATCGGTCTCCGTAGACTCATCCACGCGTCCGAAGGTGTCACAACGATCACAGTGCACGAGGCGTACACTTCGTCATTCGACCCGATTTCACATCGTCCCGTATCAGAGGCTCGAAATGTTCATGCCCTATTGCGAGAGGAAGCCGTCCCTCCATTCGCGTGTTTATGGCCTGCAAAAGGCGCACGACGTACAAATGAACGGGACGTGCACCGACCCTGTCTTCGTAATAAGACTTTCCGGTGAGAAGGACGCGCGTTATTATGATTTCTATCTCGGAGTCTAAGTTCGGGCAGGAAAAGTAAGATTTATCGGTGATGAGGAAACGTCGCAGGTGCCCCATTGAAGGTCCGTAGAAATCAGATCGCGCGATCAAAATCATGGCGTGCATTGTTCCTAACAACATGCTGAATGTACCAAATCCCCTCTGCATTCCATCAGTACCGGATGTCGTGCAAGACGAATCGAAGCGTAGGGTTTGGAGGCTGACGTTCGTAATGTTTCTGTGCTACGGATGATGTTGAGGTGCTCGACGAAGTCGAACGCACGAGCTACGGTGGCATGATGCCCTTTTTTCCTTCTTTACGAAAGTTTCTTCGATCTCGCGCTCGAGGCTCTCGCAAAGAAGAGCGCAAACCCGCGGCACAGTCGTCGTCCCTGATGAGGTCGTAACGAGAAAAATGACCGTTGACGACACACGCCAAGAAACGCACCGCATTCGATGGAGTCGCCATTGCCTCGATATGTAATTGACATCAAAAGGGTATAAAAGGGACGATCACACATAGTAATTACTGTAAAAATAATAGAATGCTTCCCATCACGGATGTGCGCGTCAAGACCGTGACCAAATATGGCTCCAAGTTCAGAGGATTTGAGCTATCCACGCCATCCGAATCGACGAGTGTGTACGCCTTGATCGAAGACTTTCAATCCTGCTGCGAAACGTACGGGTTCTGTATCACGGTAGAAAACGAAGAATCCGTCAAACAATCTGAGATTTGTTGCCACAATTCGAGCGGCGTGGACAGAGGAGAATTGGATGAGCTGCGTCGAGTGTTGGTCGGACAACACATCCTCAATGTCGGATGGGGGAAGATATCCACCGAATCACGCACAGATCCTCAGACCAACTCGGTGGAGGTGTGTGTACAGACAGTGTCGGACTGGAATATTCGTCTCACGCTTTTCAACACTCACAACGGATACTACGCTCACGATACGATCGTAAAATGGGACGGACTACAAGATGACACGAATGCTTTATGAAGATGCCCAGATATGAGTCATTCCATCGTAAACCTCGGCAAAACACACTCGAGCGTCGGGTATCCTCTTCCGATATTTACATAAAGCTGCAGCATATGCAATCAGAGGATCCAGACTTTATCTGAACATACTCTATATGAATATATCACGCTCGTCTGCGGACTCAGAAGAAAACAGTCCGCGCGCGCCACTTTTATCAATATATATGGCCAGATTATATTAGTCAAGTCATTACTGCATGATCGATTACGACCTTCTCCTCGCCGACGTCGGGTTGTCTTCCAAGAGCAAGACACAATACACGGGACATCTCCGAAAGTTGGCCGCACAACCGAAACCACTTTCCTTGCATGCCGTCATAACCACGTCACCCGACACTTTGCTCCCTCCCGACCTGTCGCAACAAACCCGTCGCTCTTACTGCATGGCGGTCATGGCGCTCGTCAAGCGGTTGTCCCCCGAGGACACTGTGGCGGTTTTACGAGACAATCCGGACGCAATAAACGCGTGGAAAACCAGTTGCGTCGGCGTCGGAGGAAAGAAGACGGGAGGGTCGAAACGAGGCGAATACGATAAAGACGGTGAAGACGGCGTCAACGGTCGCGTCACCTGGGAAGAGGTGGTGGCCAAACGCGACGAGCTGGGAAAGAAAGGATCGGATACTCGTGCGAAAATGGCGCACCTCCTCCTGTCGTTCCTCACGTATCTGCTCCCTCCCATGAGGACGTCAGAGCTCGGATCGATGCGCCTCGTCGTAGCGCGTCCTGCGAAATCGCTGACGTCGACTCCGACGCCGACGACCCCACAGTCTCCCTCGCTTTCGGTCCAGGACGCAGTCGTGGGTGGGCCGCCATATCGCGAGTTCGTCGTGACGATGCGTCCTAAGAGGGGTACGATTAAAGTGGTGCGAGACGGACGTATTAACAACGAGACGCCGACTCAGACGAAGAACAAGGCGGACAAGGCGGACGAAGTCGTCCTCCCCAAGCCACTGTTCGAGGTCGTCAACGACAGTTTGACATCCGGATCTAACAGGGAGTGGATGTTCGCCGACCGTCCCCTGTCCGAAAACACCTTTAATCAAACGGCGTTGCGCTCTCTTCGTGCCGCGTTCGGAAAATCAGTGACCGTCAACGACATACGACGTGCCGGGACGAAGAAAAAGACCGATCTTTCAAATGCCTGATATATAGATTACGACGTTCAATACCAGAGTGCTTTGAACAAAATGAAGCCGCAAGTCACGAAACCGACCGATGCACTGAGGCGACACAAAAGCCTGCAGTCGCTCTGGCCGTCTGTAAGGATTTCGGTAGAACTCGGATTCCGATTCCGATTCCGATTCCGATTAGGAATCCGATTATCGACGGACATCGCGATATCAATCAAGACTTCGTGCGAATGATGAATGCCGTTGGTCATGGCGATATCCGCGGCGGATAGCGACTGTCGGCACAGTGGACACGTGGGGAGGAATAGAGTGGAGGTCGGATGCGATTCCCTGTATCTGTTCGTCCATTCCGACAGGCATCGCCTGTGGAAAACGTGGCCGCATTCAGAGAGTTTTACGACGACGACCATGTCGTTCGTTCTGGACGACGTCGATTCTAGGCAAATGCAACATTCTGTTTCTGTTTCTGTTTCTGTTTCTGTTTCTGTTCTTTCTTCTTCTTCGTATGGATCAGTATAAGGCGCTCGAAACGACTCGGGACAGTCACGTTGCTGTTCCTGTTCCCGGTCCATCCTATCCTTCCTTTTTTCTTACGGCCTGTAAATCGAGTTCGGGTTTATACGCTCGCTCGCGCGCGACGACGAATACGACGACGATGATAGGAGGCTACGAGCACGAGACGCCTATCGAAGTCGGAAGTCGCCACCTATGTCGAAATCAGCCGATAAACGACGACGACGATCCAAAAGCCGCTAAAGCCTATAGGAAAGCGGCATATGCGGCATATATCTCTATACAAACCCTCGTATGGTTCCCGTCCAGGGCCGATGCTAACGCTACAGAACACCTGTTCTCAGAGTGCGGTATAACTCCAGATACCGTCAGGCGAACCCATTCGGTACAGGCAGACTATCACAATGACATTCACGTATATGGCCGTAATTTTGCGGCGCGTTTGGAGGGTCTCGTGAAAGAACACGGTTTTTCGGGTGGTGTCCCCGAATTCGCCGACGCGTACGCCCGGTGCCAGCTCATGATAGCCCTGACTTTCGGTTACTCCGATTTTTCGAAAGGAGGGCATGCGCCATTTCCTGACATGACGGTCGGAGGTTTACTCCGTCAGAACGCGGGCTATCTTCGCTTTCACGACGAAGGATGTAGTTCTGCGACTTCAGATTCAGATGTCGGTATCCCTCGTACATTTCATAACAGTGGAGAAAAAATAGACCTCCTCCTCTATTACACCTCTATGGACACGTATCACTTGTTGCTGTTGGGGTGGTGGTCCTTCGCTCCATACGTTGTGAACTGATCGAGTGCTGGCTACGTATTTACTGTAATTCCGTCGAGTCGTGATGTCGAGGCCTTCGTGGGTTCGTCGTTTTGCTGGCGGACACATAGAGTTCGCGCATGTATAACCCCAGATGCCAGAGAGGGGGGTGGTCTCTACGCACGTTTATCTTGTTTACGACGACGTAACGGAGTAGGTGCAGAATGTCCAGGGGGTTTACGAACGCGACGTTCGCGAACCACGAAACGACCGCGAAACGTGTATCCGGCTTAGAAGCACCGTCTTTATCGAAGACCGAGCGTATGTCCTCCAACCAGGCCAGTGGGTCGCTGAAATTGTACCGCCACATCCGTACCACGCGACGACAGAACCCGTCTGGTACGCCTTGGTCGCGGAAACAAGGCGTCTTCACGAAAATGCTGCCTCCTGGTCGAAGTGCCGCGTACAATCCCCGCAATAGACGGGGTCGGTCGCGACTGTAACCGATGCTCTCGAGACACACCACTCTGTCGAAACGCTCCCTGAACGTGTTGTCTTTGTTATCTTTGTCGTCTTCACCGTATTTACCGTCTTTAGTCAGGCAGCTATCGAAGTCGTCGTGCACGACTTCGACGCGCTCTTGTAAACCTGCGCGTCGTACGTTTCGGAGGGTCAGTGAGAACAGGTGTGCGCTGTCGACGATGCACGTGCAGCGGGCGTGACGAAACCTGGAGCAGAGGTACACCGCGAAGTGTCCAGCTCCGCAGCCCACGTCCAATACGTTATGGCCGTCTTCGATGTCGGCCATAAGGACGGTTGCGTCATGAGGAGAAGAGTTTGGCCACTCGCGCAAAAACCCGATGTTGTACGAGTCAAGGAACGATATGTCTTTTTTTTCGTAATCGGCTTCGATCGGGAGGGGGGACGTGTCGGTGAGTTCGGCGTAAAACACGTCTTCTAGACGGCGGTGGGAAGGAACACTGAACGCGTCGGACGCATTCGAAAACCGTGCCTGTACGGTCCAGAACCAAACGTACCTGAGGAAGACGACGAAGGCAGATCCCAATATCACGGAGATTATCACGATGGCCGAGGTCAGCGATCCGAACCATGACCAGGCTCGTAGTCGTCGTTTCCATTTCCAGATTCCGTCGGGCGCCAGATCCGTGCTCGTCATAATTTCACTTATAATCGGCGAGCAAACCAATATCCTCGACTGGAGCGCACTAGAAATAAATAAGTGTGTGTATTCGTACTGTTTCGCGACCGGGACTGCTACCGCGAGTTCGTCGAGGATAATAGCAGAACGTCAGACGGATCTAAGGATAGATAAGCGCAAACATGCGACAAAGTGGCACCTGATACGACAAAAGAACAAAATGGACGTGCACTCGTGGCGGAGTGGTTATCGCGGTGGATTCGAAATCCACTCCTTTCGGGGGCCCAGGTTCGAATCCTGGCGAGTGCGTCACGATGACAGTCGGTGTCTTTTTCTCCCTATTTCTTTTTTCTTTTCTCGCTTGGATGGACATGGAGATGGAGATGTTCGTTCGAGTTTGGGTTCTACATCGGACATCGGACACGAATTTCCGTCGGTGAAGCTCGTTTTTACATCATCAAGTACCTATACTCAGGCAAGGGAAGTTTGTTACACCTCACCATCATCGTATAAGGCCGTGTCTCGTTAGGAATTGACACTGAAATCAGTCTTCCTTTTTTTTCTCTGCTCATCACAGAAGCACTCTCAAAAAAGAGGTTCGAACAATGAGACAGAATCTAATTCATCAGAACGTTTTCAATTTCTTGTTGAAGCAGATAGACGAAGTGATGCCTGCTATGAG